>Ga0105046_10007594_pt1 | contig 17057 bp, 9 predicted proteins | sample MAT03_FD_78385 | JGI IMG/M metagenome (GOLD analysis project Ga0105046, IMG submission 78385) | Freshwater microbial communities from Lake Fryxell liftoff mats and glacier meltwater in Antarctica - MAT-03 (megahit assembly) | ecosystem: Environmental > Aquatic > Freshwater > Ice > Liftoff...
AGCTGGGAAACCAAAGGCATACCCCGCCACTTCATTCAAGCCCAGTCCGTCATCCGGCGCGCCATTGGGCTGAAAATCGGTACGACGTTGGAATAATTCAAATGGGATGGTGAATTGCTTCCACCCGCCAAAAGTATCATCAAGTCGGTAATACCAACGCTCGGCGGTGTCGCCGGGGCCGCTGCGATTATCAAAAATATCCATTTGGATGATGCCGTCGGTCTCTGTGCCGTACATCCAGAAACTGAGCGCGTTATAGGCCGTCCAATCTTGGCTCGTCCAGTCCACGCCATCGGTGAAGGCATGGGTGAAGCCGCCCCATGAGCCGATGTCATAGGCTACCGACAGCACGTTATTGACCGCTTCATTTTTGCCCGGCACGGCCAGCTTGGAGAACGGGGCGAGTTGGCGCACCGACAGCGCGACGTTTTCGCCGGTATCGCCCCACGCCACGAACCCGACGCCACTGCCATCAGACGCGATGGTCATATTGAAACCACCTTCAAAATCATCAACCACAAAATCGGCGTCGTCTTGTGCCGCCGCCGGAGACATCATCAGCGCCAGCAACAGTGCCGCCAATAGCGTCCCCAAACCTTTTTTGAAAATTTGCATCATTCTATCCTTTTGAACGCTTAAATCATCAAATCGACCCGTTTAAGCCTTATGGGAGCGCTCTCAAACTCGGTCAACTCAGACTATGACACACAATCTGACATTTGACCACTGCCCGTGATGTTCGACTTTTGTTATAGTCGCTGTGCAAAAAGCGAAATCTGGATAAGATTGTTGTGTCAGTTAACAAACGCGATTGTAGTCCGCCTAGAACTACAAAAATGGACGGCAAGAATGCCGTCGCTACCAATGGCACATGGACGTTTTGTAGGAATAAATGAGGACGTGTTAGAGACATGGAGCGTGGGACGATGATCCGAAAGATACTGTTACTGGGATTGACCTTGTTGATTTTCAGTTTTGGCGTCAGCGCGCAAACAGGCGCTGCAACCCTGATTAGCGACTTTGATGAGGCGGGCATAGACGGCTGGTGGACGTATGTCGATGACCTCGGCAGCACGTTCTCGGCAGAGTTGGATAGTGACGTGTCGTATGATGGCACAAACGCGCTACGCTATGAATTTTCGGTAGCGTCAGACGGATTTGCGGGCGCGGGTTTTGATTTTGGCACGCCGTTTGATTGGCGCGAGGGCAGCGGCCTCGTCTTCCGACTGCGCGCCTCTAAGCCGGGGATTCCGGTGGCGATTGTGCTGCATCTGCGCGACGAGACCCAGACCTCGACCCAGTCGCCGGGGATTAGCCCGTTCGCGTATGTCTTCACCACCCCGGAGGGCAGCGAGAACGATTGGGTTGAGATGAATGTGTCTTGGGACAGTTTTGAGCGCCTATTTTGGATGGGAGAGGCGGGCATCACCGAATTCACAGCCGAGGCCGTCGCCTCATTTGAAATCGCGCTGGAAGGGCTGCCAGAGGCCGCCAATGAGGGGACGCTGTGGTTTGACGATATCCGCGTGATCTCGGATATTGACCTCAATCAGCCGCCCAATTATAGCGAATTACGCGGCCCGATTCAGCCGGTGGTTGTGAATAACCTCGGCTATCGTCCGACAGACGCCAAAACTTTCGTCACCACGCAAGCGTTTGATGCCTACAGCATCGTTGATGACGCGACGGGCGAGGCCGTTTATGACGGCGAAGGCACATTTTACTGGGGCTTTGATGCCGACGGTCAAACCCCCGTTTATCGCGCCGATTTTAGCGATTTGCAGACCCCCGGCGCGTATCGGGTGGTGATTGAGGGGGTGGGCGAAAGTCACCCATTCGATATCGCTGACGATGTATACGCCGAGGCCGCTTATATCGGGATGCGCGTCTTGTACCTCCAGCGCAGCGGCCTCACGATTGACGACGCGGCCATCAGCGGTCTGAGCTTGCCTGCCGCCCATCTTGAGCCAGCGGTGTTGTGGGATGAGCCGGACGGCGCGCCGATGGATGTCAGCGGCGGTTGGTATGATGCGGGGGATTACGGGCGTTTTGTCCCCACCGCGGCCTTTGCGGTCAACCAATTGATGCTGGCCTATCACGCCAACCCCGACCTGTTCGCGGACGGTGCGCTGGACATCCCCGAAAGCGGCAATGGCGTCCCCGACCTATTGGACGAAATCCGCTGGGAATTGGATTGGCTGCACAAGATGCAGCGCGAGGACGGCGCGGTACATCACAAGGTCACGACGCGCAGCTTTCCCGGTTACGGCACGTTGGCTGTTGACGACACCGCCCAGATGTTCGTATTTGGCGTATCGAGCGCCGACGCGGCCTATTTCGCTGGCGCGATGGCGCAAGCCTCGGTCATTTATGCTGAGGTTGACCCCGTTTTCGCCGCCAAGTGCTTGGAGTCGGCAGAGCGGGCGTGGGCGTGGTTGTCCCAACACCCCGACCAGTTCCCGCCGGGAGGCTTTCAAAATCCGCCGGTCAGCGAGTACCCGATGCAGGGTGGCTACGACTTCGTAGGCGTCGAGACCATGCCGCGCTTATGGGCGTCGGCTGAACTGTTCAAAGCGACGGGTGACGCGGCCTATCAGGACGCTTTTGCCGACCTATTCACCGGCTTTGATGGCGGACAAGCCATGTCTTGGGCGAATTTCTACCCGATGGCGCTGTACGCTTATCTGACCAGTGACGGGGCAGACGCCGACCTGACCGAACAAGTCGCTGCCGCTTTTCAAGCACAAGCCGCCGAAATCAACGGCGTCACGCAGATGTCTGCCTATCAGGTCGCATTAAACGACGGGGTAGCCGGTTATGAGTATGTTTGGGGGTCAAATCAGGTGGCGTTGGCGCACGGCCTCTATCTGATGCTGGCGTCCGAATTGTTCCCAGAGACCGATTACAGCGCGGCGGCCAAAGCCCAGTTGGACTACTTGCTCGGCCTGAATCCGTTGGCCTATACCTATGTCGGCGGAATCGGCGAAAATTCGGTTTTATATCCGCACCACAACGTCAGCTTCCACTATAAAATCTCCGTCCCCGGCTTTGTGACCGAAGGGCCGAACAGTCAAGGCGCGGGCGGTGATGCCGTCTTGATTGCGCTGCGCGAATCGGGCGCGCCCGCATCCCACAGCTACATCGACGATTGGGACTCGTGGGCGTCCAATGAGCCGACCATCGACGCCAACGCGACCTTCACCGCGCTGCTGGCGTATGTGTTAGGCGAATAAGTCCCCCTCACCCCAACCCCTCTCCCTCAGGGCGAGGGGAATCACCCCAAACACAAGCCATCATCGCAAAGTATGGTGCTTGAGTCGTTAGGCGTCGTCGCGGCGCATCCCAAGAACGCGGCCAAAGACGAAGGCCGACACCCCGGTCACGAGCGTGACGCCCAACATCACCAAGCCTGTTTTTCGGCGCGACGGGTCTAGGATGACCACCGTTGAAGCGCCCCGGCGACCCGATAGGTGTAGCCGGTTAGCAGGCGGGCGAGTGGGAGGGGGACGCCACACCCTCTCGGTCTTTGAGCGTGCGTTCAGTTGGGTTATTTTATCGGCGGGCAGCAGCCCGGCTTGGGCGCGAGACTCGGGTGTGACCGCGGTAGCGTTGCTGGTCGGGACGATCAATGAGCCGTGGCGCCGCGCATACACCTGTGTGAATTCCGCGCCGAACAGTAGGATTTGCGCCGAATAAAAGATCCACAGCAGGATAATAATCAGCGAACCAGCTGCCCCATAAGTCGAAAGCACGCCGCTGTTACCCAGATAGATTCCCAATACGTTTTTGCCCACCAAAAACAGGATCGACGCCAATATCGCGCCGCCCCGCACATCACTCCAATGGATTTTGGCGTCGGGCAGTATTTTGTAAATCAGCGCGAACAGAAAAGCGATGGTTCCAAGCGAGACCACCAAATCCAATAGCTGTAGGAAAACCCCAGTGCCGGGCGATAGTCCAAGAAAAAACTGGTGGACATACGCGATAAAAGAACTCAGCACCAATGAAACCAGCAATAGGAAGCCGACGCCCAGCACCATCGAAAATGACAGAAAACGGCTCTTGATCGCACGGGCAATCCCGCCTCCCGGTTTGACTTGTACCCCCCAAACCGTGTTCAAGGCATCTTGAAGCTGTCCGAATACGCCGCCCGCGCCGATCAGCAATGCGACGGCTCCGACGATGGCCGCGAGGATGTTTTCTGATGGTTTGCTGGTATTTTGGATCAATTCTTGAATCATGTCGGCGGCTTGACGCCCCACCAACCCCTGAATTTGCTCGTCAAGTTGCCCCTGTACCGCTTCGCGCCCGGCCACCAAGCCCGCGATAGCGATCACCACGATCAGAAATGGCGCGATGGAAAAGGTCGTATAGTAGGCTAATGCGGCGGCCAGCCGAGGCGCACGGTCTTTATTCCAGTCCTCAAACGTCTCTTTGAGGAGTGAAAAAAACTCTTTGAGTCTGGACATCGTTCACCTGTGTTCATCTACCTATCGACGCATCAATTTTACGACGCTTATTTTTCAGTATACAACCATAATTCATCAGGCGTCAGCGTAAGGGGCGTAGCGCGCTACGCCCCTTACGTACCAAGTTAAGCCTATTTCTTGTATGTCGTTATCACCATCAGTTGTAGGGATGCCATTTTTTGGCGTCCGTTTACACATCCCAACCCTATTGCGTCTGACACCCTTGACAGTTGGTCGCGATAGGTAATGGTGTACTGGTCGGCGGGATAGCGGTGTCAGGTATGCTGGTGGGTGGGACGCTGGTAGGTGGGACGCTGGTGGGTGGGACGCTGGTGGGTGGGACGGGCGTTGCCGGGACGTTGGTCGGTGGGACGCTGGTCGCCCGAACATTGGTCGGCGGGTTGGGCGGCTGAGTCGCGCCGGGGACGGGCGTAGAGGTCGGGAGGCTGGGCGTTTGTGTCGGGACAACCGGCGCGGGCGGCACAGTCATTACCAACTCAATTGTCGCGCCATCCGGATTATCCAGCGTGCCGAGGCCGTTGGAGACCCACGCCGTGCTGCCGTCGGCTAGTTCAATCAGATACCAGTCGCCGCTCTGCGCGATGATGGGGAAGGTTTCGCCGCGCTTGGCGGATCCGGCCACGGCGTAATTCGTCCCCGGCCCCGTCCGCAAATTGACCGAATCGTTGGTGATGGTCAGACTGGCGCGGGCGCTGGTAAAAGCGCGGGCGCAACGCAATCCAATCGTTGGTTGGGCGATTTCTGGGTGGAGACTAACGCGGGTCGCGCTCTGGAGCGTCACGACATCGTTGTCCATCCATGAACCGCCGCGCCCAACGCGCTCGCCAAAACCATCAGCCTGCTCGCGCCCGTCACCGGCATTATACGGATAATCGCTGTACAGGCTGCTCGTCCATTCCAAGACGCCGCCGCTCATATCCAGCGTGCCAACCCATGATGCGCCCGCAGGGAGCGTGCCGACGGAAACACGCGGATCCCCCTCAACCCAGTTATGCACGGCGTTTTCCTCAACAAAGTCATTTCCCCACGGGTAGATGAGGCCGTCCGTGCCACGCGCCGCATATTCCCATTCGGCTTCCGTCGGCAGATGTGCGCCACGGGCGATACAGAAATCACGCGCCTCAAACCATGTCAGATGGATGACCGGATGATCGGCGGGGTCGGTATCACCGGCTGTTTCGATTTTGACCCCCGCAAGCCGGTCAAAATCGCCCCGCGTGATCTCGGTTTTGTCGATCCAGAACGGCCTATCAAAGCATAGCTCGTGCTGCGGTTGCGAGTGTGGGGCGCCAGAATTATTGCCCATCATGAAACAGCCCACCGGAATCAACATCATGGTGACGCTATCTTCAAAGGTATGTTCCACGGGCTGCCAATCGGCGTTGCTCATAATTCGCAGATTTGACACGTTTTGCAGGACGGCGGTCATATCCAGCGGCGGGGTGGGGGTGCGCGTTTGAGTCGGAGTCGGCGTGAATGACGGTGTTTGAGTCGCGGTGGGCGTTGATGTTGGGGTTGGTGTATCGGTAGCGGTGGGCGGCGGGGTCGGCGTCCAAAGCGTGGCTATCGCGGTCAGCCCCTCAAAATAAATGGCGGTGATTTCGGCTTGTACTGTCTCGTCATAATTCGGGGTCGGCGTCGGAGTCCAAGCCGTCGCGGTCAGGGTAGCGGCTTTGTCCAACGTAGCGACGGCGGCCTCACGCGGGCTGAGGGTCGGAGTGATTGTCGGTTGAATCGTATCAGTGACCGTTGGCGCGGCGGTATCCGCTATCGTCGGTTCTGACGAGGCCGTCTGTGATGGCTCAACCGTGGCCGTCGCGATATTTGTGGGGGTTTGTGACGGTTCAAGCGTGAGGATAACGGTGTCGGTCATGAGTATCAGCGCGCCGGATGTTTCGGTCTCAGACGGTACGGCGGTGTCGGTACTGAGGATTTCAATCGCGCTCGACTGGGTGGGTAAGCCAGCTACCAGCGTCAATGGACTGTTGACCGCATCCCCGCCGCGCCCCGATAAGACGGCTATCGCCAGCAGCGCCAAAACGATCACGCCACCGATGAAGCCGGCCAGCATCCCACGTCTACCGCCCGTCTTGGGCGGCTGAGGTAGCGCTGCATAAGCCGTCTGGCCGGGCGTGACGGGTGAGGGTGGGGTGGGTGTGTGCGCGACGCCCGATGGGCGCTGTTTCGCCAATTTGAACGTGAAATAATTGGTGGTATCAACTTGGATGTTGCTGACGGCGGCGCTGAAGGCTTGCGCGAACTGCGTGCAGTTGGGGAAGCGATCAGCGGCGTTTTTCGCCATCGCCCGCGCCATCACCAGCAGCAGACTGGATGGCACATCTGGGCGCAGCATGTTCAGCGGCGTCGGTTGCTCATTTTCGATTTTATACCATAGCGACGGCACGCTGTCGGCCTCAAATGGCAACCGCCCTGCTACCAGTTGATAGGCGGTCACGGCCAGCGCGTATTGGTCTGCTGCGGGTGAGAGGTCTTTTTGTGTCCATTGTTCCGGCGGCATATAGCTGGGCGTCCCCATCGCTACATTCGTGCCGGTTAAGTTGGTCGCGCCGGTCAACAGCTTGGCGATGCCGTAATCGACGATGAAGGCCTGCCCTTGATTGTTGAACATGACATTTTGCGGTTTGATGTCGCGGTGGATGACGCCTTGCGCGTGGGCATAATCGAGTGCACTGGCGAGATGTCCCAATAGCAACGAGACCTCGGCGAGGCTGGCACGCGGGCGGCCTTGTTCAGCCGCTTGCTTGATGCGCTCAGACATGCTGCCGCCGGTCAGGTATTGCATGACCACATAATTGATGTCTTGGTCGGTACCAAAATCATACACGCGCACGATATGGCTGTGTTCGAGATTGGCGGCGGTCTGTGCCTCACGGATGAAGCGGGTGCGAAATTCGGCGTTGTCGGTGCCGAGATTGATGATTTTTACGGCCACTTCACGCTTGAGCGTGTGGTCATAAGCGCGGTAAACCGCCCCCATCCCGCCTGTGCCGAGCAAATCGCGTAGTTCATATTTGCCGAGTGTCGTACCCGTTAATGTATGCAGCATGAGGGGTCACAATTCTAATGACGTAATATACATTGTGATTTTAACCTAATCTTCACCAAATGACTTGCCTTTGCCCTATACAAAAACTTAACCTGACGTTTTTTACCCCTGAAAACCCCACGACTGTTTTACTGGCGTCGGTCACATACGGCTGACTGACAACAGCCTGCTCTGCCATCGCACAAGGCGTGGGGGAGAGAGAGTGAGCATCCCGAATGTTCAGCGCTCGACAGAACCTCACCCCCTAGCCCCCTTTCCCTGAGTTCACTGCACGACACTTGCAATATCCCTAGTGATTTCACCTCGTTGGACGCCAGAACGGGCGGACAAGTCTCGCCCCTACAGCGTCCGTCTGCCATTTGAAGTCCCCTGAAGGGGACTATAAGGCGAGAATCGTAACTACTCAACCTCTATTTGAGGTGAAAATGAGGTTTTGACCGGTACTCAGCCCAATCATCTGAGGGAAGAATTTCCCCGCGCTTCAGCCAATTTGACGCCCTACATCATCAAATTGAGGGAAGAAATGATGGCTGAGTAGTTACCTATTCCATGTTGAGGTGTTATTATCTCAACAATCTGGCAATGTCAGGATAGGTGAAACCATGCAAACACGACGTTTTATATTCACCCTTGTGGCGCTTTTCGGGTTAGGGATATGGGGGATGTTCATCACGGGGATACCCGCCGCCGCCCAAATTGACCCAACCTCGCAACAGCAGACCGTGAATGCCGCCGTCGCCCAACGTCTGGACGCCACGGCGACGGCGCAAGCTGCCTCCGCGTCTACGGGCCACCCGCCAATTATGAAGCCACGCGCATAAAGTCATCCATCCAGACGGCAGTAGGCGAGTCGGTGCGTGCGACGGAGCTTGCTACACTAGAAGCGATAGGGATTGATATCCGTCCCGTAACAGCCAATGCCGACTGGACGCCCATTGAACAAGATTTTGATGGCGTGTCGATGGTGTTTGTGCCAATGGGGTGTTTTGAGATGGGCAGTGCAGAGGGTGATAGTGACGAGCAACCTGTCCATCAGCAGTGCGTTGATGCCCCGTTTTGGTTGGACAAAACTGAGGTGACACAAGCACAGTTTACGGTCAATCAGGGCGTTGTAGCCCTTCCCTCTTATTTCAGCGGAGATAACCGCCCGGTTGAACAAATCACATGGTTTGAGGCGCGGGATTACTGCCAATCACGCGGCGGGCGCTTACCGACCGAGGTCGAGTGGGAATATGTAGCGCGTGGTCCAGACGGATTAACCTATCCGTGGGGGAATGAGTTTATCCCAGACAATCTGGTCTACGAAGAAAACTCAAATGACGAGACTGCCGAGGTCGGGAGCAGACCGAGTGGTGTATCTTGGGTTGGTGCGCTGGATATGAGTGGCAATGTGTGGGAATGGATGAGTAGTTTGTATCGAGATTATCCGTATGATGCGGGTGATGGGCGTGAGGATTTGACCGCCCCGGGCGCACGCGCCCTGCGGGGTGGTTCGTGGAACGACGTCGATAACGTCACCCGCGCCGCCAAGCGTTACGCCTTCATGTCTCCCGACGTCGACAGCTTCAGGATCGGTTTTCGCTGCGCTCGCTCTTCCTGAACCGAGTGAAGGATAGCTCTGTTTTTCTGTGGGAGGTGCAGGGTTGCCGCCCAAGCGCGGCGAAATTTTTTGGCGGTTTTTGCCTCGTTTTAGCAACCTGACCCCCTAGCCCCTGTGCCTCATGGTTAACCATTACCCACAAGCTTATGAGAGCGATTCGGGACGACCCATCAGCCCTCACCCCTAGCCCCTATCCCTCATGGAGAGGAGAATCACCCCACGCACAAGACATCATTCGAGGTTGAAATGACTCCCTTTCCCCCCTTGTGGGGGAAGGGGCTGGGGGATGAAGGGGCTACGCGCCATACCCGTTAATCCCATCATATCCGCATCATCTATCCCTAAAAAGATGTGGGTAATGGTTAGCCATAAGAGAGAGTTTTTAAGTCGGGAGGGTGATTGGCGAACCGTCCCATATCCACCCAGTTAAGCCCATTTCTTGCATGTCGCTTGTGCCACCAGAGGCTGAAAGGCTTGTCCAACTATGAAGCCCCTAGCGTCCAACGAGGCAAAATCGCCCCTAAAATCCTTAACTTGATGCCTATGGGCGCAGCACGCTACGCCCCTACGATGTGCCGGTTAAATAATATCTACAGACAATCAAGCTGGATTGCTTAAATCGCCTCTTTAACCGCCCATCACGCTCAGGACTTGCGCCAGCACTTGCAGCGCGGTCAAGTTGCGGGTCGTGTAGCCGGATTGCAACGCCTCGCCATTGGCGAAATTGGCGCTATCGGCATAGCCGCCCGGCGGGAATGACGGATGAATCCCGTCGCCGCCGATGCCGCGATTGGGCAGATTATCGAGCGACGCTTTCAAACCCCACAGCGGGATATTTCGACTGGCGGCCAGATTACCGATGATGCCGTTGAAGACGTCCACTCTACCGTCAAACCCGACCCGATAGGGGATGGTCGTCAGCACCGGCACGACGCCCCGGTCAATACAAATATCGACGATGCGCGTCAGGTTGAAGGCGAATTGATCTGGCGATAGATATTGCACATCATTCGTCCCCAATTGAATCAGGGCGACAGACGGCTTGATGCGGTCTAGCTCACATTCCAGCGGTGAGATTTCGTTTTGGCACAGGGCGGTGTTGCGATAGGCCGGATCGAGGACGATGGCCGTTGTCCAACCCCCGCCCGCCGCCGCCGAGACATGCGTGAAGCTGTTGAAGCTGGAGGTCGAGAAGACGTTAATGACTTGTTGCAAGTTGGCGTAACTGCCCAAGCTATATTGATCGCGCCCGATAGCGTCTAGCGAATATTCGCTGACAGACATGCTGTCGCCAATCTTGGCAAATACGCCGTATTGATTGCCCAAGACGCGCCCACGTTGATAAATTACGCTGACGCCTTGTATGTTGACCTGTGGGCTGATCACCCCGCCCGCTGCACTGGCGGATTCGACATATAACGCCGACACCCAGCCGGTCTGACCGTTGGCCGTCACATTTAACCATTCACCGTCGGCTGTCTGCCCGATGATTTCTAATGGCGTGCCGCTGTCCAAGGTTGTGATGACCACCGCCGTGGTATTGGCCGCTTCACGCAAGCGTAAAGTGATACCGTTTTTGACTACGACTCCGCCAGAGGCCGGGTCTGCGGTTATTTGGGGCTGTGCCGTTGCGTCAGGGGTGACTGTAGCAGGCGTGCTGACCGTGCCACCATCCGCCGTCATAATCGTCACGCTGTCTAGCGCGATGAAAACCTCGATATAACCCGACGCCACCCACCCGGCCTGACCCTCGGCGGTTTTTACGTTCAACCAATTGTCATCAAGGGTTCGCCCCAATACCGTCAGCGGTGTGCCGCCCACCAATTCGAGGATGACCACGCCGAGCGGGGAGGGCGTCTCGCGCATCCTGAGCAGTGTAGCCATGCTTTTGACGCGAGCATTTGGGCTGTCTTGAGCGTTTAGCACCCCGGTTAACGGGAAAACGCCCATACATAAGACCCATAACACCAGAAATCGTTGCCAACGGCGCATTTTAAGTGTCCTTATATGCGATGATTTTTTTCAATTATGAGCGAAAAGTTATATTATGGCGAGTGCTGATGTCCTAATCGCTTTTCGGGTAAAATCGTTGAACATGGCACGTCCCTTGAATCCAACGAAAAACCCCTTATGCCAACCCATTCCTCATCCCTCTGGCGCAAACTCGCCTTATATTTACTGCCATTCGCGCTGATTTTTATGGTTTTGACCGGCGTCATGGTCTATTTGGGCGAGGCAATGCCGCTGGCGTGGGTGGTTCAGATGCAGAGGAACGATGACCGTGTATTATTTCGTCCGCAGTATGGCAACCGCGACCCAGACTTTAAGCGGCTGTCGGTCATCCTGCGACGACCAGCGATTTTGGCGATTGGCTCATCGCGCATTTTACAATTCCGCGCCGCTTTTTTTAACAAAAACCCAGACGCCTTTTATAACGCGGCGGCTCCGGCTTGGCGGCTGCCGCAAGTGACCGACCTGATGTATGCCCTGCCATCGGACGCGCTGCCCAAAGTCTTAATCCTCGCCATTGACCCGCCGTGGTTCAACGAAGATTACGCGGGCGATGTGTTTCCTGCGCCGGTCAGTGATTTTGATAATCTGTGGTTGGTGGATCGCAGCCTCATCCAAGACCTCCTGAAAGGCCGTGATTTCAGCCGCGCCGGATTTGACCCGTCCGCCTATTGGAGTCGGACAGAGCCGGGCGGGAGCGGCGGCATCGCGCTCGGATTGCGCGCCATCCGCGACGGCCACGGCTTTCGCAGCGACGGCAGCGAACAGTATGGCGACTTTTTAATCGCCAAGTGGTTGGGGCAAGCGGGGCAGCGCGAGTCTCATCTGCGGATGATGCAGGCGGGGGAGTCGATGTACGTTTACGGCGAGTCCGTCTCGGAGTCCGCGCTGGCCGAGTTGTCTGGGCTGTTGGACTACGCCGCCGCGCACGACATCACCGTGATTGGCTATCTGCCGTCGTATACCCCGACGCTATGGGCAGAGATGGTCGCGGGCGGGAATCACACCTATATCACCGCCCTGACGCCGCGCCTGCAAGCCTTATTCGACGCGCATGGGTTCGCCTTTTTTGACTTCTCGGACGGGGCATCCATCAATACCCGTGACGATGAGTTTTTCGACGGTTGGCACGCCTCGGAACTCAGCAATTTGCGCTTGTATATCAAGATGCTAGAGGCGCAACCGACTGTGCTAGGCGCATATTCCGACGCGCAAGCCCTGTATCAAATCGTTGCCAATGCGACTGATACATGGGCTGTGTTTGGGCTGGGGAACGATTCGTCGCGTTAAGATTAATTGTAACTACTCAGCTATCATTTCTTCCCTCAATTTGATGATGTAGAGCGTAAAATTGACTGAGGCGCAGGGAAATTATTCCTTCAGGTGATTGGGCTGAGTATCGGTCAAAATCTCATTTCCCCCTCAAATAGGGGCTGAGTAGTTACTAAAAAAACACCCATATTAAGACAACACAGCCGGAACGCGGTTTTTGGCTTCCCAGCTGTGTCGTCCTTGTTTTTAGCGCGTCAGTTCGTCCAATTGATCGACGTAGCGCGCCAAGACCGCGAAAGTGGTCTCGACGGCTTCCGGCGTGGTCATATCGACTCCGGCGTGCTTGAGCGCGTCCAGCGGATACTTGGAACTGCCCATGCTCAGGAATTCGACATAGCGTCCCGCTGCGCCGTCTTCACCCGCCAAAATCTTCTCAGACAAGGCGTGGGCTGCGGAGATGCCGGTGGCGTATTGATAGACATAGTAATTGCTGTACAAGTGACCAAAGGTCGCCCATGTGATGCCGTCGCGCTCGCGGTCCAGCGTCATGTCGTCGCCATAGCCCTCGGCGTACAGGTCGGCCATCAGCGCGTTCATATCCGGCGCGGTCACGCCCTTACCTTGCTCAACGCGCTCGTGCATTTCTAGCTCAAAGCGCGCCAGCGTCGGCATGATGAAGAAGTAGCGGTGGAAGTTGCTCATGGCCTCTTGAATCAGCGCGATTTGCAAATTCTTGTCGTCTGGGCGGGTTCGCATCAGATTGGCGCGAGTCATCGCTTGGTTGAAGTTGGACGCGACCTCCGCCACGAACAGCGAATAACCGGAGTAAGCGGCAGGCTGATTTTTACGCGCCAGATAGCTGTGCATCGAGTGGCCGAGTTCGTGCGCCAACGTACTCATCGCGCCGAGGTTGTGGTCATAACTCATCATAATGAATGGGAAAGTGTCATGCACGCCGCTGGAAAACGCGCCCTGACGCTTGCCCTGATTGGGGTAGACATCGACCCAGCGGTCTTCTAAGCATCCGCGCCGTAACGCGCCGACATACTGCTCGCCCAACGGCCTCAAACCGTCGCAAATCCAATCAACCGCTTGCGGATAATCCACCTTCGGCTCGTCTTTGACCATCGGAGCCCACACATCATAGGTGTACAAGCTGTCATAACCCATCACGCGGCGCTTGACCGCCCAGTATTTGTGCCAAGTCGGGATGTTGCGCTTAAACGTGTCGATCAGGTTGCGAAACACGGCGGGCGGGATGTTGTCGCTGAACAACGACGCCTCTACCGATGAGCCGTAACCGCGCACCCGTGCCTGAAATACATCTTGCTTCATCGACGTGTTGTAGTTGGCGGCGATGGTGTTCTGGAAAGCCAGATAGCCGTCGTTGTAGTGTTCCCACGCTTGGCGGCGCACCTCGCGCTCAGGGCTGTCCAGCAACAGGTTAATGCTGCCTTGTGCCACTTCAAAGGTCTGACCGTCCGGCAGCGTGACCGGCGCGAATCGCACATCGGCATTGACCAATTGGCTGTAGGTCATATACGCGCCGTTCATCGGGTCAGATGCCAAGCCCAGCACTTCCTCGACCTCGGCAGAGCGGACATGTGCTTGGAGCCGGAACAGGTTGTCGACGAATTGACCGTAAATGGCGAGGCGCGGCTCGGCTTGAATCCAGCCTTCTAGCGTTTCGCGACCCATCACCAACAGTTCCGGGTTGCTGAAAGCGATGGTCGCCATCGCTTGACCGTACAGGCCGCCCGCTTGCCCTTGCATCGCCATCGCTTGCATATCGGTGGTATCGACTTCGCTGGACATCGAGGCATACACGTAAATCTTGCCGACGCTCCGCATCAACAGGTCGGCGGCGTCCATGAAATCGGCCAACACCGCCGCACTCTCATTCAGGCGTCCCTTGAATTGCGCGACGGCGGGCAGTGATTCGACGACGGATTGGGCGGCCTTCTCCCAATCGTCACGGGTCGGGTAAACACTTTCGGCGTTCCACGTATGCTCTTTGGCGATGGCACTGCGCGGGGGCAAACTGGTTTGTGGACTGGACATAGGATTTAGAGTCTCCGTCAATCAAATCAAACAAAAAGGGGGTGTGAACCGTATAGCGTCACATCAATGATACGCACGCGACGGCCTGAAAGGTGCGCCTTATTTTAATTTGACACACCTTTTGAATTATTTTAACAGGGTATGTACAAACTTGTACAGCGGATAGCGAATTTTCCGCACTCATAGTATTGTTGGGCGGTACGGTTTACCATCATCACACGGAGAATTACGCATGATTACCACCGCCTCTGGGCTGCAATATGAAGACATCACGGTTGGCACGGGCGCAGAAGCCGTCGCTGGCAAAAACGTCGAAGTGCATTATGTCGGGACGTTAACCGATGGTAAAAAGTTTGATAGCTCGCGGGACAGCGGGCAGAAGTTTTCCTTCCCGTTAGGCGCTGGCCGCGTGATTAAAGGCTGGGACGAAGGCGTGGCCGGCATGAAAATCGGCGGCGTGCGAAAGTTGATTATCCCTGCCAACTTGGGCTACGGCGCAAGCGGCGCGGGCGGCGTCATCCCCCCCAACGCCACGCTGTTGTTTGAGGTCGAGTTATTCAGCGTGAAATAGGACGGAGGTTTGGTGGGCGCACACACGGGTGCGCCCCTACCAACCACCGCGTATTCGCAGGGGCGGGGCCATGTCCCCGCCCGTTTGAATTTCATCCCGCCCGCCACGCAAAAATCTGAAATGCACCCCCTAGAATCTCACGTTGTTTGACAAAAAGACGCCCGTGTCTCATACTCAGGAAAATCTTTAATTTCCATAATCGTCTGGTGAATGTATGAGCGCCCCGCAGAGTTCATCGACAACGCATACCCACGCCCCCAAAGAGACCTCAACACAAACGCCAGATACGGTAGGGCAGGATGTTCAGCCGGAAGCGGTTATTTCCAATTTACAACCCAGTCAACACCTCAATGCGCGGTACGTCGCCCAATTACAACGTCAAATGGGTAATCGCGCCACGCAGCGATTGATTGCGCGCAAGCCACAACAAGCCGTCAATCAGACCGGTTTGCCGGACGCGCTGAAATCACAGGTCGAAGCATCATCCGGGTTATCGTTGGACGATGTGCGCGTCCACCACGATTCTGACAAGCCCGCCGAACTTCACGCCCAAGCTTATACACAGGGGGCAGAGATTCACGTTGCGCCCGGCGCAGGCGAACATCTGGCGCACGAGGCATGGCATGTCGTCCAGCAGAAACAGGGGCGCGTCAGCCCGACCACCGATATACGCGATGCGCCAGTGAATGATGAGGTCGGTTTAGAGCAAGAGGCCGAGTCCTTTGCGGCGGGAAAATTACCAGAAATCGCCTCGGTGGGCGCATCCGCCGCCGGACAACCGATTGCGCGTGCGCCGATTCAATTTTATGACCCTAAAGGCGTGGCGTCGTTCTTTGACCGTGAGACGATACCTGAATTGAAGGTACATATCGGTGAAGACACCTTCACTTATTTTGTGAAGCAGACCCCGTTAGCATTCAAAAACATCATGCCGTTCTTCCAAAATCAACGGTTAGATACGAATGCGGCCATCGTCAATGCTGAGGCGCAAGGCGAATTCCTGAAGGCACATGCCGACTCGCCCGCCAATTTACAGCTTGCCAAGATGATTTTACGTGACCGTCTGGACTATAATCCCACCCGTGGCGAGGTGATTTTTGGCCTGTTGCAGCCCTATTACAACACGCCTCGTTATGGTTATTTCGACGCCATTTTGACTCGTCACGCCAATGACGCCGTGGCTGCGGGGCCAGAATTTGTGTTTATGGGGCAGCATCTGGCCTCGGATGAAGAGTTTGCGCTCGCCGATGAGTGTCTGACGAAGGTGGGCTATAACACCGTGACCGCCGCGCCGCTGTACACCTATCTCGCCAAGTACACCGCGATGGGTGAGAGCCAACTCAAGGCCGCCAAGCGCATCCTCGCCAGCAAGGGCGATGATCCGATGGTCGCCGAGCAGACCATGACCGCGACGAAAGATTACGGTTACTCGGAGAGCGTGGCACAAGGCGCGAAGACCATGACCAACGCCACGGCAGAGGCCGACATCCAAGAGCAATTGAGCGAACAGGCCATAAAGCGCGCTACCTTTGAGAAGCAATACACTCAAAAAACCGGCGTGAAGTTAAGCGAAGCATTGACGCGAAACAGCGTCAAGGGCAGCAAGAAAACCGCCTTTGGTAACGTGTTGGGGGTAGATAACTCTTTGGCGGATGGCACTTTCCGAGATGAGGCAGAGGCATCCCGCAAGGCCAAGATAAAAGGGTTTGATGACGCCCCCGGCGAAATCGAAGGCGAACGCGGCAATCTTGAAGCCAAGTACGGCCTCGAAATCAAGAACGCCCTGACGCCGCTATACGCCTTTGATGAGGCCGAGGCCGCCGCCAATGCGTGTATGACGATGGCGGGGACGGATGTCGAATTGCTCAAGAAATATGTGGCGTGGGTTGTCGTTGGCTTGGCCGCCAAAATCGCGCTCATCACCCTGCAAAACACGATTCCTGCCATCAAGGCGTTGGGCTTGGACGAGGGCAAAACCGTCATTAA
>Ga0105046_10007595_pt1 | contig 17057 bp, 17 predicted proteins | sample MAT03_FD_78385 | JGI IMG/M metagenome (GOLD analysis project Ga0105046, IMG submission 78385) | Freshwater microbial communities from Lake Fryxell liftoff mats and glacier meltwater in Antarctica - MAT-03 (megahit assembly) | ecosystem: Environmental > Aquatic > Freshwater > Ice > Liftoff...
GCCATCGCCCAAAGTCCCATCCTGAACACCACGATCACCCTGTCCCGCTTAGCCAAACGCGGCTACGAAGCCATGCTCGCTCACTACCAGAAAGTCGCTCCACACCTCAACCCCGGCTCAAGGCCGGGGCAGGCCTGTGCCGCTGTATACGAGACCCGTACGTACAGTGGTGTGAGAGGCGCACCCCGTCGCTAATTAGCGGCGGGGCCGCCTACTCGATTAGGCACAGGGTATTTTATAGTTTTACGGTAGCTAATTTTTTATTCAACTTTTTAATGTCAAAAAAATATTTTTCACCCAGATATTTCATTAGTTCTTTGTCTGTTTTTAATCGTTCCTTGGACTTGTGGTTAAATGGATTTTTGTTAATCATTAACAGGTTGACTTGATTGGTATTTATAATAATGTATGGAACGATATCTAAATTGCTGTTGATAAATTTCTTAAATAGTCTCTCGCCAAAAATTGTAGTCCAATACATTCCTGTTAAATACCCTTCCCAGTCTAATCCTTTCTTCGTCATAGTTTCGCCTCCATCTTTATGTTTTGTGATTTTCCAATGTTTATTTTTCCATTCTTCTTCTACTGCAATGCCTCCAAAAATAATATTAAAATAATGCGATGTGTCTGCTATAAATTGCAGAAAATGTTTTTGCAAATCGTCTTTTTCTAAAATAATATCGTCAAACCAAAAAATCCATTCCATTATCCTACCTCCTTCGCACCAGCGGATCCAACAAAGAAATTTGTGTCTTTTTCCTTTTAATAAGATGTCGCCAAATCTTCCACCATACCCAGATAGCATTTCAATCGCTTCTTTATTTTTTCCGCTTTTAAATACATGTTTCAAAGGTTCGTGCACCCCATATTTTTCGAGAGCTATAATTAATGGATATTTTTTCAAAAATTGGAACAATTCTTCTGCTTTCTTTTTGCTGTCAAAAGCGTAGTCTGTGTAAAGTCGTGTAATTATCATGTTGGTCTTTTTACCTGCCTAACTAGGGGGTTGTGCCATGTGTTAGGTTTATTTCGCCAATGGACCTGGTACTATTCCACTATTGCGGCATGTAAAGCCTAGATCGAGGTCATAGGTCCAAGTCAACGAGCGGACTGCTGATCTTGCCAAGAACCTTGGTGCTGAGGGGTGTACACTTCGTCGGGCGCAGTCCAGGCATTTCCGTGGTCTTGCTGGGACTTTGGCCAAGGAGGGCCTGAATATAGCGCAGATCTGTTCCCTTCTCCAAAAGGTGAGTGGTGCGGGTATGCGATGCATGGGCCTGTGTAAACAAAAGGGTTACACGGTATCGGTCCAGTTCACTCCCCCAACCACCGCCGCCAAGCCAAATACCACTTGGTAACGGGCTTGCTCAAGGCGGCGATACCCAGGCTGTCGCTGGCTTCAGCGATGTCGCGCAAGGTGGCGTGCTGAACACCACGATCACCCTGTGCCGCTTGGCCAAACGCGGCTACGAAGCCATGCTCGCTCACTACCAGAAAGTCGCCCCACACATCAACCCCGGCTCAAGGCCGGGGCATACCTGTGCCGCTGTACAAGAGACCCGCTTGGTTTACCCAGAGCGAATCCGAAGGGTACAGCGGTGTGAGAGGCGCACCCCGTCGCAGCAAGGCGGCGGGACCGCCTAATCGATTATGCCTTCGTTGTTCTTTTCGGTCGTCTGGTTGGCTGTCCGCTATGTGGCTGTGAAGAGTTGATATTTGTTTAAATTAATTTCGTTCAGTCCAATTTACACGAGTCATTCATCCACATAGGTTACCAATCGTCACTTTTCTTTGCCCTATATATACAAGGGGACCCGAAATCTTTGAAATATTCTATTACAGCCATCGCTTCTTCTTTGCTTGGGCCTTTTATTTTTTCTCTGGAATAATACTTAATGGTGTTGCCTGCCAGTACAGTAGCGTTACCTGGTGCGTTTACCCATAGATCGGCACCAAACTTTTGGACGAATTTATATCCGTAATAGTTAAGGAAAAATATAGTCTCTATTGAGTAAAGATCTATAAAGTGAAATAATTTAATATTCGTGTCTCCTTCTTTGTCGATAAACCCAAATTCAAAATCGTATATACTATGGAGTTTTTCAAAAAAATCTGTTACTTCGTCCAGAAAAACACCCTCTTCTTGATTCACCGTATTTATAAAATCACCTGCAAACGCCATTAATCCTCTTTCAGAATCAATGTGCAATAAAACATCATATCTTACAAGATTGACTGTGATTCTATTATTTTGGGGATACTTTATCACGTGGTCATACAATGAAATGGTCTTTACAGGATTCCAATCTTTGCAGCCGTATCCTAAATTGGATATAGTAAGGGCAGCCTCTGATAATTTTTCAGATTTCAGTTTTTCGGAATTGAAAAAACGACCAAAAACATTCATTTTATATTGATTGAACAACGATTCCAGATGGCAGAATATTACGCACTTCAATAGTTACCGAGCCAGCCCATTCAAGGATAATGGATGCCCCTGTAAAGATGAATTTATGGAGTTGACGTACATATATTATTTTGACTGATTCGCCAAAAGTAAGATTAATTTTTGATTCGTTCGTTAGTGCGGTGCTAAAATGTGCAGTTTGCTTTTCTTGCAGATGTCTGTCGGTTTGTGCGGTCTTTTTACAATGAGGCAGAACGGTTTGGCGCTTGGCGCAGTGCCGGACTTAGAAGCACTTCACTTTCAGCCAGTACAAATGTTTGATAGAAGCACAAACTTTCAATTTCGCACTTCGCCCGCCATTGAGCCAAACGCCTGTTACCTGCCGTATTTTTCCTTTTATGGCTTTCTAAATTTTCCCTGTCCCAATGTGCTGTATCTGCCGCTGCTCTGTAAGTGGTATCAAGAAAGTCCATTAATGTTTGAAATGGCCCATTAGCTTGTTGCACCTCATTATAAGGAAGGATGAATTCGCCTAAATTCTTATGATAGTATGTGTTTTCAGGCTTTATGGTTGCAGATTTATACCCTTGAGGTTCAGGATAAATGTAGCTATAAAAAGCTGCAAAAGGAACAGCTTCGTTGCCCGGCCAAAACCCACAGCTACACACCTCGTGAGAATAAGCTTCTCTGGCTACCCAATCCGGAAGATTAGGTATACCTCCAGGATGTGGTGGAGCTTTATGTCCTGAAAAACTAGAAACAGCCAAATCAAAGCTTCCCCAGAAGAAGTGCACCGGGCTGCATTTTCCGATAAATCCAGCCCTGAACTTTGTGAAAACTTCATTAGATCTAAGAAGTGCTTGGTGCAGCGCTGTGGCTATTTCGGGTACATATGAGTTGCGTTCATCTTTATCGAAAGGAGTAGGATTTTCCATTTCATTTGGTACTGGATTGATCTTTACTTTTATTCCCAGCTCCTTTAATGAAGCCAAAATGTTTCTGTAACAGGCCTCAACGGAAAGAGACAACAAGTCGAATTATCTTACTTCATGTTGGCTGGTTATTATTTCCAACTGGTGGTTGAGAAAGTTAATGTTTATTTGAAAATGTTTGCCATTAGAAGGAAGAGCGCCAGTGGTTAGACCAAAAGGTGTAACCATTAGAGTAACGTGCCATGAATGATTAATCCAAGGCATTTTTGCCAATTTTATTTTTCCGACAATCTGTGTCCACAAGTGGATAGTTTGATAACTTTCTTTTCCCTTGTCAAAGGATAACTCAGGCCAAATTTCTTTGTTCATGTCATTCATGTCTCTCAAGTTTTGCTCTAAATGGCAGGTAACGATCGTGTATGTAACAATGGTACATACACCGTTAACTCTTTGGTTATCGTAAGTGTTTAGACCCTAGTTGGTTTGCCCTAAGATGGCATCCAGCGGGTTGATTATTTTTGCAAGACTTTTTTGGCTTACGTGGGTGTAGACCTGCCTGCCTTTGGCAGGTCTCCTTGGTTTGGAGGTTGCTATGGCCTAAGAGTTCTTGAATGTAACGGATGTCGGTGCCGCGTTCTAAGAGGTGTGTGGCAAAACTATGCCGTAGAATGTGTGGGGTAATTCGTGTAGTAAGACCCGCAACGCTGCATGACTTTCGTATTATCTGAGCTACGCTGTTGGCACTGTATTGGCTTCGCTCGGGTCCTTTGAACATCCAATAGTTGGGTTTGTATGACGCAAGATAAGCACTGAACGCAATAGCCAACTGAGCACTCAATATGGTGTATCGATCTTTTTTACCCTTGGCACCTTTTACCATTACCTGCAACCTATCCAGGTTCACATCGCTCTTGCGTAAATTCAACAGTTCGCTGCGGCGTATTCCTGTTGAATAGAGTAGTGCAATGATCGCTTTGTGCTTCGCGTTCTGTGTTGCGCCGAACAAGCGCAGTACTTCTTCTTCGCTGGCTACATGTGGCAGCTTTTTCTCTTTCCGTGGTCGTTCGATCCAATACTCTTTACGCTTCTGCCCCAGCACTTTTTCGTAATGGAACTTGATCGCATTGATCACACCGTTCTGCATGCTCTGGCTCACCTTTCTTTCGTTCACTAGAAATAGCAAGTAGGCGTTGATCTCTTCTTCGGTGATCGTTTCCGGGTCCCTTCCACCGAAATGCGCAAGGAACTTCGTGAAATGCGAACAGCACTGCCGAACGGTATTCACACTGTAACGGCGCCGTTCCAGCGTTTCCAGATAACCCCTCGGAAGTGCTGGGCTAGTGGGTTTAGGGAGCGTAGGAATAGGTTCGGATGATAGCGTTGGTGCACTGGGGCGAGGCGTATTAGTTGATGCCGAGCTTTTGATCACGCTGGGTCCGGTCGGCACGTTTCGAGGTTGGCGTAATCCATCAATATCAACCCAGAACTTGCCTCGGAATGCCCGTATGATGTGGTTCAATGCACCCTTTGTGTTCGGCAAGTACCAGCAACCATGGGTCTTGCTCCAAACCGCGCCAGCGTTCTTGGCACAGGCTACCAACACCGGGTCAGTTTCGAAGTGTACGGCTATGCAGCGCTCTCCACGATGGAAGAGATGCTCCAAACGCACATTCACTTTGTTCTTGGTCGCATGCTCCATCGGTACGGCGTGCTGTAAATATACCGAACAGGTCGATCGCCCGTCGGTTCCTCCTAATTCCTTCATGGGTCGAACAGCGCTCCTTCTCCGTATTTTCGCCTCCATGTCCCGTTCCCTTTTTACCGTTGTTGTGATGCTGCTCGGTTGCGCTACGATCGCACAAGACTCCCCGCGCTACGGCCGCGATAAGTTCCGCCAGCTGGATCAAGAGCTGCCCACACCGAACGAACAACGAACGGCCAGCGGCGCGCCCGGACACGCCTATTGGCAAATGAAGGCCGATTACGATATCAAGGTGGAGATCGACGATGCGACCCAGAAGTTGACGGGGACGGAGACCATTACTTACCACAACCAGAGCCCAGACGAATTGCAGTACCTGTGGCTGCAGCTGGATGGCAACATCTTCGAACCCGGCAGCGATGCCAACTTGATCCGCACCGGTACGATCTCCGATAGCGTTGGGCTGAAGACCCTGCGCGGCTGGGTGGAGCCTTTCGACGGCGGTTTCCGGATCACCAGTGTTACCGATGCCTCAGGCAACAAGCTGAAGCACACCATCAACAAGACCATGATGCGCATTGATCTGCCAAAACCATTGGCACCGGGTGCGGTCTATAGTTTCAAGATCGGCTGGTGGTTCCCGATCAACGACCGCATGAAGGTGGGTGGTCGTAGCGGCTACGAGTATTTCGAGGAGGAGGACAATTACCTCTACACCGTCGCACAGTTCTATCCACGCATGTGCGCCTACATGGACTACACCGGTTGGATGCACAAGCAATTCCTCGGACAAGGGGAATTCACCTTGGACTTCGGGGATTACAACGTGAGCATTACCGTGCCCAGCGACCATATCGTGGGTGCAACCGGGGTGTTGCAGAACGAAAGCGCCGTGCTTTCCGCCGACCAACGCAACCGATTGGCCAAAGCTCGCAAAGCCGATATGCCAGTGATGATCGTTACGCCCGACGAAGCGGCAAAAGCAGAAATGACCAAGGCAACGGGGAAGAAGACTTGGGTCTTCAAAAGCCAGAACGTGCGCGATGTGGCGTTCGCCAGCAGCCGAAAATTCATTTGGGATGGGCAGAACCAGACAGTCGGCTCCGGATCGCAGGCCGGGGTGACGAACGTTCTATGTATGAGCTACTACCCCAAGGAAGGAAATCCGTTATGGGAGCAGTACAGCACCAAAGTGGTGGCGCACACGATCAAGACGTACAGCAAGTATACCTGCGACTACACATACCCGGTGGCCATCAGCGTACACACGGACCGTATCGGCATGGAGTACCCCATGATCTGTTTCAACGGCGGAAGGCCCGAGAAGGACGGCACATACAGCGAGCGCACCAAGTACGGTATGATCGGCGTGATCACACACGAGGTGGGCCACAACTTCTTCCCCATGATCATCAATAGCGACGAACGCCAGTGGACATGGATGGATGAAGGACTGAACACCTTCACCCAATACCTTACCGAACAAGAGTGGGACAAGGACTATCCAAGCTGGCGCGGAAAACCACGCAACATCGTGGGCTACATGAAGGGCGATGCATCAGGCTCCAAAGAAGGCATTGAACCGATCATGACCAACAGCGAGAGCATTACGCAATTCGGCAACAACGCGTATGGCAAACCTTGCACCGCACTCAACATCCTACGCGAAACCGTGATGGGTCGCGAACTCTTCGACCATGCCTTCAAGACCTATGCCGACCGGTGGAAGTTCAAACACCCAACGCCGGCCGATTTCTTCCGCACCATGGAAGATGCCAGCGGTGTGGACCTGGACTGGTTCTGGCGCGGCTGGTTCTACACCACGGACCATGTGGACCTCGCTATCGCCGACATGAAGTACAAGCGGATCGATCCACAAGATCCCGGACTTGCCGAACAATTGAAGAGACAGGACAAGGACCGCGAAGTCGCCGACCTGAGCCGACAGCGCAACGTTGACATTAACATACCGTTCGTGGTGGATCGAGACCCCAGCACCAAGGATTTCTACAACAGCTACGACCCGCTAACGGCGACAGCGCGTGAGAAAGAGCGGTACGAGAAATGGAAGGCCACACTTGGACCGGATGAGCTGGCCTTGCTGGACACCGATCTGCACCTGTACGAGTTGCAGATGAAGAACATCGGTGGCTTGGTCATGCCGGTGATCCTGGAGTGGGAGTACATTGATGGGACAAAGGAGGTGGATCGCATTCCAGCCGAGATCTGGAAAACCAGCGATGAGGTATCGAAAGTCTTCGTGAAGAAGAAGGAGGTGAGATCCGTGACCTTGGACCCTTTCCTCGAAACCGCGGATTGCGACCTGAACAACAATAGCTGGCCACCCCGCATGGTACCGACTAGATTTGATGTGTTCAAGGAAAAGGAACGGAACGCGCCGAACCCGATGCAGATGGAACGCATGAAGTTGAAAAGTAGTGAGGGGGAGTAGTATTTGATCAGATCGAAAGCCATTGATCAATGGCCCGAACTACATACGCCTTTGGGGGCAGAATTTTTGTACGTGTGGTGAGAAGCCGTCAGCATGCTCCCCAAGAATTCAAAGGGCAGCCTTCAAGCAGTGCATGCTGTAGTTGCTGACAATGGTGCTAATTGTGTACTTTCACGTCACCAAAGGTAAAACCGTAGGACCTTATTTCCGTCAACGAAAACACGCTCGGTGGATGTCCCGTATTCAAGGGTACCAGGGTGCCGGTGGAATCGCTTTTTTGGCATTTGGAAGAAGGGGTTACCGTTGATGAATTCCTTGAAGACTTTCCTTCAGTGACCAGAGAACAAGCTATTGGTGTGTTGGAGATCCTCGGCAATATGTTCACTTCAGCGTTGAGACATATCTGCTTTACCTCATTTACACGATAGACCAGTACTCCTTTGGAAGCCGGTGTCGTTCTAGCCGGTGCCACAGAACGGGCATTTTACTGTCGATCATTTGATAGCGGTGGTGAAGCGGAAGGAATGGTTCGATCCCGTCGGCTGGAACAAGTGGAATGTGATGCCGTAGCTTTGAGCTTGTCCTTGAACACTATGAGCACATCCGAACTCAAACTCAACCTGCTGGAACGCCTCGTCCTTGTGCAGGATGCAGGCTTACTTCAGCGTTTGAAGCAAGTCTTCGACCGGGAACTCGCCGAGTCTGATGATTTTACGGAGGATGAATTAGCCGAGCTACATGAGATCGATAGGCGGCGCAAGGCTGGTTTGGATACCTACCTCTCAATGGAGGATGCCATGCGCATGATCCGTGAAGGCCGCCCTGCATGACCTATTCGGTGGTGGTTCGCGCTGCCGCCCAGGCTGAAGCTGCAAAGGCATTCTTGTGGTATGAACGACGAAGCAAAGGACTTGGTGGCGATTCGCCGATTCCTTGAACTCATCCTTGGGCCAGTTGGCAAGGAACCCCAAACTTCAAGTCCAGAAGAAAGACTTTCGCTACGTTCTATTGGAGAAGATCCCATATCGTGTTGTCTTCGTTATCGAGGGTTCAACGGTTTATGTGTACTAGATCCGTCACACCAGTAGGATGCCCAGCAAGCACTTCGGACCATAGTTCTACCTGACTTAACTTTCGGTCCAAATCGGCCTTTACCTTTTGTGCTTTCGTCCAATGAAGGATAAAGGAGCGTGAGCGTCCGAACCCCATGTAGATGGAACGGGAGCAGGTGGAGGATGGTAAGGCTGAAGAGTAAACCAAGACAGATACTCCCTACAGATGCAAGACATCCCGGATCAGATCAAAGCTTGGCTGGATGCCGAACCGGATGCACCGTTCAGCGACTTCAGCCACGCGGCGCATGCCCTCTTGACCGATAAGGCCAAGGTGCAAGCGCTGAATGACCATGTGCGAGGCCAAAATGTAGAATGGGTCCAAGGCGCAGTGGGCTGGCCCACTGATGAATGGGTGATCGGTGAGGATGGGAGAGGGGCCTACTACTTGGTATCCGCTTCAGGCAAGTATGAAGGGGTTGCGTATTACGACCATGAGATCAAGACCATCGAACCCTTCCAGCCCAGTCTGCGGGCTTTCTATGAGTATTGCCTGCAGGTTGATGGATCCAGCAGACGTGTACGGGCCCAGTTCCGTGAGAGCCTGTTGACCTACGTGGCAGAAGAGCTGCACTTCAAACCAACGTTGAAGACCAAATTCTTCCGGGATATGAAAGTTGCCCAAGCGGATGCTGAACAATTCATGCGCGACTTTGCGAAGGATTTCGAAGTGGACCTCTCCGCCTTCGACGGTAAGCTCTATGGTATTGGTGAAGGTGCCCAACAAAGCGGATTGCGCGGATTGATAGATAGGATCACAGGACATAACGCTCCGAACCATGGCTATTTCACGATCGACCACTTGGTGGACGTGCTCCATACAAAGAAATGGTTCGATCCAGTCCGGTGAGTGACTTGTGAATTTTCCACTTCACACCACCACCCAAAGGCGCTCCTTTTCCAACCGGAAACGCACGTCATTTCCCACTTCGACCGGTTCGCCATCCAAATGGGCAAGCGTGCCAGTTTGATGAAAGTTGGCTTCCGTTGTGACCAAATTCCGGATGTACTTGCTCTTGTCCGCTTTGTGCGTGTAGATCTGGATGAATGCCTTGATCAGCGGAAAGAAGGACGGCTTGCGGACCACCCTTATTTCCGCCAGCCCATCATCCGGTCTGGATCCTGGACTGATCACCGCGCCATTGCCGAATTCGCGCGTGTTGCAAAAGACCACCATCAGCACATCTTCGTCGATCCGTTGACCGTGTACTTCGCCTGTAACACGCATGGGGGGCGTGCCCAGGATCTCTTGCACAATGATCTTCGCGTAGCCCAACATCCCACGGCCCTTGCTCTTGTCGAACCTGTGCGCTACACGAGCATCGAAACCGATACCGGCCGTGCCCAAGAACGGCATGTCGTTCAGGTAGCAGATGTCCATCTTCTTCCTTTCACCGGTGAAGGCGCGGTGCAGGGCCGCTTCCGCATCCAAGGGCAAACCAAGGGACCGTGCGTACCCATTCCCACTGCCCATGGCCACGACACCTATGGCCACGTCACTGCCCAAAAGGCCACTGGCAATTGAATTCAGCGTGCCATCGCCCCCGGCACTGATCACCAAGGAAGTGCCGTTCCGCAAAGCTTCACGTGCCAGTTCCTTGCCGTGTCCATGGCCCTCGATCAACCGGACTTCCAAGTCGTAGCCATAGTTGGGTGCAATGCGTTCCGCGATCTGCACAACGGACGGTGCACGACCTTTTCCCGAACGCGGATTGATCACCAAGAGGGCGCGCTCCATCACTTCGCCACTAGTTCGCCACGCACCAAGTGGCCGTTGAATTGTTGGATCGCGGCCTGCATGCTGCGGAACATTTCGGCTGTACCGAACTCTGATATTCCACTCGGTGCTGCGGCGAAAATGCTGTCCAACGGCAACGCTCGGAACGTATGAGTGCCATCGTATTGCATGTGCCATTGTGTACTGATGGCTTGGTAGATCCCATTGCTCGACATGATCGCAAAATTCGGGGTCTCGTTCCGCAAGGCGCTATGCCCGAAACTGAAGAATTCCTTGTTGTGGTCCAGTAGATCGAGTACTGTGGGCAAAATATCGATCTGTTGTGTTACACGGGCTTGGTCCATTGGCAAGATCGAGCCCGGAGCGAAGTAGAAAAGCGGCACCCAATAGTCCGTGGCCCTGTTGTACGCTTGGCCGGTCCGGTCGATGTCCGCAGTATGGTCGGCAGTGATCACGAAGAGCGTGTTCGCATACCAGGACATGCTACGCGCTGTTTCGAAGAATTGCCGAAGAGCATCGTCGGTGTAGCGTAAGGTGGGATGTATGTCCTGCGTGCCACCAGCGAACTTTTCCTTGTCCTCGACCGGCAATTCGTATGGATGGTGCGAACTCAAGGTGAAGATCGTGCTGAAGAATGGTTTGTTTTCCTTGTCGAGCTCATTGGCCCAGTATTGCAAATAAGGTCTGTCCCGTACTCCCCAATGCCCGTCGTGGTCGGTGGTCGCTCCCGTGTATTCGTTCAATCCCATGTAGCGCTGGAAACCAGCAGAACGCGTGAAGCCATCGAAGCCCATGGTGCCGTTCCTTCCGCCATGGTAGAAGCTTGTACTGTATCCATCACTTGCAAGGACATTGGCCAACGAAGTGAATGGCAAGCTGGCATAGGGTGAAGTGATGAAGGCCTCGTCCATGAGTTCCGGTATGCTGGCAAGGATAGCGGGGATGCCATCGATGCTGCGACGGCCGTTCGCGTATGCTCGTGTCATGTTCAGGCTCGCGCCCATCAACGAATCGAGAAAGGGCATGTAGCCCACATCACCGGAAAGCTTGGCGCTGTATGCCGCGGAAAAACTTTCCAAGATCACCAGCACCACATTTGTTCGCGGTGGTAGGTTGAACGTATCCGTGTAGTGGTGATGGACGGGCCAAAGAACCTCGGCCTCGGCGTTGGTCATGTAGTGCTTTTCGCTCAAGGTCGGTTTGCCAACACTGGTCATGATGGTGTATGGCGTGTTCAATGTGACAGGAAGGTTCTCCGCTCCACCATATCTAGCGGCATCCAACACTTGCAAGGGGATCAATTGCACGCCACCGCGCGAAGCGACCAACAAACCGACAACTACTACAAGCCGCCAACCGATGCGCCAAGACAACCGTTGAATTTGCCCTGCCGAAAAACGTTCCGCCCAGCGATACACCTTGCCCAGAACCACCAAGGCAATAATGTAAAGGACCAAAATGTACCAGTAATCACGGATGAATACCGGAGCGAGGTTTGCAGTGTCGTTCCCGGTGGTCATGATGCGGAAAAGATCAGCGGTGCTCCGCTTCAAGGTGAAAGTGTAGTACTCAAGATCCACGAACTGGAAGAAGAGCGCGATCGCATTCACCACAAGAAATACCCCGAGTTGGATGCGGCGGAAGACACCATTCGCGGGACTCGGATGGATCAGGATCAACAGGACCCACGGCAAATTCGTCCATGCGATCGCGAAGGCATCAAAGCGTATTCCGCCCAGAAAAGAGGTGAGTGGGACAGCAGGGAACAGATCGGCGTTCAGCCACGTGAACAACCAACGTGTGAGCGTGTAGACAACGCCAACAGCGCCCAAACGGAGCAGAAGAACGGTGAGTGGCCCCCGGATCATCGGCGCGAAGATGGGGATCCCATCACATTCATTCGTGGTGGACCAATATCGTGCGGCCTGCAACGGTTCTGATAGGGACCCAATCGGTGTAGGTGCTGTCCAGGAATGTCACAGGCCTTTCCGGATGATCGGTGACCACGAAACGAACGGTCCCATCGCGCATGGCCGTGTGGAAGGCGGCATAGTCGTACAACCGATCCTTGCTGAATTTGACGATGTCGTGCTGTTTCATCACGCTCTGTTGCACCAGCAAATGGTCCAAATAGTCGCGGTAGGTAACGAAGATGTGCTCGTTCGGCTTCAGGTCCAGTTCGTTCAGAAGTACATCACGTACGGTCAAGTCGGCTTGGTATTCGGCCATCCGTGCGGCATCGGGATCATCAACGTGTGCCCAGTTTTCCGTGCTCTTTGTGCGGAACGCCATGAACAGTAGGCCGTAGCAGGCAAAAGCCCAACCCGTGAAATGCTTCCAACGGAAAGGTTTTCCGGAACCCAGAAGGATTGCAACGCCCATGAAAGTGAGCGTCAGCCCTTCATGTAAATAATTCAATCGGCTCCCGGACTTCAGCCCGGTGAGCAGGCCGAACGCGATCGCCAATGGAACGGCCAACGCGAAGAAACGGAGTGCGGATCCATTCCCCCGAAAGCCTTCCACCAATAGGACCACCGCAAGGATGTGCCAGCCGATGAAGTATTTGTAGGTGGCCGGTTCGAAGAGTTCACCCCACATCATGGTGCTGTAACCATTGGCCAAGCCTTGCACCGTGTTTTGCCAAAAGATCCATGGAGTTGTGTCCAAGAAAATGAACGCAAGACCCGCACCTAGGAATAAGAGGATCGCAACTGAATAGCTGGCAAATGCTTTCCAGTTCCGGTGCAGGAGGAGGTACAACGCAGGGATCGTGATCATCAATGCTCCGGACTGTTTCGCGAAGAAGCCGAGCACCGCGAAACCGGCACAGGCGGTCAGGATCTTCCAGTTCGGATCCCGTAGCCATCGGGTGAAATACAACACTGCCGTGATCGATGCGAACGACTGCAAGGCATCGGGACGCGAGTAGAAGTGCTCGGTGTAGCTGCAGAAGACCAATCCACTGGCCAACGCGGTGGACCAGATATCCGCTCCGTTTTCCGTGCAGATGCGATAGACCACCAAGCAGGTCAACAAGGTCAACGTCAAGCCAATGACCCGGCTGAGCAGGAAGACCGATCGGGCATCCTCCCCGGTGATCCCAATGATCTTGCCAACGCCAGCGCACAACACGAAGTAGGCCGGTGTGTATTGGATAACATCAAAGGGGAGCTGTTCCGGGTCTTGGTATAGCGGCAGGTCAAGTAGCAGTTTCTGGATGGCATGCACGGAATTGTGCTCAACCCCGCCGAGTTCCGTGCGGTATTGCGGAACCATGTAAACCCGCAAGCCCAAATGGACCACCACGATCAAGAGCACCGCTACAGTTACCCATGATCGTGCGGGCAAGCCAATGACCCTGGTGGTCCCAAGCGCGGGCAGCATGGCGGTGAAGGTATGTGCGATGGATGGGATCATGAGAGAGCAACGGTTCTGTATCCGGCTCCATTACACACATTCGGAGGTATAGATCATCCGCTGGGAATCGTGTCCTGTAGCGGACGGCCTCAATACCTTTGACCCGCCCATTCGGCCTCCCGGATCACCATTTCATTTTACCACATGCCCACGCTGACCACCGAAGACCGCCAACTCCATTTCGAACGCGGTACCCATTCCAACGATTTCCTGATGAGTGCCTACGTGCGTTTGGTGCGGCCCCGCATTATTGAGGAAAAGATGTTGAGCCTGCTGCGCCAAGGCAAGATCAGCAAGTGGTTCAGCGGGATCGGGCAGGAAGCGATCAGCGTAGGGGCCACCATGGCCTTGCATCCGGATGAGTACATCCTGCCCATGCACCGCAATCTGGGTGTTTTCACCACGCGTGATATGCCCTTCCGGAAACTGTTCGCACAATGGCAAGGCAAGGCCACGGGTTATAGCAAAGGACGTGAACGGAGTTTCCATTTCGGGAGCCAAGAACACAAGATCGTGGGCATGATCAGCCATTTGGGACCGCAGCTCGGTATCGCGGATGGCATTGCATTGGCGCACAAACTGAAAAAGGAGAACCGTTGCACGATCGTGTTTACCGGCGATGGTGCCACGAGTGAAGGGGATTTCCATGAAAGCCTCAATGTGGCTGCGGTGTGGGAACTGCCTGTGCTCTTCATCGTTGAGAACAACGGCTACGGGCTGAGCACACCCAGCCGCGAGCAGTTCCGCATGGAGCACTTCACCGACAAGGCCATTGGTTATGGGATGGAAACGGTACAGATCGCCGGCAATAACATCCTGGAGGTGTACAACAACATCGCGCGATTGGCAGACAGCGTTCGGGAGAACCCGCGTCCGATCCTGGTGGAGTGCATCACCTTCCGCATGCGCGGCCATGAGGAGGCCAGTGGTACCAAGTACGTGCCCAAGGAACTGTTCGAAGTGTGGGGAAAGAAGGATCCCGTGGCCAACTACGAAGCGTGGCTGATCAAACAAGGCATCCTTTCCGTGGAAGAACGCGACGCCATTCGCCATGGGATCAAGGACGGGATCGAAGAGGACATCAAGCACGCCTTCGAGGAACCCGAACCAGAACCGGTGAAGGAGATCGAAATGGGGGATGTTTACGCAACAGCGCCGAATTCCACCATTGGCACCGGTACCGTCGACCCACTGGGATCAACAACTACGGAAAATTCCGGAATTGGCTCCCGTACCGTCGAACCCTTGGGTCGACCTATTCCAGATATTCCCCATCCCGAAAAACGCCTGATCGATGCCATCCAAGAAGCCATGCTACAAAGCATGGAGCGTTTCCCGCAATTGGTGCTGATGGGACAGGACATTGCCGAGTACGGTGGTGCGTTCAAGATCACCGAAGGATTCGTGGAACGATTCGGAAAAGACAGGGTGCGCAACACCCCGCTATGCGAAAGCGCGATCGTTGGTGCAGCCTACGGCCTTAGTGTGAAGGGCATGAAAGCCATGATGGAAATGCAGTTCGCGGATTTCGTAAGCGAAGGCATGACACAGATCTGCAACGTGCTCGCCAAGAGCCACTACCGCTGGGGCCAGAACGCCGATGTGGTGATCCGAATGCCCACCGGTGCCGGGGTAGGAGCGGGACCTTTCCATAGTCAGAGCAACGAAATGTGGTTCGTGAAAACAGCTGGATTGAAAGTGGTTTACCCGAGCAACCCGTACGATGCGAAAGGCTTGCTCATGACGGCATTTGAAGACCCCAACCCGGTGATGTTCTTCGAGCACAAAGCCATGTACCGCAGTGTGTCTGGTCCGGTACCGAGTGAGCCGTATGGCATTCCATTCGGAAAAGCACGTGTGGTGCGCGAAGCCGAAGCGACCCGGCACGACAGTCCCGTATCCTTAAGCGTGATCACCTATGGCATGGGTGTGCATTGGGCCACGGAACTGGCAGCTTCACTGGCTGATCGGTCCGAGGATGAAGGAGGGCCGATCGATATGGAGATCATCGACCTGCGCACCTTGGTGCCCTTGGATGTGGATACGATAATTGCCAGTGTGAAAAAGACCGGCAAAGTCTTGGTGTTGCACGAAGACACCTTGACCGGCGGCTTCGGTGGCGAATTGAGTGCGCTGATCAACGAGCATTGTTTCGATCATTTGGATGCACCCATCGTTCGCGTGGCCAGTTGGGATACGCCGGTGCCATTTGCAATACCGCTGGAACAAGGATTTCTGCCGAAGACCAGGTTGTGGGAGGCGGTGGAGCGGTTGGCGGGGTATTGATTCGAAATATGCCAAGTATGCCTGACATACGGACCGTAAGTTACCTGATCTTGGGTTTGGTCGTACAAACTACTATGGGTCAATGTCATGAGCGGATCAAGGAACTCTGCTCGTGTGGCGAAGCGACCAAATTGCTGATCACACTTGATTCACTCGAGCGTGTTACGGGTCTGGATACCGCCATTCGTTGCAGTGTAGGCGAAGGGCTCTCTAGGGAACTTGTCCCGGGTTGTTGGGAACGTTCTATAGACATCACTTGGATGGTTGATGAGCGCGGTGGAACGAGTAGCACTATGCATGTTGTCACTGTGGATGATGAGATAGCTGTGTTACTGATCGAACGTGGTACATACCTTTTGAGGTCGAGTGTGGATAGTGCGTTGTTCGGTAAGATGAATTTCAACTATCGCATAATCTATGAACGTGAACTAGCCGTTTCCGATCTTTTCTCGGATTCGGTTGATTATGGCCGAGAGTGCAGCAGGTTCCTAATGGCTCCTGAGGCGCGTGTGAAGATGGAGGAAATGGTAGAAAAAGAAGACATTCCCGGCTTGAATGCATGGCTGGCTTCTCCCGTGACCGAACTTCAGATGTATGCCGTCGAAGGTCTTTATTCGTTGTGTGGTCGTGGTCTTTTACTTACTGCCTTTCAAACCAGGTGCATTGCTGCAATTGGCAAGAAGCGCGGTGACGTAAGCACGTGTCACGGTTGTATCAACGGAAGACAAGAAGTAGGAGAGCTGTTCCGGAGTATCGTTCAGTAACCCAGCCCCAAAAGCATTTCCTGCCAAAGGGACGGTTCTGGGAAGTGGTGGAGCGGCTTCCTGCGAATTGAGCGCCTAATTGACCGATCGATTCGAATGTGTGTTCATGGGCTGATATCACCCGTTCGTCGACAGTTTCCCACCACAAGCAACGTTCTGCCCTCCTCAGCCGTCCACTTATCGCCAACTATTGGTCATTGCTTGTTCTCTGCCTAGTGCTTCGATCGCCTACTTTGTCACCTCTTAA
>Ga0105046_10007597_pt1 | contig 17054 bp, 13 predicted proteins | sample MAT03_FD_78385 | JGI IMG/M metagenome (GOLD analysis project Ga0105046, IMG submission 78385) | Freshwater microbial communities from Lake Fryxell liftoff mats and glacier meltwater in Antarctica - MAT-03 (megahit assembly) | ecosystem: Environmental > Aquatic > Freshwater > Ice > Liftoff...
CTTCCGACCCATGTCGGGTTTTCGAGATACCAGCGGATCGTGAGCTCCAGGCCAGACTGAAAATCCTGCTGCGGCTTCCAGTTGAGTTCATCGGCAATCTTTGATGCGTCGATCGCATAACGGCGATCGTGGCCGGGACGATCTTTGACGTAGGCAATCAGACTTTCACAGGGCCCGTGTGCGAGGTCTGGCCGCAATCGATCAACCGTAGCGCAGATCATTTTGACGATGCTGAGATTCGTCTGTTCGTTGAGGCCACCGATGTTGTAGCATTCTCCGATGCGACCGCCTGCGAGAACACACTCAATCGCAGCACAGTGGTCTTCCACATACAACCAGTCACGCACGTTGAGTCCATCGCCATAGACCGGTAACGGTTTGCCTTCGATGGCGTTCAAAATCATGAGCGGGATCAGTTTCTCCGGAAACTGGTACGCGCCATAATTGTTTGAACAGTTCGTGATCAAAGTCGGCAGGCCATACGTGTGATGGTACGCCCGCACAAAATGATCGGACGCGGCTTTGCTGGCGGAGTACGGACTGTTCGGAGCGTACGGTGTTTCTTCGATGAACAGTCCTGCATCGCCGAGCGAACCGTAAACTTCGTCGGTGGACACATGCAGAAAACGGAAAGTATCCTTTGTTGAGCCGCTTAACTTCGCGTAGTAGTGTCTCACTTCTTCAAGCATGCGGCATGTGCCCAGCACGTTCGTTTCCACAAACGTGAGCGGGCCATCTATCGACCGATCGACATGTGACTCAGCTGCAAAGTTGACAATGGCTGTTGGTTGATGGGTATCGAGCAATTGACGCACGAGAGCGGCGTCGCCGATGTCTCCGACCACGAGCTGATGCAGAGTATTGTCTGCCGATGGTAATGAATCCGGGTTTCCGGCGTACGTGAGTTTGTCCAGATTGATGATCCGCACATCCGATCGCGAGATGGCACGCCGGATAAAACAGCTGCCGATGAAGCCCGCGCCACCGGTGACGAGAAGAGTTTGCATGAGAGTCAGGTGTTCTGTAGTTGTGTGGGAACTGCGGGCGAAAGCCAGTGTTAAGTGAGTCTACGGGACAGTTTCAACGCCGTACAGATTCGAATTGCAATGGACCCCCAGACCAAAGTCTACTGTATGCTGCAGAGTTTTGTCGAATTTTCCCACCCGATGTCGAGCGGTCATCTGCTGAATCGTTGCAATCGATACCAGAAGTTCAGTCCATGGAAACATAGCGATCCCTAATCGACCGGCAACCCTGTTTCGATACGGATGCGACGCACCTCGGCAAGTACGCCTTCAACGATTGCTGAGTTTTTAGTAATGGCGAAATATTGCGTCATGTTGACGATCAGGCTGACAATCCATGTGCAGACCGCAGCACTGAAGTGTAATGTCGAGTCGTTGATGCTCAGCGTTCTCTCCAGCGACGCTGCCGTTGCAGGATCGGCGACTGCGCCCAGTGAGCCAGTCACAACCAGCATCAGAAAACTGACCAGAATTCCGGGGAGAATACCATACTTTGTCCGCTGATTCTGGCGATACCATTCGCCTGAAAGTCGGTAGGCCTGAGACGTCTCTTCGATCCATCGTCCGGTCCCCATGAAGTATGTCAGGAGCAGCGCATGGACCATCGTGGCGCTCGTCAATGCACCCAGTCCGACCAGAAGATGAGTGCCAATGCGACTGTTGACGTCTGGGTCACGGCCATTGAGGATCGTTGTGTCACCAACCTGCCAGCCCAGCACAAACGCAACCAGCAGCGTAATGTTTGACAGTACGGCGAGCGTCAGAAAAATTCGTTTCATGGCAAAGTTCCCGTCACAGAAGAACGCCCGGCAGGATCAGAGGCAAAAATCTCATTCAAAGAATAAAGCCGCATGAGAACTTTGAATGTTCTCATACGGCTTATAGGCGGAATTCATCAAAAGTCAGAAACCTGGACGGCTGATTGTTCAAAGCAGGAAACGCTCAGAGGCTTTGAAAAGGGGTCAGGAACCAATAGCCAAATGGCCCGAAGGGTGCTGCGCACTATTGGTTCCTGACCCCTTTTCCAAGCCGCGCCGCCCGTCCGCCCCGGCGCTGGTGCGTCAGTTAGCGAGTGTCATGGACGTGGTCTGCTTAATGGTCTGATCAATGACCTGGCCGAATGACTTCACCTGCATCTGCATCGTCAGGTCAAGGTCCGATTTTGCAATGCGACCTTTGGCAGCATCAAACAGCACCAGACCTGCACCTTCAGATTTTGTGAGTGCCAGACTCACAGCGGCTCCCTGTTTGGGTTCTACTGAAATCACAGGGATCATGGCAATCTTGGCATGTCCACTGCTGGAATCAATTCCCTGATAGGTCAACTGTGATTTGACGGTCATCGTGCCAAACGGCAACTCAACCTTTTGCACGCTGTCCCACGAATCGCCCGGATTGAGCGATTTTTCCGGAAGTGTGATCGCAGACTGCGTCATCATTTGTTTAAGCGTCGTTTCATCAAGTGCGTTGCCCGCAGATCCGGCCTTCTTCAACGAATCAATCAGCGACTGCGGGATTGTGACCTGATCAATCTTGCCGGTCGTCTTCATGTGAACGCCGAATTCCTCACCAATAATCCTGCGGAAGACTTCGGCCATGGACTTCCCGATTGGTGATTCAGGTGTCTTGTCGCCGGCAGAATCATATTCAAGGACCCCGATCGGACCGCCCTGCGACGTCATCTGCACGCGTTCGATCGTTTGAGACATTTCTGCGTCGCCGTTACCTGAATCGACTCCGGAGATTTTCCACCGCATATCCATGGTCTGGTTCATTGCGATTGACTTTGTCTTGCCCGCAACGTCCATGGTCATATTCATGTTCTGTTTCACAACATACTTCAGCGATTCACCCTGGGTGAATTTCCAGGCCAGTCGTTCCTGAGCGGACGCCATGGACACGCTGCTGATGAGCACCACGATGGATGAAAAAGCAGTCAGGCAACGAACGAACATTTCGGATCTCCGACAAATGAGGCGGGCCTCAGAAAACACAACAAAAGTATCTTTTGTGGAATCTGACGGTTTACATGTCCGTCAATACCAATTGCAAACTGTGCCGAAGCGTAACAGATATCCGGAAATCAGCAGAAGACCGATTGTCCATCATAAGAATCAGGCCCCGTATTTCTCCAGCCGCCCGGCATGTGACAGAGCCTGCAACATCAGGTATTTGGCTTGAAATTGCCCCAATTCGCCCACGCGACAGGCGGATTCGCCAAATTGACGGGAACCATCGAAACGGCAGTTCTCGGCGACAAGCATGGTCGGGACAGCATGTCCACTATGCGACTTCATCCTGGACGGAGTGCTGTGGTCGCCCGTGATAATCAACACGTCCGGCTTAAGTGCGTTGATTTTCGGAATGGCCGAATCGAACTCTTCCGTGCGTTTGACCTTGGCGTCAAAGTTGCCATCTTCGCCCGTGCTGTCGGTGTATTTAAAATGGATGAAGAAGTAGTCGTATTCCGACCAGTGGGCTTCCAGACATTTCATCTGATCATCCAGCGTGTGGCCAGCATCCAGGATGTCCATGTCCACCAGGCGCGCCAGCCCGCGATACATCGGATATACGGCTATCGCTGCGGCGCGAGTTCCATAGACTTCCTGGAATTTCGGAATCGGAGGCATTTTAGCGATGCCGCGCATGGTGAGCAGATTCGCCGGAGCGTCGTCCTTCAGGATAATTGCAGCCTGTCGCTTGAACTCGGCAAGAATCTCAGCCGTTTTCTGCGACGGGGCGTCTGCTCCGTGTGGCTTCAGCGGAGGAACACCGGTTCGCTGCGGGTCGGTGTCGTTCACATTGCCACCAAGCCCCTCCCCACGAATCACAATGACAAGTCGATACTCCTTTACATGACGCACAAAAATCTCGACGCCGGCGATCTGGATTTTGTCCAGCTTCTCACACAACTTCGCAGCGATGTCGCTCGAGATGCGTCCCGCGCGGCGGTCTGAGATATTGCCAGCCGCATCGATCGTGCAGAAGTTGCCTCGCACAGCAACGTCGCGATCGGTCAACGCAAAATCAATCCCCAGTGCTTCCAGAACCCCGCGACCGATGTCGTACTTCAGCGGGTCATATCCGAACAATCCCAGATGTCCCGGACCACTTCCCGGAGCGATCCCTGGCAGCACTGGAATGCTCATCCCCAACACCCCGCGCTGCGCAAGTGCGTCAAGGTTCGGAGTGTTGGCCGTTTCAAGTTCTGTCTTTCCGCCTGGCTGCAATGGTAACCCGCCTAGCCCATCCGCAACGAAGAGTACTATTTTCGAATCCGCCGTTCGCTGCAATCGTCGTGTCAAATCGTGAATGTCGGTCATCGAAGCTCGTTCCTGAAACCAATACGTTGAGTGAATATGTTAAGGTTACAAACCTCGCCGAAGATTCAAAGCGAGTCATGGATCGCTACCGTTCCAGAGAAGCCCGCCCTGTCACAAATCTGCCAGTTCGTCGCCGAGTGAATGTGTTGCTCGTCGATGTGCAACAAACAGGCAAATTTGATCAGGATGGAGTCGACGACTGTATTCGAATCATGTCGTCACCGCATTCCACGCCGATCATCGATAAACCCCGTCACTCAACGCTGGCGTCTTACTGCCCCGACCCGCCACGATCAGTCGACATCTACGTCGAACATGTCGCCCCTGAAATGTCGCTTCCGGACATGCCGATTTTTCTGAACCCGGATCGATTTGTGAACGTACCGCTCGAAGCCACCTATCTGGAAGCATGGCGTGGCATGCCGTCCTACTGGCGAAACGTCGTGCTCGGAAATCCAATCAGATGAACGAGTCGTACTACGACTCAGGCCGTCGCAGCCTGAGCTCGGCGCTCTCGACGCTTCGAACGAAACGCTCGCACTGATAGCAGAGATCCTGCCTCGTTGCGGAAGCGTTTGCGGAAATTCTTCACCAGATCAAACCACGACTCTTCGCTGCAGTCCAGGCGACCCAGAATCGCAGCACACGCTGCCGGAATTGCGCCACGTTTATCCGTCCGCAGCTGCCGACCCGTCCAGTCCAGCAATTGCAAGTAGTCGTCCAGCGACATCGGCAGACAGCCTTTGTTGTCGGAGCGACGAGACGTCTCCTTCTCCCGCACTTTCTTACGCTTCGCTTCCAGTGGTATCGGAGCCAACCAGCCTGCTCTCTCACCGTGTTCAATGCGACGATCCTGAGCATCCGCGTTTGAAACCTCAGCCGCTGATGCACGATCTCTATTCTCCCCTGTTTCTCCTGTTTTTCGCACTATTTTTCTTGACTTTTCGACGCAATTGTCGTGGTCGTGCATGATGTCCGCAAGTGTACGGATCAGTTTGGATTACGACGAACAGGCCTTTCCAGTGGAGCGATCTTCCCTCGAAGACGCTGGCGGAACGAAGTCAATCCATCCCAGGAATCGCGATCACTCGCTAACCTGTTTCGGGGATCGTCAATTCCAATCTGCTCCAGCGTGAATGAAGCCTTCCCGTAGTTGCAGCACTGGCAGGCACTGACAAGATTGTTGACGTCTGTTAGGCCGCCTTGATTCCACGGGACAACGTGATCAACATTGGCGCGAAACACCAGCGCGATCCCGTGACGCTCCAGATTGCTGCCAAGCGAGCAAAACGCTTCTGGCCCCATGAGTTTGCTAAACGCATGCAGTACAGATTTGGCCACCAGCGGCAGGCTGCAATAACGACACCGAAAGTTGTCACGCTGGAGGACCGCGTTTTCGAGCTTGGTTGGTATATTCCTGAGATCTCGTGGCTCCGTGGTCTCCTGCTTTGCGACAGCGATATGCCGTTCGCGAATCCTGCCTGACACCTGGCCATGCTCAATGAACCAGTTTTGCAATTCCTGAGATCTGATCGTTGTGAGTTCAGCGAGTGCCAAGGACACATCATTCATCGTGGCAAGCTGAACAGCGTTTGCGAAAATTTAAAGTTGCTGGTGAAACCAAATCGGAGGCATTAGTGGTGCGTTCTTTGACCAGACGCTTGGATCGGCTCCGAGTTCGGTGCATATTCGCTTGTTACGACACATTGCGCTACTCCCGGCGGAGGTTGTGTGTGAGATGTGGTGACATTTCCAAAAAAGTACTGAGTTCGTCAGCTCTTCAGCACCATCGCAGGTATCCTGTCACAATGCTCAATGCGGAGTGAGCGATACCTTCGCAAAAGCAGGAGGATACTGTTTTTCGCATTATGCCGAAGGAAATCTCTCACAGATTGTTTAATCCGCGTTCAATGCAAGTTCGTTGAGGGATCCGGGTTTACGTCTGTCGCATCCGCATGACATCAGCCATGAGTGATCTACCATTCGAAAAACTGTATGAAGAAGGAGCGGAGGCGCTTCGACATTACTCGTCAGCCATTCTGAACATTCGCAACGTTGCAATTGCTCAGGGGTTCGCCGTACTGACGGCTGAGGCATATTTGGTAACGGAAAAACATTGGTCACTTCTGCTCGGGGCCGCGATCTTCGGGATTTGCCTGACGACAGTTTTGTACGCGCTGCAGTGGAACTACAAGCGGTACTTCGATGCCATGCTTCAGAATGTGGTTTCTCTTGAAAGCCGGATTTGTCCGGATCTGGCCGGACCGTGGACCACATACAAACTGCTCAAAATCAGCCGACGGGGTTGGGTATTCTGTCGCTTTCCTACATTGCATGGTCTTTTCGTTTTACTACTGCTCAGTCAATTGTACTTCTTCCTGCTGGGTGTCGGAGAAAATCGATAATTCGCGGTGCCAGATGACAAAGCCAACCAGCATTTTCCAAACATCACCGTGCGTCCCCGGCCCCACGGCCTGAACGCGAGCCTGAATGACTCCCTGCGGTCTGCCGAGGACGGCTTTCTTGAACTTCGGTGATCGACTTCGATTTCACTTTGTACCGGTTTTGAGCTTTGTAACCATTTCTGCGCTCTCCCTGCGTGAATGTGTTGAAACAACATTTCACACTTCTGCAGCTTTACCGGTCCTGAGTTTTTTAAGTCAGGAGGACCACCTACCAGGGTGGCTTTGCTGAGATGCTCTGGATTGATACGGCGCCTGCCACCGTCGGGTTGGGTTCTTCGTCGCCGCCTGATACTTGATACGGATAGGGTTTTTATCCTCAATGGACGGGGTTTTGGTATCGATGGTGATCGCTGTCAAGCAACGGGAGCGCGTTGTCGTGCGGAAAAGTTGAGCAGGGCAAAACTGTCACGACTCATCCGACAAACTGTTGAAGCCACTGGTGTTCAGCGTCACTCAACGGCGGCTGCAGCTCGACCGCATAGTTGACGGACATGTCGTATCTTGCACGCTGGCAAACCGTTTCGAAGACTTCCTGAAGCGGAACCGTTGCATCTGGATCGCGGAGCTTGAGCGGAATTCGAATGGCAGGAAGCGGGTGGCGAAGTGTCCAGACATAAACTTCGCAACGCGGTCGTCGATTGGCACGACTGACGATCGCGTAATAGTCGCCGGGAGGCAAAGATCCGACCACCGGCAGCCGAACTCCTCCGCGAAGTAAATCGAGTTCCACCAGATGCGAAGCACTCGCCAGGATTTCCCCGCGCTTTGTCAGGTACTCCCTGCGACCATCGCCGTTTTTTCGCTTATTGGATGGGGAAAGCAGCTCAATCACTGTCACAACCTGCATGGTCTCGCGATCACGAATTGAAAGAAACGTCTCGCGTCGCTCCACAGGCATTGGAAGTTCGCAATCGACCGTTGTTGTCCCGCCGGGCTGCGGTATCAGGTCCGGGCTTGAAACAGATTCCACGGACACGATCGCAATATCGGCTCGACGCATTGTCTCTGGTTCGCCCCCGGGATGCTCGACGTAGACTCGCCGTTCAACGCGAACGAAATAGTTCGAATCAAGCCTGAGAGTCAGACTGTCGGAAATTGCGGTCATCAGGCGAGCATGAAAGTCCTCCCATTCCTGTTGCTCCAGAAAGGGATTCATGCCGGGAAAGCGAGATGGCATTTTACCAGCGTTTTGCATTTCAAATCGCTCGCATAAGCTTCGGGTTGAAATTCAATCAATACGTCATTGTCATGGGTTGCAGCGTTCGCCGCAACTACTGGCGTCAACGGTTTGTACGAAATTGCTGTGACGCCAGAAGGTGGAAACCTGCTGAACGTTGGTGGAGTCAATTGCCATTCCCCAGCCAGTCTGTCAACGGCAATAAAATCACAACTCCGTGTCATTTGTAAGTCCAGGAAAACTGAGTCAACCTGCCCGACTACCCCGAAAGGTTCGCCTAAATACAGCGGTGATCCGGAATCTGGTGCAATCCAGGCAAGAAGTACTCGAAATCGGCAGAAAAAGGTGTAAATTCGGTGCAATCGAAACTGAATGCTTCAGATGACTGTCTGGATGTTCAGTTTTCGAGATCGCCAGAGGCATGGAGTCGCGACGAATACATGTTCCGCGTGTGTTCTGTTGCGAAGCCTCTGCGTACGATTCCGCGGAGCAACCAGATTCGTGACGCCTAACCATTGGAGTCGATGACACATGATCACGGCCGAAGCCGAAATTGACCGTTTGTATCCTTCCGGACCGCTACCAACCTACACGTATTATCCCGGTTCCGGGATGCCTCACCCGATACGCGATCCGAAAGGACACAGCCACGGTCGAAAACACGCACCTGGGCAGGGCCCCAGAGCGTTAAGCACTGACACATGGCCCAGCAATCGCAACTATCTTCTTGGATTGGACTTCTTTAATCTCGGTTTCTACTGGGAAGCCCACGAAGAATGGGAGCGCCTGTGGCGTGTTTCAGGAGCCGACACGACTGTCGGTCGTTTCCTGAAGGGCCTCATCAAACTGGCGGCAGCGGGTGTCAAAGTTCGCGAACGCAGCATCCACGGAGTTCGGCGTCATGCAGCCTCTGCGGGTGAAATGTTTGCCGACGTTGCGGCCGAGGCCGATATTGATTCCTTTTGCGGACTGGAATTCATCCGATTGCAGTTTGCGGCGGACCGTGCGGCTCAACTTGCTTACAAGAAGCAGCACGCTCCGGGCACCGCAATTCGCGTGTTTCCATTCGTGTTGAAGCCTGAGTCGGCTCCGGTGATCTGATCCAGAAATCAGGACGCCTCCGACACTGGTTCGAAATTCCATCAAACTCGCGGTATCCTGCCGCGAGTTTTTTGTTTTGTCGCACTCCGCAGGACAAGTTGTTCAATGAAGATTCTGGTTGTAGGTTCCGGTGGTCGTGAACACGTTCTGGTCTGGAAATTCAGCCAGTCACCTCTCGTCTCAAAAGTTTATTGCGCACCGGGAAACGCTGGCACCGCGCAGGATGCTGAGAACCTGAACATTCCGGCAGACGACGTCATGCGTTTGGCGAAGTTTGCGAAAGACAACCAGATCGATCTCACAGTCGTTGGCCCCGAAGCGCCGTTGGTGACTGGCATTGTGGATGAATTTCGTCGCCAGAACCTGAACGTGTTTGGTCCGACGGCCTCGGCTGCGCGCCTGGAAGGCAGCAAAGTCTTCGCCAAGAAGCTGCTCCGAAGGGCCAATATTCCCACCGCAAATTTTGCCGTATTCAGCCGTATGCCCGAAGCAATGCAGTATCTCGAAGACTGCGAAGAGCAACCGCTGGTCGTCAAGGCCGACGGTCTGGCAGCTGGCAAAGGAGTCTTCGTCTGTGCCAATCGCGCGGAAGCCCGAACGGCTGTGAAATCCGTTCTGCAGGACCGCACATTCGGAGAAGCGGGCTCGCAGGTCGTGATCGAAGAATGCCTTGTCGGTCACGAAGCCAGCATTCTGGCATTGGTCGATGGCGACACGATCGTGCCCCTGGATGTCGCGCAGGATCACAAGCGAGCCTGGGATCATGATCGTGGTCCAAATACCGGCGGCATGGGGGCCTACTGCCCTGCCCCACTCGTCACACCCGCAATTATGGATGACATCATCCGCCGCATACTGATTCCGACCATTCACACGATGAAGGTCGAAGATTGTCCTTTCTCCGGCGTGCTTTACGCGGGTATCATGCTGACGGCACATGGACCGAAAGTCCTGGAATACAACGTGCGGTTTGGCGACCCTGAAGCGCAGCCGGTGCTGATGCGATTGCGTTCTGACCTGGCTCACATACTCCTGCTGGCTGCCACCGGTCGTCTGACGGAACTGGAATCACTGGATTGGGATCCTCGCCCGGCTGTGTGTGTTGTGATGGCGTCAGAAGGTTATCCCGGTGATTACGCAAAGGGGCGAGCGATCACAGGTCTCCAAAACGCCGATGCGCTGCCGGACACGAAGGTTTTCCATGCTGGCACCGCCATTAAGAACGGTGAAGTGGTGAACGCAGGTGGCCGTGTGCTGGGCGTTACATCTTTGGGTGACACAATCGCTGCGGCGAAACAAAACGCCTATGCTGCGGTCGAAAAAATTCATTGGCAAGGCGGCTGGTTCCGCAGTGATATCTCCGATAAGGCGTGAGTCGCAAACCGGTGCATGGCTGATGGTCAATCGCAAACATATCGTCGATCAATTTCGATCGTGTGCTTGCGGCACAGGTCTCGAAACTCTTCCTGCCAGGTTCGTTTTCGATGGTGGTGCTGCTGCTCCTGTTGTTCGACATAGGCCACAACACTGTCCAGCTGTAGCCTCGTACCCTTCGCTCATGACAATCCTCTTGCCAACCGAGTCGCGTGTTCCCTGTTCATGGTTCATGCCACACGGCGATGCGTTTCCCGGATTGACGGCTTTGGGCCGGTGACGCCGGAGAACAAAGCTTCGTCTCGACGGAGCGAGACGGCTACATTTGATCACGCCATCGTCATCGAAATCATCACGCCAGGATTTCATCGACGACTCGACCGTGAACATCCGTCAGTCGGAAGTCACGGCCGGCAAACTTGTACGTGAGCTGCAGGTGGTTGAGTCCGAGCAGGTGCAGCATCGTGGCGTGCAGGTCGTGCAGATGGACTTTGTTTTCGACCGCAAAATACCCGTATTCATCGGTGGCTCCGTAGCGAATGCCACCTTTCACGCCACCGCCGGCAAGCCACATCGTGTAGCCCTGCGGATTGTGATCGCGTCCGTCATCGCCTTGTGCCACGGGCGTTCTTCCGAATTCACCTCCCCACAGCACGAGCGTTTCGTCCAGTAGTCCGCGTGCTTTCAGATCCGCCAGCAACGCCGCGATCGGCTGGTCAACTTCCAGCGCGTTGCGTGAATGATCTGCACGCAATCCGCCGTGCTGGTCCCACTTATAACTGTGAGTGCATTGGACAAAACGCACGCCTCGTTCAATGAATCGACGAGCCATCAGGCACTGTCGTCCGAAGTTTCGTGTGTGTGGCTGATCCAGACCGTACGCCTTCTGAGTGTCTTCAGACTCGTCGTTGATTTCCTGAAGTTCGGGCGCGGTTGTCTGCAGGCGATAGGCCAGTTCATAAGAGTTGATCCGTGCTTCCAGCATCGAATCCGGCCCGGTTCGCTCCAACAGACCTCGATTCAGCGTCTGTGCGAAATCGAGTTCCTGTCGTTGCAGATTGAGATCAAGGTGGTCGGCATTTTCGATAAACGGGATCTTCGCCTGATCAGACGCGATCCCCGCATTTCCGATGGCCGTGCCCTGATAGTCCGCAGGCAGGAACGACGATCCCCAGGAAGTGGCTCCCCCGTGCGTCAGCGTCGGGCAAATTGTGATGAAGCCTGGAAGCGACTCATTTTCCGTTCCCAGACCGTATGTGATCCAGGAACCCATGCTGGGTCGCACAAACGTGTCGCTGCCAGTGTGGAGTTCCAGCAGTGCAGCTCCGTGTCGTGAATTCGATCCGTGCATTCCGTTGATAATGCACATGTCATCGACGTGTTTGGCGACATTCGGAAACAGGTCGCTGACCCATGCACCGCTTTCACCGTATTGACGAAATTCCCATGGTGATTTCAGCAGATTTCCGGTTTGTGATGAGAAGACCCGAGGCTTATTGAACGGCAGCGGCTTGCCGTGATCCTTAATCAACTGAGGCTTGTAGTCAAACGTATCAACCTGAGAAGGACCTCCATGCATGAACAGGAAAATCACGCGCTTCGCCCGCGCGGGAAAGTGGCTGGGTTTCGGTGCCAGCGGTCCTGCGATTGATGCGGCCTGGACCTTGTCCTGCATCAACGCCGAAAGAGCAAGAGTGCCGAATCCGCAGGCCGAGGATCTGAGCATCTCACGCCGACTTTGGCGGGTCTTAAAGGTTCGGGAGTTCATAAGAATCGCTTCTGATTCACGGCACATGAGCTGTTTGGCTTGAGCGGGGTAAGCACCCGTGCATAAGTTTCGTCGTTTAACCGCGTGGGCATCGCCCCGCGCTTTCGCGAGTAAAACGCGGCCCGATGGGCACGCGGTTAAACAAGTTGTATGCGAAAACTTGTGCGTGGGTGCTTATTGATCTAATCGTTGTTCAGGGTCCATTCTCAATACTAACCCGAAGTGTCAGCGAGGACTGCAGGCGATTCACCTTGCTGACGCTTCGGGTTGGTTTTGAGTCAACGGCCCGCTGATCATCTCCATTCAATTTACATACAGGAATTCATTGGTTGCCATCAACGCGCGGCAGAATGCCTGCCATGCCTGCGGGCGAATTTGCTCCGCCGCAGCGCCGCGTGAACGGAGGGTGTCTTCGTAACTGGCAATAAAACCTAGTGAGGATTCAACTTCGGAGTGTGTCGGCGGGCGGGAATAGAATCGCTCGAATGCTTCAGTGACGCGACCAGCATCCGTCGCAATCGAATCCATCAACGATGTTGCAAGGTTTTTGGATTGCGAAGCCACCAGTTTGCTGTTCATCAGAAAGAGGGATTGTGGAGCAACGGTCGTCCGATCCCGTTGCCCGCTCATCGCACTGGGATCTCCAAAATCAAACGCCGTCAGATAATCATTCAGCGCGCTGCGCACGACGGGCAGATAAATCGTCCGCCGCGGAGCCTCATAGATATCAACATTGATGTTGGCCGTACTTGTGACGTAATTTCGGTTTGCCGTAGGCAGCAGCGTTCCTCCCATTGTCGTATCCAGATTACCGCCAATCGCCAGCAGCGAATCACGAATCGCCTCGGCTTCCAGTCGCCGCCGATTCATACGCCAGAGCATTCGGTTTTCAGGATCGATGGCAGCGGCTGCCTGATCGAATTCAGTCGTTTGCTGCCAGACTGCCGAATTGAGTATTAGTCGGTGCAGAGATTTGATCGACCATCCATCATCGACAAACTTAATCGCAAGCCAGTCCAGCAATTCGGGATGTGTTGGCTTTTCTCCCAGTCGCCCAAAGTTGTCCGGCGACCGTACCAGTCCTTCGCCGAAGTGAGTCTGCCACACGCGATTGACGAGCACACGTGCGGTCAGCGGATGACTGGCCCGAGTCAGCCACTCAGCGAGTTTCAATCTTCCGCTCGTTTCATCGGCGATCGGCGATTCGTCGCCCATCGCAAAAACATGCGGCATGCGCCGCGGGACTTCAACACCAAGAGTGGTATGACTGCCCCGCAGGTGAATACGCAGGTTCTGTGGCGATCCTTCCGAAACCGACATGGCTTCGGCAATTGCGGGGATCGCCGCTTCGATCGCAGCCTTGTTTTCCCGGAGCAATTTGAGTTCTGTCACAACTGCTTCAGAATAGACAGACTCTGCTTTATCACCGAGCGTGAACGGGCTTTCGCTGCCGGACAGCAACGCCTTCAGCGGAACAAGATTCGGGGCGTCCTCACCATTCGCAAGTTGCTGGTATCTCAGCGCGAGAATCGCCAGTGTTGTTGGCATCGGATCTGCGAGAAGCGTCGCATTCAGCAGCGAGGAATCTAATGACATTTCCAGCGAACCGGATGTCCGCAGCTTCCACCACAGCGCAAATGGTCCGTCGGCGACATCACGCTGCGCTGTCAGAAGTTTGACCCAGTTGGCAACGATCGGCGGATGGAGCTGTATGCCAGGCATGTTGATCGTCTCATCGATCGACGGCGAAGCTGGCGATCCGCCAACGACCGGTGCGAGGCAGAGTTTATCGATGTGCGGGAATGGACCGGCGTTTTCCAGTCGCACCACATGCTTGCCTGCCGAGACTTCAACAATCGCCTCGACGAACCACTTCTGACTCTCCGCCGTCCAACTGCCGGTGACCTGACCAGCAGCATCCGTCTTGATCGGTTTTCCGTCGATCATCACAATCGTCGGTCGAGCTACAGCGGCAGCGTAACGCAGATCGAACTGGTACAAGCCAGCTACCGGAAGTTCAATGTTATACTCGGTGAAGTTCGGCAGCTCGCCTTGGTTCACGAGCACTCCAATGCCGATACCGTAGTTCGTCGTGTCTTTCATCACGTTTCCGCGCGCGTAGTCCTCGGCCTCCAGCAGCACAAACTCCGGAGCGGATCTCCGGGCTTCGTTCTCCGCAATCGGAGTTGCGTCTTTCAGAGATTCTTCAACCCGCAGCTGCCGTTCTGCCGCCAGCATGTATGCGGCAAACTGCGAGCGTGCTTCGCTGGTGATGCGATCGTTTTCCTGCTGCATGCGTTGGACGATGTCGGTCTGTATAGCTTCGGCTACGGCCTGCTGGCGATCTCGTTCGGCGACGACGTCCGGTAATGCAAGTGGACGTTCCTGCCATCGCGCGACGACGCCGAAATTGTCCATGGTTTTCGTGCTCTTGAAGATCCCCGCGAGTGCGTAATAATCGTGCGCAGAAATCGGGTCAAACTTGTGGTCGTGGCAGCGCGCACAGCCGATCGTCATTCCCAGCACTGCCTTTCCCAGCGTATCAAGCTGCTCATCAATGATGTCCATCTCCATCTTGACCGGATCATCCTCAGCCAGCATTTTTGCGCCGAGAGAGAGGAATCCGGTGGCGATGATTCTTCGCAACTGAATTTCGGCGTTGGCCGCTGGCGGCAGCAAATCCCCGGCCAGCTGTTCGCGCAGAAACTCGTCGTAGGGCAGATCCGCATTGAACGCATTAATGACGTAGTCGCGATACCGCCATGCATTGCCAAATGCCAGGTTTTCATCAAGTCCGTTAGAGTCGGCATAACGCACAACATCCAGCCAGTGTCGCCCCCAACGTTCGCCGTAGTGAGGTGACGATAACAGGCGTTCGACGACAGATTCGAAGGCAGTGGGCGACTCATCTGCGAGAAACGCTCGCACTTCGTCCGGCGTGGGCGGCAATCCGATCAACGCGAGCGTGCCACGGCGAATGAGCGTTCTTTTATCGGCAACGTGGTTGGGGAGCAGTTGTCTGGATTCGAGCTGTTCAAGAATGAAACTGTCAACCGGCGTTCGCACCCAGCCGTTGACATCAGCGACTGGTGGAATTGGTGATTTCTGCGGTCCTTGAAATGCCCAGAATTGTTTCTCGGTATCAGTCGGCATGCGTTCCTGCGCGGCAGGCGTTGGAGCGACCATGATTGGCTCTGCATTCGGCCACTCAGCCCCGTCGCGCACCCATTGTGCCAGGTCGTCGATGAGCGGCTGTGGCAGCTTTCGAGTCGCGGGCATCTGGAGCGTGTCGCTGTGCCGGACTGCACTGATCAGCAGACTCTCGTCTGGCTTCCCCGGCACGATTGCCGCACCACGCTCCCCGCCGGTCAACATTCCATTCAGGGAATCGACCCGCAGACCGCTTTCCTGCACATCCCCGGAATGGCATTCGAAACAGTGCGTGATCAGAACAGGCCGGATTCTCTTCTCAAAAAACTCGGCATCTCCGGCAACCAGTGGATTCCCCGGCGATGCGCAGAGCATCAATGCTGCAGTGAGAAGCGTGGCTATTGCTGACGACAGTCTTAACATACTCGGTTCAATGACGGCAGGTTTTGTGGCGTAATCGCGGGTGGACCTGTATTGTCGCAGCGTGCGACACCGGATGCCAGTGTGTTTCCAGGCACGTGCTCACGGACTTCGTACGGCTGTGCTTTTTGACCAGTATTCGACGATCTGAATTGAATCCGCAGGGATTTTCGATGGATTCCGACAATCTGAAGGAACTACGATTCGATCTGACGTCGCTATCATTGCCGACGTCCTGATCGACTAACGAACCCGGGTCTAAAATGAGATTATCATGACGAAAAGCCCTTTTCCCGGCATGGATCCCTTTCTTGAACAGTTTTGGGGAGACCTGCATTCACGGTTCGTGGTCTACATGGCGGATCAGATCAATGAACAGCTTCCTGGGGACCTTCAGGTTCGCGTCGAGGAAAGCTTGATGGTGGATGCGGACGAATATTCGCGAAAGATTTATCCCGACGTGGATGTGGTTCAACGTCCACAGCAATCATTCCCGGCAGGGTCGAAATTGTCAAACTCGGCGGTGGCCGAACCATGTGTTGTGGCGTTGCCGAGTGAATTGCGCACCGAGCGACATATTGAGATCATCGACCGCAACAGCGGCAATCGTGTCGTTACAGCAATTGAACTGTTGAGCCCAGCGAACAAGTGCAAGGGAGCTGGGCGTGATGCATACCTCCGGAAGCAGGGTGAGTACATCGACGGCGGTGTGAATCTTGTCGAAATCGATTTCATCCACCAAGGGACGTTTGAAGTGGCAATTCCCGGGATTCTGGTTCCACGCCACTGCCGCACGCCTTATATCATCTGTATCCGTCGAGCGAATCGACATTCATCAATCAGGACGTCGCTCCACGATCTGCCCCTGTTGTTCGTGGCAATCCCGGGTGACAACCAGATGACTCATGGTTAAACTGTCTCTCCCAACCACATTCTACCCACCTTGCAAACCAGCCGGTTCGGAGTTGTCCGAGTGATTCGGAACACGATTAAAGTTCAAATTCGTGGCATCTGCCGACCTTGTGCTCAGCAAATGTCGAGCGTCCTCAGTGGATTCGCGTCACTGATGGCATTGCCATTCCTCGCATTAGCCTCCGTGGCAATCGCTGGCGACGACATTGCTGCTCAACCGGCAGCCACAACCGATCGCGTCACGTTTTTCGAATCGCAGGTGCGACCGCTGCTGGCGAAGCGATGCTACGAATGCCACTCCAACGAGACCGGCGCTGAAAATGGCGGGCTTGTCATGGA
>Ga0105046_10007600_pt1 | contig 17048 bp, 13 predicted proteins | sample MAT03_FD_78385 | JGI IMG/M metagenome (GOLD analysis project Ga0105046, IMG submission 78385) | Freshwater microbial communities from Lake Fryxell liftoff mats and glacier meltwater in Antarctica - MAT-03 (megahit assembly) | ecosystem: Environmental > Aquatic > Freshwater > Ice > Liftoff...
TCCCACCACGCGGGTGGTGCACGGGGCTCTCATGGGGGCGGCTGGCGAGGACTGGAGCGAGGCGGCGAAGCGATTTGCCTTTTGGCAATGAGCGAGCCGACGGAGCGACTGACGAAGCCAGGCGTTCCCAGGTGAGCCCCGGGCGCCGCCCGCTCACCGCGAAACCTTACCGCTCATCCACCAATGAGCGGCAGCAACGCGCCGAGCTTCATCTCGGTCTCGGCCAGCTCTGCCGCCGGGTCGGAGTCGGAGACGATCCCCACCCCGGCGAACAGCCTGGCCTCGCGATCGCGCAGCAGGGCGCTCCTCAGGGCTACGCAGAACTCGCCGTCTCCGGAGCCGTCCATCCAGCCGACCGGCCCGGCGTACCAGCCGCGGTCGAGCCCCTCCACCTCGTCCATAACCCGGCTGGCCTTTTTCCACGGCTCCCCGCCGACCGCCGGGGTCGGGTGAAGGATCCCGGCCAGCTCGATCGCGGTGCGCGGCTGCGACAGCTGGGCAACGACCGGGGTCGCCAGATGCTGGATGTTGGCGACCTTGACGATTCCCGGCTCCTCGGCAGCCTCAACCCAGACGCTGATCCGGCTGAGCGCCTTGACTATGCGCTCAACCACCAGGCCCTGCTCCCCCCTGTTCTTGGGACTGGTCAGCAGCTTCTCGGCCAGGTGGGCATCGACTGACGGATCGGAGCTGCGACGGGTCGAACCGGCCAGCCCCACGGTCGAGACAGTGCGGCCGCTGCAGCGCACCAGCAGCTCGGGACTGGCGCCGATGAAGGCGGCCTCCGGCGTGCCGACACAGAAGTTGAAGCAGTTCGGGAAGCCCTCGCGAAGCGCGGCGAAGATCGCGGCCGGATCGTGGGCGGAGCCGGAACGAACCACGACTTCGCGGGCGAGCACGACTTTGTCGATCTCACCGGAGCGGATCCGCGAGACGGCAGCAGTCACCGAGTGCTCGAACTCATCCGGCGTTCGGCTGCTCTCGATCGAGGGCCGCTGGGCTGGGTGAGGGTCAATCATCGGCATCGGGCTGGAGTCGAGAGACGCCACCCTGGCTGCCGCGGCGGTGGCGACGGGCGAAGCGTCCTCGCCCTCGCCGACCACCATGTTCACGGTCATCGCCGCGCCGGCTCCGCTGCCGCTGATCGAGACTGCCGGAAGGTTCATCGAGGCCGGCTCGAAAGAAGACCAGTGCGAGTCTCGGGTCCCTTCATCGGTGAAGGCGAAACCACCGACCCAGAGCGGAGCGGTGTGGGCATCTTCGTCAGTCAGGTCGATGACCACGGCTTCACCCGAGAGGTGAGCGCATTCAGCCGCTACTTCAGTGAATCGCTCCGGACCGTCGGCCGCGACCGTCTTCACCGTGCCGAGGGCGGCAATGACCACCCCGCGGTCCGGCTGCTCCCAGCAGAACCACGGCTCGGAGGCCTTCCTCGAGGCGAAGACAACGGCGACCGGATCCTCGCAGTCGACCGGCATGGTGACCGAGGCGACCGTCCTGCCGCGCCGGGCGGAAGCTCGCTGCGCCGCCTCGCCCAGAAGTGAGGCGAGCCGGGTGGAATCCAGTGTCAGGCCGGTCAATCGCCGCCGCGGGCGAGGGCGATTTCACCGGTGCGGACCATCTCCAGCAGGCCGTGCGGTCGCAGCATGCTTTCGAAGGCTCCGATCTTGTCGTGGGAGCCGGTGACCTCCACGATCAGGGCCCGACGGGAGACATCGACGATCTTGGCCCGGAAGATCTCGGCAAACTGGACGATCTCGGCCCGGTTCTCCACCGCGGCCGACACCTTGAACAGCGCCATCTCGCGGGCGACCGTGCCCTGGGGCTCCATGTCCCGGATCTTCAGGACGTTGATCAGTTTGTGAAGCTGTTTGGTGACCTGGTCGATCGGGTGGACGGCCCCGTCCAGGGTCAGCGTGATGCGGGAAATGTTCTCGTCATCGGTCGGCCCGACTGCGAGGGTGTCAATGTTGAAGCCGCGCCGGGAGAAAAGACCGGCCACCCGGGCCAGTACGCCGGGGCGGTTCTCGACCAGAATCGAGAGCACGTGCTTGCGACCCGACAGAACCTTGCCGGCGTGCAGATCTTCGAGCCTGACCATCTCGCTCGTACCCATCAGCCGACCATGTCTCTGGCGGCGGCGCCGGCCGGAATCATCGGGTAACAGTTCTCGCGCGGACTCACCCGGACGTCGAGTAGCGCGGGTCCGTCGTGGTCGAGCGTCGCCTGCATCATCTCTTCGAGATCGGCGCTGTCGTCGCAGCGAAGTCCGTTGGCTCCGAAAGCCTCGGCCAGCTTGACCCAGTCGGGACTCGGGCCGTTGTCGACGCCGCTGTAGTTCCCTGACCAGAACAGTTCCTGCCACTGGCGGACCATGCCCATGAAGCCGTTGTTCATCAGGAATACCTTAACCGGAATATCCTCGTTGACCGCGGTTGCCAGCTCCTGAATGTTCATGATCAGACTGCCGTCCCCGGACAGGCAGACGACCTGCTCGTCGGGGCAGCCGACCTTCGCACCGATCGCTGCCGGAAGGCCGTAGCCCATCGTGCCGAGACCGCCCGAGTTGATCCACTTGCGCGGCTTGTTGAAGCCGTAGTACTGCGCGGTCCACATCTGATGCTGGCCCACGTCGGAGGTGATGATCGCGTCCCCGCCGGTGACCTTGTGCATCATCTCGATCATGAACTGAGGCTTGACCTCGCCCTCGCTGCCGGGTTCGTAAGTCAGCGGGTACTCCTCCTGCCAGGCCTTGATCCGGCTCCACCAGCCGTCGAGGCGGGAGCTGTCGGTCTGGAGCGAGCGGTACTCGCGGGTCAGCTTCGGCAGAACCAGGCCGACGTCGCCGACGATCGGAATGTGAGCCGGGACGTTCTTCGAGATTTCGGCCGGGTCGACGTCGATGTGGATGAACTTGGCATTCGGAGCGAACTCCGAGAGCTTGCCGGTGATTCGGTCATCGAACCGGGCGCCGATCGCGATGATCAGGTCGGCTTCGTCCATCGAGTAGTTCGCTGCGCGAGTGCCGTGCATGCCGAGCATGCCGAGCCAGTTGGTTTCGTCCGCCGGGAAGGCACCGAGGCCCATCAGGGTCGAGGTGACCGGGAAGCCGACGCTGGCGCAAAGTTCGCGCAGTTCGGCCGAGGCGTTGGCCTTGATCACGCCGCCGCCGCTGTAGATGATCGGTCGCTTGGCGTTGGCCATCGCCTTGGCGGCAATCCGGATCTGCTTCGAGTTCCCTTCGAGGTTCGGACGGTAGCCGGGCAGCTCGACCCCGGAAGTCGGCGGTTCGTAGCTGATCTCCTGCTTAGAGAGGTCCTGGGGAATGTCAACCAGAACCGGGCCGGGACGGCCGGTTGAAGCGATGTGGAAAGCCTCGTGGATGTACTCGAGAATCTGGGCGCCGTCGGTGACCATCATCGAGTGCTTGACGATCGGCAGCGTGATTCCGACGATGTCGGCCTCCTGGAAGCCGTCGGTGCCGAGCAGATCGGTGCGGACCTGCCCGGTGACGAAAACCACCGGGACCGAGTCCATCATTGCGTCGGCGATCGCCGTGACCAGGTTGGTCGCGCCGGGTCCGGAGGTGCCGAAGGCAACCCCGGTCCGGCCGGTCGCCCAGGCGTAGCCCTCGGCCGCGTGGCCGGCTGCCTGCTCATGTCGGGCCTGGACGTGGCGAAGGTCGGCCCCGACGATCGCGTCGTAGGTCGGCAGGTTCGCACCCCCGGGGATTCCGAAAATGTGGTCGACGCCCTCCGCTTCGAGGGCTTTCATCATGGCGTCTGCTGCTCTCATCGAACTATTAATCCTAGCAGCGGGGTCAGGTTTGCTGACTGACCGAAAGCGCCCCGCCCTCGAGCTCGCCGGGATTCCACTGGGTCTTCGGCGTTATCGCCTTGAAGATCACCCGATTACGCTGCTGTTCGATCGCGCCGAGCATCGAGTGGACCAGCTCCTGGCCCAGCGGGTGCGGCTCCAGGCCGAGGTCGAGCAGCTTCTGGTTGCTGGCGTTGTAGTAGTGCTGCTCGAGTTCCACCCGCGGGTTGGGGTAGGTCTCGATCTCGACGTCGTAGCCGAGCTCGGCGCCGCATCCCTGGACCAGGGCGGCAAGCTCGGTTACGGAAAACTGCTCGGTGAACTGGTTGAAGACCCGGAACTGGCCGCGATCGGCCGGAGTCAGGGCGGCCAGTTCGACGCAGCGCAGTGTGTCCTTGATGTTCAGGTAGCCGCGGGTCTGGCCGCCGGCGCCGTAGACGGTGAGCGGATGGCCGACCACAGCCTGGACGCAGAACCGGTTGAGCACCGTGCCGAAAGTCTCGTCGTAATCGAACCGGGTGGCCAGGCGCGGATCGAGTGCGGTCTCATCGGTCTCGATGCCGTAGACGACGCCCTGGTTCAGGTCGGTCGCCCTGAGGCCCCAGATCCGGGTGGCGAAGTGGATGTTGGTCGAGTCGTGGACCTTCGAGCAGTGATAGAGCGAACCCGGCAGCTTGGGGAAAGGCAGGGTGTCCTTGCGCCCGTTGTGCTCGATCTCGATGTAGCCCTCTTCGATATCAATGTTGGGCGTGCCGTACTCGCCCATCGTGCCGAGCTTGATCAGGTGGGCGTCGGGCACGTATGCCTGCATCGAGAACAGCAGGTTCAGGGTGCCGAGCACGTTGGTGCGCTGGGTCTCAACCGCGGTCTGGCGGGAGCGCATCGAGTACGGCGCCGAGGGCTGCTGTCCGTAATGGACGACGACCTCGGGCAGGAACTCGGCGACGACCTCGTCGAGGAACTCGCCGTCTTCGACCGTGCCGACACGCGACTCGATCGTCTTTCCGGAGATCTCACGCCAAGCCTCGATCCGGTCGCCGAGCGAGAGGATCGGGGTCAGCGAGTCGGTCGACTGCTCCAGATGCCAGCGCCGGCGGGCGAAGTTGTCGACCAGTGCGACCTCATGTCCGCGTGCGGAGAACCGCATCGCCGTAGGCCAGCCGAGATAACCGTCACCACCAAGTATCAGGATTCGCATAGACAGTGAGCCTATCGAACGACACTCTGTTCCAGAATCGCCCGCATGGCCAGCCGCATGGCTGGCCGCACTGCCGGTGGCCACGCCCTTGCCGGCGCCCATTCCCGGCTACCGCGACCGCCCGGTTGCCATACCCTGACCGGTCCCTGTGAAATCGCTGACCACATCCGGGCGGGCACGGATGGCCGCCACCGTGGCCAGATACGGCCGGACCACGCTGATCCTCCTCGCCTTGATTCTCGCGGTCGGCTTCGCCCTGCGGCTCGACCAGGTGGTCAACCCGCTGGCCGACCCGGGTGACGACGCCTTCGCCTACCGCGCCCTGGCCGAGTCCCTGTACGAGGAGGGCAGCTTCGGCGGATCGGACTTTGAGACCCCCAGCGACTGGTCGCCCGGTGCGCCCCTGCTCTACGCCGGGGCCTACTACCTAACCGGCGGGGTCCGGGACGGGGTCGCCCGTGGGGTCCAGGCCCTGCTCGGCACCGCAGCGATCCTGATCGTTTTCCTGCTGACCGCGAGGCTTACCCCGAGCCGGGCCGGGCCGCTGCTTGCGGCGGGCCTGGTTGCCGTCTACCCCCCGTTCATCCATTCGGTCGGAGCTCTGATGAGCGAGCCCCCGGCGATCTTCATGTTGCCGGCCGCAGTGCTGGCCTTCATCTGGGCCGACGGTCGCCAGTCGTCCTGGGCGTGGCTGCTGCCCGGTCTGCTCTTCGGTCTGACCGCGCTGATCCGCCCTGAATACCTGTTCGTCGCCGTCGCCTTCGCGCTGTTCGCGCTGATCAGGGCCTGGAAGAAACGCGGTGCCGGCACAGGCCTGGCGGTGACCGCAGCCTTCATCCTCGCCGTCCTCATCCCGATCGTCCCCTGGACAATCCACAACTACAACACCCTCGACCGCGTGGTCCCGATCTCGACCGGCAGCGGCAAGGCACTGTTTGTCGGCACCTTCCTGCCGGCCGACGGCGAGTATCAGCGGGTCAAGGCCGAGCTTTACGAGCAACAAACCGGCACCAGACTGGAACCGGGCTCCGACGCCCTCGATGACGTCGACCCGGTACCCCTGTTCGACCGGGTGGCCGAGCAGTACCGGATGACCGAGCAGAACCCGGGGCTCTCTCGCGACGACGCCCTCGGCCAGGTCGGGCGCGAGAACCTGAACACCTACCTTTCCGAGGATCCGATCGGTTACGCCGGGATGACGACACGAAAGGTCTGGCGCATGTGGAGTTCCGGGATCGGCGATGCGATGTCAAGCCCGGTCGGCCGCGTGATCCAGGTTCTGCTCGTCCTGGCCGGCATCGCCGGGCTTGCCCTGCTGGCCTGGCGACGGCGGTGGGAGGCGATCGCCATCGGCCTGCCGATCCTCATGATCAGCGCGATCGGTGCGGCGACGCTCGCCCCGCCCAGACGCAATGAAATCCTGATGACACTCGTTCTGCCGCTTGCCGCCGTAGCCTTGACCGAAGCGGTGGCCCGGGTCCGGGGTCGGCCCGCACCGGACCTCCGCCCCGCCGAACAGACCCCGACCCCGCAGAACTCCTGATGATTGCTTCGATATTTCCTGAACAGATGACCGCGCTGCGCACGACCGGCCTGGTGCTGGCCGTACTGCTGATCGGTTTCGCGGTGGTCCGCCGGCGCGAGATGCGCAATGCCGACGTCCTGTTGCTGATGCTGGCCGGCATCGGCCTGATGATCGTCTCCGGCACCGAACTGACCGACCGCCTGCTCTCGGCGCTCTCGTTCGAGCGCGGCAATGGCGGCCGCATCCTCGGCCTGGCGGTTTTCGCGATCATCTTCCTGTTCATCCTCAACATCCGGGCGCTGGCTGTCGGGGGGCGCAATACCCGGCAGATTTCGGCCGTGCTCGAAGGAATCGCGTCAGAGCAGTTCCGGCTGGAGGATCGCCGCCGGCTGTTCAAGGACCGGATCGCGATAGTCATCCCCGCCTTCAACGAAGCCGAAAACGTCGGCCACGTGCTGGACCAGATCCCGGACGAGGTCTGCGGTGTGCCGACCGCGGTGCTGGTGGTTGATGACGGCTCCCGCGACGGTACCGAGGCGGTGGCCGAAGCCCACGGCGCGGTGGTCGCCCGGCACGTCGTGAACCGTGGAGGTGGCGCGGCGCTCAGGACCGGCTACCGGCTGATGGTTGATTCCGAGGCCAGGATCGTGGTCACCCTCGACGCCGACGGCCAGCACCTGCCGGCCGAGATGCCCGACCTGGTGCAGCCGGTACTCGACGGCGAGGTGGACATGGCCCACGGCTCGCGGGTGCTCGGCCACGCGGACAAAAACCACTTCGCCCGCGAGCTCGGGATCGTCTTCTTCAACCGGACGGTCTCCTTCATCACCAGGACCCACGTCACCGACTGCTCGAACGGCTACCGGGCCGTCCGCACCACGGTCCTGCCCCAGCTCGTGCTCAAGCAGGAGCAGTTCCACACCTCAGAGTTCATGATCGAAGCGATCAAGCGCGGAATCCCGGCTAAGGAAGTCCCGGTTACCGTCGAGCAGAGGCTTCACGGCAGCTCGAAGAAGCCGGCCGTCTTCCGCTACGGGGTCGGCTTCGCCAACGCGATCATGCGCACCTGGCTGCGCTGAGGATTACTCCTCTTCCGGCATGAAACGGCTGCGTTTGGGCTCGGGCAAGCCGACGTCGTCGATGTCGGGCAGGTAAAGCTCCTCGCCGCATCGCGGGCAGATCTGGACGTAAAGCTTGACCCGCTTGCCGCAGCCGGTGCAGGTGCGCTCGGGCTCGGCCGCCTCGTCGCGCTGGAGAAACGCCGCTACCAGGCCGAAGCCGGGCAGCACAGTGCCGATCGCCAGCCAGAGCAGGAATGAACCGCCTTTGGCCCGGCCGGCGAACCCGGTCAGAATGCCGAAGAAGAGGGCGATGATGATCCACTCGTAACCCATGCCGTCATTGTCCCTTAAGGCGCCTGCGGACGGTCCCGGCCCGGGCGACTTGACCGATGGTGGACAATACGATCAGAGTCTCTGAAATGCGATCAGAGATCCTGAAAGGGGCGGTGCGGATTTGCGAACGGCGTACGGAAGCAGCAGGCGGGGCGTTAAGACCTACCGCGTCGAGCGCTGGGTCGATCGCGGCGAAGGCGTGGTTCAACAGAAGACCAAGGTCATTCGGGTCAAGGGTCCTCGCAAGCCTCCTCGCCGGGATCCGGGACCGCGGCCCCTGCCGAAAGCGCAGCAGCCGCCGAAGCCGCTTGCGCCCCAGCCGTTCGGGACCTACCGCGGCAAGTTCGGGCGCCTCGAAGCGACCCGTCTGCTGAACCGGGCCGGATTCGGTCCGAGCCCGGGGCAGGCGGAAAAGCTGGCCCGCATGGGCATGAAGAAGGCGGTGCTTTCTCTGACCCGCCCGCGAGGCAAGGCAAGACTGATCGGTCCGAAACCGGTCGACGGCGACGGCCTCCCCCTCGCCCCCGCTGACTCCTTTGGGCAGGACCATCTGTGGTGGCTCGACCGCATGGTCCGCACCGACCAGCCGTTCGCCGAGCGCATGGCGTTCATCTTCCACGACTGGTTTGCGACCTCGAATGAAAGCGTCTCCCAGCAACAGCAGATGCTGGATCAGCGGGTGACGATCAAATCTCACGTAAACGGCAGCTTCGACCGGCTTTTGATCAGCCTCACGAAGGACCCGGCGATGCTCCAGTGGCTCGACGGCGGCAACAGCACCAAATCGTCGCCGAACGAGAACTACGCCCGGGAAATGATGGAGCTGTTCACGCTCGGGGCCGACCGCGGCGCCTACACCGAAGGCGACATCCGTGAAGCGGCCCGCGCCCTGACCGGATGGACCTACGACTACGACGACGATCAGGGTGCGATCAACTTCCGGTTCGACCCCGAAGAGCATGACGCGGACTCGAAGAAGATCTTTGGCAAGCGCGGCAACTGGAACTGGAACGACGCCTGTCGGCTCTGTTACGAGCACCCGCTTCACGCGAGCTTTTTTGTCGGGAAGCTGTGGAGCTACTTCGTCCCGACCGCCCCCAGCGGCAGCACCAGGAAAGCGCTGGTGAAAAAGTACCTGAGCGGCGGGAGGCAGATCCGCCCGGTGGTCGAAGCGATCCTGATGCACCCCGATTTCTACCGCGGCGAAGCGATGGTCAAGCCGCCGGTCGTATTCGCCGCGAGCCTGATGCGGTCACTGAAGCTGCCGATCAAGACCGAAGTCTGGAGCTGGCTCGGCGAGCTTTCCGGACAGCGGCTGTTCTACCCCCCGAACGTCTCCGGCTGGGACGACGACCGCTGGCTCGACACCTCGACCACGCGGGCACGATGGTTGATGGTCGCCACCGCGCTCGAAGATCGCCATTTCAACGCCTGGGACGAGGAGCAGCCCTACCGCAAGGATGAGACAACCCGCGACGCAATCAACCGCGCCCTGGCCGCCTTCGGCTGGCCGGCGCTGAGAGCCGAGCACCAGCAAGAGCTGATCTCGCTCTCGGACAGGGTCACCGGTCGCATCACCGACGACTGGCAGCAGGGGCCGTACCGCGCCATGCGACAGAACGCTCTGCTCCAGCTGATCGCGGTCTCCCCGGACATGCAGCTCTCATGAACCAGCACAACTGCTGCAACCACTACACCCGGTCGAAACTGCCTCGCGGCGCGGCCGCGCAGGCCGGTCAGGGCCTGCCTGTGATCGAACCGGGCATGCCGCTGCCGGCGGGAACGGGTCTGACCCGCAGGCGACTGCTCGCCGGAGCGGCCGGCCTGGCGCTTTCGGTCTACGGCGCGTCGAAGCTGCCGATCTCGATCCTGGACGCGGGCATCGCCGAGGCCGCGCAGTCGAACCGGGTGATCGTGTCGATCTTCCTCGACGGAGGCGCCGACGCGCTCAGCATCCTCGCCCCGACCGGACATCCGCGCTATTTCGACCTGCGGCCCAACCTGGCGATCAATCCCGCCGAAGCGACACCCTTCTCCGAAGATACGAGCCTTAGCTGGCACCCCGCTGCCGCCGGATTGAGAACGCTCCACTCCGAGGGCAAGGTCACCGTGCTGCCGGCAGTCGGTTACGACGATCCCAACCAGTCGCACTTCACCTCGCGTCATTTCTGGGAGGTCGGATCCCTCGACACCAGCGGGTCAACCGGCTGGTTGGGCCGCTACCTCGACCTGACCGGCAGCGAGGTAAACCCGCTTCAGGGTCTTTCGCTGAGCGGCATGCTCTCGCCGGCGATGGCTACCGCGAGCAAACCGGTGGCCGCGGTCGAGAGTGTGACCGGTTACGACCTCTGGTCCTGGGTCGACGACCCGGTCACCGAAGACCTCTACCGCAGTTTCAAGCGCTTCGGGGAGTTCAAGTCTGACTCCGCGGGCATGGTTCAGGCCCGCAGGGCGATCGGCAGCACCAACAGCGTTCGCGAGAGCCTCGAGGGCTTCAGCGAGTTCACCGCGCCGGTCGCCTACCCGGACAGCGACCTTGCCCGCCAGCTCTCCGGCCTTGGCGCTCTGCTCGGCGCGGGGCTGCCGCTTCACTGCGTATCGGTCACCGCCGATGGCGGCTACGACACCCATTCGGACCAGAGGGACGACCTCACCCGCAACCTCCAGACGACCTGCGACTCGATCCTCGCCTTCCAGCGCGACCTCGAGTCCCGCGGCCTGCAGGACAGGGTGCTGGTCGAGATGTGGAGCGAGTTCGGCCGCCGACCGGAGGAGAACGGCTCTGCCGGGACCGACCACGGGGCGGCCGGGACCGCGTTCATCATCGGCAGCATGGCTGAAGGCAGAATGGTCGGCGAGTTCCCCGGTCTGACACGACTTGACGAGGATGACAACGTGCGCCACACAAGCGACTTCCGTTCGATGTACTGCTCGCTGCTGGAACAGTGGCTGGGGCAGGAAGCCGGGCCGATCATCCCCGGTGCAGCGAATTTCGCCCGGCCGAAGCTGGTCCGGACTTGACCCGCTTCGCCGCGATCACGGCTTTCCTGCTTGCCGGCTTCCTGCTGATGCCAATCTCGCAAGCATCGGCCTCCCCCGATTCGGTCTCCGTCGCATCGCCCTCCCTCGGGTCGACCTCGGCGACGACCCCGACTGCGAAGACCTGCACCTGGAAGAAGAAGCGGGTCGTCAAGAAGGTCCGCCGCAACGGCCGGATCAAGCGCATCGTGAAAGTCCACAGGTGGCATGTATGCCGCCCCGTCCCGCCGCCCGCGCCGGCCCGCCTCGGGGTCAGGGCCTTCGAGTTCGGCTTCACCCTGACCCGCCAGAGCATTAAGTCCGGAGATACGATCGTCGAGCTGAACAATCGTGGCGAGGACGAGCACGACCTGCACCTTCAGCGACTCGAAGGCGGGCCGGAATTCAAGATCGACGACACGGCTCCCCTGAGCTACAACCGGCTGCGCTTTACGACGGAGGCGGGTACTTACCGGCTGTGGTGCTCGCTTCCCGAGCACGCCGAACGCGGTATGGACACCACGGTCCAGGTGACCGCCGTCGGCAAGTGACCGGCTCCGGGTGACCGACCCCGGCGCTACTCGACCGGCCGGTGTGAGCCGCCCTTTTCGTACTTTTCCGGGCTGAGCACTCCCGGGCGGCCGATCGAACCGACCTCGGAGAGGTCCCTCCGGAACGGCAGGCTGGCGGTCCAGTCGATGATCGCGCGGATCTTCCGGCTCAGGCCCGGGATCTGACTCATGTGGTAGGTCCGGGCCATCCACCAGGCGACGAAACCGCGGAACTTGAGGTTGCCGACCTTGCCGACCGCCTTGTAGCGGCCGAGGTTGACGAAGGAGGCGCTGTCGCTGTAGTCGAAGGTGCGGGGCTGGCCGATCCCGATCTCGGCAGCGATGTTCGCGGCGACTACCGGTGCCTGGCGGACCGCGTGCTGGGCGGTCGGCGGGCAGAGGCCGCCGTTCGGGTTGGGCACCGCGGCACCGTCGCCGAGCGACCAGACCCCGTCCATTCCTTCGACCCGCATCGAGCTGTCGACGGGCACCCGCCCGCGCTCGTCGAGCGGAACGCTCAGCCTCTTCAGCGAGGGATGAGCGGCAACGCCTGCGGTCCAGACCAGGGTCCGGGTCGGGATCGTCTCACCGGTCGAGAGTGAGGCCGAAGACTCGGTCAGCTCTTCGAGTGTGGTTTCAAGCCGGATGTCGATGCCGCGCCCGCGCAGCTCCCGCAGGGCGTAATCGGCGAGGTCGGAGTCGATCTCCGGGAGGACCCGGTCGGCGGCTTCGACGAGGATCCAGCGCATGCCGTGGAGCCTTGCGCTCGGATAGTCGGCGATCGCATCGGCGGCGAAGTCCTGAAGCTCGGCCAGCGCCTCGAGGCCGGCGTAGCCGCCGCCAACGAAGACGAAGGTGAGCATCTGCTCGCGGCGAGCCTCGTCGTCGGTGGCGTTGGCCATCTCCAGCGACTCGATCACGTGGTTTCGCAGGTAGATCGCGTCGGCGAGGCTCTTGAAGCCGACGGCGTGCTCGCTGAGTCCGGGTACCGGCAGGAAGCGTGAGATCGAGCCCGGCGCCAGTACGAGGTGGTCGTAAGGGATCGTCTCCTCTTCTTCGAGGTGGTTGCGGACGGCGACCGTGCGCTCTGCCGGATCGTGGCCGTGGACCGCCCCCAGCTTGAGGTTGGTCCGGTGGAGGATCTCGCGAAGCGGAGTGACCACATGACGCGGCTCCAGCGTGCCGGCCGCGGCCTCGGGGAGAAACGGCGTATAGAGCATAAAGTTGACGTCGTTTACGAGGATCAGGCGCGCTGACTGCCGCGGCAGAGTGCGCTCCAGTTCCCTGGCGACGTTTGCTCCAGCGAATCCGCCTCCGACGATCACGATGTTCCAGGCCATCAGCCGAGTATAGGAGGCCGCTGAAGGCTCCGGTACGATGGCGTCATGTATTCGAGAGGCGGGGGCCTCGATCAACGTTTCTCGACCGTCGGTCTCTGGACCGGGCTGGCTCTGGCGTCTGCCTGCGCACTGCTGGCGGGCAACGCGGGGGCATCAACTCCGATCCAGACAACCGATGCGGGAATCGTCGGGGCCTCGATGCAGGCCGCTCCGGCAGGCGTGGTCAACAGCTGGAACGACACCGAGATGCGTGAGGCGACCCCTGCCCGGACCCCCTCCCCGCCCACCACAGCCTTCGACGTGAAGCCGCTGGGCGGAGGGACCGCCTCTGCCGCCGGGGTGTTTCTCCCCCAGGACACAACGGCCTTCCCTTTGCGGGTTCACGGCAGGATCTTCTTTCGCATCGGCACGGTTGAGTACGTCTGCTCGGGAACGGTGATCAGCTCGCGCGGGCGAAACGTGGTGCTCACGGCCGGGCATTGCGTCTACGACTTCGAGCAGAGCGAGTTCGCCAGCGAGATGGTGTTCGTACCCGGATACGACGGGACCGCGGAGCAACCGGCGCCTTTCGGAACCTGGGCGGCGGCAGCGGTGTTCACCCAGACCGCCTTCAGGGATGAGGGAAGCCTCAGTCACGACATCGGCGCAGTGGTGCTGTCCAAACCGGTCGAGAACCGGGTCGGCTCGCGTGGCGTCGCCTTTGACCTGAACCCCGACGGCAGGTCGTTCACGATCTTCGGCTACCCGGTGGAGCCGAATTCACAGTTCACCGGCGAAAGTCTGGTCGGCTGCCGGTCCTCCACGCGCGGCCGCGACACGGTGGGCTCGGCGCCGTCGCCGATCGCTGCCGGTCCCTGCACCATGCAGGACGGTTCCAGCGGTGGCGGCTGGGTCACCGACGGACGCTACGTCAACTCGGTCGTCAGCTACACCTACTGCGACTCGACTCCGACTGCGTGTGGCATCATCTTCGGCCCGTACTTCGGTGATCAGGCGAAATCGCTCTACACCTACCCTGCGGTCGGAGGCTCGGTCAAGCCCGTGATCAGGATCACATCGGGGCCGCCACCGAAGATCCGGCAAAGCTCCGCCCGGTTCGACTTCGCCGGCAGTGGCAGCACACCGCTCACCTACAGATGCCGGCTCGACAGTTCACCGTTCAGGAACTGCAGCTCGCGGGTGATCGCCAAACGGCTGTCGGTCGGCCGTCACATACTTCAGGTCAGAGCGGTAGACCAGACCGGCAACGCCAGCCGCAAAACGGTCGAGCGGGTCTTCACCGTGCTGCGCCGCCGTTAGGAACAGCGGCCGCCGGTAGGCACTGTGGCGCTGCTCAGAGCCCGAGGGCCTGGCGCAGCAGCCGGGTGACTTCCCCGCCGTCAGCGCGGCCGCGGGTTTCCTTCATCACAGCGCCGACCAGGGCGCCGATCGCCTTTTCGTTGCCGGACCGGACCTGCTCGGCCGGCTTCGGGTTGTTCTCGATCGCCGCTTCTACGATCTTCTCCAGTTCACCGGAGTCGGAGATCTGCTCGAGGCCCTGCTGCTGGACGATCGCCTCAGGGTCGCTTCCTTCGGCGACCATCGTCTCGAGGACCGCCTTGGCCGAGCCGTGTGAGATCCGCTTGGCCGAGACCATCGCGACCAGGCTGCCGAGTTCCGCCGGGCCGACCTTGCTGTCGGCGAGCGACTGGTCATTCTGGCGGCGCAGCTCGCCTGCGAACTCACCGGTGACCCAGTTGGCGGCAACGCGGGGCTCGATCGCCTCGTCGGTGGCGAGCACGCCTTCGAAGAACTCGGCCCACTCGGTCTCGACCGAGAGCAGCTGCGCTGCGCCCTCCTGGACCCCCAGCTCGGAGGCGTAGCGCTCCGCTCTGGCGGCCGGCAACTCGGGCAGCGAGCCGACGGCTTCGGCCAGCATCTCCGGGGTCGGCGCGATCGCGACCAGGTCCGGCTCGGGCAGGTAGCGGTAGTCGTGGGACTCCTCCTTGGAGCGCAGCGAATGGAGCTCGCCGGTTGAAGGATCGAAGTGGAGAGTTTCCTGGATGACCCGCCCCCCGGAGGCGACCAGCTGCTTCTGGCGCTCGATCTCAGCCTCCACCCCGCGCTCGATATAGCGGAAGGAGTTCATGTTCTTCATCTCGGTCTTGGTGCCGAGCTCGGTCGAGCCGACCGGGCGGATCGAGACGTTGGCATCGCAGCGCAGGCTGCCCTCTTCCATGTTCACGTTGGAGACCCCGAGCTGCTTGACCGTCGCCCGCAGCAACTGGCCCCACTCGCGTACCTGGGCACCGCTGGTCAGGTCCGGTTCGGTGACGATCTCTACCAGCGGCGTGCCGGCCCGGTTGAAGTCGACCATCGAGGCGTCTGAGCCCTGGATTCGTCCGCTGCTGCCGACGTGGATCATCTTCGCTGCGTCCTCTTCGAGGTGAGCCCGGTGGATCCGGACCTCCCCTAGCCGGCCCGGTCCGGCAATCGGAATATCGAACTGACTGATCTGGTACGCCTTGGGGTTGTCCGGGTAGAAGTAGTTCTTGCGGTGAAAAATCGAGCGCGCTGCGATTTCGCATTCGAGGGCGGCGCCGATCTTCAACGCGTACTCGACCGCGCGACGGTTGGGCACCGGCAAAACGCCCGGGTGGCCGAGGCAGATCGGACAGGTGTGAACGTTCGGCTCATCCCCGAAGGACAGCCGGCAGCCGCAGAACATCTTGGTCTCGGTCGACAGCTGGACGTGGATCTCCAGGCCGATCACCGCTTCCATGTCGGGGCCGTTGTCACTCATTGCCGCTCCTGGCCGGGGATCCGTCGAAGCCGATCGCGGTCTCCAGCGCGAAGGCCGCTTCGACCAGCTTCTGCTCCCCGAAGGCCGGCGCAGCAATCTGGATCCCGACCGGCAGCGCGTTACCGCCGCCTGCCGGCTCGGCCAAGCCACCGGGGATCGAGATCGCGGGGATTCCGGCCAGAGACATCGGCACGGTGAACAGGTCGTTGAGGTACATCGTCCACGGATCTTCGGTCTTCTCACCCAGTCCGAAAGCGACCGAGGGCGAGGTCGGGGTGAGCACGAAGTCAACCCCGGCGAAGGCCGCGTCGAAGTCCCGCACGATCATCGTGCGAACCCGCTGGGCCCGGCCGTAATAGGCGTCGTAGTAGCCGGAGGACAGCGCGTAGGTGCCGAGCATGATCCGGCGCTTGACCTCGGGGCCGAAGCCGGTCCCGCGGGTCTCTTCGTACATCGAGACAAGGTCGTTGCCGTCCTCGCGCAACCCGTATCGGACCCCGTCGTAACGCGAAAGGTTGGTCGAGGCCTCGGCCGGGGCCAGCACGTAGTAGGCGGAGATACCGTGCTGGGCATGGGGCAGCTTGATCTCCTCGATCCGGCCACCCAGGGACTCGATCTGCTCGATCGAGCGATCGAAGACTTCCTTCACTCCCGGTTCGACGCCTTCCCCGATCAGCTCGGTGGGGACGCCGAAAACGAGCCCGTCTAGCCGTTCGGCGGTGGGCGCCGTCACACCGCCTTCGATCCCGACCGAGGTCGAGTCCATCAGGTCGCGGCCCTCGAGCGCTCCGAGCATCACCGCGGCGTCGGTTACGTCCAGAGTCAGAGGGCCGCACTGGTCGAGCGATGAGGCGAAGGCGATCATCCCGTAGCGCGAGATCGCGCCGTAGGTGGGCTTCAGGCCGACGATGCCGCAGAGCGCGGCCGGCTGGCGGATCGAACCGCCGGTATCGGTCCCGAGCGCCCACGGGGCGAGCCCTCCGGCGACCGCTGCCGCCGAGCCGCCCGACGATCCCCCGGGCACGGTGCCGGTGTCCCAGGGGTTGAGCACGGCGCCGTAGGCGGAGTTCTCGTTCGACGAGCCCATCGCGAACTCGTCCATGTTGGTTTTGCCGAGCATCGGCGTGCCGGCCGCAGCCATGCGCGAGACCGCGGTTGCCGTATACGGCGGTCGGTATCCCTCGAGGATGCGCGAGGCGGCCGTGGTCGGCACCCCTTCGGTGCAGAAGATGTCCTTGACCGCGACCGGCACCCCGGCCAGCGGTCCGACGGCGGTTCGGTCAACCACGGCACCGGCCGACTCGGGGTCGGCCTTCCAGATGTAGGCGTTAAGTGAGTCCCCGGAAGCCGCTTCAAGCCAGGCGTTCAGGCTCTCTTCGGCCGAGACCTCTCCGGAGGCGATCAGGCGGCCAAGCCCGGCCGCA
>Ga0105046_10007601_pt1 | contig 17047 bp, 12 predicted proteins | sample MAT03_FD_78385 | JGI IMG/M metagenome (GOLD analysis project Ga0105046, IMG submission 78385) | Freshwater microbial communities from Lake Fryxell liftoff mats and glacier meltwater in Antarctica - MAT-03 (megahit assembly) | ecosystem: Environmental > Aquatic > Freshwater > Ice > Liftoff...
CAGAGAACGAGCTGCCCTGGGGGAAACACATCCATGGCACACCACACACCGTCGCTTCTTCCGGCGAGTCGCCGGAAGAGACTGGGGCAGGCGAGTCGCCCGCCCCACTGTCGGTGAGTCGCCTCCTGTTCGGTTCGGAATATCCGAAAGGCATTGAGGCTAGCCGGCGTGCGAACGGCGTCCGGGGCACGCGCCTCTGCTACTTCACCGCCGCCCAGACGCGATGCACGTCGTCGTGGTCCTCGATCTCCTGGAGGAATTCGCCGGCCTCCTGCTGCTGCTCGGACGTGAGGTCGGGGAAGTTCTTCGGCAGGTAGCCGAATTCGCTCGTCACCACGCTCCAGCCGTTTTGCGAAAGCCACTTCGACACCGCGCCCGTCGCCGTGCGGTCGCAGATGAAGCGCGCACCTTTGCGATCCGCCGGGATGTCGTCGTTCTGCTCGTGCGTGAGTGGCTCCACTTCGTTCGCGCCGGCCTCGATGGCGGCTTCCTCGATGTCCGCGTCCATCTTGTCGGTGTGCCCCTCGACGAGGCCCACGTGCTCGAACAGAAACTTATTGCTCCCCGGCGCGCCGAGTTGCCCCATTTTGAAAATGTTCCGGATCTCCGGCGCGGTGCGGTTGTTGTTGTCCGTCAGCACCTCGACGATGACGGGCACCTTATGCGGCGCGTAGCCCTCGAAGACGATGTGCTCCATCACCATCTTCTCGTCGCCGATGCCCGCACCTTTTTTGATCGCGCGTTCGATCGCATCGCGCGTCACCGAGTTCCTGCGCGCCTTTTCCACCGCGGCGAAAAGACGCGCATTCGATTCCGGATCAGCGCCGCCGAGTTTCGCGGCGACTGCGATTTCCTTGGTGAGTTTGCCGACGACCGCGCCTTTGCGCAGGTTCGCGACTTCGCGTTTTGCTTGGAGCCATTGACGTCCCATGCCGCGACTTCTAGCGGGAACCTCCAGCCGCCGCAAGAGGGACGAGCGGGGTGCGGCGGCTCAATGCAAAAGCAAGTTCACTTTCCGCCAATGCGCTTCTTCGCGTCGGTGGAAAGTGCGGGCGTCGCCGCAAGCCAGTTATTCGCCGCAGTCTCACTGGTTCGCTTCCACTGCTGGTACACGCCGCGCACAGCGTTCTCGCGTTTGTTCTCGTCACTCACAGTCGCGGCCCACAACGCCGCGCCCTCGGGGTCGCGCCCGGTGACCTTCGCGGCGTACGCGGAGACAGCGCCATCGCGCTCGGCGCTTGCCGGCAGTTTCTCGAGCCAGGCTGCGGCGCGAGTCACGTCACTCTCGGCCATCGCATTGATGATCTGCGGGAATGCCGCGGCCCGCGCCGCCGGGTCGGCAATCTGCACTGCCCATTGCGAGGCAGCCACCGGGTCCTGCTTCGCCCATACGCCTGCGATGTACCCGGCCGTCCCCTTCTGCGTCTCGCTCGGCGGAAGGGACGCGAACAGTTCCGCGGCCTGGAGCGGATCGTGGTTGGCGAGACCGCCGATTGCCCCGGCAAGGAATGCCTGCTTCTGCACGCCATCGGGTCGCGACTTTGCCCATGCGAGAGCACCCTGCGGATCCTGCTGCGCCCAGCCGCCCATGGCACGACCGTAGTCCTCCGGTTTCACGTCAGGAGACTTCGTCATCCACTCCAGCGCCGCCTTCGGGTCGCTCTGGACCCACGCGGAGACAGCCTCGGTCGTCGTCTGCCGCTTCGTCTCGCCGGCCGGGATTTGTTTCGCGATGAAATCCAGCGCCTCGCTGGGTGATTCACGCGCCCAGTTTCGGAGTGAGTTCCTCAGCGCGTTGTCCCGGTTTTCGCCGGCGGGAAGCGTGGCGGCGAGTTCCGAGGCTGCCTTCGGATTCTGCCACGCCATCGAGTTAACGACATTCTGCACCGCTTCGGCGCGACCCTGGCCTTCCGGGATTTTGTCGAGCAACCGGAGCGCCTGATCCTTGTCGCGCTGCGCGGCCTGCGTGACGACGTTGGCAATCGCCTGTGTGCGCGATTCGCCTGCGGGCATGTCGCCCGCCGCAGTCAGTGCCGCCTCGGGATCCGTCTCCGCCCAGCGTCCGATCGCCGTGGCCATCGCGCGGTTGCGCGTGCCGATTTCCGGCACCTGCTTCAGCCAGTCGAGAGCTGCCTGCGGATCCTTTTCCGCCCAGCGGCTGGCGACGGCCAGGAGCGCCTGCTGCCTGCCTTCGCCCATCGACAGGGCAAGTGCCTGCTGCGACGCGAGGACCGGATCGCGCGCGCCCCAGTCGGAGAAAATCTTCTGATAGACATCCGGGGAGCGGAGGTCCATCGCCAGCGACTTCACCCACGCGAGCGCCGCGCTCGCATCCACCTGCACCATGCCTGTCGCCACGCCCGCGACGGCCGTCTGCTGCTCCTTGCCCGAAGGCAGGCTTAGAGCCCAGGCCTTTGCCGTCGGCACATCCTTGCGCGCCCATTCGCTCGCCGCGGAGGACAGCGCATAGTCGCGCTCCCAACGGCTGTCGCTTTTCATCGCGAGCGCATACGCTGCGGCGGACTGCGGGTCGAATTCCGCCCAGCGCGCCACGATCGTCGGGATTATGAAGCGTCGCTCGTCGCCCGTCCGATTCTTCACCAGCTCCAGCGCCGCCTGGATGTCGTCCGGCCCGATCTTTTCCACAGCGGCGAAAACGCCGCGGAACTTGCGCATGTCATTCGGCTGCTGCATCGCCGCGAGCAGCCCCGAGAGCACCCGCCCGCGCCGCTCCTCGGGCGTCCCGCCGTCGCGGCCGGCTGACGATGCAGCGATCGCTGACATCTCACGGGTTCTCCGAGCCCCCGTCGAAGCGGCCTCTCCCTCGGCATTCGCCCCGCCCTTTGCAGTCGCCGGGACTGGTCCGCCGGACAGGAAGAATCCCACGGCCCACGACGCCACCGCGAGTGCCGCCACTGCCACGAATTTGATGGGGGAATTCATCCGGAAACTTCCCCGAGGATCACCCGCTGCGTGACGGACACAAGCGCGAACTGCCGCGCGGCGCGCGGCCGATGACGTGAGGAGGCGGGCCGATTCTTTCCTGCCGAGTTCCGCGTTTGAAAGCGTGCCTGCCTCGTCACGTCGTCGGCTACGACCCTGTCACTTCCCCGCCCGCTCGATCCACCGGTAAGCTTCCCGCGAGTTCTTCCAGAAATACTTCTCGCAAGCGTCGCCGCCCTTTGCGGTGAAGTATTCGCTCACGATCCGGAATTGATCCGCATACGTGCCGCCCTTTTCGGACACCGGCCAGTTGCTCCCGTAGATGAGGCGGTCTTCGCCGAAGCACGACCAGCATTGATCGAGAATCGGCGCGTAGTAGGCGGTATCACGCGGCGCGGTGCCCCATTGCTTCCCGGAATCGCGGGTCTGTTCCTGCAGCGCGGATACCTTGCAAAAGACGTTCTTCTGTTTCCCGAGCGCCGCCATTCCCTCGCGCCACTCGTCATTCACATGCGCCGCATCACCCGCGCCGCCGACGTGGTCGATGATGATTCGCAGCGCCGGAACGTCGGCGGCGAGCTTCGCTGCGGCGAGGTGCTGTTTTGCCGGTCCATTCAGGTCGAGGCTCAGCCCCAGGCCCGCCATCAGCGCGATGCCGCTGCGGAATTCCGCCTTGTCCACGTTGTCGGGAAACTCCGCGCCGGAAACGCGGATGCCGCGGAAAATGGGATTCGCGGCGAAACGCTTCAGATGCTTCGCAAAATCCGTCTCCTGTGGCGACAGATGCCCGACAAAACCGACAATGCACTTTTCCCGCGCCGCCAGATCGAGAATCCACGCATTATCCTCCAGCCACTTGCTCGCCTCGACGACGACGGTCTCACGCACTCCGTGCGGCGAGGCAACGGCGAGCCAGTCCTTCGGCAGCACCGTACGGTAAAGTGGTGTCCCTTTCCCCGGCCACGGCACGCCTTCCTTGCGCGAGGGATCATAGAAGTGCGTGTGCGTATCGACGATGCGCGAAGCGACTGGCGCAGCGGCGGTGGCGAGGGAGGAAGCGGCGAAGCCGGCGGTGGCAGCCGTGGTGCGTCGGAGGAAAGTGCGGCGATTCATGGGAGTTTCGCGGATGATTGCACCTTCTCCGGCCGGGTTGAATCTCATTCGTCGGCAGCTCGCGCAGCAGATCAGCGCGCGACGTTCGACAGCGTCTGCTGCCACGCTTTGCGCAGGATGGAGAGGTCGGAATCGATGGCGAGCTGAGTGAAGCCGAGGGCAAGGTGGCGCTGCACATCGGCGGGATCGCGAATGAGGATGCCGGCTTGTTTGCCCGCGGCTTTCGCGGCGGCGGCAACGATACCCAGGCAATGCGCGAAGTCGCCGGGAGCGGCGGCGGCGCGGTTCTTGAGATCGAATTGAAGATCGGCGGGGCCGACGAAGAGCACCTCGATGCCGTCCACTTGTGCGATTTCAGCGGCATGGTTCACGCCTTCGATGGATTCGATCTGCACCATGAGGATCGGAGCGGCGGTGTCCCCGGGCGGGCGCAGGCCGTAATCATGCGCGCGCACGGAGCGTGAGTAGCCGCGGTGGCCGCGGGGGGCGTAGTGGGCGGCTTGGACGATGGCTTCCGCGGCGGCGGCGGAGTTCACATGCGGGACCATGATTCCATGCGCGCCCCAGTCGAGGATGCGCGCGATGCGGTCGGCGTGCGGGGCACCGACTCGCACGATGCCGCGCGTCCGGCTGCCTCGCAGCGCGCGGAGTTGATCCGGGACGATGGCTTCTGGTCCGCTGCCGTGCTCAAGGTCGATCAGCACCCAGTCGAAGCCTGACAAGGCGGCGAGTTCCGCGACGGTGGGCGAGCCGATGGAGAGGAAGGTGCCGATTTGTGTTTTCATGATTCAAAGGCTTTCGATGGCGCTGCCGTTGCGCAGGCCGGTCAAGGCCGCATTCATCCGCGCAAGCGTGAACTCGCGCAGCGTCCCACCTGAAGCACCGCGTGGGATGAGGAAGAAGCCGTCGTCGCGGTCGAAGTAGCCGGCACCGACGCGGATGACGGCTTTGACGATCATGTTGCGCAGGAGATGCAACCAGAAGCGGCGCAGATGATCCGGCGGGAACGGGCGGATGCTTTCGTAGCCGGAGAATGCGTGCTGGAGAAATGCCGCGTCGTGAAAGCAGGCGAGCAGCGATAGATCGTCCATCGGGTCGCCGCTGATGGAGTCGTCGAAATCGATGAATGCGGCGATGTGGTTCTCGCTGCCGAGGATGTTCCAAAGGGCGAGATCCCTGTGGACGAGGCAGCCGGTGCCGACTTCGAGCAGCGCACGATGCCGTGCGATCTCGGTGACGATTTCCTCGCTCTGCTCGTGGCCGAGAAAATCGCGCTCCACGAGGAAGGCGAGGTGTTCGTCCAGCCGCAGATGGAAGTAATCGGCGTAGGTGGCGCGGTAGCCGTGCAGCGATTCATCCAGCGAGCCGAATCCCGAAAGAGTGATCTGCTGCCACTTGGCCACGGCGGCTCCGATGTCGGACGCGATGCGCGGCACATCGAGGCGGCCTTGTTTTTGCCAATGATTGAGATCCGGCGCGGCGATGCGCTCCAGCGCCTGCCACGCGAAGGGGACGCGCAGGCGGGCGGCGTCGCAGCCATGCACGCGCGGTGTGGGGACTCCGACGCCGCGGACGCGGTCGAGCAGGGCCGATTCCACGGCGAGATGGCCGTCCTTTTCGGGGCCGTTTTCGACACGGATGAACATGGGCGTTCCGTCCACCTCGGCATTCCATGTGAGGTGATTTCCCTGGCCGATTCCCGCGCTGAGATCGAGCCGGGCTGCGCTGAAAAAATCCGTCAATGCAACGCGGAGTTGCGGGCTGATGTCGGCATCGGGCGCGCTGCGTTCCTGCGTGCCGTGGAATGCGGCGGGGCGGTCGCACTTCCAATAATGGATGTCGCGCCGGCTCATCGTGCCTTCGGCTCCTCCTTCGCCGGCGGACGCGATTTCCACCACGAGGCGAGCAGGCTGCCGAGGAGGTTTTGCAACACGCCGCTGAAGACGGCGGGCACGGCGGCGAGCGGTTGCGCGGCGAAATGCAGCTTCGCGAGCATCGCAGCCATGCCGCCATTTTGCATGCCGACCTCGATGCTCACCGTGCGCGCCACGGTCTCGGGATAGCGGAGCATTTTGGAAACGAGATAGCCGAGGCCGAAGCCGAGCACATGCAGCGCCAGCGCGGCGACGACGAGCAGGCCGAAGTTTGCCGCGATCAGTGGGGCCGAGGCGGCGACGATTCCGCCGGTGATCATGCTCAGCGCGACGACGGCGACGGCGGGGCCGAAGCCCGTGATTTTTGCGACGGTCTTCGGGAAGCGCCAGTTGCACAGCACGCCGATCACCACGGGTGCGACGACGGCTTGCAGCGTGGATTTGCAGAGGCCCCACGCATCCACCGGCACGTACTGGCCCGCGAGTGTGCTCGTCCAGAGCGGCGTGAAAATGAACGCGAGCAGCGTGGACGCCATGGTGAGCACGACCGAGAGCGCCACATTTGCCCCGGCGAGAAAGGTGATCATATTCGACGCCATGCCGCCCGGGCAGCTCGCGACGAGGATGATGCCGGCAGCGAAGCCCGGCTCCAGCTTGAGCGCCCACGCGATGAACCAGCCGATGAGCGGCATGAGCGTGTACTGCGCGCCGAAGCCGAGCGCGACCGCGCCGGGCATTTTCAAGATGCCGCGGAAATCGCCGATGCTCAGCGTGAATCCCATGCCGAGCATCGCGACGCTCAGCGCCCAGAGGATCCACTGCCCAGAAAACCACAGCAGCGCCTGCGGTACAAAGAACGCGAGCGCCGCCGTGCCGAGGAGCCAGACGGGATAGAGATTCGTGAACCAGGCGAGGAAGCGGTGCATGGCGGGGATGTGGCGTGATTATTTCACCGTGTCACGCACACCCGCGAAGTCCGGTCCGCCGGCAGCGACGTAGCCGTTGCTCGCGCCGCTTTCGCTCGTGCTCACCCAGAATGCGTAGAGCTGGCCATTCGTGAGATGAAAATGGAAGCGCAGGGGTCTGCCGATCAACCGGGCGAGGTCGAAGCCGCTCTGCCACTCGATGCGCTGCTTGGTTTTGTCGGCGCTGATCGGTTGCGAAGTCGCGAGCACATTGCCGGACGCATCGATCGCCTCGGCGCGCAGTTCGCCCTTCGGCGCGTTCACATTCACGAAGAGATGGCTGCCTTTGAAAGTCACGGGTCGCGTCGTGAGCATGCCGGGCTTTTCCCCCGCATCCATCGAGGCAAAGCCGTCGCGGCGCAGCGTGGCGAAGCCGATGCTGCCGCCGGTGTACATGCCGCGCGTGCCGCCCGGCGCGATGCCGGAGTAGGCGCAGTAGGGGAACCAGAGTTGATCATCCATCACGACGCAGACGCCCGTCGTCCCGTGAAGATAGCCGCGATCCCAATCGCCTTCGCGGCGCGTGGCAGCGATGAAGGGACGGCGATCCGGGCGATCCCAATGGAAGCCGTCGCGGCTGAAGCCGAGCTTGAGTTCGGTGGTCTTCGGAAACTTGCCCGCATCGCAAATTTTGTTGTCCGGCCCGAGCAGGATCTGAAATTCGCCGAGCATGATGCTTTCATAAGCCACGGCGCTGAGGCTGTAGAGCTGAGGTGCATCGCCGACCGCTGGATCGGGTTCGTCGAGCTTGTCCGCATTGCACCAATAGACGGACTTCGACCAATCGGCACCTGCCAGAAAGTCAGCGTCCTCGTGATACCGGCGGGAGCGTCCGCGCGGGCCACCCTGCCTGATGCTGTAGCACCAGACATTGCGGAATGGGTTGTGGAAGATGGAGCAGTAGTCGCCGGCTGTGCCGGTCTGCGCGGGCTGCGACCAATCGCGGCCATTGGCGGAGGTTTGCAATTCGTGCCCGGCGCGCCCGCGGTCGGTGAGGAATTTGATGCGCGCATCCTTCGAGGCAAGATCGAGCCACACGCTGTTGTCGCCACCGGCGGCACTGCCTTTGGCGAGGATCAGATTGTCTTCGAGAATGCCGAGATTCGGCCGCGTCCAGCGCCTCAAATCCGGGCTCGTCCCGAGAGCAAGAGGCCCACGCCATCCCGCCGTGTAAAACATTTGGAAAGCCTTTGCCACGGGATCGAAAAATACGCCGCCATGACCGAGATAGCAGACCGCTTCCTGCCCGCGTTCGCCGATGCTCGATGCGGCGAGTTCGCACTCCGTCTCCGCTTTGAAGACGGGATTGCCCTCGAACTTTTTTGCCGTGTGAAAAGTGCGCTTCAGCGTCGTGCTCTCGATAAGAAAAGTGTCCACGAAGAGCTGCCGCCCGACATCAATCGGGATCGTCTTCGGCGCATGCAGCAAATACGGCACCGGCATCGGCTCGGCGGAATTTGGGCTGCGATGCGGCGGCGGCCACGGGAGCGGCAGCTCGATGCCGTTGTAGAGACGTTCGGGCTTCGGCCCGGTGGCCTTGTTCGCGAGCATCTGAAGCTTCGCATCCTTCGACACCACCTTGCCCGCGAGCACGTCCTCCTCGCGAAATTTCGCCAGCAGGATCTCCCCGTCGGTGTGGCGGTTCCAGTCATAGAGAATGTGGATGAGGCCGTCCGGCGACTCGAAGCCGTCGGGATATGAGACCCCGTTTCGCTCATCCAGCAGCAGCCCGCCCTTCCACGTCTTGCCGTCGTCGTCGGAGAGAAATGCCGACAGGTGCGAGCGCTTCGTGAGGCGCTGGTCGGTCGGCCCGTTTTTCACGAGAAGCAGTCTGCCGGATGCGAGACGCCGGATGAAAAAGCGCGCGTTCACATTTTGAATAGCGGACGGCTTCGGCTCGCTCCACGTCGCGCCCTTGTCGATCGAGAAACTCTCGTGCGGAATGCCATGCGTCCGCGCGAGCATCCACAGGCGGCCGTCGCGCAGCTCGATCATCATGTGCTCGTCGAATTCCCATTCGGGAAACTTCAGGCTGCCGCGCTCCTTCCAAGAGCGGCCTTCGTCGGTGGAGGCAAACACGCGCGCCGTTTTTTTGTGCCAGTCGGAAACCGGCAGCAGCCAGTCGCCATTCTTGAGCACAGTCGGCTTGTTCAGCGTGCAGCCTTCGGAAAAACGCACCGGCTCGGACCACTCGGGCTCGTCCGCGTCGGGGTTGTCGCAGCGGATGAACCAGTTCGTGATGCGTCCCTCCGGATCGCCGAGCCGCTGATCAAAAACCAACCACAAACGTCCGTGCGGATCCGTCCACAAGTTGCCGACGAGCGCACCGCTCAGTCGCTGGCCCGCCGTCGTGACCGCGCCCACCGCGAGGCGCGGCTTCGACCACGCCGCGCCGTCATCGTCGCTCGTCGCGAGCAGGAAGTAACCGTCCTTCTTGTCGCCCGTGCCCGTCCAGCAGCCCCAGATGCGCCCCTTCGGCGTGCGGTCCATGCCGATGATCATCGCGCCCGGCCGCGCATCGTCCTGAAACTCCGCGCCGGGATTTATGAGCACCACCGGCGCGTCCGGATCGAACGACCCCGCCCGCGTGCCGCCCTGCATGATGAGCAGCACCATCTTCTTGAACTTCAGCCGCTCGCCGCGCTTCACCTCCTTGCGGAAAAGGCTCACGCGATTGATCTCGCCGGGGAAAAGCTGAACCTCCGGCACCTCGACCTTCGTGAAGCCCGCCTGCTTCAGCGCGTTCTCCTGACTCGCTGCCTTCGGGCGAATCGTCGGCGTCAGCGCGAAAAGCGTCCCCTGCTTGGTAACTTCCACGTCGGTCTTCTCGATGCTCGTGCGAAGGAACGGCAGGTCGCGCACCGCTTCCGGCATCTCGTCGATCGCGTACTCGCGATCCGTGAAAAGCTTCACGCCTTTCTTCAACACCGCCGCTTGCTCCTGTGGCGGCGGAGCCAGTGGCGGCGGCAGCGGCTTGCGTGTCTTGCCTGCCTGCGATGCGAACTGCCCCACGTCCTCCAGCCTGCCAAACATGATGCGCTCCTTGCGGCTCGCATCCTTGTCGCCCTGCGTCACCGCGAGCCACACGACGCCCTCGTGCTCGTGGAAGGCCGGATATTGGAATGACTGCGGTGACTCGAAGCGATATTTGCACTCCCACGATTTGCCGTCGCGCGAGATGTCCACATTGAACACGCTGCGGCTCACGCCCTGGATGCGCGTCGCCTCCTGCCAGCCGAGGTAAAAGACGCCGCCGAACTTGTCGAAAGTCGGCTTCGAGTTTGCGCCATTCGGGACGAAAGGCAGCGGCTTGCCGACGCTCCACGTCTTGCCATCGGCGCTCGTGGTGAAGTGGTAGTTGCCCTTGTCATTGCGGCAGATCGCCATCCAGGTGCCATCGGGCAGACGGTTCACGGCGGACTCGCTGAGTTGCTCCGACTGCGGCTCGTTGAAGTGGCCGATGACTTCAAAAGTCGCGAGGTCATCATGCACAAGCGCGAGGGCGTTCTGTTTGCCGGAAAAATTATTCAAGGCGACATACGTGCGGCCGTCGAAACGTTTGAACGAATCGAAGATGAAGAACGACGAATCCACCGCTGGCTTCGTGAAGCCCGGCGCCGCTGCATCCGCATGAAAATACTGCGGCTGCATGTCGAAGGTGCCCGCCGCCGTCTTGAGCTTCGCCCTGTGGATCGTCGCTGCAAACTCACCCGACTTCAGATCAAAGTCGCGATACCACATCTGCGACTGGCGCTTCCCCGGAGCTTCGCTGGTGAAATAGCAGCGAAGCGTGCCCGCGTCCTTCTGGATGATCCGCGGCACAAAGCACGCGCCCACCGGCAGCGTCTCATTTTCAAACCGCTGCTCGCTCTTCGCAAAATCAATCACCTTCTCCAACGCGAGTGTCTTCAGATTCACGACCGACATCGTGGCGTAGATGAACGGCCACCCCGCGCTCTCACCCGCCTTCACATCATTCGCCTCCGCCACGACGTAAGTCCGTTCACCCACGCAGACGAACTCCGCATCATGCGCGCCTTTCACCTGCGGCGCAGAGGCATTTGCCAGCCGCGCCATCACCTCGTCGCCCGCGAGTGCCGGGTTCCACCCGGCTGGCACGAGTTCGGCCTTGTCGAGTTTGTTGATGACCTGCTTCAGCGTCACCGCGCCTGAGACATTTTTCCCGGCGGCCACATCCTCCTCGCGGAACTTCGCCAGCAGGATCTCGCCGTCGCCGCCGCGGTCGCGGTCGCAGGTGATCCAGATGAGGCCGTCCTTGTCCTGCACGCCATCGGGGTAGGAGACGTTCTTGCGCTCATCGAGCAGCAGCCCGTCGCTCCACGTCGCACCGTCATCGGTGGAAAGTTGCGCCGTGAGGTGGCTGCGGCCGGTGAACTTGTAGTGGTTCACCAGCAGCAGATTTCCGGAGGCGAGCCGGCGGATGAAAAAGCGCGAGCCGGGATTCGCAATCGCGCTGGCCTTGGCCTCGGTCCAGGTGCGGCCTTTGTCGGAAGAATGACTTTCCCAAAGCACGCCGCCGCCGGTGCGCGTGAGCAGCCAGAGGCGTCCATCGCGCAGCTCGGTGATCATGCATTCCAGCGCCCAACTCGGCGCCTTCAGCGCACCGTGCAGCTTCCACGTCTTGCCTTCATCCGTGGAAATGCCGACGCCTTGGAGCTGCTTTGGCCCCGCGAACCAGTCGTGGACCGGCTCCGTCGCGTGCGTCACCGGCATGATCCACTCGCCGGTGGACAGCACCGTCGGCTTGTTCATGCGGAAGGCATACGGCGCGTCGTAGCCGACGCGAAACTCGGGGCCAAACACCGGGACCGCGGCATCGGGGACATCGCAGATGCGCGCCCACACGTCGTGCTGCGCAGTGTCCTTGTTGCCGCGGTTGAAAATGTACCAAAGTCGTCCCGGCGGATCGATCCATAGCGTGGGATCAAAACAGCGCGTGCCGGCCTTCGGAAAAGCCATCGGCTGCGGCTCGGTGAAAGTCCTGCCGCCATCGTCACTGTGGCAAAGCAGCACCGTGTTTTCCGGCGCAGGCTCCTTTGCCCCGCCGCTGAACCACGATGAAAACACGCGCCCCTTCGCCGTGCGTTCGAGTCCGGGGATTCCCTGCCATGTGCGATGAATCGCGGCGGCAGCGGTTTCAGGCCGGGCAGCTTGGACCAGGGCAACGAGCAGCACGGCGAGGAAAGTGAGGGCGGTTTTCATGGATCCGTTCCTAACCTGTCTTCCAGCCTTGGAACAGCGCCGCCGCGTGTTATATTAACACGCGTGAGCCAACCCGCACCCACCCTCAAAGACATCGCCCGCGGGTCCGGCGTGTCTTTGATGACTGTCTCCCGCGTGCTGCGCGGCTCGCCCAAAGTGACGGATGCGACGCGGGCACGCGTGCTCGCCGAAGCGAAGCGGCTGAACTACCAGCCGGACCCGCACCTCGCGCGCATGATGCAAGTCGTGCGCGGCCGGAAGCAGGTGCGCGTGCGGGCGCTCATCGCGGTGATCCGCGAGCATGTGCCGCAGGATGATTTGCTCGGCCCCTCGTATCAGTATGTGCCCATCGAGCCCATCCGCAGCCGCGCGCATGGGCACGGCTATGGCGTCGAGGAGTTCTGGCTCGGCAAGGACGGCCTCACGCCGAAGCGCCTGCAAAAGATCCTGCACGCGCGCGGCATCGAGGGCGTGATCGTCTCACCGCAAAGCACGCAGCTCCCGTGCAGCAAGCTCGACTACTCGCCTTTCGCCGCCGTGACTTTCGGCTACGCCATGCGCGAGCCCGCGCTGCACATGACCGCGGGAAACATGACGCTCGGCATCCAGACCGCGACCGACGAACTAACCGCCCGCGGCTACCGGCGCATCGGCGTGGCGGTGACGAACTGGATCGTGAACCGCTCGCAATTTGGCTACAGCGGCGGCCTCTTCCATTTCCAGCAAAGCCTGCCGCCCGAGGATCGCGTGCCGCTCCTGCTGCTCCCGCACAACGACATCAGCCACGGCTACGACGCTTTTGCAAAATGGATGCGCACGCACCAGCCGGACGCGCTCATCACCTTCGACACCCACGTCCCCGACTGGCTGAAGCGCCTCGGCCTCCGCGTGCCCGAGGACATCGGCTTCGTCGTGCATGACTGGACGCCGAGGATGAAAGGCTACGCCGGCATCTATCAGCGCCGCGACCACCTCGCCGCCGCCGCCGTGGATCTCATCGTCACCCAGCTCTCCCAGCACGAACACGGCGTCCCCGACGTGCCCCGCCAAATCATGATCCCGCCGCAATGGGTGGACGGCCCAAGCGTGCGGGCGGCTAAGCGGCGCCTAGTCCGCATTTCTCACACTCACGGAGAAAGTGACGGCATCGTGTTGCGGAGGCCGATCGTGGAGTGATGAGTAATTAGTGATTAGTTCTCCGGGCGGTGGCGCAACTAATCACTAATTACTCATCACTTTCCTCGCATCGACTGTGAGAAATGCGGGCTAGTCATAGATTCAAAAGGCATCCCATAGGATCGACAAGATCCTGCCTGAGCCGTGCGGATGAGAGCGAAAACTCACGGCAACCTGGTTCTGATTTCAGGTCAGAATCGGCGCACGCTGCAGATGGCTATGGAAGCAGTGATCACTGCGCGGATTTCCACCGCCACGCGCTGACGCCGTTGAGTTCGCGGATGAACAGATCATCCCCGCACACCGCGAGGTGCGCCCACGTCTCGGAGGCGCTCACCTTGCGCTCGTCGAGCTTCTCGAATTTCTCCGGCGTCGCGCGGAGCAGGTAGAGGATGCCGCGTTCGTCGAGCGCGAGCAGGCGGTCGCCGTTGGCCACGAGGCTCCAGTATTTTCCGAAGCTCTCGCCGCTCGTCCAACGCTCGGCTCCAGTCGCCACATCGATAGCCATCGCGCGCTGGCTGCGCAGGTGGAGGTAGGCGGTGCCTTTCACGATCACGGGTGAAGTCATGTAGCCTTGCGCCTTAAATTCCCACGCGCGCTCGACGCTCCATTTGCCGTCGCCGTGCGTCACGCGGAACGCGGCCGTCTTTCCGCCGTAGGTCGCGGTGAAGACGAAGTCGCCACTGACCGCGGGCGTGAGGATGTTCATGCCGCGAAAGGCCGCGATCGGCTGTTCCCACAGCACCGCGCCATCCGCTGGATTCACGCCCGCGAGCTTTTCACGCGTCTGCACGACGAGCTGCCGCTTGCCTCCGAGCGTGGCGAAGACGGGCGAGGAAAATGCGCTGCCGTTCATCCCGCCATCGTCCGCGAGCGTGCGCCAGACGAGTTCGCCGCTCTTCGCATTCATCCGGCAGAAGCCGCCGCCCGCCTGCACATACACCGCGTCACCTTCGACGAGCGGCGACGACGCAAAGCCGAACCCGGGCAGCGGGCTCTTCAGCTTCGCGGGAAAGTCGAAGCGCCACTGCTCCTTGCCCGTCGCCGCGTCGAGGCACACGAGCACATCGCGCATGCCGGCGACGAAGAGCCTGCCATCCGAGTAAGCCGGCGTGGCGCGGATCCAGTCGCCGTTCGACTTTGCAAAAAACGGGACCGACATCGCGCCCTCCCACTCGTGCCGCCACAGTTCCTTCCCCGTCCTGCGATCCAGCGCGCGGACACTCTCGATCTTTTTGCCCAGGGTCGCAGTCACAAAGACGCGGTCGCCGACCACGATCGGCCCCGAGTAGCCCGGCCCCAATTCCACACGCCAAAGCTGCTGCAGCGCATCGCCCTGCAACGTCGCCGGCCACGGCTTTGCATCCACGTGCCCGTCGCGATCCGGCCCGCGCCATTGCGGCCAGTTTGCGGATTCGGCGAGGAGCAGCGTCGGAAGAAGGAGCGGGAGGAGAAAGCGCATGGAGTTTCCTATACGCCTGCATGGGGCAGGCGGATTGAAAAAATCTATGGAATGCGCGGGCTTGTTTCGCGGGGCGGACACTTCCGGTCGCCGCCGACGCGGGGAGGCGGGCTGATATTCTCTTTCCGCGTTCCGAGTTCCGCGTTTGAAGGCGTGCCCGCCTCCTCACGGCTACGAGGGCGTCACTTCGACAGTGGGCGAATGGTGATGGCGGGATCGTCCGCGACGATTTCGAATCCAGCCACGGGCCGCACGACACCTGCAGCGAGCGGCACGCGGCAGAGGGCAGATTCGCGGATGTCCGCAGGCACGTCTGCGGTCTCCGCCAATTCACGCGCGAACGCTGCGAGCCGGTGATTTTCGATCGCGCAACTCTGCCGCACCGCAAGCCGCAGCCGCAACGAGATGAGAGCGCGGCGTGCGAGCAAAAGCGCAGCACCTGTGAGCCAGACCGCGACCGCGAGCACCTTCCACGGAATCACGGGCGGCATGCGTGGCGTGGAAACTGGCTGACTTGCAGGGGCCGCCGGTGACGCATCGGAGATCATCACCGTTGTTCGCACCGCGTTGTTGACTGGGAGCCGCACGACCACCGCAGGCTGCGGATCTTCCTCTTCCGGCGCAAGCGACCAGAGCGGCGGGACGAGTTTTGTGAGCGGCAGCAGCAGCAGCGCGGCGAAGGTCGCCGCGACTACGGCGTGCCGGTTCGCCGCGGACGACTTGCGCATCGCGGTCAGCAACGCGAGGCCGGTGACAGTGAGGGCCGCGCTCTTCACAAAGAGTTCAAGCAGCAAGGCAAAATGGGATTCGAGGTTCATGGGGTTACTTGGTTTTGGCTTTGCGGATGATGGCTTCGATGCGCTTCAGATCTTCGGCGGGGAGCTTCCCGTCCGCCGTGTCCACGAGCGCGGCGACCGCGTCGGCTAGCGAGCCCTCGAAGAATGTCTGCACCACCCGCTTCAGCGCGGACTTGCTCTCGGCGGCGCGTGTGCGGGTGGGGACATACACATAGCGCGGGCCGTCCTCGCGGTGCTTCAGGTGGCCCTTCTCCTCGAGGATGCGCAGCAGTGTGCGCACGGTGGAACAGCTTGGCTGGTCGGGCAGCGCCGCATTCACCTCGGCGGCGGTGGCCTCGCCGCGGGTGAAGATGATGTCCATGATTTGTCGCTCGCGGCGACTGAGGTGGTGGGAATCGGATGCCATGCGAAATTTTTCACACCGCGCCACGCAGGGCGTCGACGGAAAGATGCGTAATTTTTAACACCGCTGCTTTTTCAGGCGCTGGAATGCCGGTTTGGGGGACAATTTCCGTGCAGCTTCCGCCAACGGCACCCGGCTACGCCGCGGGTTGACTCCATGCGGCGTGATCGCTGTCCCGGTGGCCTCCCGCAAACACAAACAACCAAACAACAACCTCCATATGAAAAACCAACTCCTCACCATCATAGCCCTTCTCGGCCTCATCTCGGTTCCCGCGTTTGCGGAGAGCAAAGGCAAGGAAATCACCGTGAAAGGCGAAGCGCAGTGCGCCAAGTGCAACCTGAAGACGGCCACCGAATGCCAGACCGTCATCATCTCCGAGAAGGACGGCAAGAAGACGACCTACTATCTCGCGAAGAACGCTGTCTCCGACAAGTTCCACGAGGAAGTCTGCAAAGCCCCGAAGGCCGCCGAGGTGACGGCGACCTGCAAGAAGGAAGGCGACAAGCTCGTCCTCACCGCGTCGAAGGCGGAAGTGACGAAGTAATCCGGCTGGCTCTCCCCGCTAAATCCAATGCCGCCGGTACGGTTCGCCGTGCCGGCGGCCTCTTTTTTCGCGCAAAGGAGGCTTGGACCCTGCTAGACTCTCCGGCAGCCCTTCATCCACCAATGCAAGATACCAATGGCGGTGCCCGTAGCCGTTCCAATAGAAATCAAACCGTCGGCGATCCGCGACTCGATGCACACATCCGCCAGCTCGTGGACGAGATGGGCACCGAGAAGCCCCGCGAGCTGATCGAGGAAATGATCATGACCGCGCTGAAGATGGCGCGCGACCAGACCAGCGTGGCGGACCTGAAGATGCTTAATCGCGCGCTGAAGGAATTGCGCTACGCGGTCCGGGTCTTCGCGCCATATCGGGACCGGCGGAAGGTCGCCGTCTTCGGCAGCGCGCGAACGCCGGAGGACGCGGAGGAATACAAGGCCGCCGAGGCTTTCGGACGCGAGATGCGCGAGCGCGGATACATGATCGTGACCGGCGGCGGCGACGGCATAATGGGCGCGGCGCAGAAGGGTGCAGGGCGCGAGCA
>Ga0105046_10007602_pt1 | contig 17047 bp, 18 predicted proteins | sample MAT03_FD_78385 | JGI IMG/M metagenome (GOLD analysis project Ga0105046, IMG submission 78385) | Freshwater microbial communities from Lake Fryxell liftoff mats and glacier meltwater in Antarctica - MAT-03 (megahit assembly) | ecosystem: Environmental > Aquatic > Freshwater > Ice > Liftoff...
CCCTCCCCGGCAGCACCTGGGGCGCGGAACCCTTTGCCCACCGCTTCAGCACCAAGCTGCAGGATTCGGTGTCGGGGTTGTATTACTACAGTTATCGGTGGTATGACCCGATCACCGGCAGGTGGCCAAGCAGGGACCCGATTGGGGAGAGGGGTGGGGAAAACCTGTATAAATTCACCTCAAATGCTCCACTGTCGCGGATCGATTTGCTCGGTCTCGAAGAAACAAGGATCACCAAGGAGGTCCCAAAAGATAAGGACTGTTGGTGGACTATCTATATTGGACACACCCTTGATGTAGTAAGACAGGCGGAGCAGGATAAACGCAGTAGCGGTGATCGCGGGTGTGGCGTTAGTTGCCGAGGAAACTGGGTAAATGCAAATCGCCCGAAGTCACCTTTTGGTGGCCCGGACAAAACGATCCCGAATACACCCGGCGTTGAACGATATCTGTACCCAGATCCACAACATATACCAAAGGGATGGCCAGCGTTCGATCCAAACCGTGATGGTGACATTGATATCTATTCATTCTCCGCTATAAGAAACGCACAAAGAGAGGCTGAGAAGGCTTGCGAGAGCAGGACGGATTGCTGCAAAACAATCGAGATTGTAGTTAGATGCACCCGATTCAGTGCAAGAATCCGGGTGCATACTGACTTTGGTGGAGTTGAATCTTACGAAGATATTGGCGTCCGATTCGGTCCCCATAGCAAGAGTCCTTGCAGTTATCGAAATAAATTGGACTGTACGACCGGTCGATGGGCAAGCCCTCATTTACTTGATGAGTTCGAAACAGGTAGTAACCGGAAGTAGATATGCCAGCCAAGAGCTTTTTTCGAATTCACAGTTTGCTTATAGTGCTATTTATTGGTGGCATCTCGGAATGCCCCGGTGGCGAGAAAAGCGTTAAAAAGAATAAGTACGATTGGGCTCCTCTTAATATGGAGTTTATTGTCTTTCCGGAAATCCAATTGGCTGGGCAGATTTTCGAGAACGTGCCTCTTCATTTTTTCGTTTCCAAGAGTTCCTTGAAACCCATTGACAGCGCCATCACACTTGAGATTGAAACTGCACGTCGGAAGAATCCGATCGACTTAACGCTTCTTCCGATGGCTACAGAACTCGGCCATCTGCTACTGCATGACAAAGAGCAAGACGCATATTTTTCTGTCACGATCCTCGAACACGACACTATTGTGATGACCAAATGCATACCACAACACAGCAAACCGCCTAGGTTCCACCCAGTTCTTGGCAAGGGGCAGGATGTTTCCGCTTTCACCTCCAAGAAGTGCTCGGCAGCGTTGTTGAAATTTCCGCAGGTGCGGATCCCGCTACGGGAGATGCCTTGGCATATTGAGAAATGCCGGTAGCAACAATTTTTAGGGGAAATAGAGTGCAGAGTGACAGACAAATACTCGAAAAGTGTTCCCTCTCGTTTGACGCAAGCTGCGGTCCATGCGCTTCCGGCTCCTGTCAATTGCCTTCGTCATCCTCGCGATTCCGCTGCCGGGCCGCGCCATGTCGAAGAAGCCGGTCAATGGCCGGCACGGCGGGCCTGCGCGTGGCCAATGTCTTCCACGCCGGGGATGGCAATCTGCATCCGCTCATCCTCTACAATGGCCGCGAAGCCGGAGCGCTCGCGCGGGCCGAGGAACTCGCGGGCCGCATCCGTCCGGAATCCATGCTGCTGCTGCTGCGACGATCCCGGAGATCGAGGATGCAGACGAATCCCCGGGTGTGGTCCGCCTCGAAGCGGCGCAATGCGCGCAACCTCGCATCGAGCCATTGTCGATTGCGCGATGGGCTCACGGCATTTGTCGGGCGGGCACGTTCTATTTTCCGGCCTTCTTCCCGATCGCCTTGTTGCCGAAGGCTTCGGGCGGGTCTTGCGCGGGGACTTGCAGCTCGTTGCGCAGGCGGGTGAGTTCCTTCTGCAGTTGATCCTGCGTCTTCGCGTAGTCGGGCTGGCCGAAGACGCTCTTCAATTCGTGCGGATCCTTTTGCAGGTCGAACAGCTCGGTGTAGTCCTCGCCGGTGCCGTAGAATTGCACGAGCTTGTAGCGGTCGGTGATGACGCCGTAGTGCGGGCGGACGTGATGCGGGGCGGGGTACTCGTAGTAGTTGTAGTAGAAGCTCGTGCGCCAGTCGGCGGGCATTTGTCCTCCGAGCACCGGGCGGATGCTGTGTCCCTGCATCTCGGCGGGAATGGGAAGGCCGGCGGCGTCGAGGAAGGTCTCGGCGAAGTCGAGGTTCGACGCGATTGCACGCGTGACGGTGCCGGCCTTGCTGACGCCGGGCCAGCGGACGAGGAGAGGCGTGCGCAGGGATTCCTCGAAGATCCAGCGCTTGTCGAACCAGCCATGCTCGCCGAGGAAGAATCCCTGGTCGGCGGAATAGATGACGATGGTGTTGTCGGCGAGACCCTCGTCGTCGAGATACTTCAGGACGCGACCGACGCTTTCGTCCACGGCCTTCACGCAGCCGAGGTAGTCGTGCATGTAGCGCTGGTAGCGCCAGCTCGTGAGTTCCTTGCCGGTGAGGTTTGCCTTCTTGAATGCCTCGTTGCGCGGCTCGTAGTAGGCGTCCCATTCCTTCTTCTGCGCGGGGGTGAGGTTGCCCGGCGTCACGAGCTTCATGTCCCTCGGCGTGATCGTCTTTGCGATCGTCATGTCCTGATCGCGCTCGGCGATGCCGCGGCCTGCGTAATCGTCGAAAAGGGTGGGGGGCTCGTCGTATTTGCGGTTGTTGTCGTGATTGAGATGGCGCAGCGCAGGTTCCCATTCGCGATGCGGTGCCTTGTGCTGGCACATGAGGAGAAAGGGCTTCGTCTTGTCGCGCTTCTTCAGCCAGTCGAGCGAGACATCGGTGATGATGTCGGTGGCGTAACCTTCATTGGTGAACTTCTCGCCGTTGCGGACCATCGGCGGGTTGTAATACGCGCCCTGGCCTGGAAGAATTTGCCAGAAGTCGAAGCCGGTCGGGTCGGTGATGAGGTGCCATTTTCCGATGATCGCGGTCTGATATCCCGCAGCCTGGAGCAGCTTCGGCGCGGTGACCTGCGAGCCGTCGAACTTGCTGTTCGAGTTGTTGTAGAATCCGTTCCGGTGCGAATATTTTCCCGTGAGGACCGTCGCGCGGCTCGGCCCGCAGATGGAATTAGTGACGAGGCAGCGATCGAAGCGCACGCCTTCCTTCGCGATGCGGTCGAGGTTCGGAGTCTCGATGAGCTTGCGCGGATCGCCATACGCACTGATGGCCTGATACGCGTGGTCATCGGAGAAGATGAAGACGATGTTCGGTCGTTTGGCATCGGCTGCACGGGCGGAGAAGGCGAGGAGCGAAAACAGCAGGGCGGTGAGGAAGGTGGTCTTGTTCATGATGAGTGGGAAGGCGGGTTCGGAAGCTGTCGTAACTACACGCGCGGAATGGCGGAAGCCAGTACAGAACAGACGGGCTGATCGGGTATGGTTGAAAGCGTGGGAAAGAACGAGGCTCGGAATGGAAAGACGAGGCGCCTGCGGCGGGCCCAACGTCGAACGTCGAACGTCCAACGCCTAACGCTCATGGCCAAAGGTCCAATTTGATCCGAGTCCAAAGTGACAGTGTGCAGATCGCGGGAGCCACAAGGAGGGGCGCTTTGAAAGCGCCCTCTGGCAGCGGTCGCTCCGCGCCGCTGTCAGCCAGGACCGCGGCAATGCGAAGGGATCCTCGAACTTCACAGATCCCCGGTGCTGCCCACGCCTCTGGCTCAATGCGGCGCGGAGCGACCGCATCGAGAGGGCGCTATCAAAGCGCCCCTCCTTGATCTCGCCACCACGCCCTCTTGGACAGGAAATGAATCACGCCCCCGCCGGTCCGCGGCGCTGCTTTGGATGTTGGGCGTTGGATGTTGGGCGGTGGGCGGTGGGCGGTGGGGAGTTGGAAGTTCACCCCGGCCTCCGACCGGTCAGAGGTCACAACTTTCAAAACCGATGACACTCGATGCGAGTGCGCCGGATGCGGCACCGGCCTTACCGCGCCGCGTTCTTGCTCTGCTCCTTGCAAAGTTTTCCTCCAACGCCTTAAGCTGGGCCTCGCGCCGTTCGAGGGTGTTTTCCTGGGTCGTCATGCCCTGTTCCTTCACCATTTTGATCAGGTCGCCGAGCGCGGCGCGATAGGCGCCCATGGCGAAGACGTCGCCGGAGGGTTCCTTGTGCTTCTGGTCGAAGGTTGCGACGGTGTCGCGCACAGTGGGCTGGCCCAGATTGCTCTTCTTTCCCCAAGCGTAGTAATGCTTCGCGATTTTCCGGAACGCGACGACTTCATTTCCTTTGTCGCGCATTGCACCGCGGTAGATGCGACCGATCTTTTCCGCATCGCCGGTGGCCTCGGCGAGCTCGGCTTCGCGGAAGACGCTGTCCAGGATCAGGTCGGTGCGCTCCCTGTCCTTGTTGCTCATGCGGGTGGCGTCCTGGCGCACCAGCTTGCGGGCGGCATCGAGGTCACCCTGCTGGGCGACGCAGTCCACCTCCAGCTTGTTGATCTGCTGCACGACATCGGAGAAGTCGTGGAATGTGGCGCGCATGCGTGCGACTTCGCGCTTGAAGTCTTCGACCCCGATTTTTGCGACGCGCATGGCGGCCAGTTTTTCGAAGCTGGCATCGCGGTGCTTCGGTGAAAGCTTCAATGCATCGTCGATCGCGATGGCAGCGAGATCGTCGCGAGCGCGATGAGGTGTTCGCTCTTCGTGTAGGCATCGGTCCGGCGCGCGGGATCGGCAAACATCTTCAGCGCGTATTCCTTCAGCCTCTCATGTGTCTGCGGATCGGTGGCGGTGCCGGCGGCGTAGTTGTCGGCGTAGTTGTCGGCGTAGTGGCCGGAGGTGAGGTTCCATCCGTTGCGCGCCGACTTGCAGCCGTGTTCGATGAACCCACGACAAATCTCCGCGTCCCCGCTTCGCCCGATCAGTTCGATTCTGGGGGGAATCATATTGAGAGCGGACCAACTGTAAGATCCGACCGGGGGCAAGTCGTCAACTGTGGGTTGAACAGGGCTGGGTGTGATTGAAAGTGAATCCGGTGGATGAGCAAAATGGTGGCACCGAGCGCGGCGCCAGCCTTTGGACTGCGCGCTGCTTGACGCCGCTTTTCCCTCGCCGCGGGTCCGACGTGCAGATTCACGGTTGCCCGGCAAGGGCAGCGCCTTGCGTCCGCCCGGCGCATTCCGCGACTTCGCCCATCGCCCCTCCGCAAAGCCAAAGCGGGGTCGAGCCCCCCGCAGTCCAAAGCCTCGCGGCACTCACGCGCCGCTTGGCTTTGGCCGGCAACAGCGTTGGGAGTTACATTGAATCACTCCCCGGAGGGCTGCCGGACCGCAAAGGACGAGGGAGGCATCCATCGTTGTCGAAGTGCGCGTGACCCATGTCGTGACCCTTCACTTCGGGTGACGCGGCATTCTTGATGCGATCACGGCGAGGTCAGCGTTTGTCGGTGTTCCCGCGGCCGATGATACTGAAGAAGAATAGCAGGATCAGCAGCCCGGCTCCCCCATACCATATCAGCCGACGATTTGAGTCAGGAGCAGCGGTGGATTCTTCAGTGGCCGCCTCGGGCGTTTTCGTTTCCGCGGCGCTCGGGCTGGCCGGAGGGGTCGCGGGTGCCGGAGCTGTGGACCGGGCTGTGAAAGGCGTCGGTGGAGATGCGGTCCCGGTCGCCGGCAAGACTCGGAAACTTGCCGCGGCCTGCTGGAGTTCCAGATCGCGCGCTGCCTCCTGTCCGCCGCCCTTCAGCATGGTGATGCCGAAGATGTAACCGCCCGCAGATGCGAAGCGGATGAGACCCGATGCCTGTTGCGCGCCTGAACCGGAGCGAACCGGATATTGCAACCAGTCGAGGCCGCCGACTTTCATGGTGGAATGGCCGATGAACTGGTAGCCGAATTGTCGCATGATGGCCTCGATCGTCCGCTGGACAGCCGGCTCTGCGAGATCGTTGCTTGGCGCTGTGTCCACGACATTGATCCCGAATACAGCCTGCTTGCTGAGATTCTGCGCGACGACAAGAGTTGTCAGCCCTGGCGGCTTGGGGATCTCGATGTTCTGCCATCCGGGGCCCTCCGGAAGACTGGCGGTGCAGTGGAAAAGCTCTGATTTCCATTCGAGGGCGGAGACGCTGAAGGAGAGCGAAAACAGCAGAAAGGCGATCGCGGAGCGCATGGATGGAATTCTTGGAGGCAGGCACTGTCTTGCAGTCGGTCTTTTTCAATGGCCTTCCCAACCTTGGCGTGAGCGGTACATCGTCACGAAAAAAGCGGCGATCAGCAATGCCGCAGCCCCGGCGGACCCGACAATGGCGATGTGGTAATGCATGAACGAGGGGGCAGGCGTCGTGTCCTTTTTCATCGCGCTTCGTTCGACGAAGTGGAACGTATCGATGACGCGCATGAACCTCGGATCGTTCGCCCGCTCGGCATCACCTTTCCCGTATGCGGTCACGATGAACAGGTCACCCGCCCGAATGGTCGCCCGGGCGACGCCGATCTGTTTTCCGAACAGCGCATCCTTTCGTCCCGCGATGAACTGAAGGAACTTCCGGTTTTGCCAGGTGACCTCGATGCCGGACTCGAGTGTCCAGCCTTGGAGAATCAGCAACTCTTGGATTTGTTTCTCCATCGCGGGATCCCGCAAATCGGTGGTCGGCATCTCCGGCACGAAGGTCACGATGACGCCGTCGCTCGATTCCATCGAGACTGCATGCAGGAGCACTTCTCCGGCTGGCAGCTTTTGCCTCATTCCCGAAGTCCAGGATTCGTGGGTGGGAATGGTGAGCGCGCAGAGATGTTGCTCAGAAATCCACTCATCGGCCATGGCGCGGTGCAGTGTGGTGGCGGATAGAATCAGGAACGTGATGAGGAGGCGGGTCTTCAAGCGGGTGGAGAAGAACACATCGCCTTGCGATTGGCCAGAGTGAGAGTGAGGCGCGAATCTCCTCGCCTGCTCCCGCGGCTTCGCGACAGTCTGAGGCGATGCGCATTTCTAACATCGCCGTCCACCGAATCGCGATCGCCGATCCGCCGCTTCGCAGCAGCTATGGGCTCCACGCGCCGTATGCGCTGCGGACGATTCTGGAGTTGAAGAGCGGGGACGGGCTCATCGGCATCGCCGAGACGTACGGTGGCGAGGCACCCGCGGCTGCGCTCGAACAGTTGCGCCCGCGTCTCCTCGGGGCAGACCCGTATCGTCTGACTGGCATGCTGGTGGACATGGTCGAGGGTCAGGGCGGCGGCGACGCGCGCTCGCAGACCATGCTGGTCCCCGGAGAGAATCCGCTCGATGCGACGGCGCGCACATTTGCTGCGGTGGAGACCGCCTGCCTGGATCTGATCGGGAAGGCCGTGGGCCAGCCGGTGTGCGATCTCATCGGTGGCCGCGTCCGCGACGCGGTTCCGTTCAGCGCCTATCCATTTTACAAGCACGCGGGTGGCGGCGGCGAGGGCGCCGACCTGCGCGAGGACGAATACGGCGAGGCGCTGACGCCGGGCGGAATCGTCGCGCAGGTTGGGAAGTTGATCGCGCGCCACGGATTCAAGGACATCAAGTTCAAGACCGGGGTGCTCGATCCCGACATCGAGATCGAGACGGTGCGGGAACTTCGCAAGGAGTTCGGCCTGCCCATTCGCATGGATCCGAACTGCGCGTGGAGCGTCGAGACGAGCATTCGTGTGGGCAAGGCGCTCCGCGAGGAACTCGGCTCGGCGACCGGCGGGTATCTCGAGGATCCGACCGCGGGGATTTCCGGAATGGCCGCGGTCCGGCGCGGCCTGCTCGCGGCGGGATGCGAGGTGCCGCTGGCGAGCAATGTCGCGGTGACATGTTTTGCGGATCTGCCGCAGGCGACACGGGAAAATGCGGTGCAGATCGTCCTGTGCGATCACCATTACTGGGGTGGAATGCGGCAGGTGCAGCATCTCGCGAAGATCTGCGCGGCGTGGGGACTCGGCCTCTCGATGCATTCGAATTCGCATCTGGGCATTTCGCTGATGGCGATGGCGCATGTGGCCGCCGCCACACCGCACCTTTCTTACGCCTGTGACACGCATTACCCGTGGAGCCAGGCAAAGGACGAGGTGGTCCTCGGCGGACGCGTGCCGTTCGTCGATGGCTGCGTGCGGATTCCGGACCGGCCGGGATTGGGAGTGGAACTGGACTACGATCAGCTCGCGCGAGGCCGCGAGCGGTATGCGAAATCCCCGTATCGCAAGCGCGACGATGAAGCGGAGATGCGCAAGCATGTGGATCCGCAATGGCGCCGCCTGCTGCCCCGCTGGTGATGCGTTTTTTTCCTCGCTGCCGTGTCCGCTCCGTCGGCGCACTGTGTGTGCTGGCCCTCGCAGGCTGCACCGTGAGCTCCGTGCCGATCTCGCAGGACTCGGAGAAGCTCCTGCATGGACGTGCGATTGCGGGCGACAAGCTTGGCTTTCAAGTCCTGCCAGGAGGCAGTCGATACCGGCTCCAACTCTTCCGGGCGCAGTTGCCGGAGAAGCCATTCGCGGTGCCGATGGACCAGAGCCTCGCCGGGTTGCCGACGATTCGCATGAGCCTGAATCACAGGAAGCAGATCCCCGTGGTCGTGGACACCGGCGCGCAGTTGAGCGTCGTGGAGGCCGAACTCGCCATCGCCGCAAAAGCGGATGTCCATGCGCCCGCGGATGGAACGCTGCGCGTGTCCGGAGTCGGTGGGGAGGAACGGGTGTATCTGGCGCGTTTCGCAAGCGCGACCATCGGTCCGCTGGAGTTTTCGGATTTCGTCACCTTGCTCAGGCGGAGCAGATCGGCGCTTAGTTTTGGCGGGGTGAAAGTGGGGGAGTTCGACGTAAACCTGCTCGGCGCACCGGTGCTCGCGGCATTTTCATACGTGACGTTCGACTACCCGGGGCGGCGGATCGTATTTTCGGGAGGCACACCATTCGTGCCGTCGCGAACCGCGGTGCGGATCCCGCTGGAGGTGCGGGAGTCGCTGCCGTACGTCCCGTTGCAGATCAACGGGCGCACCTTCCAGGCGATGGTGGACACCGGCGCGCGCGACCAGCTTTTCCTGAATGATGAAGTCGTGCGTGAACTCGGTCTCCAGGCGCAGGTGCGGGCGGGTGAGAAATTCAAGGCGGCCGGGCTCGGTGGAATGATCCGGGGCAGGCAGTTCGTGCTTCCGGTCGCCTATCTCGGGGAGATGCCGCTGGCTGATGTCGTCGTGGATAGCAGCGCCGGGCCGTGGCGCGTGCGAATCGGCACCGAACTGCTGGAGCGGTGGCGTGCGACATTCGACTTCCGCGGCCATGCGCTCTGGCTTGAATCCCCGCGTTAATTTTCAATTCATCACACGACACACTTATGCCACTCACCCCGAAACAACTCCGCGCCTGCCTCGGCGGCGTCATTGCGTTCCCAGTCACGCCTTTCAAGGCCGATCTCAGTCTCGACCTTCCGGGCCTCCGCCGGAACATCCGCAAACTCACCGGCCAGCCGCTCTGCGCGATCGTCGCGGGCGCGGGTACCGGCGAATTGCACTCGCTCTCGCCGGCGGAGCATCTCGCAGTGGTTCGTGCCACCATCGAGGAGGTGAAGGGCCGTCATCCCGTGCTGGCAGGTGTCGGCTTCAGCCCACAGACGGCGATCGACATGGCCCGTGAATGTTCGGTGGAAGGCGTCGATGGGATCCTGATCTTTCCACCGTACTATCCCGGCGATCCGAACGATGAGGGAATGTTCGAATACTACCGCAATGTCGCCGCTGCGACGAAGCGCGGGGTGCTGATCTACAGCCGCGATCACGCGAACTTCTCGCCCGCCGCCGTCGCGCGCCTCGCGACGATTCCAAATTTCATCGCCTACAAGGACGGTCAGGGGGACATCCGCCGCTTCCAGCAGATCATGGTACACGTCGGCGATCGGCTGCACTGGATCGGCGGGGCCGGGGACGATTGCGTGCCCGCGTACTACAGCCTCGGCGTCCGCACCTACACGAGCAGCATCGCGAATGTCGCGCCGCGTCTGTCGCACGCACTGCACGAGGCCGCCGCTGCCGGAGATCGCGCCACGCTCGAAGGGCTGATGCGCGACCTCGTCGTGCCGCTTTACGCCTTCCGCGGGCGGCGCAAGGGATACGAGGTCAGCGTCATGAAAACGATGATGGATCTCACCGGCCAGACCGGCGGCCGCGTCCGTCCGCCGCTCAACGATGTGCGCCCCGAGGAAGTGAAAGAAGTCCGCGCGATGCTGAAGGCCTGGCGCAAGTGGCTATAGTTCCAATGCCTTTCGGACATTCCTCCGGGTGAACAACCACGTCAGCATCAGCATTGCCATCGTGATCGCGTGGAGCCGCCAGCGCCACCATGGCGGGGTCGTTCGCGGGAACTCGGTGATCTGGACGCGGCTCCACGGCACGAGGGTCTTTCCCCACACGAGGAACGCATCCGCGACGACGATGCGGCCGAAGCCGAATGATTTCTCCCCGCCGCTGGTCCACGGGAAGCCGACGGTTTCGCTGAGGATGACGGAACGTTCGGCCAATTCGCAGTCGCCGTTTGCACGCGCGGCGGCGATCGAGACGGTGGTGGCCGACGGGGAGATGCCGAGGATGAGAGGTCCGGTGTCCACGTCGCCGCGGCCCGAGATGCCGTGCGGGTACTCGCGGACGGGGAGGTAGCCGAGCCAGTCCGAGACGAACGCGGAGCGGAATCGCGCATACTGTTCGCGGGCGAATCCCGCGCTGAGTTCCGGCAGCAGTGCGTGGATGTACACCTGCGTGGAAGCACGCGGGGGACGAGGGAACGCCCGGTGCGGACGTCGCATTGGTGGGCGATCATTCCGGTGGAGGGATCGAGGTTCCTTTTCGTACCGGCGACCCATGCGTCGATGATCTCGTGATGCCGGGAGCCGAACAGTTCGTCGTGCAGTCGCAGCGAGGCGAGCGCCGTCACATTGTCGCAAGGCCATGCCTGCCCAGGATAGGCATCAAGATGCAAAGAGGGCGTGACGCGGAAGGCGGCAGCGAGTTCGTCGGACTGCGAATGAAATGCAGAGACTTCGGCGGGCGTTCGTTCGTCTGGTGGGATTGCGGTGAGGAGGCCGCCGAGGAGGCGGTTTTTCCAGCCGAGATAGAAGACCCCGTGGCGCACCTGCGTATCGGCCATGAATGGTGCGAGTGCCTCGGGTGTATCCATCCGATCGAGGACCCATCGGGCCTCGGTGAACGCCTGCCGTTTCAGCGCGTCGTCGTTGCTCTGCAATGCGACATTCACCCACGCGAAGCCGTACAGGGCATGGCTGAAGAACCAGCCCTCAGGAAAGATGCGCTGCATGTCCGCGCCCTCGCCGGCACGCAGGCGGCGGCCGATGTTGCGAAGTTGGGGGATCGCGTCGTCGGACAGTCTGCCAGGCCTCGCTGCACCGTTGGGAACGGAATAGAGGCGGACGTTCATCCACGTCGCCAGCGTGACGAACGCGACGGTGAAGGCTCTCGTGAGTACTCGCATCGTGCGGGCGAGCATTTCCGAGCCGTCCCATTTTCGCGAGAACGAATCGGTTTCCGGAGCGAACGGGGGGACGATCTCGAACCGGGGGCCTGACTGCTTTCGTCACGGTGCCGCCGCGGATGGCGGGAGAGCTGGGCGGGAATTTCTGCCGGCGACGAAAGCCGCATCGAGCGACGGATGCGGGCCGGAACGCTCAGCGGGATTTCGTCCTCGCGCCTGCCTTGCCGCGGACGCCGGTGAGCCGGGTCTGCCTGGAGCCGCGGTCTTCGCCGATGTCCGCGGATTGGTTTTCATTGGGTGGCTGGATCGAGGGTCAGGCCGCGAGTGGCAGGGCGAGCTTCTCGCGGTAAGCGGTCGGCGCTTCGCCGGTCAGTTTGCGGAAGACGCGGTTGAAGTGCGTGAGCGACTGGAAGCCGATGTCGTAGGCGATCTCGCTGATGCGCAGGTTTGGATTTGCGAGCAGTTCGCACGCTTTCTCGATGCGCAGGCGGGAGACGTATTCGGTGAAATTTACACCGGTGTGACGCTTGAAGAGTTTGCAGATGTAGAACGTGCTCGTGCATGCGGCCTTCGCGATATCGGCGAGTGTGATGTCATCGTGGAGATGCTCGCGGATGTATGCTTTTGCCCGCACGATGGTCACCGGCTCGGCGTTCGCCTGGCGCACGGCGAGCTGGTTGCTCTTCATCGCGAGATGGTCGGCGAAGATCTGGAGCAGGCGCGTCGCTGATGCGAGCTGGCTGCGGGGGATGACGCGCGTGGCCATGTAGGCTTGGCGCGCCTGGCCGCGGTCCACGCGGACGCCCATGCGATCGAGGGTGCGCGCTGTTTTCCGGAACTGCTCCTCGGTCGGCTTCTGCGTGAAGACCTGGCCGGTCGCGAGGTAGCCGAGTGTCTGCTGGCCGAGCTTCAGCGGGACGGCGGCTTCGGTCAGGCCGTATTGGCATTTCACGATGGCGGCGCCGTCCTGTGCAGCGTCCACGAGGCGGGCCTGCATGCGGAGGCAGGCGGCGCAACTCGCGCTGCTCCGCGCCATGAGGGCGCAAAACGAATTCTCCGCCGTGTTGCCGCGGAAATGGGAATGCATCTCCTCCTTTCCGCGCAGCGCGAGCGGGAGACCGGTGGCGTCGGTGTAGGCCCGCTGGTAATCGCGGTAGATGTCGGACTCGGTGAGTGTGTCGAGGATTGCGGTGTTGTCGTTCATGGTGCGTTTGATTTGACGCGACGATGAACGGTGCGGCGCGCTCTGCCTATTGGGGGCAAATGTCACATCTCGCTAGGCATGAACGACCACCCCCCATAGGAAGATTTCCTATGCGATCCTTCCTCCGCTCCCCATGCCGGAATGGTGGGCCACGGCTACAGGAAATCCCGCTCCTCGGGGCGCACGCTCAGCACGGGGCAGGGGGCGTGGCGGACGATTTTCTCCGCGACACTGCCGAGCAGGACGTGCTTCAGCCCGGTGTAGCCGTGCGTGGCGAGGATGATGAGGTCGGTCTTCTGTTCCCGCGCGATCTCGATGACCTCCTGCCATGCGCGCCCGAGGCGGACCATGTGTTGCGTCTTCACGCCGGAACCGGCGTCGAGGGCGCGGAGGCGCTCGATCATCTGCTCGCGCTTCTCGGTCGCGAAATCGGTGACGGCCAGCGGCGGATACATCCAGTCTCCCGGATAGACCATCTGCTCGACGATGTGGACGAGGGTGACCTCGGCGTCGAACTGCGTGGCAAATGCCAGCGCGTAACGCAGCGCCTTCTGCGAGTGCTCGGAGAAGTCCACGGGAACGAGGATCTTTCCGATTTGAAACTGCAAGGGCGCCATCGCTCCGGCTGGGGCGGAGGCGGTCTTGTGTCCGGACTTGTCCGTGATGATGAGCTTCGGCTCGGTGGAGGAACGGGAGGGTTTTGCGGCTTTCATGGGTGTGAGTGCGGAAGCGCCGACGTGGGTCAGAGGACTTGGATATCGACGGCCTGGGGTTTGGCTTTTTCGGATTTTGGGAGGCGGACCAAAAGCAGCCCGTCCTTGAATTCTGCACCGACCTTCGCCGGATCGATGCCCTCGGGCAAGCCGAAGCTCCGCAGGAAACTCCCGTAGGCGCGTTCGACGCGGTGGAACTTCGTGGTCTTCTCCTCCTTCTCGATCTTCCGCTCGCCCGATAGCGTGAGGACGCCTTTCTCGACGGTGACCTTCACGTCCTCCTTCTTCACTTCGGGGAGTTCGGCTTTGATGAGGAACTCCTTGTCATTTTCCGAGATGTCCACGAGCGGAGCCCATTGCGCCATCGGAGTGGTTTCGGCGGCGTCGGTTCTCGCGGGCGAATTGCCCGGCCAGCCGCCGAGGCGTTTGCGGAGATCGTCGAGTTCCTTGAATGGATTCCATGCGGTGAGTGAGTTCATGATTTTTTCGGGTTGAGGTTTTGTAGCTGTCGGGTGATGGCGTTCACCGGTGGGAGCGGACGCCTGCTTCGTCGTTGATGAACAATGGAGCGCAGGGTCAGTTCCGGCTTCACGAGGCTTGGCAGAAGTGTGCTGTTTCTTGCTTCCGCCAGCGGACAGGATTGTTTTGCGCCCGGCCAATTTTTGGCGAGCGGTGCCGTAGTTTCCGCCCATATTCACGCCATGACTTCCGATACGGCCAGCGGCCCACTTGAGTCCACCAGCAGTGTCCCGCCCGAGGGTGGCAGCCTTTGCGGCGAATCATCGAAGCCGGTGACTGCCGAACAACTGGCGGACTTGGAGTTCTTCCGCGGAATCGGGCGCGAACATCTGCGGCAGATCGCGCGCTATTCGAAGCGCTGCCGTTTCGAAGCCGGTGAGACGTTGTTCCGGCAGGGCGACATCGCGAACTGTTTTTTTGTGGTGAGTTCCGGGCGAGTGCTGATCGAGTTCAACGGCGGTGGACGGCCGGTTCCCGTGCAGGAGATCGGGCCGGGCGACCCCGTCGGGTTCTCATGGTTCTTCAATCCGGAGAACGTGCATTTCACCTCCCGGGCGCTCGATCATGTGGAGGCGGTTTTCTTCTACGGCACGCTGTTGCGCGAGGATTGCGAGATCGACCACGAACTCGGCTACGAGCTGATGCGGCGTACCAGTCAGGTGATGATGCAGCGTCTGGAGGCGCTCAGTGGCCTGCTGGCCAAGGCGATTGCCGGAGACTCTTCGGCATCGCTGAAATCGAGCGGGTAGTCCGGACGGCGAAGGCATGCGTGCCGTCGCCGGAGACTGACCGCTATTGGGCGGCCTGCGGGTGCCCGGTCGCCTGCGCGATCTGCGCAGTAGGAACCTCGACCGGCGGCTCCGTGATGGGAATCGCCAGCGGTTCATTGACGATCTCCACTTTTGCCCCGACGCCGACGGTACGATACAGGTCCACCACTTCGCGCGAACGCATCCGGATGCAGCCGTAGCTCGCGGGGGTTCCGATCCGCCATTCTTCCGCGGTGCCATGGATGTAGATGCAGCGTTCGTACGTATTGCGATTGGAGGATTCCTTGCCGCTCAGCCACAGGATGCGCGACACGATCGGATCCCGCCCCGGCGCGTTTGGTCGGACGATTTCGCCGGTTGGTCGGCGGCCTGAGAATTTCATGCCCGGCGGTTGCCCTCCGCCAATTTTGGACGCGATCTCGTGTTTTCCGAGCGGCGTGCCATAGCTGCCATTCCGGCTGCTGAGGCAGAATTTTGATGTCGAAACATCATACACATGCACGAGCTGTCCCTTGCGATAGAGAGCCAGCTTTTGCTGCGGCACGCTTACGACCATCGTGTGTACCGTATCTCTGGCGCATCCTGCGAAAAACAACGCCAGCGCCAGAGGTAGGAAATGATGAACGCGGGTCGGCATGGTCGCCGACTAGTATTCGCAGGATCGATGCCTCGCAACCGTAACTTTCACCCAGCATTGCTTTTGCCCGCAAGCACGCTTCACTCAGGCAACCTTTGCTCACAATGATTCACCGTCTGTTCACAGTTCTTGTCTCATTGCTGGCATTTCAAGCGGCCAGCAGCGCGGCGCTGAAGCCTGAGTTGCCCCAGAAACCGCCCGCCGAGGGGAGCGCCGCACCGGTCGCACCCGCCGCGGCTCCTGCGGGACCTGTTTTCGTTTTCCCGTTCAACGGGGAGGTCAGTCCCGCAAACCTCGCCTTTCTCCGGCGCTCGCTGAAGGAAGCCGAGCGCGCCGGGGCCAGCGCATTCATCCTGGACATGGACACGCCGGGCGGCCGGCTGGATGTGACGCTCGACCTCTTCGAACTCATGTATCGAACGACGGTCCCGACGATCACCTTCGTGAATCCCAACGCGCTCTCCGCCGGGGCTCTGATTGCGTTTGCGACGCCGAAGATCTACATGCGCCCCGACGCCACCATCGGCGCCGCCGCCGTGGTCAGCGGCCAGGGCGAGGACGTCCAGAAGACGATGAAGTCCAAGATCGACTCCTTCATGGGGGCAAAAATGCGCGCGGTGAGCGAGAAGAACGGCCACAACCCCGACATCGCCGAGGCCTTCATGCTCATCGAGAAGGAACTCAGGGTGGGGGACGTCCTCATCGATTCCAAGGATACGCTCCTCAGCCTCAACGGACGCGAGGCGGCAAAGCTCTACGACGGAAAGCCGCTCCTCGCCGCCGGCCTCGTGGAGTCGATCGATGAACTCGTGAAAATGGAGGGACTCACCGGCACCATCACCCCCATCACCGCGACGGGTTTTGAAAAGGTTGCCTTTTGGATCACGATGCTCGCCCCTCTCCTCCTCATGGGCGGAATCATCGGCGCATACATCGAAATGAAAACTCCCGGCTTTGGCATCCCGGGAATTGGTTCGCTGATCTGCTTCGCGCTTTTCTTCGGCGGCCACCTCGTCGCCGGCCTCGCGGGTTGGGAATCCGTCATCCTATTCGTCATCGGCATCGTGCTCATCATGTTCGAGATCTTTGCCGCGCCGGGAACCTTCGTGCCGGGCATCATCGGCGTCTTTCTCGTGCTCGGTTCCGTCGTCTGGGCGATGGTGGATCGCTGGCCGAGCCAGACCGGATTGCCCTCCGCCGAGTCACTGCAGCAGCCGCTTTTCAATCTCCTCGTCGCATCTGGCGGTGCCGCCGTCTTTGCCGCGATCCTCATGAAATTCCTGCCGAAGACCTCGATGTATCGGCACTTGGTTCTCGGAACAGCGTCGGCCAGCGGTCCCTCAATCACAATCCCTATCGTCAACTTCGAGTTGCATCCCGGTGACATCGGCGTTGCTCTGACAACTTTGCGCCCCGCCGGAAAGGCCACGTTCAAAGGGGAACCACACGATGTCGTCACGGGCGGCGATTTCATTGCCGTCGGGACGCGGGTGAAAGTCATCAGCGTGGACGGCATGCGTGTGATCGTGGAGCCGGAGCTGTGAGGAGCGGCAGGCGCGCTTCACTCCGGAGTGCTCAGATGTGAGCGCAAAAAGTCCCCGAACAGTCTGTTTTGCGTCGTAACCGCCCGATGTCTTCACGTAAGTCGTTGATATTCGAGCTGAACGTTTCCGGTTCCAGACTTTTTGCGC
>Ga0105046_10007603_pt1 | contig 17047 bp, 16 predicted proteins | sample MAT03_FD_78385 | JGI IMG/M metagenome (GOLD analysis project Ga0105046, IMG submission 78385) | Freshwater microbial communities from Lake Fryxell liftoff mats and glacier meltwater in Antarctica - MAT-03 (megahit assembly) | ecosystem: Environmental > Aquatic > Freshwater > Ice > Liftoff...
AACAACACCCGGGTGCTCGTGCGCCGCACCGGCCGGCCCTGGGGCAAGGTGCTGCGGCCGATGAACAAGCCCTCGGACAACCCCGTCACACGCATGCTCTACCTGCAATTGGGTGTGCCGCTGATGGCAACCCACCCGCAGGCCACCACGGCTGAGCTGGCAGGGCGCGAAGTGCGCCTCTGGTTCAGCGAGAACGGCATCAGCGACAGTGGCCTGGTGCTGGACAACGGATCGGGCTTGAGCCGCAGCGAACGCATCACGCCGCATCAAATGGCGTCGATGCTGGCCGTGGCCTGGAGGGGCCAGCGCGCCGCCGACCTGTTGGCCACCCTGCCCATTGCGGGCGAGGAAGGCAGCGTGCGGCCGCTGAAGGACAGCCCCGCCGCAGGCTGGGCGCGTCTGAAGCCCGGCACCCTGCGCAACGTGGTGGCCCTGGCCGGCTACGTGCGCGACGGGCAGGGCCGACCTTGGGCCGTGGCGATGATGGTCAACCACGATTCGGCATCGAAAGCGCGGCCGGCGCTGCTGGCGCTGGTGGACCACATCGCACGCTACGGCCCGCCCGCCCCTCCGTCCCGCTAGATTTCGCGTGTCACTGCCCCGCCTAAAAATAACGATTTCCCACAGCGCCTGGAGACCCCCCCACAAATGACCCGTCTGCTTTGCGCCCCCACCTTGCGCAAGACCCTCAGATACACCCTGAACTACACCCTTGCAGCCTGCGCCCTGTTCACGTTCAGCGCCGCCACGGCCCTGGCGCAACAGCCCATGAGCACGGCGGCGCTGCACGCGCAGTCGCAAGCCCAGGGTATGGTCGAGAAGCAGCCCTTTCGCATCGACGACGACAAGGCCTACGGCCTGGGCATTTCCGACGACAAGGGCGGTGTGGCGCTGATCCTGCACACGGTGGAACAGCTGCAGCGCATGGGCTTCAATGACTACGCCGAACTGGGTGTGCTGATCAACGCCGACGAAGAAATCGGCTCGCCGGGCTCGGCCGTCATGCTGACGCAACTGGGCAGCGAATACGACGCCGTGCTCAGCTTCGAAGGCGGCGGCTTCGACAGGGACATGCTGCGGCTGGCCACCAGCAGCATCGCCATCGTCGAGATGAAGATCACCGGCCGCGCCAGCCACGCCGGGGCCAACCCCGAAGGCGGCCGCAACGCGTTGTACGAGATGGCGCACCAGATGCTGAAGACCCGCAACCTGGGCGAGCCGGACAAGGGCCTGAAGATCAACTGGACGGTGGCGAATTCGGGCGAGACGCGCAACGTCATCCCGGCCAGCGCCACGGCCATTGCCGACGTGCGCGCCCTGGCGAACGAAGACATGGACCGCCTGGAAGCGGCGCTGAAGAAGAGCATCGAGGACAAGCTGATCCCCGACACCAAGATCGAGCTCAGCTTCTACCGCAGCCGCCCGGCCTTCCAGGCCAATGCCGCATCGCGTGTGCTGGCCCAGCACGGACAGAACATCTTCAAGGACATCGGCTTGCCGCTGGAGGTGCGCGACCGCGCCACAGGCGGCGGCACTGACGCGGCCTTTGCGGGTCAGCGCCCCAAGGGCGGTGTGCTGGAAAGCTTCGGCCCGCGTGGTTTTGGCGCGCACAGCAACGACAACGAATACATCTTCATCCCGTCCATCGCCCCGCGCCTGACGCTGGCCACGCGCATGGTCATGGACGTCGGGAGCGGCGTCGTGCGCTGGTGATCGGGGCCGCGGCCGGAGCCGGGTTTGCAGCCCTCTCGGCGTAGACCGCGGCAGGCTCGTGCGCCGCACTGTCGAAGGGGTTGATCACCACCAGCGGGCCGAAGCGCCGGCCCGCTTGCAGGCCTTCGCTGAACAGCGTGTCGCAGCCGCCCTGCAGCGCGGCTTGCACGATGAAGGCGTCGTAGACAGGCAAGCGGTGTTCGGCGGCGAGGCTGACGGCGGCCAAGGCTGAATCGGCGCTGGGGCTGATGACTTCGTGGTTCATCAGCAAGCGCACGTAGCCCAGGGCGCGCTTGGGCAGCAGGCCTTTCCTGCGCACCAGAACGTTGTAGGTTTCCAGCAAGACCTGCGTGCTGAGCACCAGTTCGAAATCGGTGCCATGCCGACCCAGCAGGTCCATGGCCAACGGCTTGCGGCGGTCCAGGTCGTCGGCGAAGGCGTAAACGGCGATGTTGCTGTCGAAAAAGGCCCTCACCGCGCGGGCCGCCGCTGCGGCTTGGGGCTGGGTTCGGCATTAACTTCCCGGGCCGCTTCGTCGGCGGCCAACTTGGCAAACAGCGTGGGCATCCGCTCGGCCTCGATCTCGTCGTACATGGCTTCCCGGCTGGGCCACATGGGTTCGGGTGCAGGCGCATCGGGTAGCAGGCGGTCGGCGCGTACGGCTGCTTGAAGCTCACGCAACTGGCGCATCCATTGCGCGTGGTTCTTGGCCGGCGCGGCGTAGCGCGTGATGGCCTCGCGGCAGATTTCGTTGACGCTGGTGCCCTCTTGCAGGGCCTTGATGCGCGCGGCGCGCAGCAGGTCTTCGTCGATGACGATGGTCAGGTTGGTCACGAAACATCACCCCATGAGTTCCACACGGGTTCAGCGTAACACGGAACCCGTGTTCAGGTTTGGGGTGGCCGCACCTGCAAGCCTCCGTCCGAAACATAAGTCTGACGGAAGGTCTCGAAGTCGACCCCGTCGGCGGCTTCGATGGCGCGCTGCGCGGCCACCGAGGCCTGGGCTTCGGCTTCGAAAGCAGCTTGCTGTTCGACGGTCCAGGGCAGGGCCTGGATGTGCGCGCGCGTTTGCTCAGACTGCGCGCGCACGAAACCGATGTGCGAGCCGCCGAAATCGGCCAGCATGGCGGCCATCACACGCGCCGAGGGCAAGGTGCCGGGCGCAGCCAGGCTGGTTTGCGCAGCGGCCAGCGTTTCAGCATGGACCTGACCACCGTGGGCGGCGTCAAGCGCGGCGGCAATGGGTTCGCACCGGGCCAGCAGTTGGGCGGCCCAGTCCACCAGCGGCACGTCTTGGCCGGCGCGTTTGAGCACCAAGCCGGGCTGGCGGCCGAAGGCGGCGGTGCGGTGCTGGTTGTCGCCTAACTCGGCTATCTCTTGCGGCGTGTCGGGCGGGCTGGGCTGCAGCAGGCAGTGCAGCAAGAAGATGTCGATGAAACGCATGGTGCTGGCCTGAATGCCCACCGGCACAAACGGGTCCAGGTCCATGCAGCGCACTTCGATGTACTCCACACCACGCTCGCGCAAAGCGTGCAGCGGCCGCTCACCGGGGCGGATCACGCGCTTGGGGCGGATGGTTCCGTAGAACTCGTTTTCGATCTGCAGCAGCGTGGTGGCCAGCTGGTTGTATTCGCCGCCCAGGTTGCGAACGCCAATGGCTTCGTAGGCCGGATAAGGCTGCGTCAGCGCCTCGTGCAGGCTGGCGGCATAGCCTTCCATGCCGTTGTAGCTGACAGCCAGCGTGGCCTGCGCAGCGCTTTGATAACCCAGGCGGCCCATGCGCAGGCTGGTAGCGTGCGGCAAGCCCAGACTGCCTGCGCCCAGTGGTTGCAAGCCGTGCTCGCGACCGGCGACGAAGCTGCCGCACACGGCGGGGCTGGCACCGAACAGGAACAGCAGCACGAAGGCGTGGCGGCGGAAGTTGCGAATCAGCGCGAAGTGCTCGTCGTTGCCCAGACCCGGTAGCGACCAGTTGTAGTGGATGCCGCTGATAGTCTGCATGCGCCGACCGTAACGGTGCCCGAGTCCCATCCGATACACGCTCTTGGCGCGGCCGATGTTGCTGCTGCCGTAGCGGCCCAGCGGAATCGTCTCGTCGGTGGGCAGTCGGCTGGGCATGCTGCTGACCCACAGGCGTTCATCGCCCGCGCCTTGCGCCGTGTTGGCCAGGCTGCGGTAGGTGTACTGGTGCACCTGCGTCAGCTCGTCCAGCGCCGCGTCCACGCTGCGGTGCGCGCCGGTGATCAGCTCGAGCTGGCTTTCGCTGTAGTCGGTGGTGATGCGACTGTGCGTCAGCGGCGAGCCCAAACCGGCGGGGTGCGGCGTCAACGCCAGCGTCCCATCGGGCAGGACACGCAGACTTTCTTTTTCGATGCCGCGGCGCATGGCGCGCAGGCGGTCGGGGGACAAGCGCTGCAGGCCTTCTTCCAGGTGCGTCAGGGCGTTGGCCGGTGGCGTGGACATGTTTTTTTTCTCGGTCAGGCTCGGTGCAGGGGGGCGAAGGTTAAGCGCTCAGGTTGATTTGTGCAGGCGTCCGGGCAAATAGGACCTGTGCGTGGTCAAAGGCTGGACAAGGTCAGCCGAAGCGAAGCGCAAGCCAAGACCAAGCCGCCCGCGTATGCTGCGTCGCCTTTGTGGCAGCCTGTCTAGCCCTCGATACCAACATGAAACGTCGCCATTTTTTCCTGGGCAGCCTGGCTGCAGCCGGAGCCTTGACTGTCGGGTGGGGGCTGCTGCCCGTCCGCCAGCGGCTGCAAACCTCAAGCCCCTTGCCAGTTCGGCCCGGGCAGGTGGCTTTCAATGGCTGGGTCAAGATCAGCGCAGACGGCAGCGTCAGCGTGGTCATGCCGAAGAGTGAAATGGGCCAGGGCGTGCACACGGGCCTGGCCATGGTGCTGGCCGATGAGTTGGACGCCGACTGGCCGCGCGTGCGCATCGAACCGGCACCGGTGGACAAGATTTACAACAACCTCGCCACCGTGGTGGACAGTCTGCCCTTTCACCCCGACAACGATGCCAGCCTCAAGCGGGTGGCGGGCTGGCTGACCGCCAAGACGATGCGCGAAGTGGGCGTGATGATGACCGGCGGCTCGTCCAGCATGAAAGACCTGTGGCTGCCCATGCGCCAAGCCGGTGCTTCAGCCCGCGCAATGCTGGTGGCAGCCGCCGCACAGGCGTGGAAGGTGCCGGCCAGCGAAATCACGGTCAAGGCCGGGGTGCTGTCGCATGCGTCTGGCAATACCGCCGGGTTTGGTGAACTGGCTGATGCAGCCGCCAAGCAGGCGGTGCCCGGCGATGTGAAGCTGAAAGAGCCCGCGCAGTTCACGCTGATCGGCAAGCCCCTGCCGCGTCTGGAATCCGCCGCCAAGGGCATCGGAATGGGCACCGCAGGCTTCGGGCTGGACGTGCTGCAGCCCGGGCAGTTGTATGCATCAGTGGTGATGTGCCCCACGCTGGGCGGCTACGTGGGCAGTTTCGACGGCAGCGAAGCCGCCAAGGTGGCCGGCGTGAAGAAGGTCATCGGCGTGTCGGCCCGCGCTGGCGGCACGGCTGGCGTGGCCGTGGTGGCCAGTTCACCCTGGGCGGCCATGAAGGCCGTCAAGCTGGTGAAGGTGGTGTGGGACGAAGCCGGTCCGGCGTCGAGCTTCAACAGCGACGCGGCCCTGACGCAGTTGGCCAAGACACTGGACACTGAAACCGGCTTCGGCTTTTACTCAACCGGCGACGTCGAGGCGGCACTCAAGGACGCGGCCAAGACGCTTTCCGCCGAATACAGCGCGCCCTGGCTGGCGCACATGACCATGGAGCCGCAGAACTGCACCGTGCAGTTCAAGGACGGCCGGGCCACCGTGTGGGCACCCACGCAGGTGCCCGGCCTGGCGCGCAGCGAGGTGGCGCAGGTGCTGGGCATAGCCGCCGACCAGGTCGATGTGCGCGTGACGCTGCTGGGCGGCGGCTTCGGCCGCCGGCTGGAGGTCGACTTCATCGGCCAGGCAGCGGCCATCGCCAAGGCGGTGTCGGCAGAAACCGGTGGCGCGCCGGTGCAAACCTTCTGGAGCCGCGAACAAGACACGCAACACGACTTCTACCGTCCGGCGGCCGTGTCGCGCTTCACCGCTGGCTTCAGCGCCAAGAACGAGTTGATGGCGTGGCGCAATGTCTCGGCGGGACAAGCCATCGTGCCGCAGGTTCTGCAGCGGGTATTCGGGCTGCCGGCCGGTCTGGTCAAGGGCAGCCCGGACAAAACCGCGTCCGAAGGGGCCTTCGACCAGCCTTACGAATGGCCGGCGGCGCGCATCGCGCACCAGGCGGTGGATTTGCCGGTGCCGGTGGGCTTCTGGCGCGCGGTAGGCCATTCACATCAGGCGTTTTTCAAGGAAAGTTTTGTCGACGAAGCCGCGAACGCGGCTGGGCAAGACCCGCTGGCCTTCCGCGCCGCACTGCTGCAGAAACACCCGCGCCACTTGGCGGTGTTGCAGAAGGCGGCGCAGATGGCGGGCTGGGGCACGCCATCGCCCAACGCGCCAGACGGTGCCAAGACGGCGCGGGGCATGGCCCTGCATCAGAGCTTCGGCAGCATCGTCGCGCAGGTGGCGGAAGTGTCCTTGGCGGCCGACAAAACGATCCGCGTGCACCGCGTTTTCTGCGCTGTGGATTGCGGCACGCCGGTCAACCCGAACCTCATCCGCCAGCAGATGGAAAGCGGCATCGTGTTCGGCTTGTCGGCGGCGCTGTACGGGCGCATCGACATCCGGCAAGGCCGCGTGCAGCAGGGCAATTTCCACGACCAGCCGATGCTCCGCTTTGCGGACTGCCCGGCCATTGCCACCGAAATCATCGCCAGCAGCGCACACCCGGAGGGTGTGGGTGAGCCGGGCACGCCGCCCATCGCGCCGGCCGTGGCCAACGCCTTGTTTGCGCTGAGTGGGCAACGCCTGCGCAGCCTGCCCCTGAAACTGGCCTGACTCGACCCCTTCGTTCCACAAGCCCAATGACCACGCTTCAAATCAACGGCCAGACCCGCACCGTGCAGTCCGAGCCCGACACCCCGCTGTTGTGGCTGCTGCGCGGCGAACTTCAACTCACCGGCACCAAGTACGGCTGCGGCATGGCCTTGTGCGGTGCCTGCACCGTGCATGTCGATGGCGAGCCGGTGCGCGGCTGCGTCACGCCCATCGCAGGCTTGGAGAAGAAGTCGATCACCACCATCGAAGGCCTGGCCGGCAAGGAAGCCGATGCCGTACGCGCCGCCTGGCTGCAGGTGGATGTGGCGCAATGCGGCTACTGCCAAAGCGGGCAGATCATGGCCGCAGTGGCGCTGCTGAAGAAGACACCCTCACCCTCCGAAGCCGAGATCGACCAAGCCATGCAGGGCCACCTGTGCCGCTGCGGCACCTACCCCCGCATACGCAGCGCCATCCGCGCTGCGGCAAGAGCGCTGAAAGCCTGAGTTCCCCATGCACTCACCCACGCGCTTGCCCATGCGAACCCCGATGAGCCGCCGCCACGCCATCGCGCTGGCCGCTGCCAGCACGCTGGTGCTGCCGCAACTCTTGTCCATTGCTCACGCGCAAGCACACGTACACGCACATGCACACGGCCCCGCCCCCGAGACCACGCCCGAATTCAGCGCCTGGGCCGAAACCTTCGCCGCCGACTGGGTACGCGAATCGGCCGAGTTGGCCACCTTCACGCAGTACTTCAGCGGTGCCGAACAAGCCGCGCTTGAGCGTCAACTCACCCCGCAAACGCCCGCGCGCCGCGCGCGCCAGCCAACGCTGGCCCGTGAAGGCCTGACGCGCCTGGCGGCCTTCGAGGCCGGCCAGCTCAGCGCCATGCAGCGCACCGAAGCCGCGGTGCTGCGCTGGTCGCTGCAGCGCAGCGTGGCCGGTGCGCCGTTCGAAGACCACAACTTCCTGTTCAACCAGATGGCGGGCCCGCAGGTGCGCCTGGTGTCCTTCATGTCCGAAGCGCACCCGATGCGCCGGCCCGACGACCTTGTGTCGTTCATGGTCCGGCTGCGCCAGGTCGACGAACGCATGGACGAGGCCATCGCCCGAGCCCGCGGTGCCGTGGCCAGAGGCATTTTGCCGCCGCGTTTCATCCTGGAAAGAGCGCGCACGCAGGTGCAGGCTTTCCTGAACCCCGAAGCGGCGCAGAACCTGTTCGTGGAAGCGCTGAAAACACGCAGCCAACGCATCCAGAGTCTGCCGGCGGCTGACCGCGAGCAAGCCATCGCCGAGGCCACCGAGCTGGCTGAAAAGCGCATCAAGCCAGCTTGGCAGCGCCTGGAAGCGTTCATGAACGAATTGCATCCGCGCACCACGGCAGACGCCGGACTGTGGCGGCTGCCCGACGGCGACAAGGCCTACGCGCAGGCCCTGGCGAACTTCACCACCACCGATCTCGGCGCCGAGGCGATTCACGCCATCGGCCTGCGCGAGGTGGCCCGCATCGAAAGCGAAATGGACGTGGTCTTCAAGACCATGGGCCGCAACGAGGGCAGCGTGAGGGAACGCATGGCGCTGCTGGAAGCCGAGTTGCAGCCACCGGCCGAACCCGATCCGCGCCCGGGGCTGATCGACAAACACCGGGCCTATATGGCCGACAACATCCGCCGCGCGGGTGCCTTCTTCAATCTGCCGCCCAAGGCACCGGTGGAAGTGCAGCGCGAACCTGCGCTGACCGAGAGAACCGCGGCAGCGCGGTACACCACCCCGGCACCCGACGGCAGCCGGCCCGGTATTTTCTGGGCGCCACTGCCAGGGCCGACCTACGCCATCGCGCGCATGCGCAGCCTGGCGGTGCACGAAGCCGTGCCCGGCCACCACTACCAACTGGCCCTGCAGCAGGAACAGACCACGCTGCCACGCTGGCGGCAGCGGCGCATCTTCGGGGGCGGCAGTGCGCACGCCGAGGGCTGGGCCCTGTATGCCGAGCGGCTGGCCATCGACAACGGCTGGTACCAGGGCGATTCGGTGGGCCTGCTGGGCGCGCTGGACAGCCAGCTCTTCCGCGCCCGCCGCCTGGTGGTCGACACCGGTCTGCACGCCAAGAAGTGGACACGCGAACAGGCCATCGCCTACGGCATCAGCGCGCAAGAGGTCGAACGCTATGTCGTCATGCCCGGCCAGGCCTGCGCTTACATGATCGGCATGCTGCGCATGCTGCAGTTGCGCGACGAAGCGCAGAAGAAGCTGGGCCCGAAGTTCGACGTCAAAGCCTTCCACGACGTCATCCTGACCAGCGGTTCGGTCCCGCTGGATGTGCTGGCCGAAGTCACCGGGCGCTGGGCGGCGCAGCAGGCTGGCTGATGGAGTGGCCGAAGTGCTGAACCCTTCACCTGCGGGGCACCCGGGTCGTTACGTTGACCAGGCGGCACCGGTTTGGATCACACTCCGCAACGTTCTCTTGCAAGTCCGCGATATGGCCATGCACGCCCACCCGATATCCCTTCCCTCTCGAACTCGAACTGCTGATATACCGGCGCAGCCCAGCGTCCGCATCAGCGGCCTGCTGATGGCCGTGGCGGCCCTGGCAGGGGCCAATGCGGCCTGGGCGCAGGGTGAAGCCTTGCAGCGCTGCCCGCGCATCGCCGAAGCGGCGGCTCGATTGGCCTGCTACGACGCGGCGCTGCCTCCGGTTGCTATTCCCGCTAACGTTCCCGCTACCGTTCCTGTTCCTGTTCCCGTTCCCGTTCCCGCTACAGCGCCCATTGCTGCTCCCATTACGGTGCCCACTGCGGCTCCCGTCACTGCTCCCGTCACTGCGGCCGCAGCGGGCATCGCCTCAGCCGCGACCACCGTGGCATCGCCTGGTGCGTCCCCAACACCTTCTCCAGCCCCCGACCGCTTCGGCCTGCCCGCGCGTGCGCGCAGCGAGCCGGTTTCCATCGACTCCAGCGTCAGCGCCGACTTCCAGGGTTGGGACCCGAATACCCGCATCCGCCTGAGCAACGGACAGGTCTGGCAAGTCATCGACGGCAGCAGCGGCGCGCTCAGACCCGGGCAGCGCAAGGTCACCGTCACACGTGGCGCACTGGGCTCGTTTTTCCTGGAGTTCGAGGGCCTGAACAGGTCGCCGCGGGTGCGGCGCGTGGAGTGAACATCCTCAAACCTCGTCGGCCTCGATCTGCAAGGTGCGGCGTTGGGCGCCCAGGCACGACACGGCCACCGTCACCCGCAGCGCCTCGCCTGCGGGCACGATGCGGTTGAAGCGAAAGTCCAGGCCATCCCACTCGCCCGGGTTCTGACTGGGCAGCCGGTGCCGCCATTGCTGCGCGCCGTTGGCCTGCACCGTCATCTGGTGCCAGGGGTCGGCAGCCGCTTCGGGCACCGCCACGGTGATGGCGCAGGCAATCTCGAAGCGCCGGTCGCGCACGGCGTCGGGCGGGATGTGCAGCGTGGCCGTGGCGGCGTCGCCTGCACTGAGCGTCCAGCGTTCGGGGGCGGCTTGATGGGCAGGTTTCTGGAGAGGCGGCATGGTGGGGCAGCAAAGAGCGCCGCCAGATGGGCAGAGGACAACATTCTGCGGGGTAGGCGCCTTGCACCCCTGCCTTGCCCCGTTCCCTGCCCGCGTGCTTGCCCTTGCAGCGGCCGCAGCAAACAGCCTCAGGCCAGAATCGACCGCAGACCGTCGACCCCCGGCCTGCGCGAATCGCAGCTGCTCCTGGCATCCAAAAAAGTGGGAACTCACACCCTGCACGCGACCCTGCACATCCAGCGCTTCGGCCGCACTCTGGTCGCCAACGTCGGCTTCGCCCGCCTGTGCGCGCTGGCCGACTGAGCGCACCGGCCGAACGTGTCGCTGCACCAGCCCGCCATGCGTCTTTCCATCGTCATGCCAGTGCTGAACGAGGCCGCTGGCATGGCGGCCACGCTGCAGGCGCTGGCAACGCTGCGCGCACAGGGGCACGAAGTCATCGTGGTGGATGGCGGCAGTCTGGACGACACCGCCCGCCTTGCCCTGTCGGGAGCTGACCACGTGCTGCACAGCGCCCGCGGCCGCGCCCTGCAGATGAACACCGGCGCGGCCACCGCGCAGGGCGACACGCTGCTGTTCCTGCACGCCGACACCACGCTGCCCGAAGGCGCTGAAGCCGCTATCGCGCGGGCGCTGCAGGCCGGCGCGCGCTGGGGGCGGTTCGACGTGCGCATCAGCGGGGCGTCGCGGTGGTTTCCCCTCATCGCCAGCCTGATGAACCTGCGCTCCAGGCTGACCGGCATCGCTACCGGCGATCAGGCGTTGTTCGTGCAGACCACGCTGTTCCGGCAGCTGGGCGGCTACGCAGCCTTGCCCCTGATGGAAGACATCGAACTCAGCAAGCGCTTGCGCGCCATCAGCCCGCCTGCTTGCCTGCGGCAACGCGTGCAGACCTCGGGCCGCCGCTGGGAAAGCCGCGGCGTGTGGCGCACCGTCTGGCTGATGTGGCGCTTGCGTTGGTTGTACTGGCGTGGCGAGTCGGCCGAATCGCTGGCGCGGGCCTACCGCTGACAAGCCGAGGGTCGCAACGTGGTCGTGCAGGGCATCGAACACATCGGCATTCCGCGTGGCGTGCGCATTGCCGTCTTTGCGAAGGCACCCGTCGCGGGCCTGGCCAAGACGCGCCTGGCACCCGCGCTGGGTGCCGCAGGCGCAGCGCGTCTGGCCGAACGCTTGCTGGCCCATGCGGTGGCGCAGGCGGTGGCGGCCGGTGTGGGGCCCGTTACCGTGTGGACCACACCCGACAGCGCGCACGCGGCCTTCCAGCGGCTGCAGCAGCAACACGGCGTGGCGCTGGCCGTGCAGGCGGGTGGCGACCTGGGCTTGCGCATGCTGCACACCTTCGAACAGGGCTACACACAAGACCCCGACATGCCCACCCTGTTGATGGGCACCGACGCGCCGGCCTTGAACAGCGCGGTGCTGCGTGAGGCGGCGGCCGCGCTGCATGAGCGACCCGCCGTCTTCGTGCCTGCACTGGACGGCGGCTACGCGCTGGTGGGTCTGCGTGCGCCGCACGCGGCGCTGTTTACCGGCATGCGCTGGAGCACGGCGCAGGTGATGGACGACACCCGGGCGCGCCTGGCTGCAGCGGGCATCGCGCACACCGAACTAGAGGCCGTGGCCGACATCGACGAGGCAGCCGACTTGCAACATCTGCCGGCGGCTTGGCTGAAAGAGTTGGCAAACCATCCGTACACGCCACCACCACTGTTGCGCTGAGCCCGCATTCCGGTGGCGCGCGAGGCGCCCGCAGCGTTGACAATCGTCCCCCTGCATTGCCGCAGGGCCAAACCGCAAGCCGATCCCATGTCCGAGACGACCCCGAACGCCGCGCCCCAAGTAGACGACGTGAACCCCGCGCCGCACGCAGCGGTTCGAACACCGCACGCCGAGCCGGTCGAGGCGGTGTCTGAGCCGGGACTGGTGACCACACCTGAGCCCGCGCCTGAGCCGGTATCTCAGCTGGCCGTCGAGGAGAGCGCCGATGCACCGGCCGAGGCAGGCAGCGACCTACCCAGCGCTGAACCCAAGGGCCCGCCGAACATCTCGCCCGCCGCCGTGGCGGCCTTGCTGGCTCAGCACTTCCCGGCCTTGTTCGGCGCTGGCCGTGCGCTGCCGATCAAGTTGCGCATCCAGGGCGACATCCAGCAGCGCCTGCCCGGCGTGGTGAACAAGAAGTCGCTTTCGATCTTTCTTCATCGCTACACCACCAGCACCGCCTACCTGAAGGCCTTGGCCACGCAGCCGCAGCGCCTGGACCTGGACGGCGCGCCGTCCGGTGAAGTCGAGGCCCAGCACCGCGACGCCGCCGCGGCCGAGGCGCAACGCCGCAAGCAGATGTTCGACGAGCGCCGAGCCGCCGAACGCGAGCAGCAGCGCCAGGCCGCCAACGCCGAGCGCCGCGCGCGCGCGAGCAGCCCTGCCGCCTACGGTGTGACAACGGCCGACGGCACCGTCGACGCCATGAGTGCCGCTCCCGCCGTGCCCGCGGTCAGCACAGACAGACCCGCAGCGCCTGCCGAGCGCGATCGGCCAGCACCCCGCGGGCCGCAACCCGACCGCCCGCCGCGGCGCGCCCGACCGCCTGCCCATACCCGCGAAGGCACACGCGAAGGCACCCGCCACGGGCCGCGCGAGGGCACACGCGAAGGCGCCCGCCCTGACGGCCGACCCGACGCACGCCGCCCACCCCGCCCGAACGCGCCAGGTGGTGCCCGTCCGGACCCGCGCCGCGAAACGCAGGCACCACGCCCACCGCGTGACACCCGCGACGAGGTGGCGCGCGAAGAGGTCTCCGACAGCGGCGAGTACGAAGCCCGGCGCAACCGGGCTGCCCTGCTGCGCAGCTTCGAAGACACCAAGCTCACCACGGCCAACTTCTGCGTGCTCAAGCGCATCACCGAGGCCGATTTGCAGACCCAACTCAGCCTGGCCCGCCAGGAACGTCAGCAAAGGGCCGCACCGCGGGGTTGAAGGGCAGCCGGGCTGCCACACCCGAGCCCGCACGGGTTTTCCACAAGTATTTTCCAATGCAGGTATGAGCCTGGAGCAAGCGTGACGCGATGCTGTGCGGTGGTCGAGTTGATCTGGCCAAAAGGCTCAATCTATCGAAGCGTCGGTTTGCCGAATTTTTCTTGATTGAGGCCCCCCGATCACGCACATGTACTCATGCGTGATCCCACCCTCCCATGCCGCTCCTGAGGCCTTGATCCAGCGCCCTGCAGCGCTTGCATGGGGGGCTCTTGAATCGACCTCAGGCGGCCTTCGCGGGTTGACCTCGAGGTGCATTGAACAGTCGGAACAACTCAGCCTTGGCGCGTTGCATTTCCTGGGCCGCAGCCAGATCGGTTTTCGCCTTGGCATGGCCTGCAGTGCCACCAGCGTCACACCCTCCTTCAATCGAGCCAGCCCCTTGCCGCAGAGCTGATTGAGGGCCGCCAGCGGTGTCTTCACATCCTCGTGGCGATAGCGTTTGACGACCTTGCCTTTGGGGCTGACGGCCTCGCTGGCGAACATGCAGGGGCGATGCAGATTCAGCCACGGATTGAACACCCCTTGGTAGAACGCGTTGATGGGTTTGGCGTACCTCTGCGGGATGTGGCTGTAGCCCAAGGGACAAGCGCACCACGCTGGCATTCTTGCTCTGTCGCCAGCGCGTTGTCGTTGCTGTGGCGTGAGCGTGATTTGGTCTGCTCTACGAGCAACTTCTGCAGCAACTTGGCCACCCGGCCGTTGATGTACTCCGTGCCGTTGTCGGAGTGAAATCCGACGATCTCGAACGGGAACTGCTGCAGGACCGAAGCCGGCACCGGCAGCAAGCATGCCTCGCCCGTATCCGGCACGGCCGTTGGGGCTGGGAGCCTGGCGCAGACCGATGGAGTTGCACACGGCGCGGGTTTTCACGAAGCTCACCCGCTGGGCCTGATAGTCAGCGCGCTTGCGCAGGTTGTGCAGGTGCGAAACAGAGAGATCTGCCAGGCGTTCATAGCGCTGGTCACCGTAGACGGTATGGGCGCGTTGCAGGAGGTGCGCGATGGCCGCACCACACACGTCTTCATGGGCCCGATCCATCTCCACCAGCAGCGCCAAATCGACAGCCGTGTACTTGCGCGCGAAGGGGGCGGCCGGGGCGCGATATCGCTTGACCAGTGAACGCTGCGCGACGCGGCTGTCGGTGCAGCGACCGACCAAGCGGGTCAGCTGCGCACGGCCATAGCCAGTGGTCCGCCGCAAGCAGGCCAGCACCACGCCGCGGTCGCGCTTGTTGCGCTGCGGGCAGTCAAACCGCGCCAGCAGGCGGCTGATGTGCTCGTGGCGCTGGTTGTCGGCCCCACCGCCATCCTCAGATGCTGTGAACGCCACCTCAGGTGTTGCGCTGAGAAAATTCTGCAACTGCTCAATCGTTCGCAGCCGTGTCTCGCCCATGTCGATCACCATTCTTGTGATGATCAACTCCCCTCCGGTTCACCCTCGTCGGCGCGCCCTCAGGCTCATTCCTCGTTGGACAAGGTTGAAGGTGGCGTGGAATGGGCAGGCGGCGCACAATGACGATCCCGCGTTGTTACGAAACCGCATGGCCCGCAACTTGAAGCCCCCCGCCGAATCCGCCCCGCGCATCTTCCGCAGCGAAGAAGAACTGGCCGCGCTGCCAGCCAGCGAACGCATCCGTTACCGCCTGGTGCAGTCCGGGCAGCGCTATCACGCCAACGACAACATCGCCGCCCATGTGCGCGAAGGCGAGTTGACCGAGTTGAAGGCCGAAGTTCAAGCCAAGCTGCAAGAGGTGCTGGAAGCGCTGGTGATCGACACCGATAGCGACCACAACACCAACGAGACGGCCAAGCGTGTGGCCAAGATGTACATCGAAGAGGTCTTCCGTGGGCGTTACGTGCCGATGCCGGCCGTCACGGAATTTCCGAACATCTCGCGCTTGAACGAATTGATGATCGTGGGTCCCATTACCGTGCGCAGCGCTTGCAGCCACCACATGTGCCCGATCTTCGGCAAGGTGTGGATCGGCATCCTGCCCAACGAGCACAGCAACCTGATCGGCCTGAGCAAATACGCGCGCATCGCCGACTGGATCATGAGCCGCCCGCAGATTCAGGAAGAGGCCGTGACCATGCTGGCCAACGAACTGCAAGAGCGTGTGCGCCCCGACGGCTTGGCACTGGTGATGGAAGCCGACCACTTCTGCATGCACTGGCGCGGTGTCAAAGACAACCAAAGTGCCATGGTGAACAGCGTGATGCGGGGAGCCTTCCTGAAGGACGCCAACCTGCGCCGCGAGTTCCTCTCGCTGCTTTCGCGCAAATCTTCCAGCTGAAGTTCGCCAAGGAATTACCGTGCTCGTACGCCTCATGTATGCCAGCCGTGCCATGTCCACCGTGGACCAGGAAGAGTTGCTTGCCATCCTGCGCAAGAGCAAGGCCAATAACCCCGACGTCGGTGTCACGGGTGTGTTGTGCTTCAGCGAAGGCATCTTTTTGCAGGTGCTGGAAGGTGGTCGCAGTGCCGTCAACAAGCTGTACAACCGCATCGCCACCGACCCCCGCCACACGGCGGTGGAACTGCTGTGCTACGAGGAAATCGGCGAGCGCAAGTTCGCTGGCTGGAGCATGGGGCAGGTGAACATGTCGCGCCTGAATCCGGGGCTGCTGCTGAAGTATTCCGAGCGGCCCACGCTGGACCCGTACGCGGTGTCGGGCCACGTGTCGATGTCGCTGTTCCAGGAACTGATGGCCACGGCATCGATCTTCGGTCAGCCCTGAAGCTTGGCGCGCGGGTAGGCTCCGGGGTTTGAAACCGGCGGATAGACGGCTGCGCGCAAACGCGGCTGAGTCGGCGCAACGCCGCGCGGGCTGTCAGATGCGCCCGGCCTTGTCGAAGCGGAACATGGACACCAGCCAGCGCGTCGGAAAAATCGCAATGGCGGCGTTGTAGGCCTGCGTCGCCTCGTTGAACAACTGCCGCGCGAAGCTCAGGCGGGAGTTGGCGTCGCGCCAAGCCAGTGTGCCTTCGGCAACGGTCGATTCGAACCGCAGCTCGGCGTGTTGATCGATCAGGGCCAGCAGCCGGGTGGACGCGGCCGACAGGTTCGACTCTGCGGTGGCAAAGGCGGCTGCATGGGCTTCCACCATCGGCTTGCTGCCCATCGCATTGGCGGCTTGCGCCGCGTCGCGCAGTGCGGCTTGCACGGCGTCCAGCGCGCCGGCCTCGGCGGTCATCGGTTCTTGCAAGGCCGCCAGCAAAGGCGTCGCGGCCGTGGCGCGTGCTTTCAGGGATTCGTCGATCTTTGCCCAAGCCGCACCGATGTCGTTGCGCATGGCCGTCAAGCGGTTGTAGGCCCCCACGATCCAGAACATGAGGACGGCGGCGGCAATCAGCGCGTAAATGAATTCCGAGGGCATGGTGCTGAATCTAGTAACCGCGCACCTCGCCCTGACCCAACACCACCCACTTCATCGATGTGAGACCTTCAAGACCCACCGGGCCGCGCGCGTGCAGCTTGTCGGTGCTGATGCCGATCTCCGCGCCCAGTCCGTACTCGAAGCCGTCGGCGAAGCGGGTGCTGGCGTTGACCATCACGCTGGCCGAATCCACTTCGCGCAGGAAGCGCATGGCGTTGGCGTGGTTCGTGGTCAGGATGGCGTCGGTGTGGTGCGAACCGTAGTGGTTGATGTGCGCCATCGCCTCGTCGAGGCTGTCCACCACCTTGATGCTGATGATGGGCGCCAGGTATTCGGTGCCCCAGTCTTCCTCGCTGGCGCGCAGCACTTTTGCCAGCCCGCCCGGCAGCGCACCCAACAGCGCGGCGGCGCGGCTGTCGCAGCGCATTTCCACGCCCT
>Ga0105046_10007605_pt1 | contig 17046 bp, 15 predicted proteins | sample MAT03_FD_78385 | JGI IMG/M metagenome (GOLD analysis project Ga0105046, IMG submission 78385) | Freshwater microbial communities from Lake Fryxell liftoff mats and glacier meltwater in Antarctica - MAT-03 (megahit assembly) | ecosystem: Environmental > Aquatic > Freshwater > Ice > Liftoff...
CCCGCACTATCTTTCCTGGAAGCTACGCACGCTGCACTACAATGCGCGCTTTATTGAGTTAGCGAGCGAGATCAATACCTCGATGCCACGCTACTGGGTGCAGAAAGTGCAAGACAAACTGAACGACGCAGGCAAGGCCGTAAAAGGTAGTCAAATTTTGGTACTCGGCGTAGCTTACAAGAAAGATGTGAGCGATATCCGCGAATCGCCGGCACTAGATATTATTCACCTGTTGGAAGAGAAGGGTGCCAACGTGAGTTACCACGATCCCCATGTGCCGGCCTTTCAGCACGAGGGGATGGAGATGGTGGGGGTGACCGATTTGGATCTGGCGTTGCGGTTGGCGGATTGTGTGGTGATCGTGACTGATCATTCGGCGTATGACTGGTCACTCATTACAGCCTATACATCCACCATTGTTGATACCCGTCACGTAGCCAAGTAATTCGCACCATCACCAGTAAATAGAGGAGATAGTTAGCTATGTCAATTGCTGTCGTTGGTTGTGGATACTGGGGGAAGAACCTTGTCCGCAATTTTTATCAACTAGAAACCTTGAGCATGGTCTGCGACGCCACGCCAGGTGGACGGGCGGTAGCGCAAACTATTGCCCCACAGGCGCAGATTGAAAGCGATTTCGACCGCGTATTGGCTTCGGATGTGCTTGGGGTCGCGATTGCGACGCCGGCAGAAACGCACCATACCCTTGTGGCGCGCGCATTGCGTGCCGGCAAGGATGTCTTTGTGGAAAAGCCGTTGGCGCTCACCTACGAACAGGGGCACGAACTTGTGCAACTGGCGCAGCAACATAAGCGCATTCTCATGGTCGGCCATGTATTAGAGTATCACCCAGCCGTTACAACGCTCTATCAGTTGGTCAACTCCGGCGAGTTGGGCAAAGTACATTATATTTACTCGAATCGTCTGAGTCTGGGCAAGATCCGCCGCGAAGAGAATATTTTGTGGAGCTTTGCCCCGCACGATGTGGCCGTCATCTTACGCTTGATGGGTACCTTACCCTTCCAAGTAGTTGCATGTGGCGGCACTTATATTCAGCCCAATATTGCCGATGTCACCGTCACCAATCTACTCTTTGACAACGGCGTGCGCGCGCATATTCACGTCTCCTGGCTCCATCCCTTCAAAGAACAACGGCTGGTGGTCGTTGGTTCGAAAAAGATGGCTAGTTTTGATGATGTGTCGAAAAAGTTGGTCCTCTACGATCAGCGGGTTGAGGTCAAAGAGGGAGAGCCGCTGCCGATTCGCGGCGAAGGTCAAGAGGTCGCCTTTGCCCTAGATGAGCCGTTGCGGTTGGAATGTCAGGCCTTTATTGCGGCGATTGTCAGTCGTAAAGCGCCACTGACCGACGGTGAAAGTGGTCTGCGCGCGCTCAAGGTATTGCAGGCCGCGCAACGCTCGCTGATCATGAACGGCGAACCGGTCACCTTGCCGATTGAAAGCATTACCACAACCAACATGAGCAATGGCCATGTGACGCCGGTAGGAGTTGCCTAATGAGTACAGAACGCACCTACTTTGTGCATCCTAGTTCTTACGTCGATGAGCCATGTGAGATCGGTGCTGGGACCAAGATCTGGCACTTCTGCCATATCCTGCCTCATGCGCGGATTGGCGAGAATTGTAACCTTGGCCAGAATGTACTGGTGGCATCCGGTGTGGTGATTGGCAATAATGTAAAAATTCAAAACAATGTCTCTGTCTATACCGGTGTAGAAATAGAAGATGATGTCTTCTGCGGGCCATCGTGTGTGTTCACAAATGTGATCAATCCACGTTCACAGATTAAACGCCACGACCAATATCAGCGCACACTGGTGAAGCGGGGTGTCACGATTGGGGCCAACGCGACGATTGTCTGTGGTGCGACACTTGGCCGTTATGCCTTTATCGGCGCCGGAGCCGTCGTACGGGGTGATGTGCCCGATTATGCTTTGATGCTAGGCGTTCCAGCAATTCGTAAGGGCTGGATGAGTCGGCATGGCCATCGTTTACAGCAGTGTGACGCGACCGGTTATCTCATCTGCCCAGAGAGTGGTTGGCATTATGCAGAAAACGATGTTGGCAAGTTATCTTGTGTAGACTGGCCGGAAGATGAAGCGTTGCCAAACAACTTGATTTATACCAACGAAAGGTGAATTATGACTTACTCAGCAAATGCACTCGTTGCTGCCCAAATAATCCCTGTGCCTTTACTCGATCTAAAAGCGCAATATATCACCATTCGTGACGAAGTACACGCGGCCATTGATCGAGTGATGGAGTCCCAACATTTTATTTTAGGGCCTGAAGTCGAGGCGCTAGAAGAAGAGGTGGCAGCCTATTCACAGTGTAAGTATGGCATCGGCATCTCCTCTGGTACAGATGCGCTGTTGGTAGCATTGATGGCAATTGACATCCAGCCAGGTGATGAGGTGATTACGACCCCCTACACCTTTTTTGCCACAGCTGGTTGCATTGTCCGCTTGGGTGCTAAACCCGTTTTTGTCGATATCGACCCACAGACCTACAACATCGACCCAACGAAGATCGAAGTGGCTATCACTAAACGAACGCGCGCCATCATGCCAGTTCATCTCTTTGGGCAGATGGCTGATATGGATCCGATTATGGACATTGCGAAACGCCATAATCTCTATGTGATTGAAGATGCAGCCCAGGCGATTGGTGCCGAGTACAAAGGCCGTCGCGCTGGTTCTATTGGCCATCTTGGTTGCCTTAGCTTTTTTCCATCTAAGAATCTTGGAGGCATTGGTGATGGTGGCATGGTCGTTAGCAACGATCCAAAGCTTGCGGAACGGATCAAATTACTACGTGGGCACGGCGCAAAGCCGAAATATTATCATAAGGTAGTTGGCGGAAACTTTCGCTTAGATGCAATTCAGGCAGCAGTGTTACGTGTCAAACTGAAGTATTTGGATGAATGGACAGTTGCGCGCCGACTCAATGCAGCAGCCTACCGTCAATTTTTTGCCCACTTAGGTGATATTGCGAAAGAACAACAATCACGTTATGGCCAATCATCGCCGACCAATCGTAATTCTCATCCGATCGTTTTACCTACTGAATATTCAGAAGGCAGCCATATATACAATCAGTTTATTATTCGTGTGCCACGGCGTGATGAACTTATAGCATATTTGCATGAACACAGAATCGGCTGTGAAGTTTATTATCCAGTACCAATGCATATACAAGAATGTTTTTCAGACTTAGGATATCAACAGGGTGCTTTTCCAGCGAGTGAATGTGCAGCTATGGAAACTTTGGCAATACCTATTTATCCAGAATTAACTGAAAAACAAAAAGAGATGGTTGTATTAACGATTATGAATTTTAAGTAATTAAGTAATTACGAAAAAGGTTTGTAGACTTTTTCTGAAAACAATCTAGATCGTGCGCAATAGGAGAAGTTGACAAACCTTTCTTTTATTTATTGAATAAAGGTTATACCGATTATTTTCTATACTGACAATATATAACATACCATCACGAAGAAAAGTTAAATCGGGATAAGGTCCAATATAGTGCTATAAGGGTTGTCAGCTATAGAATTAAAATCTCAATCATAATTACAGTTGTTCTGTGTGTCAGATTTTGCTGAATTGCAATTTCTATAAACTCGATTAGTAGAAATATTTGCTTGAATAGCATAGATAAACTAGAAGCTAATGAATGCGAAATTAAGTACACAGTTTACAAGATTCTTCCCTAAGTCACAATTTACTAGGCAAGTAATGACATTAATGGTTGGCACAAGCTTAGCACAGGCTTTGCCTATTGCCGCTGCACCAATTCTTTCCCGGCTTTTCACTCCTCATGATTTTGGAGTTTTTGCATTATTTACAGCAATTACAAGTGTAATTTCGATAGTTGCCTCAGGTCGTTACGAATTAGCTATTTTGCTACCTTCAGATGACAATGATGCATTATATATTGTCATACTTTCTATTATATTAACAAGTATATCAAGTTTTGTCTTGCTAATTTTGATAATTTTCTTTAATCAATGGATTACCAACATTCTAGGCAATTCTGATATTGCACCTTGGCTTTATTTTGTACCCTTAGCGATTTTTTTTACAGGAGTATATCAAGCTTTAAATTATTGGTTCAATCGTAAGCAACAGTATAAACAGCTTGCCACAAACCGAGTCGTGAAGTCAGGCATCACTATTATAATAAGTCTTGCACTAGGAACATTAAATTCCATAAACGGTGGATTAATTTGGGGTATGATAGGTGGGCAGGGAATTGCTACAATTAACTTTGTGCGCCGCGCAAGAATAGAAAACCATTATCCTTTAACCAACATTTCAAAAACTAAACTTTTAAATGTGGCAAAGCGTTACCAAAACTTTCCTAAATTTTCAGTGCCAGCCGATACTGTTAATGCAATAAGTGCTCAAATGCCTGTTTTTTTACTAACTGCATTCTTTGGTCCTGTTGTTGTTGGCTATCTAAGCCTTACTCAGCGGATGTTGGGTGCACCCATTTCAATAGTTTCAGCAGCATTTGCTGATGTGTTTAAACAAAAAGCAAGTCGCGATTTTAATACGTTCGGCAATTGCCGAGCCATTTGGATATCAACGTTTATACAATTAATGCTTCTTTCGGTTCTACCATTTGCAATTCTAACCTTTGTTGCACCAAATTTTTTTGCCTTTGTCTTCGGTGAACCATGGCGAGAGGCTGGGAAATATGCCCAGATGCTAGCTCCATACTACTTTTTGGCTTTTACAGTTAGTCCATTATCCCGAACACTATATGTAGCAGAAAAACAAAAATATGATTTGTTATGGCAGTTGGGTCTTATCGTATTTACTACAATTGGTCTATTAATTGGTTGTTGGATGGGTCAGGCACAACTAAGTATAATACTCTTTACAGTAGCATACAGTAGCATGTATTTAATTTACCTCTGGATGTCCTTTAAATTTTCTGCCGGAAAGTAGAGAAGGTTTAAATATGATTGCAATTGTTGATTATGGTCTGGGCAATCTAGGCTCGATCCAGAACATGCTAAAAAAAATCGGCTACAAATCGTTAATATCCCATTCTTCTCAGGACATTGAGCAAGCTGACAAGTTGATTCTGCCCGGTGTCGGAGCATTTGATAAAGGCATGGAAAATCTGAGATCCACCGGATTAATCCCATTGTTGAACCACAAAGTACTTGAAGAAAAAGTCCCTATACTCGGTATCTGTCTGGGTATGCAACTGCTCACTCGTCGGAGTGAGGAAGGGGGAGCCATAGAGCCAGGGTTAGGCTGGATACAGGCAGATACCGTGCGGTTTAACATCAACAACCATCTATCATTGCGGATCCCACATATGGGCTGGAATTTTGTTGAAATCCAAGCAGATAATCTACTTGCACATGCCATGCCCGATGATGCGCGATTTTATTTCGTTCACTCATATCATCCAGTATGCGACGATATGAGTGATTGTTTCATCACCACTACATATGGAGATAAGTTTGCAGCAGGCATTCATAGAGAAAATGTCTATGGCGTACAGTTTCACCCAGAGAAAAGCCATAAATATGGTATGCAACTTCTGCGCAATTTCGTAGAATTGGTAAACTGAAATGCGCAAAATCATTCCAAGAGTTATACCATGCTTGCTTTTAAGAAACATGGGTTTGGTAAAGACAGTAAAGTTTAAGGATGCTAGATATTTAGGTGATCCACGTAATGTTGTCAAAATCTTTAATGAAAAGGAAGTAGATGAACTTATCCTACTTGACATTACTGCTACGCCTGAAAAAAAGCCGATTCAGTTCGATCTCATTCATGAAATTGTGAGTGAGGCTTTCATGCCTGTAGCTTATGGCGGAGGTATCCGCAATTTAGAAGATGCGAGAAAAATGCTTGCCCTCGGCGTAGAAAAAATCGTAATTAACTCTTATTCAGTAGAGAATCCATCTTTGATTACACAGGCGGCGCACAGCTTTGGCAGTTCAAGCGTTGTTGTGGGAATCGATGTCAAAAAGTCACTATTAGGTAAATATGAAGTGATGATCAACGGTGGCCGTACAAAGACAGGTCTCGATCCTGTGAAGCATGCAATACATATGGCGCAGATGGGTGCAGGTGAGATTGTCATTAACTCAATTGATCGTGATGGCACCATGACAGGCTATGATTTAGACTTAACTAAATTGATTACTAGTGCAGTTACAGTACCAGTAATTGCGTGTGGTGGTGCGGGTACAGTTGAACACCTGGGTGAGGCAATCAGGCTTGGTGGTGCATCAGCCGTGGCCGCAGGTAGTATGTTTGTGTTTCAGGGCAAACACCGGGCAGTACTAATTACTTTTCCAGAAATGAGTATACGGATAAAGGTATTTGAATCATGAAAGCAATTACAGTATCACAGGGTCAACAGCGTTCATACCAAATCTGCACCCGCTGTATTATGGACACAACAGATCCAAATATTATCTTTGACGTACAAGGCGTGTGCAACCATTGTCATAAGTATGACAGATTAATAAAAAGTGTTGTTTGGAATAAAGAAGAATCTGACAATAGGTTGCAGGCGCTGGTAAACCAGATCAAAATGGCTGGCAAGGGCAAAGACTACGACTGTGTTATTGGCGTAAGTGGCGGCGTAGATAGTACCTATGTCGCTCATTTAACCAAACAGCTTGGCTTGCGGCCACTTGCTATTCACATGGACAATGGTTGGAACTCTGCCCTAGCCGTTACTAATATTGAACGCACGATGAAGATTCTTGGCATCGATCTGTATACAGAAGTATTGGATTGGGAAGAATTTCGCGACTTACAGTTGGCTTTCCTGAAAGCATCAACACCCGATTCTGAAATACCAACCGATCATGCTATCACCGCTGTATTAATGCAAGCTGCCGAAAAACATAAGATTAAATATATTCTCACAGGCTCAAACATTCAATCAGAAGGAATCATGCCAGCGGCGTGGTCACAAGGAATTCGAGATTGGAAATATATTAAAAGCGTTCATCAGCAATTTGGAACTGTTCCGCTCACAACTTTTCCGCATTTTACCCTGCTCGATTTTATTTTAGCGCAAACTGTCAAGGGGCAAAGCTGGCATAATATTCTAAATTATGTGCAGTATAACAAAACTGAAGCAATGAAAGTACTTCAAGAAGAACTCGGCTGGGTATATTACGGGGGCAAGCATTATGAATCCGTTTACACCCGTTTCTTCCAATCCTACATTCTTCCTCTTAAATTCAATGCAGATAAACGCAAAGGACATCTTTCGACGCTTGTATGTTCTAAAGAAATTACCCGTGAAGTTGCTCTACAAATGCTAGATGAGCCGATTTGTCTGCCAGAAATGCTGCATGATGACAAACAATTTGTTATCAAGAAACTTGGTTTAACAGAACGCACTTTTGATGAAATTATGGCTTTACCTCAAAAAGCAATTTCTGACTACCCGGCTTATGAAAATGGGTTGCTCTTAAAGGGACTAAGATTGATTTACCGTATGCCTAGAGCGCTACGCTTGGCCATGGCCCGTTAGAATTTCATTCTATGAGGATTAGAACTTCATTGTCTGTAAAATCATATACATCATCAACTCCCAGAGTTTTCACTAAAGCTAGGGCTGGATTGCTTTGTCTTGGTCTATTGTATTATATTTTGCTGATGGCAAGTTATATACTTTTTATTTCTCCTGGACAAGCATATTTAGGTTTAGTTACAAGAAATTTATCTGTTTTTTGGTGGATTATTAGTATTTTACTATCACAAGTTCCATTATTGCATTTACCCATCAAATTCACGAAGCCTTCCGACTTAGCTGCTTGGTATTTATATCTGCTTGTAGTTGCTCCGTGTCCACTCGTATCTCTCATGGTTTCAACTGAAGAACCACTTCAGGTTCTTCAGTTACCATTGCTTATACTAAGCGCCTTCTTCATTTTTGAAATTTGCCGTTGTAGCTCATCGTTAAAGGTTCCCTTAATATCAGAATCAAAAAGAAAAGTACGATTAAGGCCAGAATTTTCTAATCTTTTCTTTTACGTGATTCCAGTAATAATGCTTACGCTATCAGTAATTGCGTTGTATACTATACGATTCAATATTGATCTTTCTATTAGTGATGTATATACGCGAAGGCTCCAAGCAAGAGAGACTGTTATAGGCGGCTCTTTTGTTGCGTATTCTATAACATTTCTTGGCAAAGCTTATATGCCACTTTCAATTGTTATCGGGCTATATTACAAGAAATCTATATTCTTATTTTTGGCAGTCATTTCCTCAATAGCAGTTTTTAGTGTTGATGGCTCCAAGGGCTCGATATTTACGCCTCTATTGATAGTTTGCATCATTTTGCTTGTCTCAAAACCTAGAAATAATGAAGGTTTTCTTTTGCTTGTAGGATGCTGCTGTATCATTGTGCTTTCAATAATCGAAGAGTTCGCGATTGGTTCTAGTATTTTCTCAATTTTTATTGTACGGCGCTTATTTATCATTCCTGCTCAACTGACAACCTATTACTGGGAGTTTTTCTCTTATCATCCACTAGTTTTTCTTAGTGATAGTATATTAAAGATTTTTATTAATCCTCAATATCCCCTTCCTACGGCTATGATCATTGGACTTAATTACTTCCAAGATGCAAATGCAAATGCAAATGCAGGGATTTGGGCGTCTGGTTTTGCGAATTTTGGATACGTAGGTGTCATTATAACTTCAATAATCGCCGCTGTAATTTTGAGAATAGTAGATAGTATTGCGGATACTAATCGCTACGTAGTAGGATGTGTTGTTAGTTTAATGATTGGTATTGCTTGGACTGAACAGGCATTGCATACATCAATACTATCAAGCGGCATTATTGTATTGATTATTGGATTGTATTTATGTCCGAGTGTAATGCTGCCTACTAATTCAGCAGAAACCTCTCAAGATAATCGACTCCATCGGTTTAGTACAAAATAATAAGTATTTAAAAACCACAATTAAAATTTATTATATATTTATCAGAGAAACGAGAAAAATCCTTCTCAAAATACACATTCATAGGTTTTAAGGTAGAGGAAGCATGCTAAGTATTTCTTATAATTCTAATATCAACGCCTCACAAAGCAATCTGGCTAAATATTATCGACAATGTGAATCTACGGGATTAATAGAGAAAAGACAATGTCTCATATTGTTCACTTAACATCAGTGCATTCGCCTTTTGATACACGTATTTTTCATAAAGAATGTCGTTCGCTGGTAAAGGCTGGACATACAGTTACATTGATTGCTCCTCATCATTGTAACGAAACTGTTCAAGGGGTTCATATTGTTGCTTTCCCCAAAGTCAAAGGACGGCTCCAGCGAATTTTATCTGCGTGTAGAGTTTATCGCAAGGCACTACAAGAAAACGCGGAACTATATCACTTTCATGACCCAGAACTAATTCCGATTGGATTATTATTGCGGTTGAGTGGCAAAAAAGTTGTCTATGATATTCATGAGGATTTGCCGCGTTCATTACACGCTATATCGAGAAACTATATACCCAAATTCCTTAAATACCCACTAAGTTGGCTTACAGAGCGTATCGAAAATTTAACTAGCGCACAATTTTCTGGATTAATTACCGCAACATCTACCATACACGATCGTTTCAAAGACATCAACAAGTACACTATTGTTGTAAATAATTATCCCCTACAAGAAGAGTTCGAGTTACTTTCAAATACTGAATGGACAGATCGTACAGAAGCTATTGCCTACATAGGTGTTATTGCCAAAGAACGTGGCATTGTTGAGATTATAAAAGCGATCGGATTGGTCAATTGTCATCGGCAGGTCGGTCTAGATTTAGCCGGGGTCATATCACCTTCGACCCTAGCAGAAGAATTAAAAGAAATGGAGGAATGGCACTGTGTAAATTATAGAGGCATGCTTGATCGTAGTCAGGTAGTCCAGCTATTGGATAAGGTACGTATCGGATTGGTAGTTCTACATTCAGCACCAAGCTTTGTTGTATCACTGCCCGTAAAAATGTTCGAATATATGGCCGCCGGAATCCCAATTATTGCATCTGATTTTCCTTTATGGCGCGAAATTGTTGAGTCAGCCAATTGCGGGCTGCTTGTCGATCCACTTAATCCTCAGGTTATTGCGGAAGCGATTCAATATCTATTAACGCACCCCCAAGAAGCAGAGCAGATGGGAAAAAATGGAAGAATTGCTATAGAGAGACAATATTGTTGGGAAACTGAGGCAAACAAATTAATTCGACTGTATGCTGACCTCAAAATTTCAATCTGGCCTGTATCTGACACATTAGTTGATTCAGAAATTTCAGCCGAAATGATGAAATAAATACTATGAGAGTTTGGTTAACAAAACTAGGAGAGCCTTTATCAATAGATGGTAAAGTACGTCTACATCGTACCGGAATTTTGGCTGAAATACTTGCTGAGGAGGGACATGAAGTCACCTATTGGACAAGTACGTTTAGTCACGCTCTAAAAAAGCAGCGCTACCTTAGCACACATATACTCCATATTCGAGAAAACTACAGAACTGTTCTACTTCATGCGCCAGGTTATCAAAAGAATGTTGGCATTGCTCGAATAATGCATCATCGTCGTGTAGCTAAACAATTTGCTAAACGTTTAGCAAATGAACTTGCACCAGATATCATTTTTTGTGCATTTCCAGTAGTGGACATGATCTCTGCATGTCTACAATATGCCAAACCAAGAAACATTCCTGTAGTAGTTGATGTGCGCGATCATTGGCCAGATATTTTTCTGAATTTGGTTCCAAAATGGTTTCAACCTTTCGCTCGATTAGGGCTGCAGCCTGCTTTCCGGGCAAATACTAGAATTTTTTCCGCGGCTACAGCAATTACTGGGGTTTCAGAAAAGCAGTTGCAATGGGGATTAGCTTATGCAGGCCGCCCTAAGCATTATCTAGACCAAGTATTTCATCATGGTTACCCCGCATTAAAGGTAACCGAAGGCGAAAAAGTCAAAGCTAAAGAAGTCTTAAGAACACATGATATCAATCCAGATCAGTTTATTTGTTGTTTTTTTGGGGCGATTAGCCGGCAGTTTGATCTGGAGACAATAATTTCTGCAGCGAGGCAATTACAAAATCAAGGTATTCAATCGATTAAGTTTGTGCTTTGTGGTAGTGGAAGTCACCTTGAGTATTACCGTAAGCTTGCAGCAGATCTCCAAAATGTTGTTTTCCCAGGTTGGATCAATCAATCAGAGATTGCAGTGTTAATGGAGTGGTCAAAAATTGGCCTCGCCCCCTATAAGGCAGAAGACAGTATGGCGGTCCCAAACAAACCCATAGAATATTTTTCTGGTGGCCTGCCTGTACTTTCTAGCTTACATGGAGAACTAGAAAATATCCTTTGTGAGAATGACTGCGGATTCACTTATGAGCCGAATAATGTTCAAGGGTTTTTAGATAAACTTTTGTATTTGTACAACACACCAACATGCCGTACTGATATGGGAAAAAACGCAACACGCCTCTTCGTCAGTCAATTCTCGGCACAACGTGTGTACACATCTCTTATTCATCATCTTACGAAGATTGCAAACAAGGAGTCATAGTATATGGCCACGGATTTACGAAAAATTGCTGAACAAGAATTCCATAACCGACGGGAAGAGTTACGTTTAGCAAAGCGAGAAGATCATGATTCTTTTTATACGAATCGACGCTTTTATCGCACAACCAGCAAAAGTCGCAAATACCTTGAGCACTGGTTCCAAAACAAATGCCCAGGCAGGAAGATTTTGGATTATTGCTGTGGTCTTGGCGACACCTCAATTAGATTAGCGGAACTGGGAGCTGATGTAATTGGCGTTGATATTTCGGACGTAAGTATAGAAACTGGAAAACGAACTGCCGCAGAGATGCAGCTAAAAGGCAAGATTGAGTTTCTCGTGATGGATGCAGAGAATTTGATATTTGAAAATGATCAATTTGATATCATCGTGTGTAGTGGAGTTCTCCATCACTTAGATCTGGACAAGGCCTATCAAGAACTGGCAAGAGTGCTGAAACCCAATGGTGAAATTATCTGCATCGAAGCTTTGTCGGATAATCCCCTCATTCACTGGTATCGCAGACGCACGCCTCATCTTCGCACTGAGTGGGAAACTGATCATATATTAACAACCGCCAAAATAAAGATGGCTAGCCGATATTTCAACAAAGTTAATATCAAATACTTTCATTTGGCTTCGCTTGCAGCAATTCCGCTCATAGACAAACCAGGGTTCCAACTTGCCTTGAAATTATTAAATGCAATGGATGCAATTCTTTTAAAAATCCCTGGAATTCAGAAGTTAGCTTGGCAAGCGATTTTTACGCTATCAGGACCGCGCTAGTTTTTAACAAAACCATTCTCTCGTGGCTGGGAGTTCGTTTATCATGGAATATGTCGCTTTGCCGAATATTGACTTACTGATATCTCGAATCGGTTTTGGGGCTGAACCATTGGGTGGCGCAGATTGGGGCGATATAGATGAGCAATTAGCTATAGAGGCTGTTGCTAAAGCCCTGGCCCTTGGTGTAAATCTTTTCGACACGGCTGATGTCTGTGGGTTAGGGCGCTCTGAAGAATTACTGAGTGAAGCCTTAGGTGTGCACCGCCACGATGCGGTGATTGTTACCAAGTTTGGGGTAAATTGGCAGCCGGTAATAGGCACACAAAGGGCAAGAACTTTTTTTGACAGTAGCCCAAAGCACGTATACGAGGCCGTAGAAAATAGTTTGCGTCGCTTGCGAATTGACTCTATTCCTATCTACTTAATTCATTGGCCCGATCCAATGACACCATTCAGCGAAACGCTTGAAGCACTCCAACACAGCCAGCAGGCTGGGAAGATCCGTTATTTTGGTGTTTCTAATTTTTCGCTCGAACAACTTAAGGAAGCTTGCAGAATTACAGCCATTTCAGTAATCGAATTGCAGTATAGTTTGTTAGATAGAGCAGCAAACGATGGTGTATTGTCATTCTGTATGCAGCAACAGATAGGTGTTCTTGTCTATGGAACGTTAGGACAGGGCTTATTGACAGGGAAATTTAGCCAAACCACGAAATTTCACGAAAATGACAGACGAAGTCGACTGGCGTCTTTTCAAGGGCAACAATTCCTGAAGAACCTACAATGTGCTGAGCGAGTAAAATATATTGCGGAGAAGTATGCAAAACAACCAGCACAAGTTGCTACACGCTGGGCACTAGAGCATCCTGCCGTTTCATGTGCAATCGTCGGCGCAAAGACACCTGCACAAGTCGAATCAAATGTAGGGGTAAGTGGCTGGAAACTGACGAAAGATGACGCGGCTTATTTGGAACAGGACAAAGAGAAAGAGGCTGGATGATGTTATTGGAACGCGAAGTGATATCTGATTCACGGAATTTAGCAAATGGACACTATGAGTTAGGTTTGTTTGCCAACCCAGACGCTCTTCATGAAGCAGTAGACATTACCGGTCAGGATACACGGTTGCTTCTTCAGCAGTTGCGCCAAATGGTACTAATACGGAAAGCAGAAGAGAAGATTGGCGACATGGTGACAGCCGGCACAATCAAATGCCCCTGTCATTTAGGGATTGGTCAGGAAGCAATTGCCGTTGGCTTATCAACATCTCTACGTTCGACGGATCGAGTGTTCGGTGCACATCGCTCTCATACTCACTTTCTGGCTTTGAACAATGACGTTGATAGTCTGTTTTCGGAAGTATTGGGAAAGGTTACAGGCTGCTCTAAAGGGATGGGCGGTTCCATGCATCTAATTGATAAAGCACATGGCTTTTGGGGTTCCGTCCCGATTGTAGCCGCTTCCGTCCCAATTGCAACTGGAGCTGCTTTGGCAGCGAAGATGGATGGAAAGGGAGATGTTGCCGTCAGTTATTTTGGCGATGGTGCCGTCGAAGAGGGTGCGCTACAGGAGTCACTCAACCTTGCTTCTATCATGAAGTTACCCATTATATTTGTCTGCGAAAACAATTTTTTTGCGAGCCATATGCATATTTCGCAACGACAGTCGCTGAATTCTACGATCAGATTTGCTCATGCACATGGCATTCCTGCACAAATTGTAGATGGCAACGATGTCGTGGCCATGGCCAGGGTTGCCAAAGAAGCCATTGAACGGTCACGCGATGATCTTGGTCCATTTTTTATTGAAGCAGTTACCTATCGTTGGCGTGGACATGTGGGGCCACGTGAGGATACTGACGTTGGGGTGAAGCGCAACGAGGATTTAGGACGATGGAAGTTGCGCGATCCGATTCAACGTTTAGTTGGCGCATTAGAAATGTTCAATCATTTGAAGGTGAATGACTACATCAAATTAGAATCTGAAATTCAAGATCTTATCAATGATGCTTGGTTAAAGGCAGAAGATGCGCCTTACCCTGAGCACCATGCACTGTTAGATCTGGTTTATTTTGACAGCAAGGTCAAGTGATCAATGGAAATGCAAACTATCACATATGCGGAAGGTATTTTATCTGCTTTTCGCTATTTGCTCTCAACACATCCTGAAGTCTTTGTCTTTGGGCAAGGTTTATGGAGTCCCTGGTATGTGGGAACAACCATGACCGATCTCGATAAAGAGTTTGGCAAGCGCCGTATTATCGACAGCCCTGTTTCGGAGGTAGCAGTGACCGGTGCAGCGATTGGCGCTGCGATGGGTGGCTATCGCCCTATTATTGTTCACCCGCGTGTTGATTTCATGATGTTAGCCGTTGACCAAATCGTTACCCAAGCTGCCAAATGGACTCATATGTTTGGCGGACAAACCAATGCACCACTTACGATTCGCGGCATCGTAAATCGCGGTGGCGAACAAGGGGCGCAGCATTCACAAGCCATGCATTCCTGGTTTGCTCATGTCCCCGGTCTACGTGTTGTTATGCCTGCAACACCTGAAGATGCACGAGATTTATTGATTGCAAGTGTGCTTTCAGATGATCCTGTCCTTTATATTGATGACAGGTGGTTATATGAAACGACACAAGTTGTACCACCAATCAGCGAGAAGAAACTTTCTGTTCAAAAACCGAAAATTATTCGAGAAGGGACTGATTGTACACTAGTTGGCAGCAGCTACTCAACTCAACTTTGTTTGGATGCCGCTGATTTACTTGAATCAAACAGTATTAGTTGTGAAGTTGTCGATTTGAGAGTGATCAATCCACTTGACTATGAAACACTAGTTACCTCTGTTGAAAAAACGCAACGGCTATGTGTTGTTGATGGTGGATGGAGCAACTGTGGATTAGCCGGCGAAATAATTGCGGGCATTTCAGAAAGAATATCACCAGGAACACTGCTCGCGCGGCCTATCCGCATGACGCTGCCGGATGCACCCGCTCCAACTAGCAAAGTACTAGAGCAGGTTTATTACTGCAAGCCGGAACAGATCTGCCACCGAGTTGCATCTATGTTTGAAAGATAACGACAAGATCTCACATTAGTTCAAGCAGCTTCTCATTTGCACTGAACATCATCACACCACTTACTTAAGCAACTGCTGGAATCAATGTCTGCACCAGAACAATTTTTTGTAGGGCTACACCTCACCTTATCAATAATCTCCTAGCCTAGCAAACCTAAAACAGATTTATCATGCCGGCCCAAAGGCTTAGGCTCTACATGTATTGATAGAAATCTAAACTTAATTGGATTGACAATCTATTATATTTAGTAATCTATTCGTATGTTTATAGAGCTGGCTTGTCTTGTATGAGGTGAGTAAAACATGCTAAAAAGATCATTGGATATTTTTTTCGCTTTCTTAGGACTACTGATAAGTGCACCGATACTGCTTCTTGCAGTAATAGCCATTTGGCTTGAGGATCGCGCTTCTCCTTTTTATATTGCGCCACGTGTTGGACAAGACGGTAGACTATTCTCAATGGTTAAACTTCGTTCAATGATTATAGACGCAGACAGATTCAAGATTGACTCTACATCATCAAACGATCCCCGACTTACAATTGTTGGAACGTATATTCGCAAATATAAAATTGATGAGTTGGCACAATTATGGAATGTACTGATTGGTGATATGAGTCTAGTCGGTCCGCGTCCTAATGTGAAACGCGAAGTCGATCTATACACGTCTCTTGAACAGAACTTATTAAGTATAAAACCAGGTATTACAGATATCGCTTCTATTGTTTTCTCTGACCTTAATGACCTTCTGCAGGATAGTAAAGATCCTAATCTTGACTATAATCAATTAATTAGACCATGGAAAAGTCGACTTGGGCTGCTCTATGTGGAAAACCGCTCATTCATTTTAGATATCAAGTTAATCTATTTGACAGTTGTAGCACTAATCTCTCGTCGTAATGCACTAAATGGAATTCAGAAGATTTTATGCGAATTTGAAACGGACGAAATCGTAAAAGAAATTGCAGATCGCCGTGCACGATTAATTCCTTTTCCGCCACCTGGCTCCGATGAGATTGTAAAAAGCCGCGAGTTACCACAAACTGCTTAGTTGTTTGTGGCAACTCTGACGAACATAAATCTAGAAAGCGAAAGTATTCATCTCCACAGTTTGGCTGCGCTCAGGTCGAAGCCCTCACCTTCTCGGCCAGTGTCAATCCGATTGTTTATTTGGGTGGACGGCCCGTCTTTATCGATAGTGAGCGCGCTTCCTGGAACATGGATCCAGAGCTACTGGCAGCAACCCTGGCGCGCAAAGCGCGCCAGGGCTGCTTGCCCAAAGCCGTGGTTGTCGTCCATCTTTATGGTCAGAGTGCCGACCTAAATCCTATATTAGAAGCTTGCAACACCTATGATATTCCCCTGATCGAAGACGCGGCGGAAGCCTTGGGGAGCAGCTATCATGGTCGTGCACCGGGAACTTTTGGTAAAACGGGAATCTACTCTTTTAATGGCAACAAAATCATTACAACCTCCGGCGGTGGTATGTTGGTCTCGCACGACGCCGCGCTGATTACCCATGCCAAGAAGCTAGCTACGCAGGCGCGTGATCCAGGACCCCATTATCAACATTCAGAA
>Ga0105046_10007606_pt1 | contig 17044 bp, 21 predicted proteins | sample MAT03_FD_78385 | JGI IMG/M metagenome (GOLD analysis project Ga0105046, IMG submission 78385) | Freshwater microbial communities from Lake Fryxell liftoff mats and glacier meltwater in Antarctica - MAT-03 (megahit assembly) | ecosystem: Environmental > Aquatic > Freshwater > Ice > Liftoff...
AATGCGTTTCCGTTTCTAAGCGGTTGCGCTGTGAGCCTCGCAGTCCAGGGCGGCGCCTATGATCACAGGAGAGCGCTCATGACCGGCCAGTTTCCAGGAACTCCCCTCGTACCGACGCAGAGGGCCGCTGTGTGGGCCGATCCCTGCCCGCTGATGCAGCGTATTTCGATCCAGTCCACCCCTCTGCCGCCGGCCCCACCTCCGCCATCGGATCCCTCGCCGCCCGAACCCGTCCCGGGACCCGCCGCGCCAGGCGATCCGTTGCCGCCGTAATCACTGCTGCTTCCGCGCTGTCGATCGTCCCCCGTGCCCAGTAGCGACGGTTGGCCACCGGCACCGGTCATCTTTATGCTGCTCGGAGCAGCCGTGGTGCTCGGCTGCTGGCTGCCGCGCTTCGTGTCGCGCCGAGAGCCGACGGTGGCGTTCCTGCTCATGCTGCTGGGCGCCACGGCATCGTTCGCCGTACCCGCGCTCACCCCGTTGCTCAATCCCCTCGAGCACCCCGCGGTGTGGACCCATGCGACCGAGGTGTGCGTGATTCTTGGCTTGTTTGGCGCCGGTCTGCGCATCGACCGGCGTGACTCGCACCGTCGCTGGCGGCCCACGCTGCGCCTCTTGGCGGTGGCGATGCCGCTGGCGATTGTGGCGATGACCGGTGTCGGCATGTTGGCCGCCGGTCTCCCGCTGGCATTCGCGCTGCTGCTCGCCGCCGTACTGGCGCCCACAGATCCGGTGCTCGCCGGCGCGCTGCAGGTCGGCCGACCGCACGCCGGGGGCGAGGATGCGGTGCGCTTTGCGCTGACCACCGAAGCCGGACTGAATGATGGTCTGGCGTTCCCGTTCGTGCATCTTGCGCTGGCCCTGGTGCTCGCCGCCGCTGCAGCGTCCGGCGTGTTCGACCTGGCGCTATGGCTGGAATGGTTCGCCCAGGACCTGCTCTATCGTTGTCTCGCCGGCGCGCTCACCGGCGCACTCGCCGGGGTGCTGCTGAGCAAGGTGCTTTTCGACTGGCCCCGCGCAAATGCGCTCGCCCACAGCGAGACCGGAGTGATCGCCTTCGCGGGTGTTCTGCTGACCTACGGCGCCACTGAGCTTATCGGCGGCTACGGTTTCATCTCGGCGTTCGTGTGCGGGGTGTGCCTGCGCCGAGATCCGGCGTTCCGAGAGTTTCGCATCCGCCTGCATGACAGCTCGGAGGCAATCGAGTTCGCGCTCACCGCCGTGCTGCTCGTTGCACTTGGCGCAACGCTGCCGTTGCTCTTGACCGCACTCGACGCGCGCACGATCGCGGTCGTGCTCGCGCTGCTATTGGTTGTGCGACCGCTGACTGCGTGGGGTGCGCTGCACGGACTGCCGCTCACCGGGCGCGAACGTGCTGTGATGGCGTTCTATGGCATCCGTGGCATTGGCTCGCTCTACTACCTTGCCTATGCCACCCTTCATCTGCCGAGCGAAGGCGACCTGATGATGCAGCTTTGGGCCATGGTGGCACTGGCGATCGTCCTGTCCTCCATGCTGCACGGGTTCACCGCTGGCTCTGCGGTGGACGCCACCACGGCAGAAAGACGCAGGTAGCACCGCACACTTCACATTCTCGGCTGGGCGTGGTCCGCGGATGCAGGGGCGGGCGTCGTTGGCAACTGCCTGCCCAGTGCGGCGCGCACCGCCTTCGCCTCGCGCTGAATCTCGAGGTCAACGGCACTGGGTCCAAGCCATCGGACCCAGACGCCCTGCTCGTCCAGGTGATCGCCGATGGTCTTGACCACGGCGAGCAGCGGCAGGGCCAATAGCAGCCCCCAGCCACCCCAGAGTGCACCGAAGCCGGTGAGCGCAACGATAGAAGCGGCCGGATGCAGCAGGCACGCCCTGCCCTGCATCAGCGTGCCCGCCACCATGCCGATCACTCCAGCAATGAATGCCGCGCCGGCCCCGACCCACAGACCCTCGAGGACGGTACCCAGTTGCGCAAGGGCGATGACGCCGGTGAGCAGCGCAATCAAGGTCGTGCCGACATAGGGCACTACGTGTAGCAATCCGGCCAGCACACCCCACAGGGGCGCTTGTGAGACGCCGAACCAGGCAAGCCACGCCCACACCAGGACAGCGATCAGTAGATTGCTCAGGACGAGATTGACCAGGTAGCGGCCGAGCCGCACATTGACTTCGCGCAATACGTCCACAGTTTGCCGCCTTGCGCTGAGCGTGGGGCCCATGCTGTGCATGAGAACGCGCCGGAAGTGATCGCCCGAGGCCAACAGGAAATAGGCGATCAAGGTGGCCGTGGCGATAACCACAAGCACCCGGGCCGCTGCAGAAAGCTGGTCGCGAAGCACCGCCATCAATGCTGGAACGACCGTCGGCTCGGCCGCCACCTGGGGTGGCCTTGCCGTATCGGGAGTCACGACGGCCTTGCGCGGTGGGTGCCCTGGGGCAGCCACCGGGTCAGCGCGCTCGGGCGCCCCGGTGGCCGCGCTGGCAGCCGCTTCGATCTCCTCGGCAGCTTCGGTAAGATGGGCCAGGGGGCCGCCGCTGGTACCACCGAGGTTACGTATCGACTCCTTTAACGTACGCGAAGCCTGGGGCAGCTGTTCTATCACCGAGAGCGCGTCATCCTGGAGCGAGATAAGCGCACCGCCCACTGCCCCCAATACGCCTGCAAGCACCAAAGCCGCGCCGATGAAGGCCGGGACCCGCAGGCGTTGCAACGCTTGCACCGACGGACGCAGGGTATAGCTGATCAAAATAGCCAGGACCACCGGAATGAAGAACGACTGCCCTTCGTGCAGCAACGCAATCAGGGCGATCGCCGCCAACATCCAAAGTGCCACCGCGGGCATCGGATTGCCTGCCCAATCGGGTCAGGCGCGGGTGGTGTGCTTCATCCGGTCACGCAGGGTGCGGATCTGGTCATGGTTGGCCCGCGTACCGGCCATCTGGCGGGCGATCAGTGAACCGATGCCTGCTGGAAGTGGTTGAGCGACCGCCTCCTTGTAACGCTCAAGCGCCTTGTCCTCGCCGCGCTCACATTCTTCGAGCATGGCCAGGTCCTCGTTGGACGAGAACGCCGCGCGCACCGTTACCCACCCACGGTGGGCCGCGCCGGAAACTGTGCCGTCATGCTCCGGCTTGCCACCGAGGTCGATCACGGCCGCGCCCAGCTCATCTGCCGCGCTCTTGCAATCCTGGGCCCGGCGTTCGAACAGCGATTTGATATCCGCCCCAGTGGCGTTTGTCGCGCAGGAACGGAAGCCGTATTCGCCATCCTTGCAGTTCTCGATGAGCTCGTTGAGTACTTCTACAACTTCTTCGTTGTCCAGCTGATCAGTTGGGGTTTGCATCTGTCTTCTCCTGTGGGGCCACCGGCAGGGCTGTTGCTCTGCATGTCTGACCCTTGAACGCAACGCCCGGGCCCGCCTGCGCTACCGGCCATGGCGCGAGTGCGTGTCCCGCCCGCGCTCAAAGCTGCGAGCGGACAAGGACGGCCAGATCGCCGATCAATCGGTCGCTTATCGGCCGCCGCTGCCAGTGCTGCAGACTGACCGCACGCGCGTCCTTCAGGTCGTTCTCGAAGGACCCCCGCATCGCCTGCGCGAACTGTGCATCATAGACATTGAGGTTCGCTTCGTCGTTCAACTGAAAGGATCGATTATCGAAGTTGGTCGATCCGACCGATACCATGCGCTCGTCGACCACCATCGCCTTGCAGTGATACATCGTCGGCAGATACTCGTAGATCTCCACGCCTGCGCGCAGCAGCGGCCCCCACAGTGCTCGCGATGCCTTGCGCACCACCCGGTGATCGATATGGCGGCCGGGCACCAGGATACGCACACGCACCCCGCGCCCCCGCGCCTCGATCAGGGCCTGCAGGGTCAGTCGGTCCGGAACGAAGTAGGCGACTGACAGCTCGATGCTGCGCTCGGCGGCCGTGATCGCCAGAAGGTACATCAGATGCATGCTCTCCGAGCCGCCTGACGGCGAGCTGCTGAACATCTGCGCGGCGCTGTCCCCAACCGGGGCGAGATCCGGAAAGTAGCGCGCACCGTGCAGTACGTCGCCAGTGCTCTTGATCCAGTTATCCAGAAACACCGCCTGCATCTGTGCCACCACCGGGCCCTCGACCCGGAAATGCATGTCTCGCCAGTGGGCGGGGTTCTGGGCATGACCCTCCCACTGGGGCGCGATGCCCACCCCGCCGGTGAACCCGATGCGCCCGTCGATCACCAGTACCTTGCGATGAGTGCGGTTGTTCATCCGGCCCAGGTGATACCAGTTCAGAGGGTGATAGCGGGTGACCTGGGCACCCGCCTCGGTCATCTGCGTGAGAAGCGCTGGATCGATCTCGCGCGAACCGATCCAGTCGAGCAGTATATGCACACGCACACCGGCGAGCGCCCTGGCCGCCAGTGCGCTGGCAAAGCGTGCGCCGATGTCACCAGACCAGTAGATGAAGGTCTCGAAGGTTATGCTGACCCGGGCGCTTTCGATTGCCTCGATCATCGCTGGAAAGATCTGTGCGCCGTTATGCAGTATCTGCACCCGGTTGCCTGGAACGATCGAGGGGCCGAGCAATATACCCATCGTGCGCATGAACGCATCATCACCGGTACCGTAGAAGCGGGGCACGCGCCGCCCGATCCGCTTTTCCCCACCCCCGAGGTTGAGCAGGAGCAGCGCGCATATCAGCGTGATCAGGATGCTCGCCGCGCTGGTGATCAGGGTGGTCATCGCTTCATGCTCGGCTTCTCAGCGTCTTCGACCTTGCGGCAGACAGGCGAACCACCGGGCTGCAGGCAAGCAGGCGCGGGGGGTGCGCCGGCCGCGCGCTTGCCATCCGCGCGTGCCGCGAAGCAGCTCGCAGCCTGTACGGGCATCAAAGTAAAAGGCGCATCCCGGCGCGCGGGCTGCGCCTCGATCTGACAGACAGCCCGTGCTTTGACTTAGCGACCCTGCGTATTGGACGATGTGTTCGGTCGAACGTTCGACGGCACCGACGGATCCGGATTTTTGCTGTTCAGTTTGTCTTGCGCAACGCCCGGACGAGCACGTTCACCCGCGGCCGGTGAGCCCGGCGTGCGATCCGGATTCGAAGCGCGCGTACCCGTAGTCGTAGATGGTACGCCGGGCTGCGCCTGTCGCACATTGCCGGGAACCTGCGGGTCCGGGTTGGAACGTGCGGCACGATCGCCCGCGTTGGGTGCGTTGGGCGAAGGCGGGGCCGAGCGCACGTTCTCCGGCACCGACGGATCTGGATTGCGCTTGCGGTCTTGCGCACGCCCGGCGTTGTCCGGGCTCGCCTTGTCCATCGGCCGCCCATCGGAACTGCGGCTGCTGCGGGCAGCGCCTGGGCTGCCATCCTTCGTGGTGCTATCACGGCGGTTCATCTCGCCCGGACGGTTCGTCTCGCCGGGACGGTTCATCTCGCCCGGGCGACTCATGTCCGAAGCCCCTGTTGAGGCCGGGGCATTGGGGGTGGTCGAATCACGGGGCGTGGGTTGCGCCGATTGAGCAAGTACCGAAGTGCCCGCAAACAACAGCGCCGCCGACACTGCCGACGCCAGTGCCTTTATCTGGTTTGTTTTCATGGTGTTCTCTCCTGAGGATGATGTGCGGCAGGAATGCCGACATAGGTACACCCGCAATAGCCGTGCCCTGCTTTGCGGCGCGGACCGCGCAAGGGTCGCCAAACCGCGGGAACGTCCGTTGCGTGCCGCCCGAGACCTATCTGGGCGAAGGAGAACCGCATGGACACACTGAACCTTGCCATCTGGTTGGCACTGAGCATCGTTGCCGTGGTGCTGGTGGGATTGTCGGGCGCGCTCTGGCGGGCGTTTAGAGCGCGAAGGCAAAGTGAGGTCATCGATTACGATCCGTGGCGGGCGAAACGTGGGTCGACGCACTCGCCCTGGATCGGGCGTTGAACGCGTAGCGCCCACACCATGTCGGATGACACCGCGATCCGCGCCGCCACGGCGGCCAATGCAGGTAACCCCGCGAGGCGGCCTGCGCGTCGCCGACGGTTCCTGGGCTTCTCTGTCGCAGCGCTGATCGCGCTCCTGGTCGTGGTCACCATGTTTGAATGGAACTGGTTGCGCCGCCCGCTCGAACGCTATGTACTGCACCAGACCGGCCGCGAACTCGAGTTGCGAGGCGACGTCACCGCGCGCTGGTCGTTCTCGCCGGCGTTCGCGCCCACCTTCACCCTGCGCCAGGTTCGCTACGCCAATCCGGACTGGGCCGAGCAGCGCGCGCTGGTGGACGCGGAGCAGATCTCGCTCACCCTGCCGCTGCGCGCATTGTTCAGGGGAGGACTGCTGATCGAGGATCTCTCGCTGGTCGGTGTGACGGTGGGTCTGGAGCGCGCCGAGGATGGCCGGGGATCCTGGCGGCTCGATCGTGCTCAATCCGATCCCGCGTCGTCCATCGTCTTGCGCCGGGTGCTGATCGAACGCGGGCTGGTGCGATTCCTGGATCCCGCCAGTCAGACCGATGTGCTAGCCACGGTAGGCGCGCCTTCGGGCGGGAGGCTGAGTATCGACGCCACTGGCCGCGTACGTGCGACGCCGCTCACCCTGCGCATCGACACTTTGCCGGCAGATCAGCTGCTCTCCGGCATGATCACCTCCCCGGACGACGCACCTCAATTTCGAGGCCAGGGACGTGTCGGCGAGGCGAAGGTGTCGTTCAGCGGCCATCTTGGGGAAGGCCATGCCGTCGCCGGCACCCGGGTGGACGTGCGCGCCAGCGGCCCGGATCTTTCCGCATTTCGACCGCTGGCCCGCGCGGCCATTCCTGGCACGCCCCCGTATCGTCTGCATGCCAAGGTCGCGGTGGAGCAGGATCGCGTAGACATCGCTCTCCAACCCTCGACGTTCGGCGAGAGCCAGTTGCAGGGCGTTATCCAGGTGCTGTTCGGTAAAGAGCGCATCCGGGTCGAAGGTCGCCTGACGGCTTCGCCGCTGGATTTCGATGATCTCGGGCCGCTCATCGGTGCCGCGCCTGGAACCGGCCCAGGCGAGCAGGCGTCCCCAAAGCAGCGCGCCCTCGCCAAGCGCGGACGAGAGCGCGGGCGCGTACTGCCCAATATCGCGTTTGACACTGCCTTCTGGCCGAACGTCGACCTGGATCTCACGCTTGAAGCCAAGAAGGTGAAGGATTCCGGTCGACTGGACATAGATTCCTTCCTGTTTCGGGCCCGCCTGGAGGCCGGACAGCTGTCGGTCGACCCGCTGCAGGTCGCGATCGCAGGCGGTCGCATCGATGGCAGCCTCTCGCTCGCCACCAACAAGAGCGACGTCACCCTGAAATCGAATCTGAAGTTGCGCGCACTCAAGCTCGATCGCCTGCTGCCGGCGACGGGCCGCACGACATCGAGCATCGGTCAATTCGGTGGCACTGTCGAACTGACCGGCCACGGCCGTTCGCTCGACGCGGTGCTCTCCGGCAGCAACGGGCGCATCGCGCTCGCGATGGGGCCGGGCGAGATCAGCAATCTTGTCATCGAACTGGTGGGGCTCGACGGTGGCGAGGCGCTGCGCTTTCTGCTGGGCGGGGATCGGCGTACGCGGGTGCGCTGCGCGGTCGCGGCAATGCCGGTGGTGAACGGTCAGGTGCGGGCTGAGTCGGTCGTGTTCGACACCGAGGACACGAATCTTGTGGTCACCGGGCAAGCCGACCTGCGCACCGAGCAACTGGCCTTCGTGGTTCATCCCACGCCGAAAGATTGGAGCCTCTTTGTACTGCGTGGTCCGATTCACTTGCGCGGCACATTCATCGAGCCCGAGATCAGGGTCGATAGAGTCGCGCTTGGCGCACGTCTGTCCGGCGCCGTGCTCCTCGGCTTGATCAACCCACTGGCCGCCTTGCTGCCGCTGATCGAGACTGGCGGTGGCACCGACGCCGACTGCAAGGCCCTGCTCGATCAGGCACGTATTCAAACGCAGCGCCTGTCGGCACCTCCCAGCCCGGTTCGCCCCTGACCATGCCAAAAGAACAAGATTCAGCGTCCAGTCTCCGCGCGGGCATGCTGGCTGCCATGGCACTGCTTGTACTGGCACTGTGGGTAACAGTGCCAATTCTGCCTGGCGTGCTGTGGGCGGTGATGATCGGATACTGGAGTCACCCGTTGCATCAGCGGCTGGGTGCACGGCTCAATCCGACGTTCGCGGCGGCACTGTCCACGGTGCTTATGGTAACGCTGCTGGTATTGCCCACGCTGTGGCTCGCCAGCGCGCTCGCTCAGGCGTGGGCCTGGGCGCAGGAGTCGATTCCCCACGGTGTCGATCAGGCATTGTTTCGCATACATGATCTTCTGGGGCAGTACAGCGCTATTCGACCTTCGATGCTGAACGCGTTGCCACTGTCCGCAGCCGACGTCGACTGGGTGGATCTGGGTAAGCGCTCGGCCAATGCACTGAGCGCCATGTTCGCCTCCCTGGTCCTGCGCGCCGGCGACTGGGTGTTCCATGGCGTTATCGCGATCGGCACCCTGTTTTTCATCTATCGCGACGGATCGCGCTTGTGGCAACGGGTCAAGGACGCCGCGGTGCGCCACCTGCATGACACCGGTACGCAGGCAGTTCGACTGATCGAACGTACTGCTTCCGCCGTCACTCGTGGCGTGATTCTCACCGCGCTCGTGCAGGGCGCGCTCTCTGGTCTGGGTTACTGGTGGGCTGGCGTACCGCAGCCCCTGCTCTTGGCCGTGTTGACTGTTCCTGCAGCGGTGATCCCGGTCGGCGCTGCGCTGATCTGGGTGCCGGCAGCGCTCTGGCTCGCGCTGTCAGGAGACGTCACGGCAGCTTTCCTGCTGACGATCTGGGGTGTGCTCGTCGTCGGTCTTTCCGACAACGCCCTGCGGCCGCTGCTGATGGGTGAACAGGTGCCCCTGTCATTCTGGCCGCTTACCCTCAGTATCGTAGGGGCAACGCTGGCGCTCGGAGTGCCCGGGGTATACGTCGGCCCGATTGTGTATGCGCTCGTGTGCGAACTGATTCTGCGTCCGCGCGACGCGCTGGTAGAGAGCGTGCGAACCAGCGCCGCCATTGCGTCGCCGGTGGCCGTTACGGCAGCAGTCGCGATGGCGTCCACAGGTAAACAGCCCGTGTCACTTTCGTCATCGACCGATGAGTCTGTGATTATGTGAGCAGGACACAGGCTTGCCCGCTACTTCTCGGCGGCGACGTCGACTGTCGTAAACCCTACAGACGCCCTTTATTGCCCGGTTGTTCGTTGGCTATCGATGCGGCCGACCGGTGATGTTCACGCTTGGCTTTCTTCGCTTTAAAGTACTGAACAACGGCCCAGACAATAGCCATCGTGAAGGTCGCAAGAAAGAGGTAGGGGATTATTGACGAAGACGTATTCACGGAGCGCTCCTTGGGAGTATCAGGTCACATCGCCATGGAATGATATTTGCCCACGTTGGGACAGCTATCCGTGTGCCCGGCCCGCCATCACTACCTGGACGGGCTGGGTGGGTTTGAGCTTCCGCTCAACCCGCGGTCCAGATCAGCTGGTCTGCTGGAAAGCCTTCTTCCGAGGCGGTGCGAAGCAGTCGCTCGCGTGCTTCTCGCGTCAGCAAGGTGCCGCGCGAAATCACCTGAAGCACCGTGCGGCGACGGTTCCCGATCAGGGCGAACTGATAGTCGCCGTCCAGATCGAGTATCCAATGGTCGGTCCAGACCAGGGGCACCCATCCTGTCCAGGTCGGCGCGAAGCTGATGCTCATCTGTCCCTGCGGCACGCCGGAAGCGGCCGAACGCACCTGACCCTGGGTCACCCGGCTGCGTCCCTCGCGGTCCACCCGCTTCTGTGTCACCGAGAAGCCGTTACCCTCAGAATGCGGCTGGTAGTAGTACCGTGCGATCTCCCCGCTGAGGCTGGCCAGCACGTGCCAGTGCCCGACAAAGCGGACAGGGTCGACCATTGCACAAACCCGCGGCGCAGGTGGCGCGGGGCGCATCTGCCTGACCAGGCCTATATTGCCAGCAGCGTGCTTGTACTTGCTCGCAGCCTGGCCCAGGATAGGCGCGAGCATCGGCAACAGCGCACGCAGCCACACACCAGATCGTTTGGCGGCTGGCAACATCGTAGACCGGGCCCCTCCCAGCAGTCGACCCCGCAGCAACCACGCTCCCAGCACCACTCCGGACATAGCCAGAGGTTTCGCATAGCTGCCCGACCGCCGTGCGTGTTCGGCACACTGAACACGATCATCGCGAAATCGCTGGTCAGCACGCTGCACTGCCTGTTCAGCGAGGGCGATCTGCCGTTCCATCTCGAGCACACTCATTTAAACCTCACTGGGGTGCCGTTGCCGCCGCATCCTGCGGTGCGACGGAGGAGGGGGTGCCCTTGAGCGCGCGCCAGCTCGCGTCGAAGTGGATACGCTGCAGGTTGCTGCGAGCCGCAAGCGCGCTCAGCACCGCGCTGAGCACTGCAGCCACCGCCAGCGCCACCAGCACGAACGGCCAACTCCAGCCTGCCTGCACCGCCCACAGCACAAGCGCGCCTAACAGCGCGAGCCAGGCGGTGAAGAGCATGAGCGCCCCTACTACGGCGAGCACCAGACTGCGTACGCCAAGGAAGAGTGCGCGCCTGGCCTCCAGGGCAAGCAGCGCCATGCGAGAGGCCACCGCGTCGTGTGCATGCTCGAGCATCTGCCCGAGCAGCACACGCCACGATCGAGGCTCGCTTGAGCGGGCAGGCGCTGCAGCGGCCGCGTCCACTTATCGACTCCAGAGACGGCTGATCAGATACACGGCTGCGGCGGTGACGCCAATTGCGGTAAACGGCCGTTCTCGCACATAGACCCGCACATCATCCATCCACTGATCTCGGGTCTTCATGAGCCCCTCAGCCGTGGACTGCAACGTTGCGGTGGTGTCGCTGGCCATGGATGAAACCCGATCGACCATCGGGGCCACCGAGGCTGCAACGCGGTCGACAGTATCGTGCGCTTTCGCGGTGGCTTTGTTGATCGTACTATCTATCGTGGCTGCCGTATGTTCCTGATTCGTGTACATGGTTGATCTCCGGTTACTGGACAGTTGAACTTCTACAGGGCGGTGCGAATTGGCAGGTTCAAGGGTGCACCGCACCCTGTTCCCCCGTGACCTGAACACGCAAACGATGCGCAAGCGCCACATCGTCAGTACGTCCACAGTCATTTGTCTTGACGCAAACGGTGTGCCCGAGCGCGTCGAGCGAAGGCACGGGGTGCCAGACTTGGCTACCAAGCAACGTAGCGTTCGATGCGGGGCCGTTCCTTGCACGCTCTGACGGGATGAACATCCACTCCATTCCAGCGTCCCTTGGCGTACCGGCGTCGGTGCCGCCCCAGCCGGCAGATCCGCCAGTGCCATCGCAGCCGGTCAACGACCCTGCGCCCGCCCCGCCCGCCCCGATCGCTGAACCCGACCCACCTGCTCCCGGTGTGCTCGCGTGAATGACTCGCCTCATTCGCTGTTTGTCTCCACGGTGGACCCAGTGCAGATCGTGGTACACGGCACGGTCATGTACTGGTTTCCGTTCCTGCTGTTTCGCTTCATCCTTCGCCGCGATGTGGGGGCGGTGGCCATCGCCGATGTTGGTGCTGGTCTCCTGATTGCCGACGCTTCCGAGGATGCGATGGCCGGCGGCTGCGAGTCGGTCCACATGCGCAAGGCGATAACGCTGAAGGCGGACCCGCTTCGGCTGGCAAACGACTACGTCGACCGGGAAGGCCGGAGAGCGGGTGTGATCCCTGCGTGCGCGTTGCTCAACGCGCGTACGTCATGCGCATGCCCGAGGAGCACCTGTCAATGAAGATAGCACCACAGACCACGCCTGAAATGACTCACATCGCCGAGCTGGTCAAGGACATCCAGGCGGTGATGTTCACCACAATCGATGACCAGAGCCTGCTGGTCAGTCGCCCGATGAGCGTGCTGGAACTGGACAGCGACAGTGCGTTCTGGTTCTTTACCGATATCGAGTCGCCGAAGACCGACCAGCTCGCCCGGGTCAACCTGAGTTGGAGCGATATCGAGCGCGGCGTGTTCGTGTCAGTCTCCGGTGAGGGTGAGCTGGACAAGGATCCGGCGCGGATCGAAGCCTTGTGGACGCCGTTTGCCAAACCCTGGTTTCCCCAAGGCCCCAGCACACCGAACCTCGCCTTGGTGAAGGTCAGCACCCGCGTAGCGGAGTACTGGGACGGGCCGCACAGCAAGATGGTTCGCGCGCTGTCGATGGCGGTGTCGATTGCCGCCGCCCGGCCCATTGGGATGGGTGATCACGCTGTGGTCGAACCGCACGTGCACAAAGGCTGAGGCCGCACCGCGCCCAAGCCTGCGCGTGGGACTCAGGTCCGCGAACTGGGGGCGCTTGTCGCCCTAGGTTGGACGATCATCGCTTTGATCGCCCACCCAGTTTGTCCAGAACGAACGGCGGCAGGGTGAACATCGATTTATGTATCGCGGCGGTGTAGAGACGCAGCGCACCCAGGCGGTTCACGCGTCGCTCCAGTTCGCTCGACGCGATCGACGTATCGCCCCTTCGCTTGGACGCACAGGCATTGACCCACCAGCCCCCGGCATGGCGGATGGGTGCCAGATATGCGGCCACTTCGTCGAAGGCGGTACGCAGCGATTCGAACACCTCGCGCACATGCACCCATTGATCGAAAGCTGAACCCACCTGCATCGTCAACTTACCCTCTTGCGTGAGGCGGGCCGCACATTGTTGAAACCAGCCCGCGGTGTAGAGCGGTTGCGAGTGGGGGTCGGGGTCGGTCAGATCAAGGATGATCAGATCCCACGGGCCCGTGTTTTTCGCTACGAATGCCTGCCCGTCCATCGTATGGATGTGGACGCGGGAGTCGCACCCAGCGAGTACGCCCTGATGCACCGCGGGCATAAAGCGCGCGCTCGCCGAGAGCACTCCGCCATCAATCTCCACCAGATCGATGTGGCTGATTGTCGGATAGCGGCAGAGTTCGCGCACACTTCCGCCATCGCCGCCACCAATCACCAGCGCCCGGCGTGGATCCGGGTGCAGGCATCCGGCCGGATGCACCAGAGATTCGTGATACAGGAACTCATCGGCTTCGACGCACATGAAGTGGTCGTCGAGCAGCAGCGCCCGCCCATGCTGCGCAGTCTGCGCGATCCGCAGGCGCTGGAGCCCAGTGTGCTGGTCCGCGAGCCAACCGGTGATCCGATAACCATGGCAGGTGCCGGAGTCACTCTCTATCGCCCAGTCGGTAAGCTGATTCATCTCAGCGCCCGCCGCTGCGCTGAAAACAAGGGCGCGGCGGTGTTGCAGCTGCTGTCTCCGCCACTGGCCGAGCCGGCAGGGTGTCTGGGCGGCGCGGGCTCTCTGCCTGGTTCAACCCTTCCAGCGGCAGATGCAGCGCCCGCTCCTGGACGCCCAACGCCGCGACCACCCGGAAATGGCGCTGCGAGATGTACCAGAGTTCGTCACGGTCGTTGGCGAGAATGAAATAGCCCTCGCTGGTTTCCGCCGGGCTGTACACCCCCAGCACGCGGTATGCCGTGACTTCCGAGAAGCCGTTGGCGAGGGGACGCGGCAACGGCCCGCTGCCCGCAAACTCGAGCACGCGCACATACACGCCAGGTTCAATATAGATCATCCTGCGTGCTGCACGATTGGCGCTTGACTGACCCGGGCTGCCTGGGTGCGCAGCAGCCGGGTGCAGAGCGGACGGTTGGGGCGAAACGCCTTGAGCAGACGCGACCAGATCGCCTCTGCCTGAGCGGTGTGATCCTGGGTGGCGTTGCACACGTAAAGATCCACGGTGAGAAATCTGGCCTCCGGCCAGGTATGCACCGCCAGATGGGATTCTGCGAGCAGAACCGCCACCGTTGCCCCCTGCGGCCTGAACTGATGCGAGGACACGCCGACGACGGTCAAGCCTGCCTCGTCGACCAGGGCGCGGCAGAAACGGGCAAGCCGCCCGGCGTCGCACAACAGAGGGGGGTCGGCGTCACAGTCATGCCATTCCCCAAGCAGGTGGATACCGGCATTGGATAGCACCGGGACTGGCGGACTCTTTCGCTCTGGATAGACCATCTATAAAGGTTACGTCCTGTCCTGTTCTGGCCTGTGGTGCGCATCTAGCGCAATCGACATGCCCGCCGGTCAGAACGCGGCGCATCCGGGCTCGCTCTTTGCGCACGTGTGTCTCACGGCAGAGCCGGCTGACGTCCACCTTCGACAGGGGTGCACACGAAGCAACGGCATGCCTGCCAGTCGCAATCACGCCCTGGGCTCCCAAGGAGACTTTTCTGATGAATCACCATATCGCTTCCCCGAACATGCCTCGTTCGCGTTCCATCGCGTTTTACGCGTTGCTGGGCGCTGGGATCCTGGTCAGTGGCTGCAGTCGCGAGCCGGCGGCGCCGCCACGTACCCAGAACCCCGCAGCGAACACGCAGCCCCAGACCAGCGCCCCCCAGCAGGCGGGCGTGGTCGTCGATGATGTGGCAATCACTGCCCAGGTCAAGACGCAACTGATGGCCGATCCGTCAGTCAAGGGGTTGGCAGTGAATGTCGATACCCAGAACGGCGTCGTCACGCTGTCTGGCAAGGTTGCCAGCGGGCCCGAGCGCGACAAGGCGGTGCAGGTCGCCCGTGCTGTGTCGGGGGTACGCTCGGTGGTGGATTCGATGGTGGTCAATTGAGACGGTGACCCGCGCCTGGGCGTCCTGATTGCGTAACGGGCGTCCCAGGCAGAACCGCTCCGCGGTCAATGCGTGAAACCTGGTGCCCTTTGCAGAATGCTGCGCGCCAGTGCGAGGCGCTTGATGCCTCGAGGGCGCTTCATCTGGTGTAGGCTTGATCTGACCCTGACCTCAACGTCCCTGGTCGACCTGCCTCACCTGTGCCCCGGTTTGTAACGGTAATGTAGACAGTTTGCGCTCCGCTTGCGGGGTCGAGCGTGCCTGTAGCGTTTGCGGTTCCTGCCGTTCCTGCCGTTCCTGCGGTTCCTGCGGTTCCTGCGGCGGGATCGGCGCAATCGGCTCGCTGGGCTCGCCATAGGCGTTCGGCACGCCCACGAACAGACGGGCGATCTGTGCGCCAAGGAAGAATATGCTGGCCGAGTAGTACATCCAGAGCAGCAAGATAGCCAGGGACCCGGCGGCGCCGAAACTGGAGGCCGGCGCGCTGTTGGCAAGATACAGGCCGATACCCCACTTTCCCACGATGAACAGCGCCGTGGTGATCGCCGCTGCCTTCAACAGGTGCCCCCATCCCAGCCGCGCCTCTGGCAGCACCCTGTATATCGCGGTGAACAGTGCGCCTACAACCAGCCAGGTGGTCAGCTCGCCAGCCAGGGCAAGCCACGTGCTCTCGGCGACGCCTACCCAGCCGCTGAGCGCCCGCCAGGCGAGGGCCAGGAAGGCATTCATCGCGAGCGAGGTCAACAGCAGGAACGCGATGGTCAGTACCAGACCCAGGGACAGCACGCGGGTTCGAAGCAAGTCCCACCACCCTGAACGCTGGACCGCCTGCGGATCAGCGTGTACCCGCCAGATGTCATCCAGACTGCTCTTCAGTTCGGCGAATGCGGTGGTTGCCCCGAGAAACAGCACGGCGATGGCAATGCCCACCGACCAGCCGCGAACTTCTTCCTTCGCCGAGCTCACCAGCATCTGCTCGACCAACTCCGCGCCAGCTTGCCCGAACGCCTGGCGCACCTGATCGAGCAGGGCCGCACCCAGCACCTCGCTGTCCATTACCAGCCCGCCGGCGGCAAGCACGATCACCAGCAGCGGGGCAAGCGAGAAAGCCGCGTAGTAGGACAGAGCCGCCGCCTTGCGCGAGCAACGGTCATCCGACCACGCCTGCAGCAGGCCGAGGGTCTGCTGCCAAAGCCCCGCTGGGCGCTGTCCAGCGCCAGCGTCAACCGCGTTCATGACCACTTGCGCCAGGAACGGCACCGAGGCGCAGTACGCTTCTTGGAAGGATGCATGTCTCGCGCCACTCGGGCCAGGAAGGAGGGGTAACGGAGCGACCGCAACGATCGCGCCCGGGCTAGTGGCACGAGTCATCCAGGTCGGCAGTCACCGATTGCCGGGGCCATTGCTTGCGACTCACTCGGTGCCATTGATGCGATTGCGCTCCGTGATCGCAGGCGAACGAACTTCCAAGGAGAGAAAATGGACACCGATACCTCACGCAAAGACAGCGCCCTCATCACCGAAGTGTTCCCGGACCGAAACACTGCAGAGCGGGCGTGGCACTCGGCCACCGCCCGCGGCTATCAGTCGGAAGACCTCAATGTCGTGATGACCGACGAAACCCGTAAACGTTACTTTACCCAGGAAGGCACGCTGGTCACCGAGTTGGGGTCGAAGGCGGCTGAAGGTGCGGGCACCGGCGCGGCCATTGGCGGTACCCTCGGCGCAATCGCTGCAGCAATTGCTGCGGTGGGCACCTCCATTGTGCTTCCCGGGCTGGGCCTGGTCATCGCCGGGCCGCTGGCCGCGGCAATCGCTGGCGCTGGTGCTGGCGGCGCCGCCGGCTCCATTGTCGGCGCCCTGATCGGTTGGGGCATTCCCGAGGAACGGGTCAAGCAGCATGAAAGCGATCTGGCCAACGGCGGCATCCTGATGGGCGTCACCCCACGCTCGCCGGAAGACGCCGAGTATTTCCGCAAGGAGTGGTCGCGCCCCGGTCAGCCCGATGAGACCCGGGCACGTGCCCAGGCCACCGCGTCTGTGCTCTGAACGGCAGGGTTGATCTGATCGGTCAGTGAGCGATCCCGGCAGCACAGTCAAGCTGCCGGGATCATCGGCTCAGGGCAGCCACGCACCGCCACGTGCCACCACGCAGGCAATACGCTTGCACGTTAGCGAGGGGCGGTGTGCGTCAGTCTCAGCAGCGCGTCCAGTGCAGGCAGGGTTGCAGGCTTGGTGAGGTGATGATCGAAGCCTGCATCAAGCGCGCGTTGCCGGTCCTGCGCCTGACCCCAGCCAGTGAGCGCGATGAGCAGCGGCGTCTCGCCCGCATGCGGCTCGGCTCGCAGGCGGCGCGCGAG
>Ga0105046_10007608_pt1 | contig 17040 bp, 18 predicted proteins | sample MAT03_FD_78385 | JGI IMG/M metagenome (GOLD analysis project Ga0105046, IMG submission 78385) | Freshwater microbial communities from Lake Fryxell liftoff mats and glacier meltwater in Antarctica - MAT-03 (megahit assembly) | ecosystem: Environmental > Aquatic > Freshwater > Ice > Liftoff...
AAGCAGACGCAATTCCGCACTGCCGTGATTAAACAGTAACCTATACTCTGCCCTACTAGTAAACATGCGATAAGGTTCGGTGGTTCCTTTCGTCACGAGATCATCGATGAGCACGCCCAGATAGCCTTCGTGGCGTTTGATGATCATTGGGGCTTCTCCCCTCACCTTCAGGACAGCATTGACTCCGGCAACCAAGCCCTGACCTGCTGCCTCTTCATAACCAGAGGTGCCATTGATTTGACCAGCCAAAAAGAGGTTTTCGATCTTACGGGATTCGAGCGAAGGAAACAGTTGGGTCGGCTGGGCGAAATCGTATTCCACTGCGTAGGCCGGTCGAAGCAATACAGCTTTTTCTAGACCAGGGATGCTTTGCACCAATCGAACCTGAATATCGAAAGGCAGACTCGTTGAGAGACCGTTGATATAATACTCGTTGGTGCTGCGGCCCTCTGGCTCAAGATACAGCATGTGTCGGGGCTTATCAGCAAATCGGACGAATTTATCTTCAATACTCGGACAGTAGCGTGGACCCACCCCTACGATCTCTCCCGAGTACATTGCGGATAAATGTAAGTTATCGCGCACGATCTTAGCTGATTCGGAGCTAGTGTGGGTCATCCAACAAGAAGCTGTTTGACTACCGGGTTTCCAGCCCAGTCTGATTTCGCTGCTCTGTTCCACATGGAACAAGTCTTCAGCGTCCCTTGTATCATGAAACGCAAATAGGGTGGGCTCCGAATCGCTTTTCTGTTCCTGTAGGCCGGAGAAATTGATGCTTCGTCCTAAAATGCGTGGAGGTGTCCCGGTCTTTAATCTTTGCAACTCAATGCCCACCTCCAGTAAGCTGCCTGATAGGGTTTTGGCGCTAAAGTCGCCGAGACGTCCGCCTTCGTTCTTATTCTGACCGACATGCATTAACCCGCGTAAAAAGGTTCCGGTGGTGATTATCACGGTTTGCCCTAGGAATTCTATATCCAGATTCGTTTTGCAGCCGACGACTTTCCCGTTCTGGAATATCAAACCCGTCACCATCGCTTGGAAAATCTGGAGATTCGGCTGCAGTTCAAGCGTGTGTTTCAGGCGAAACTGATAGGCTTTTTTGTCACATTGAATCCGGGGCGATTGAACAGCCGCTCCCTTTGACTCATTTAACAATCTGAATTGAATGCCGGTAACGTCGGCATTGATGGCCATTTCACCACCGAGAGCATCGATCTCTCGTACAATTTGCCCTTTGGCCTGCCCGCCAATCGCAGGATTACAGCTCATTTGGGCAATCGTATCGATGTTGCCAGTGAGGAGCAGGGTAGAGGCCCCCATGCGTGCTGCTGCCAGACAAGCTTCCACTCCGGCGTGGCCTGCTCCACAGACAATCACATCAAATGGTTTTTGATTATAGAACACGCAAATTTAAGTTGAATACCAAATCATGTATTTTGATGTAGTATTATTTTCCGATGCAGAATGAAGAGAAGAGTTGATCGAGGATTCGTTCGTTATCAATACGTCCAGAAATCTCGCCTAAAGCATTAAGCGCTCCGCGTAAATCGCTGGATATTAACTCAGTAGCTGTACTTGTCGTCAATTTTTCCTGTGCTGAAATGAGACACTGAGTTGCCTGAGTCAGCGCAACCGCATGGCGAGCGTTGATTGCGATCAGCTCGTCACCCACTTCAATCTGAAAGGAATCGGCAACTTTCGTGATCAAGAGGCGGAGTTCATCAATTCCGATCCCGGTCAAAGATGAAGCCTTCACTATCAAAAAATGAATAGGCGAGGGGAGTGCCGCATGGGGGGTGAGATCTACTTTATTCAAAACCACGATGGTATTCGCCGGTGTCATGTGGCGAGCGGCGGTGGGCGGCAAAATGGTTTGTGGAGCCGTGGCATCGATTACCCAAAGAAAAAGATCGGCGGTGGCGGCTTGTTCGAACGTTTTGTCGATTCCCCGTTTCTCGAGCGGGGAAGGTGACAAATTCATTCCGGCCGTATCAATTAAGCGCAAGGTATGGGGTCCCAGATTGATTCGCTCTTCAAGGTAGTCACGTGTCGTTCCTGGCTCAGGACTGACTAGGGCACGTTCCCTGCCCACTAAGCGATTCAGCAGACTGCTTTTGCCGACATTGGGTTCGCCGATAATTACTGTTCGAATCCCATCGCGTAACAAGGTCCCATAGTGCCCGGTTGCCATGATTTGATTGATGCCTGTGAGCAATATTCCAATTCCCGCGGCCATCGTTTGTTTATTCTCCTCCGGCAAATCTTCCTCCGGAAAATCGATGTACGCTTCGATTTGCGCCAAGATATTCACCAACAAGGTGATAAGCTCTTCCATTTTCCGCCCCAGCGAACCGCGCAGTTGCTGATTCGCGGCCAGTAAGGCGCGTTCACTGCGGGCCTGGATGAGATCCATGACGGCCTCGGCTTGGCTTAAATCCATGCGGCCATTCAAAAATGCGCGTTGGGTAAACTCACCGGGCTCGGCCAATCGGCAACCCCTCGCAATTAAATCTTCCAGGATTTTTTGTGCAATGTACGGATTGCCATGACTGGAAATTTCCAGCGTGTCCTGAGCGGTGTAGGAATTCGGCGCGGCAAACCAAGTGAACAATACATCATCCACCAACATTCCTGACAGATTGCGATAATCGGCGTGTTGCGCCGTGCGGGGTAGGGGAGTCGCACCGAAAATCGCTTTCATCAGCTCCGGCACGAGTGGTCCACTCGCACGCACCACCGCAATAGCGGAGGTACCCACGGGGGTGGCAAGAGCGGCGATACAGTCAGTACTGGGCGACATCGCTCCACGCATACCGTCCTGATCGCTCGTGGCAAAAAGTAAAATGCCCGGTTTTTAAACCGGGCAGGAAATCAATCTGCGTTCGACGCAGAGTAATCAGAGAACTGCGGGGGGCTTACTTTTCGTCTTCAGTGGTCACGGCGGCTCCACCCTTGGTGCTCACTTTTTCCAAAATCCCGGCTTTCACTTTGGCCGCGAGAGCGGGGTTGTCTTTCATGGCCTGCTTCGCGGCTTCCCGGCCTTGGCCGACCAGCTCGCCATTGAAAGCGATCCACGCGCCTTTTTTCTCGAGCACCTTGTGATCGATGCCGAGATCGATGAGCGAGCCACTGGCCGAGATGCCTTCATCATACATGATGTCGAATTCCACCTCGGTAAATGGGGGCGCGACTTTGTTTTTCACGGCCTTCAGTTTGGTGCGATTCCCGATGACTTTTCCGTCCGGCGTCTTCAACTGGTCTTTGCGGCGAATATCGAGACGAATGGACGAGAAAAACTTCAGCGCGCGACCGCCGGAAGTTGTTTCCGGACTGCCGAACATGACGCCGATCTTTTCGCGAATCTGATTCGTGAAAATGCACACGCAGTTGGTCTTGCTGACCACGGCGGTGAGGCGGCGCATCGCCTGGGACATCAACCGGGCTTGGCTGCCCATCGTCATGTCGCCCATTTGCCCGTCGAGTTCGGCCTTGGTGATGAGAGCGGCGACGGAATCGAGAATGATGACATCGATGCTGTTCGAGCGGATGAGCGTCTCCATGATATTGAGCGCGTCTTCACCGCTGTCGGGTTGCGAGACGAGCAGATCGTCGAGGCTCACCCCGACGACGCGTGCATATTTGGGATCGAGCGCGTGTTCGACGTCGATGAAGGCGGCAAGCCCGCCCTGACGCTGCGCTTCGGCGATAACGCTTAAACAAAAAGTGGTTTTGCCGGAAGATTCCGGTCCGTAGATTTCAATGATGCGACCGCGGGGCAGCCCGCCCACGCCGAGCATCAGATCGATGGCGAGTGAGCCGGTGGAAAGGGTTTCGACTTTCATCTTGGCATTGCTGCCCAAGCGCATGATCGAGCCTTCGCCGAATTGTTTGGTGATGGCCGAGAGCGCGAGATCGATGTTTTTTTCGCGCGCTACATTGGCGGACTTTTCTGCGGGGGCGACGCGAGCTTCGGACTTGGTTTTTTCTACTTTAGACATGGATGGGGGGGAGTATCGTGTGTGGTTAAAGAGACGATCCTAACAGAAGGCACTGACAACGGTATGTCAGGAGACTTTCCCTCGCATCGCTCTCCGGCAAGCGCGGAGTAATCAAATAATCGCCTTAAATCAGGCTCACCGGGCGCTTCAGTTAGATATTTTTGCTCAACTGACCGTAGGCGTGGTCCGGTTAAACCCGAAAGCAAAGTAAACTGCCATGGCCAGACAGAGGAGACTGAGAGCGTAGTTCCATTTCAATTTTTCTCCCAGCACCACCCACGCAAAAATCACGAACACGGCCAAAGTGATGACTTCCTGGATGATCTTCAAATCGTAGCCCGTGAATTTTCCGTAGCCCAGCCGGTTGGCCGGCACCATCAGGCAATACTCGAAGAATGCGATGCCCCAGGAGAGGAGAATCGTGACCCAAAGCGGCTTGTCGTGAAAATACTTCAGGTGTCCGTACCATGCGAAAGTCATGAACATATTCGACGCACAGAGGAGAAAAATGGTGGCCATGTGCAGATCATGACCGGGCGATTTCAGGCGGCTAGGAGAAAATCAATACTCGTGGATGGTTCTGGGCTGCGGTTTTCCTAAAGATCAGGAGTGGACGGAACTTGAATCATTCCGTGAGTGCGTAGACCGCGTAGGAGGCGAGCCAGTGGGCGTGGCTGAAATCGCTCATGCTTAGCAAGGGCAATGCGGCTTCGAGATGTCGGGCTGCGGCCATCTGCGCCCGCGCGTGGCGGGGATCGTGTTCCCAGAGAGCCCGGGCGATGCGGCGCCAGCACCAAGCGCGATTTAGATTCAGCCCGATGAGATGCGCGATTTTGGGATCGGTGGGATTACTGACTTCCACAGGAATGAATAAATTGGCCGGATAACCTTCGACCAGACGGGGTAAAAATCGCTCCAGCCAGCGAGAGAAATTTTCCGGCGGGAGGACGGCCGCCATGACTTCCGCCTCCGTCAATGCCGGCGAAAGAAAATCTTCTCCCGAAGGCTCCCAACGTGCGCCGTAGTCCGTGTCGCGGCCAAACCAGTAAGCCATGCGACTGGTGCAAAAAAGTTTCAGCTCCTGATCGTCGACCGCGCGAGTATAGTCGATCACCAGCTTGACGGCAAAGGCCGTGTTGTTGTGGACGCCATGGCGCACGGGATGAGTGAGCGAGGGCAGGTAAGCGAACAGGCCTTCGCGCACGACGGCAACGAGTGGTCGCAGGTTGTCCGCCAGAGCGTGGTCATAGCGTTGCAGTTCCTCGGCGAGCTTGAGCAACCAAGCCCAACCGTAAGGACGCTCAAAGTAACTATGACCGGGCGCGCGCATATAAACGGCTTCTTCCTCGAGATTATCTGCCGTCAGGTGTTCGCGCAGGACGCGGGCGATTTCGGTTTTCTCCGGCAAATCGGGAAACAACCGGGCGAGCCGGGCCAACATGCAGTGTTGATGCACACAGGAGTGCCAGTCGTAACTGCCATAGAAGGCCGGATGCAGCGCCCGGGGCGATTGCACATCAGCCGAGCCATTCAATACATGATGAAGATGATGCGGGTATTCGCGGCTGACATTAGCCAGGCCGAGCCGGGCAAACTCAGAAGCTTGCTGAAAAGAGAGAGCAGGGAAGGGGACTGGCACGGGGTTATGCGCTTGGGAAAAGTTTCAGTTGAAGATGAATAAACCGCACGTATAGTGCCAATCAGTAATTTTCATCTCACTTTTTATGAACATCAAAGCTTACCTAAAACCTCATTGCGGCTGGTCCAACGGCGTGCGCGCCATCATGGGCAAATACAGCCTCAAATTTGAGGATATCGATATCATTAACCAACGCAGTAATTACGAAGAGATGGTCCGTAAATCCGGCCAGCCGTTGTCCCCCTGCGTCGAAATCGACGGCGTCATGCTCGCCGATATTTCTGGAGAAGAGGTCGAAAATTACCTGCTCGCCAACAATTTGGTGAAGGCCGCCGGCGGTTCCGTTCATGTTGCCACCAACGCCGGCTGCTCCGACGAAGAACACGCCCGCATGCAGGCCAAGCCCGTGCGATTTTTCTGAGCGCGCGCCCAATCCATTGCAAAACGCCCGCCGGACTCACCCGAGTCCGGCTTTTTGTCGGCCAGAGCGATGCCGGGAGCGATACAAATTTCGTAGTGAAATCGGACTGTAGGGCCGGCCCTTGTGGCCGTGCCGAGATTCGTGAAGACGGCACGGCGGCAAGAGCCGGCCCGACAAAAATCTCAAAGCAAATGATCACTGCGACCACGCTCAGCTCTGGACTCTGCGCCGTACCTCGCTCAACTCTCAGCGCTCAACTTATCGCCTTCCACCCTCCATGCCCTCGAAACCCATTCCTGGTTCCTCCGGTGAAGTGCTGACCAGCCTGCCCTCCGCCTATCAACCGCATGCCGGCACCGGTTTGCTGCATCTCCCGCGATTTCTGGCGAAGTGCCGCTACATTAAAAAGCACGGCGCGCTGCCCGCCAGTTATGCCAAGAATTACAAACGCGGCATGGATCGTTTTCTCAGTCTGCACCTCGGCATCGAGCCAGCCGCAGTGGAAAAAATCGTTTTCGAATCCACCACCGACGAGGAGATCGACGCGAAACTAAAAACTCTTTTCCCCGCCGAGGTCCGCGCCGCCAAGTGGAACCGCGATTATATTCAGAAAGGCATGACACCCGCCGGCCGCGAATTTATTAAAGAGGCGCTGACCAACATGGGCTGCGCTGATCGCGTCGAACAAATCCTAAGCGTCCCCGATCTGATCGAGTTCGACGAAGGCCGGATCGAGTGAGATAACGCCGGGCACATCCGGCGGCGGCGGACCGTCTGGGAGGCGCTCCGACTTGGATATTCCCATCGCCCTTGCACCCATAACCTACGATAGGGATACCCCTATGAAAACGACCATCGAGATTTCCACGCCTAGGCTTCGCCGCGCGAAGAAGGCAGTCTCGCGCGATGGCACCACCCTCCGCCGGCTCGTTGAGGAAGGCCTGTAACAGTCGCTGAAGATCCGCGAACAAAAGTCGCAGAAACCCGAATACAAACCCCTGCTCGTCGTCGGTGGACAGGGAATGAATCCCGAATTTGCCCAAGGCGGCTGGGAGAAAATCCGCGACGCGATTTACGAGGGACGCGGGGCATGATTGCGCTCGATACTAACATTCTCATCGCGCTGCACCGCGCTGACTCGTCCGGCCATGCCGTCGCGACCCAAGCCTATCACGACGCTGGCGGGGAGCACGCCCCTTGGGCGCTGCCCTGGCCTTGTGAGCATGAATTTATCGGCATCACCACGCATAGCCGCATCTTTACGCCGCCATCCACGCTCACCCAATCCCTGGAGGCCGTCGTCCGGTGGCGGGCCCGACCGGCGGTGCATTTCCTGCACGAGGATGATGCCTACTGGAGCGAACTCACCCGCCTCCTCGTGGCCACCCAAATCACCGGCCCGCGCATCCACGATGCCCGCATCGCCGCCCTCTGCCTGCACCACGGCGTGCGCGAACTTTGGACGGCTGATCGCGACTTCTCGCGCTTCCCCCGCCTGCGCACCCGCAATCCCCTCGTGTCCGCCTGAACATCGTCCGGCTCATGACCGCTCTCACCCAGTCCCTGATCGAAGAAATCAAGTCTGCGCCGGAGAGCGTCCAGCGCGAGGTGGCCGACTTTCTCGCTTTCCTCAAGGCGCGGGAAAAGCGCGAGGGCGACGAAAATCTGCTTCCACTCGCCCAATCCGCCTGGGCCGCCGACTGGAGCACCCCGGAGGAAGATTCAGCATGGCGGGATTTGTGAGCGGTGAGGTGGTCGTGGTGCTGTTTTTCACCTGTGCGCAATAATTGCGCAGGAAGGAAGGTTGACCGCGCCTGTTCGGTAAAGCAGACAATTCAACTCGCAAGCATTCGGGCCCGCGAAAACTTGCCGTCTCCCCAACACCCCGCCCGCCCGCATGCCCCACTACGCGCACACCGCCGATTTTCCGGACGGATCCCGCAACCCGGATGAATCCGGCTGGCAGTTATTGTCCGTCCACCTCCGCAACGTCGCTGAACTCGCGGCCGGTTTCGCCGCACCGTTCGGCGCCGCTGACGAAGCCCGCCTCGCTGGTCTGCTGCATGATCTGGGAAAATACTCCGCCCGCTTTCAGGCGCGCCTTCGCGATCCAAGTATCCATGGGATCAACCACTGGTCGATTGGCACCCTCGCAGCCACCACCAGAAAAGAAATCCCCGCAGCCTTCGCGATTGAGGGACATCACACCGGTATGCCCGCTTTTTCGGAAAACGACGCTGATACCAACCTCGAAGCACTTAAATCCCGAGTGGCAAAGCTTCAGAATCCGTGCGACGCAGATAAGATAAACGGCTTCAACGAGACGCTCAACGGATTGTACGCACTGCTTTCCGCCGACGGCATTCAGCCGTCTGACCACGTCACGACAAAAGCCTCGGGGAAAGATTTCGCAACCGCGCTTCGTACACGGATGGTGTTTTCCTCTCTCGTCGATGCCGACTTCCTTGATACCGAGCAGCACTTCGACGCCGTACAAGCCGCGCGCCGCGCCCCCGTCTCCCTTGAGCCCGAAGTGGCATTATCGCACCTGCTCGCCGCATTGGCCAAAAAATCAACGATCGGCTTCGTTAATCAACTCCGCCGCCAACTTCTTAGCGATGCGCTCTCTGCTGCCGAGAAAACGGCCGGCCTTTTCACACTCACCGCTCCTACCGGTAGTGGCAAAACGCTCGCGTCCCTCGCGTTCGCTCTACGACACGCCGCGCATCACAACACCACTCTCGCGCCAACTGATCCGCACCGCCTCCGCCGGATCATCGTCGTCATCCCCTACACCAGCATCATCGAGCAAACCGCGCGCATTTTCCGCGAACTCTTCGAACCGCACTTCGGCCCGGACTACGTCCTCGAACATCACAGCGCCATCGTCCCGCGCGAGCGTCGCGCTGACTTGAACCAAGATGGCGAGGGCGAGCGCCTGCGCCGCGCCCGTCTCGCCCAGGAAAATTGGGACGCGCCGATTGTCGTCACAACCAACGTGCAGTTTTTTGAAAGCCTGTTTGGCCACCGACCTTCGCAGTGCCGTAAGCTCCACAATATTGCTCGCTCGGTCGTGCTGTTCGACGAAGTGCAAACTCTGCCTGCTCGACTAGTGCCATCGCTTCTCTCGTCAGTGACAGGTTTGGTCCGCGACTACGGTGTGTCTGCTGTCTTCGGTACCGCTACCCAGCCGGCATTCACCGCCGCAGCATCCGCGATTCCCGGCGGCTGGCAGCCTGTAGAAATTTCTTCTCAACCCAAAATCATGGCCGATGGCCTGCGCCGCACCCGCATCGTCCGTCGCCCCGTTGACCAACAGCCGACATGGTCGGAACTCGCAGCAGAAATATCGCAACACCGGCAGGTGCTTTGCGTCGTGAATCTCAAGCGTCACGCCCACGATCTGTTTTCCGCTCTGCCCGAGGGAAATCGCTTTCACCTCTCCTCAGCTATGTGCCCAGCTCACCGACAGGCCCAGCTCACTGAAATCCGCCGCCGCCTCGACCGCGCCAACAATGAGCCGTGCCGTCTCATCTCCACTCAGCTCATTGAAGCGGGCGTCGATGTCGATTTCCCCTGCGTCTATCGCGCCAGCGGTCCGCTTGACTCCATCATCCAAACTGCCGGACGCTGCAACCGCGAAGGACTCAACGCCGAGCCCGGCGAAGTCACGGTTTTCCGCCCTCTTGAACACACACTTCCTCCCGGTGCCTACACCCAAGCCGCCAAAATCACCGAAGCCTTCCTCGCCGAAAACCCCAGCGCTGATCTGCACGATCCTGCCACCTACGCTGCCTATTTCGCCCGCCTCTACGGCACACTCGGCCCTGCCGCTGCACAGGACGATCCAGCCTACGCGGCATCCTCCGACCTTAATTTCCCGCTGGCCTCCCGCGAATGCTCACTCGTGGGCGACGGCACTCGCTCCGTCGTCGTCCGTTGGGGCGAAGGCGAACGCCTTGCCACCCAGATGCGTCGGGAAAAACATCTCTCTCGTGACGACTGGCGTCTCGTGCAACGTTTCTCTGTGAACTTTTATCTCTCCGAATTCACCGCCGCCCTCGCACGAGGCATCATTGTGCAACCACTCCCCGACACCGAATTCTATTTCTGGAACGGCCACTACGACGAACACCTCGGCGTTTCCGAACCCGCTTTTCACCAATTTTCTCTATGAACAACCCGATCTACCTCCGCGCCTGGGGCGACCTCGCCTGCTTCACCCGTCCCGAGATGAAAGTTGAACGCGTCAGCTATCCCGTCATCACGCCCAGCGCCGCCCGTGGCCTGCTCGAAGCCATTCTCTACAAACCGCAATTCCGCTGGCGCATTCACCGCATCGCCGTGCGTCGCCCAATTCAGTTCCTCGCCTTCCGTCGCAACGAGGTGAAATCAAAAGCCTCACGCAACCCCGAGCCGATCTTCGCCGACGAAGATCGCACCCAGCGCAACACCCTCGCGCTGCGCCAAGTCGATTACGTCATCGAAGCCAGCCTGGCTCTCACTTCGCTCGCCGGACGCCCTCGACTTCACCCGCACGGTGACGACGAACCCACGGGTGACGATAATCTGGGCAAATACTACGGCATGGCGCGCCGCCGCATCGAACAAGGCCAATGCTTTCACCAACCCAGCTTCGGCTGCCGTGAGTTCCCCGCGCACTTCGAACTCACCACCGCCGCAGCAATGCAAATCGCGTCCGGGCTAAACGCCGATGCCGACCTCGGCCTCATGCTCTACGATGTTTTCGACCTCGACATCGGCGACGCCTGGCAAGCCGGCAAAATCAAAGCCCGCCCACAAATCACCTTCTTCCGCGCCACACTCAAAAACGGCATCGTCGAAGTCCCCGCCTGGTCAGATGTGCGCAAGCAACTCGGAGGTGCCGCATGATGCTCCAAGCCCTCATCGCATACGCCGAACGCGAAAACCTCGGCGACCCCGATTTCGAAGCCGCGTCCATCCACTGGCTGATACCTCTCACTTCAGACGGGAAACTCTCCGGTGACCCGATTCCACTCTACGACGATCCGACTGTCAAAAAACCACAGCCCAAGAAACTGCTCCGCGCCTTTACTTCTGCCAACGAGCTCAACCAAGGCGACAAGTCCCACTTCCTCGCCGACAGTCTTGAACGCGCCGTCCTGATGCCAAATTCCAAGGCTCCGGAGAAAACCGAAGGCCGCCGTGTTCAGCACGCCTACTTTAAAAAACTTATCCAGGATGCCGTCGTGGCTGCCCCAACCGCCGCGGCCAAACTCCGCTCACTCCTTGCCTTCCTCGATGATGAAATCGAACTCGCCCGATTGCACACGGCCTTCATTGCGGCAAAAGCCAAGCCTACCGACAATGCCACTTTCCAAGTCATGGCCGAGAATCTTTTGGATGATCTCGCTCTGAAAAGCTTCTGGCGTACGCGCCGCACCGCGCTCCGCGATTCTACTGCCCGCACCCCGCGTGTCTGTTTGGCAAGCGGAAGACTTACCGAAACTCTCGATACCACCGAGAAAATCAAAGGTGTGCCCGGAGGGCTGCCGACCGGCACCACTCTAATCGCATTCAACAAAGAATGCCCGTCCTTCGCCTCGTATGGCTTGGAGCAGGCGCAAAACTCAGCCATCAGCACCGATTCCGAACTCAAATTCCGCTCGTCGCTCAACACGCTTATTCCGCTCGGCCTGCGAATCAACGACGCGGTTCACCTCCACTGGACGCGCGACCCAGCACCCACGGATCTCTTCGCCCTGCTCACCTCCGCCGACGAAGCCGAAATCAAAAACCTTCTCTCCGCCCCACAAACTGGCCACGCCCCCGCTTCGCTTCAGGCCAACGCCTACTATGCGATGAGTCTGTCGGGCAACCTTGGCCGCATTGTCGTCCGCGACTGGCTCGAATGCACCGTTTCCGAAGTGGAGACACATATTCGTCGTTGGTTCTCCGACATTACGATCATCGCCCCCGACGGCGTTTGCGAAGAAAACGCCTTCAAACTCGGACGCCTCCTTTACGCTTTGGTGCGCGATAAAATCGATGAGCTTCCACCACAAATCCCCACCCAGCTTCTCTACGCTGCGCTACGTGGCACGTCTCTTCCCCAAACCGCGTTGGCTGCGGCTCTCCGTCGTCAACAGATCGAAAACAAACAACCCGGCGATCACGCCGATCCCCGGCTCAACCCCGCCCGCATGGCGCTCATCCGCGCTTGCCTCAACCGCTCTCCCAATTCCAACAAAAGCCAATCCCCCCATCCAATTATGAATGCCTCCCTCGATTCCGATTCCTCCGACGCCGCCTATTTGTGCGGTCGTCTCTTCGCTGTGTTCGACCGTTTGCAATACCTCGCGCTCGGTGGGGTCAACGCTGGCGTCGTTGAACGCTTCTACGCCAGTGCCAGCGTTACCCCCGCACTCGTGATGGGCCGCCTCTTTCGGAACGCCCAGTTCCACCTCGCCAAAGCCGGTGGTGGTATCGCCGAAAACGCCCGCAAGGATTTCGAGGAAATCTCCACCGCCCTCGGCAAAACCTTCCCCGCCTCGCTCGATCTCGAAGCCCAAGGTCGTTTCGCCCTCGGCTACTATCACCAGAAAGCCGATTACCGTCGGCGCACAGCAGAACGCAAAGAAGCTCAAGAACTCGCCGTACCAACCAAATAATCTCATCCCAATTCTTCGTTTTTCTAATCCTCAAATTCCATTCCCATGACCCAACTCATCCAATCCCGCTACGACTTCGTTTATCTCTTCGACTGCAAAGACGGTAACCCTAACGGCGATCCCGACGCCGCCAACGCCCCCCGCGTTGACCCGCAAGACATGCATGGCCTCGTCTCCGACGTCTGTCTCAAGCGGAAAGTCCGCAACTTCGTGCAGATCGCCAAACCCGGCAGTGAAGGCTACGATATTTTTATCCAACAAAGCGCCGTGCTCAACGACCGCATCCAAAAAGCTCACGACGATCTAGGCCATAAGCTTGATGGGAAGAAAGGCACCACGCGTGAGCAGGTTGGTGCCGCCCGCGCCAAAATGTGTTCTCGTTATTTCGACGTGCGCACTTTCGGTGCCGTCATGTCCACTGGCGTCAATGCCGGCCAGGTGCGCGGTCCCGTGCAGGTGAGTTTCAGTCGCTCAATTGACCCCGTGCTTCCACTCGATGTCAGCATCACGCGCATGGCCGTCGCTGAAGCCAAGGACGCCGAGTCGCCCAACCAAACCATGGGCCGCAAAAACCTCATCCCTTACGGCCTCTATCGCTGCCACGGTTTCATTTCTGCTCACCTCGCCAAGGACACTGGTTTCACCGACGCCGACCTCGAACTCTTCTGGCAAGCACTCTCGCAAATGTTCGACCACGACCGTTCTGCCGCGCGCGGTACGATGGCTCCGCAAAAGCTTATCGTCTTCAAACATACCTCCGCGCTCGGCAACGCCCCTGCACACAAACTCTTTGAACGCGTGACCGTCGCCCTCAAGCCCGAGGTTAAAACCGCCGCCCGGCAATTCGCCGACTATGACGTGGCCATAAACGATGAAAACCTGCCAACGGGCATCACCATTCAGTCCCTCCTGTGATTCCAACGGCCCCAGTGCCGTCATTCTCCTCGGAGGCCGGGGATATTCCCCTACCGCTCTCTGCCCTCAACGACTTCCTCTACTGCCCGCGCCGGGCGGGGTTGAAATTTATCGAGGGGCTGCGGGGGAGCAACGAGCACACCGTCATCGGTGATCTCGCGCATGCCAACGTCGATCATCCCGGCTACGAGCAGCGCGCCGGTTGGGAACTGCTCCGCGCGCTGCCGCTCTTTTCGGACAAGCTCGGGCTCACCGGGAAAGCCGACCTAGTGGAGATCCGGCGCGCTCCGCGCGAATCTGAAATTACAAATCTCAAATCTCAGATTCCACGGGTCGTAGCCGCACGACCCGTGGAGTACAAGAAAGGCCCCAAACGCCGTTTCGACAACGACGAAGTCCAGCTGTGCGCCCAAGCACTTTGTCTCGAGGAAATGCTCGGCCTCACGATTCCTGACGGCGCGATCTATCACGCGGCCTCCGCCCTGCGCACCGAAGTGATTTTTGACGAAGCCCTGCGCGAGCGGACGCTGTCCGCCATCTCAGATTTGAAATCTCAAATTTCAGATTCTCGGATTCCGACCGCCGAACTGAAACCGCAATGCGAGGGCTGTTCCCTGCATCCCGTCTGTCTCCCCGAAGCCGCCGGCCATCGCCCCGCCCCGCTCTACACCCCGCGCACCTACACTTGATCCGCTTGGTGCTCTCCAATCTGCGATTTCAGATTTCAAATCACCTTCTGAAAAAGCCTCCTGTAATCTCACCTTTCAAATCTGAATTCCGTTCCTCAACCCCAAACTTCCATGCCCACCTATCAACGCTTCGAAGATCTCCCCGTCTGGCAAACCGCCGCTGAACTGTACGACGTGGTTGATGATTTTATTGACCGCGCTCCGCCGCGTTTGCGCCACTCCTTCCGCGATCAGCTCGAGCGTGCCACGCTTTCCGTCTCAAACAACATCGCCGAGGGCTTCGAGCGCGGCACGACGAACGAATTGCTCGCCTTTCTCTACATCGCCCGCGGCTCGGCCGGCGAAGTGCGCTCCATGCTGATCGTGGGCGCGCGCCGGCCCTACCTGGCCCATTTCAAATCTGAGCTCTCAGATTTGATGAAAATGGCCGAGAGCTGCTCCCGCCAACTGGGCGCGTGGACGGCCTCCCTGCAAAACTCCGACATCACCGGCCCGCGCCATCTCAACGACAAGAGCCGCGCCAACTATGCGAAAAGCAAAGCGCGTGAGTCCGGTGCGGAGAATTTCCAGAAGATTCTCGCCCAGCACTTGCCATCAGACCATCCGCTGCATCCCCAAAACCGCCCACAGTGATTTGAGATCCCGCCCTCCCTTTGCGATCTCACCCTTCATCTGGAATCTCAAATTTTAAATCTGAAATTTCAAATCCTCACCCATGGCCCAGACCCTGCACAACACGCTCTACCTCCTCACACCAGGACTCTCCGTGCATCGCGATGGGCTGGCCATCCGCATCGAGCAGGAGAAAAAGCTCAAGCTCTCGCTGCCGGTGCACAATCTCGAGTCCGTCTTCGTCTTCGGCGCCGACATCTATCTTTCCCCCGCCGTGCTCCGCCTCTGCTGGGAAAACGACGCCTCCGTTTGTTTCTTCACCGAGTGGGGCCGTCTCGAAGCGCGGGTCGAAGGCGTGCCACGCGGCTCCGTGCTTCTGCGCCGTGCCCAACATCGCGCCGCCGATTCCCTGCCGGCGGTGTGCGGCATCGCCCGGGCATTTGTCGCTGGTAAACTCCATAACACCCGCTGGCTACTGTCGCGTAGTGCCCGGGCCCGCTCCTCCGAAGCCGACACCGCTACGCTCCGCACGGTCACCACGCGGACGGAATCCGTCTCCGTGGGAGAATACCTCCGAAGCCGACACCGCTACGCTCCGCACGGTCACCGAAAAACTCGCCTACCTGCTGCGCGAGTTGGAGCGCACTCCCGACGATCCCGATATCATCCGGGGAATCGAGGGCCAGGCCGCCGCACTGCACTTCGAGGTTTTCCCCTTGCACCTTCGACCTGCCGTGCGTGCGGCTTTCCCCTTTGATGGACGCAACCGTCGTCCGCCGCGCGATGCGATCAACGGCTTGCTTTCGTTCCTCTACGCGCTTCTCCGCCACGATTGCGTGTCCGCCCTCACCGCTGTCGGCCTCGATCCGTTTGTGGGCTTTTTGCATACAGACCGCGCCGGCCGAGAATCACTCGCGCTCGATCTGATGGAGGAGTTCCGCCCTTGGGCCGAGCGTCTCGCTCTCACCCTCCTTAATCGCGGTGAGTTGAAATCCGACGATTTTGTCGCCCGCGAAGGCGGTGCCTGCGAACTCACCGACCACGGGCGCAAGAGTATTGTCGCCGCCTACCAGCAGCGGAAAGCGGAGGAGCTGGTGCATCCGCTCTTTAAAGAAAAAATTCGTCACGGCCAGTTGCCCTTCATCCAAGCCCGGCTCCTCGCCCGCGCCATCCGGGATGCCACCGCCTACAGCCCGCACCTCTTCACCTGACCAAATTAATCCGTTCTCAAACCTGAGATCGCAATTTCAAATTAACGAAGCCCCATGTTCCTCCTCATCACCTACGATGTCAGCACGGTGGAAGAAAAAGCCGGTGCGCGTCGCCTCCGCCGCGTGGCCAAAGCCTGCACGTCGTACGGTGTTCGCGTGCAGAAATCCGTGTTCGAGATGCAACTCGGACAGAAGGAGTGGGTGGAACTTCGCGCCCGCTTGCTCAAAGAAATAGATCCTGCGCTGGACTCCTTGCGGATCTATTTTATCGATCAGACCAGCAAGGATCGCATCGAGCATCACGGCACTACCCGGCCGGTAAACGTAGTCGAAGACGCCCTCGTTTTATGAGGACTTGCCCGACCGCGAATGCCGCGCCTCGGCACGAGCCGCACCCCTTCGCAACTTTTGGTAGAGCCTACGATTCGTGGGGATGCATCAAGGCAGGCTGTTTATCATAGAATTTCAGTTTGGTTCTTTGACAGTTTCGCAAATGACCGCTTACAAGTACTTCCTGCCTAGCCTTAAAAACTAGGCAGAATCGCCCCGCTCTTCGGAGCGGGGCGCGGATTGAAACGCTGCCAAGGTCCGCGCCGAAGCCCGCGCCGGGATCGCCCCGCTCTTCGGAGCGGGGCGCGGATTGAAACATCAACCGGCGGGCGTTGTCATCTTTTTCGGCACATCGCCCCGCTCTTCGGAGCGGGGCGCGGATTGAAACAACTAATCCTTCATTATTGTATAGACAATTAATATCGCCCCGCTCTTCGGAGCGGGGCGCGGATTGAAACGCGCGACGCGCGCGAGCTCCTGATCGCCGAACTATCGCCCCGCTCTTCGGAGCGGGGCGCGGATTGAAACACGGCAATGGCGGCAGAGGCAACGCCGAGGGCAGTATCGCCCCG
>Ga0105046_10007613_pt1 | contig 17026 bp, 17 predicted proteins | sample MAT03_FD_78385 | JGI IMG/M metagenome (GOLD analysis project Ga0105046, IMG submission 78385) | Freshwater microbial communities from Lake Fryxell liftoff mats and glacier meltwater in Antarctica - MAT-03 (megahit assembly) | ecosystem: Environmental > Aquatic > Freshwater > Ice > Liftoff...
CCGAAGCCTGCAAGCTGCTGCAGCTTGGCGACGACGAGGCCGTCGTCAACGTTCAGGGCGATGAGCCGCTGATCGATCCCGCGTTGATCAATGCGGTGGCGGCATTGCTGGCTGAACGCCCCGACTGCGCCATGACCACGGCAGCACATGCCATCCACTCTCTGGCGGACCTGCACAACCCGAACGTCGTCAAGGTGGTACTCGACGCGCGCAACACCGCGCTGTACTTCAGCCGCGCCGCCATCCCGGCTGCCCGCGATGCCGCCGGCCAGGCCTGGTGGGGTGGCGGCAACACGCTGCCGCCACCGCTGCGGCATGTGGGTATCTACGCTTACCGCGTCGGCTTTTTGCGGCAGTTCCCCAGGCTGCCGCAAGCGCCTATCGAGCAACTGGAGGCGCTGGAGCAGTTGCGCGCCCTGTGGCACGGCCACCGGATTGCAGTGCACATTACCGCTGACGCGCCGGGACCGGGCGTTGACACGGCCGCGGATCTGGAGCGCGTGCGCCGGCTGTTTGTATAAGCCGGCCGCAGGGCACGCATGCTATCCTTGAGAACAAGAAAAATGTGACGCTGGTGCCCTCCATTCGGGCCGCCGCGCATCGCCAGATTCATAAAAATCCGAGGACATCCATGAGACTGATTTTGTTGGGCGCGCCTGGCGCGGGGAAAGGGACGCAAGCGACCTTCATCTGCCAGAAATACAGCATCCCCCAGATTTCCACTGGCGACATGTTGCGCGCCGCCGTCAAGGCCGGCACACCGCTCGGCATCGAAGCCAAAAAAGTCATGGACTCCGGCGGCCTGGTCAGCGACGACCTGATCATCAACCTGGTAAAGGACCGCATCGCCCAGCCCGATTGCGCCAAGGGCTTTTTGTTCGACGGTTTCCCGCGCACCCTGCCGCAGGCCGACGCCATGAAGGCTGCTGGCGTCAAGCTCGACTACGTGCTGGAGATCGACGTGCCCTTCGAGGCCATCATCGAACGCATGAGCGGACGCCGCTCGCACCCGGCGTCAGGCCGCACCTACCATGTCAAGTTCAACCCGCCCAAGGTGGAAGGCAAGGACGACGTCACTGACGAGCCGTTGATCCAGCGCGAGGACGACAGGGAAGAGACCGTGCGCAAGCGGCTCGCGGTCTACAGCGCACAAACCCGGCCGCTGGTGGACTACTACTCGAGCTGGGCCAAGGCCGAGCCCGATGCCGCACCCAGGTACCGCGCCATCAGCGGCATCGGCGGTGTAGACGAGATCACGGCCCGGGCCTTCAAGGCCCTGTCGGACTGAGCGGCACCCAGGCTGCATCAAAAAAGGCCATCTGTTGACGGCCTTTTTTCATCGATGGCGGGGTGAGGCTGCCAGCGCCTTCACGCCGGGCTGGACCGCAGCCCATACACCTTGCCACCCGCAAACAGGTATTCGACACGCATCACGGCCTCGCCTTTTTCGCCGGCAAAGGTAAAGCCCAGCACCGCCACGGTGTCCCCGGCCTTGATCTCCGGCACGCCCCAGGCCTGAATGCGCGTCAGGGGCGCGAGTTCTATCTCCCAGCGCCTGTCCTTGCGCATCGGCACCACGGCTTTGGCCAGCAGCGCCTTGCCATCGACCGGCGCGGTCTGCGCCGGCAAGGCGCGCTGCGCCAGGTCGGCAGGCAGCTTGAGGGCGGCGGGCACCTCGAGTTCGAGTTCGGCATGCGGGTTGCGCCACAGCGACTTGAGCACCTTGCCCTCCAGGTAAATCGGACGCTCCTGGTCGAAGCCGCTCCAGCCATGGTGGGCCTGGGCCCAGCAAGCCGCACCGGCCACTGGCAGGGCCAGGGAAACCTTCAGCACATCACGTCGTTGCATCGTCCACTCCTTAAGTTCAGTTGCTCGACTTACACATACGCAATCCATCGGCCACAGGCCAGCACCGCCAGCCAGACCAGCGTGGACACCAGAATTTGCGCCCGCGCAAGCCCGTCGAGTTTTTCCAGCGAGCCGCGCCTATGGAACCAGGCCGCATTACAACCCGCCGCCAATAACAGCAGCATCTTCAGGGTAAAAGCCCGGTTGGCCAGCAGTTCGGCGGGCTGGGAGGCAAACATCAGCAGCCCGGATGCGGCCGCCACGCCGAAGCCGGTCAGGGCAATGCCCAAGCTCAGGCGCGCGAGGTCTTTCACCGGCAGGCCGGCGCCCAGCCCGAACACCCGCAGCTCCAGTGCGACCAGGTTGCCCAGCAGCAAGGCGATGCCGCTGATATGGACCACCTCCAGCGCCGGGTAGGCCCACAGGTGGGACCGCAGGGACTCGAACATGCTCAGCCCTGGCCCCGCATGGCCAGCATCAGCGCCACCCGCGCCTTCACCGGGCTCAGGCCCTGCGAGTCCGGGATGGCATCACCGGGCTTGGGCAGCACCCGGCCCTCCAGGCAGCGTGTAGCGCGGACGACACGCACGCCATCGGCCTGCGCTTCCAGCAAGGCGACTTCCAGCGCGTGGTGCAAGGTGCCGTTGCCGGTGCCCGCGACCACCAGGCCTTGCACGCCATCGGCCACCAGGGCGCGAACCACGGCGGCACCGGCACCGGCATAGTTCATGACGATCTCCACCCGCGGCCAGGGCAGGCTGCCCGCCGCAGCAGCTATATTTTTGATAGCTGCCTGCGCTTTATCCACGGGGGCTTGAGGCCAATTTCGTACCAAGCGCAGGCGGCCTTCCTCGACATAACCCAACGGGCCGGCGTCGCCCGAGCTGAAGGCGTCGAGGCGGTAGGTGTGCACTTTCTGCACATCCCGGGCCCCATGGATGACACCGGCGCAGACCGCGACCACCCCGCGTGCGCCCGCGTGGGCCGCCACGGCCACGGCATCCAGCATGTTCTGCGGGCCGTCCGGCGCCAGCGCAGTCGCCGGACGCATGGCACAGGTCAGCACCACCGGCCGCTCCGGGTTCAGTACGGCCTGCAGGAACCAGGCGGTTTCCTCCAGCGTGTCGGTGCCATGCGTGATGACGATGCCCTGCACATCGGGCTGCGCCAGCCAGTGGCTGACCCGCTGCGCCAGCACCTGCCACACCGCGAAATCCATGTCCTTGCTGTCGATCTGGGCGACCTGCTCGCTCATCAATTCGCAGGCGTTGCCTGTCAGCGGCAGGCCCGCCACCAGCTGCGCAATGCCGACCTGCGCAGCGGTGTAACCCAGGTGGTCGGCGGCATTCGACGCCGTCCCGGCAATCGTGCCCCCGGTTCCCAAAATCACAATCTTTTTGTTCGTCATCGCGGCAAGCCCTTGCATTCCTTGAAAAACTGGATGAAAATACAGCTACTGGATATTAAAACAGCTCAATGACTTCCACGACTTCCCTCTTTGAGCACTTGATCCCCTGTTGCCCCAAGGAGCCTACGCCATGAGCAGTCTCACTGATTTTTCGGAAATGCCAAAACTCACTGCACGCCAGCAGCAAATCCTGGAGCTGATCCAGAGCGCCATTGCCCGCACCGGCGCACCGCCAACCCGCGCGGAAATTGCCAACGAGCTCGGCTTCAAGTCCGCCAATGCGGCCGAAGAGCATTTGCAGGCCCTGGCCCGCAAAGGCGTGATTGAACTGGTCAGCGGCACCTCGCGCGGCATACGACTGCGCAGCGACGCCCTGCGGTCCATCAACGAGTCCCGCATCAAACAGTTTTCCCTGCCCTTGCAAAGCCTGGCCCAGCTCGCCCTGCCTCTGGTGGGGCGGGTTGCTGCTGGCAGCCCCATTCTCGCGCAGGAGCATGTGGACCACACCTACTATTTCGAGAGTAGCCTGTTCAAGCGCAAGCCCGACTACCTGCTCAAGGTGCGAGGCATGAGCATGCGCGACGCCGGCATCATGGACGGCGACCTGCTGGCCGTGCAGCAAACCAAAGAGGCCAAAAACGGCCAAATCGTGGTGGCCCGGCTGGGCGACGAGGTCACGGTCAAACGCTTTCGGCGCAACAAGCACCTGATTGAGCTGGTGCCGGAAAACCCCGATTTCAAAACCATTGTGGTCGAGCCCGGTGAGCCGTTCGAGCTGGAGGGACTGGCCGTCGGGCTGATCCGCAACACGATGCTGATGTAGCCAGACACGGCTTCATACCGGACGGGTCCAGCCTCGGGCCAGTCCACCCCATTTCCGCGCAACAGGTGGCGGGCGCGTTGGTCAAAGTGAATGACCAACACCCTGGTGCAGCGGATGTTCTGTTCTGCAATCCTGCCTGTGTTTATCTCTACTCCAGGAGTTTTCATGGGAATCGCCAGTCTGTCACGTTCACCACTGCTGTCTGTCCTGCTGGCGCCGATACAGGCGCTCGCCGCCCTGTGGGTGCCGGCGCAGCCCGCCGCCATTGCACCATCCCTTGCCACGGTAGCCGCATTCCGGCGCTGTGCCGCCAACGATGCTTCCGCCGCCAAACCCACCGCATCGCAGGCTCGCCACGTGCCGGCGGCGGGCCACAAGCCCTGCCAGACCATGGCCAGAACCACAGCTACGCGCCGCCTGAAAGTGGTGCGCGAGTTTGAGGCCGGCATCAGCCCCGCGTGCGCTGGACGCATGGTCATCTCGGGCCGCATGGCGGATGTCTGTGCCGAACTGGACCGCATGGCCCAGAGGGAAGCCGCTCACGCCGCCTGATCCCCTGACCGCCGCCATGCGCAGGCGGCGCAAGCTGCACGGCTTGGCGCAGGCCAGTGCGCAGCCATCCCTTTCCCTGGTGGAACAGTTGCGTTCCGGTACATGTTGCCGTGCCGCTGCCCGGTGGCCGCACAACTTGCAGGCACAATATCGGCATGAATATTGTGATCCTTGACGACTATCAGGACGCCGTGCGCAAACTCGTCTGCGCAGCCAAACTCGATGCCTACCAGGCCAAGGTCTACACCAACACCGTCAAAGGCATAGGCCAGCTTTCCGTGCGGCTCAAGGACGCCGATGTGGTGGTTCTGATCCGGGAGCGTACCCATCTGCAGCGTCAGCTGCTCGAAAAACTTCCGAAGCTCAAAATGATTGCGCAGACCGGCCGCGTTGGCAGCCATGTGGATGTCGCCGCCTGTACCGAACGCGGCATCGTCGTCGCCGAAGGGGTGGGGTCACCCACGGCACCGGCCGAACTGACCTGGGCGCTGATCATGGCTGCGGTGCGCCGCATTCCGCACTATGTATCTCACCTCAAACACGGTGCGTGGCAACAGGCGGGCCTGAAAAACGCGTCGATGCCGGTCAACTTTGGCATCGGGTCGGTCCTCAAGGGCAAGGTGCTGGGCATCTGGAGTTACGGCAAGGTGGGTCAGATCATCGCCGGGTATGGCCGTGCCTTCGGCATGCGTGTGCTGGTCTGGGGCAGCCAGGCCTCGCGAGCCCGCGCGCAGGCCGACGGTTTTGAAGTGGCATCGTCCAAAGCCGAATTTTTTGGGGAAAGTGACGTCTTGACCCTGCATCTGCGCCTGGGTGACGACACCCGTGGCGTGGTCACATTGGAGGACCTGTCGCGCATGAAACCCTCATCCGTACTGGTGAACACGTCCCGCGCCGAACTCATAGAGCCTGATGCCCTGATTGCGGGCCTGAACCGCGGACGCCCCGGCCTGGCGGCGGTCGACGTGTTTGAATCCGAGCCGATACTGCAAGGACACGCCCTGCTGCGGCTGGAAAACTGCATCTGCACACCACACATCGGTTATGTCGAGCAGGAAAGCTATGAGATGTATTTCGGCTCGGCCTTTGACAACGTCGTGAACTTCATCAAAGGCACCCCCACCAACATCGTCAACCCCGGCGCCCTGCAGGTTCGCCGATAGAAGCCCATCACCTGACCGGCGACAAGCGAGCTCAGGCCTGCAGCCGTGCCCTGCCCCTTGGGGAAGCGCTGAATAAGTCCTTGCGGATGCGCAAGGCAGGCGGATCGGGACGGGATGCAAGGCGGATGTTGCAGCCAATAGCTGGCTATTGGCAAAACATTCAACGCAGCAGACCGCCCGAGCCCGGCTGATCGCGCGCCGCAGGGGACTTGTTCAGCGCTTCCTCAGGCCTTGCGCAGGTCATTTGGCCGGAAACCTGTGTCGTAATCGTCGAAATCAACCAGCGAATCGAACACCGTCGGCTCGCCCGACGAACCGGTGGTAGCCGGCACGGCTGATGCATGCGCGCGTGCATCGGACGCCGTCACAGACTTGTCGCTCCCGACGAAATTGCTGAGATCAATGTCCAGTCCCAGCCGCGGTGAAGATCTTGGCCGCATCGCCAGGTCCGGCCATTGGGTATTTCCGGTGCTGCCCTGAGAATCAGCTTCCTGGTCAATGATTTCCCGGGCAACGGCGTGCAGCAGCAGCAATTCACGGTAGGCGTCCAGGTCCAGCACTTCGGCGGGATTGCCTGGCTCACGGAAAAGCGCGTTGTCGATGATGTCAAATACCTGCCGCTTCGGCCAGGCCGCCTGGATACGCGCCAGCGCATCCTCATAGGCCGCCACATTGGTGCCGACGGGCGTGTAGTCGTCAAACGGTGCCACATGCGTCTTGAAGACCAGGTTGAAGTCGTCACGCAGGACTTCGTATTCCTCCCGGTTGCCGGTCTCATGGTATAGATCGATCAGGTCCAGATAAACCAGTGCGCTGGTCTTGACGTTGTGGACAAGGTGCTTGCGAAGCAGGTCAATGGCCTTGTCCTGCTGCCCCCGTGAGCTGAAAAACTCAACCTGTTGCTGCAGATCGGAGATTTCGGGGACCCTCACGGTGCGGGGAACAAAAGGCACGCTGACGGAGAATTTCGCGCGGTCGCGGCGCGGCAGGGGCGGAATCGGCTCCAGTGCCGGACGGCTGGAGGGCGCGGGCCGACGCTTGAGCTCGTCAAACAGGGATGCGTTAATGTCGAGGTCCACCCCCGAGCTGCTGGTGACGTGCGCTTGCTGCAACACGCCAGGGCCAGAAGCGACGGGGGCAACCGGCTGGCGGCGCTGGCGCCAGAGGAAAAACAGGCCGACCAAGGCAAAGCACAACAGGCCTGTCAGGCCGTAGACCAGTTCCTTCCGGAAATTCCCGCTTCCGGCCTTTTGAAGCTGCGCCTTGTTATCTGCCAGCACCGTCTGGGCCAAGAGCAGCTCTTTGCGCAACTGCCGCAATTCGCGCTCACGGTCCTGACTTTTCTCCGGAGTTTCCTGAGCCAGGGTCGGTGCCACAAGTCGAACCGCCGGGCCATCACCGCTCGCGGCTGGACGCGCCGTGGCCGCCAGCACCACATAACGCCGCGTGGTCTTCTGCACACACCCGGCACGCAGGTGCACGGTCACTACCGGCCCTTCCACCGGTGTGCCGGCACGAATGCGTATCACTGACTCCTGGGTGTTGCCGGATTTTGCCGCGACGACGTCGACCTGCGACTTGTCGAGTTGCCGGTCCGCATAAAAAACACTGGCGTCCAGACACAGAGCCTGGGGGTCGTCGCCGGCATCAAGCGTCATTTGCACGGACAGATCAAGCGGCTGGCCCAACACAGCCGAGCGGGTGTTGGGTCCCAGCGTGACGGCCAGCGCCGCGCCAACCGTGCACAGGCTCAAACCCCCGGCAAAAAGAGCGCGCTTTCTGAACAAATGTAAGAATATATTCACTTGGCCGATTCTGGCATAGCCGGGCAAAAACAATGCACAGCCCGGGCTGGAGCCCGAAAACTGTCTAGACTGGCAAATCAGTCGAGCACCTGAAGCAATAAGCTGGGCCATGGCCTGTCAAGGCACCGGCGCACGTGTCGGTCAGTTTACCCCCGCTCCAGGCACATGCAAACATATCACCGTGTGAAAAATGCACTGAAGCAGCGTGCTGGATGCCCGCTTTTTGGGCTGCGTGATAATACTTTTCCATGAGCCCACTCTATAAAACTGTTGGCATTGTTGGCACGGGTGCCATGGGCCAGGGCATTGCCCAACTGGCAGCGCAGGCGGGCAGCCTGGTCAGGCTGTTTGATACACAAACCGAGGCCGCCCGCAAGGCGCGTGAGGCATTGACTGTCCAGTGGGGCAAGCTCGTGGGCAAGGGCCGGCTGGACGGCGCACTGGCGGCGGACTACACCACCCGCTTGCTGCCGGCCGCCAGGCTGGAAGACCTGGCCGATTGCGACCTCGTGATCGAAGCGGTTGTAGAACGTCTGGATGTAAAGAAATCCCTCTTTCTCTCGCTCGAAAGTGTTGTTTCAGCCCATGCCATTCTGGCCACCAACACCTCATCGCTCTCCGTCACCGCCATCGCTGCAGGCATGCAGCATCCGGGTCGTTTCGCCGGTTATCACTTTTTCAACCCCGTTCCGCTGATGAAGGTGGTAGAGGTGATTGCCGGCCTGAAGACAGATGCAGCCGCCTGTGAGGCGCTGGCCGGCTACGCGCGCCAGATGGGCCACACGCCGGTGATGGCCCAGGACACGCCCGGCTTCATCGTCAACCATGCCGGGCGCGGCTACGGCACCGAAGCCTTGCGCATCGTCAGTGAAGGCATTGCCGACTTTGCCACGATAGACCGCATCCTCAAGGACCAGGCCGGCTTCAAGCTCGGGCCTTTCGAGTTGATGGACCTGACCGCCCTCGATGTATCGCACCCCGTCATGGAGTCGGTGTACCGCCAGTATTACGAAGAGCCGCGTTACCGCCCCAGCGTGATCACCGCGCAGCGCCTGGCAGGGGGCATGCTGGGCCGCAAAACCGGCGAAGGCTTTTACCGCTACACCGATGGCGTCATGCAGGTGCCAGCGGAGCCAGCCGGGCCAAAGGTGGCAGAGTTGCCGCCGGTCTGGCTGTCCCCGCGCGCCGCGCGCCGCTCGGAACTGCTGCAACTGCTTAAAAATCTCGGGGCCAACATTGAAATCGGCGCTTCCCCGTCGATGAACGCGCTGGTGCTGGTGGCACCCCTCGGGTTCGACATCACCACGGTGGCAGTGGTGGAGCGGCTGGATCCGGCGCGTACCGTCGGCATCGACATGCTGATCGACGACGCGGCAACCAAACGCCGGGTGCTGGCCACCAACCCCGCCACCCGCAGCGATATGCGTGATGCCGCACACGCGCTGTTCGCGCGCGACGGCAAGGCGGTCAGTGTGATCCGGGACAGCGGCGGTTTTGTAACGCAGCGCGTGGTTGCCACCATCGTCAACATCGCCAGCGACATCTGCCAGCAGGGCATCTGCACCCCGAAGGACCTGGAAACCGCCGTCACGCTGGGACTCGGTTACCCGCTGGGGCCGCTGGCCATGGGCGACCGCTACGGCCCGACCAACATCCTGGAAGTGCTCTTCAACATGCAGACCGTGTATGGCGACCCGCGCTACCGCCCTTCCCCGTGGCTGCGCCGGCGCGGCGCGCTGGGCCTGAGCCTGATGCACGAAGAGTGATGACTCCCCCCCGTCGGACGCTCACTGCGTGTAGCGCCTTCCCCCCTCCAGGGGGCGGCGCCTGCGGGCCGGCAAAGCCGTTCCTGCGGCCCCCACTGTCACGCCGGTGTGTTCCCTGTTTATTCCTCGATTCGCTTCATTGAAAGAACTGACATGGCAGGCGCACTCAAAAGCACCAGCGACGGCGCCACCCTGGTGCTGACGCTGAGCAACCCCGATTTGCGCAACGCTCTGAGCCCGGAGATTTATGCTGCCGGTGTGGAGGCCCTCAACGTCGCCGAGACCAACCCGGAGATTCGCAGCGTGGTCATCACGGGGGAAGGCAACACGTTTTGCGCGGGCGGCAACCTGCAGCGCCTTCAGGCCAACCGCCAGCAGCCGCAGGAAGTGCAGGCGCAAAGCATCAATGGGCTGAACAGCTGGATCGACTCGATTCGCACCTTCCCCAAACCGGTGATCGCGGCCGTGGAAGGCGCGGCGGCAGGCGCGGGCTTTTCGCTGGCGCTGGCCTGCGACTTCATCGTCGCGGCTGACAACGCCGTGTTTGTGATGGCCTACAGCAATGTGGCCCTGTCACCCGACGGCGGCAGCAGTTGGGCGCTGAGCCGTGCCCTGCCACGCGCACTGGTCACCGAACTGCTGATGTGTGGTGAGCGCATAGGCGCGGCCAGGCTGCAGGCGCTCGGGCTGGTCAATCGCTGTGCTGTCCCGGGCGATGCGCTCAACGAGGCGCTGAAGCTGGCCGACATGCTCAACGCCCGCGCGCCGAATGCGCTGGCCAGCATCAAGGAGCTCATCAACGACGCGCAGGCCAACACCCTGGGCGAACAGATGGACGCCGAACGTGCGCATTTTGTGCGCAACCTGCACCAGCCGAATGGCGGTGAAGGCATTGCTGCCTTTCTGGAAAAACGCACGCCCCGTTACAGCTGAGCCTGCGGCAAGGTCCGGTCGCAGGGACACCGAGGCGACAGGTGGAGGCCGGCTGCGCCGTCTCTGGCGCGACAATAGCCAGCTTGTGAGTCACTCAAAAGACAGGCCATGGACGATCCTATTCTTACGATAGACGAAAGAGAAGCCATCAACGGTGGCCGCTGGTTTTCATCCCTATCCCCCTCACTCAGGCACGACATACTTCGATGCGCTTACGTCCAACGTTTCAAGGATGGCGAGCTGATCGCCGCCCGCGGCGACCCGCCGGAACAATGGATTGCCTGCGCCAAAGGCGCGGTTCGCGTCAGCTCGACCTCGATCTCGGGCAAGCAGATCACGCTGACTTACGTGGAGCCGGGCATCTGGTTCGGCGATGTGGCGATCTTCGACGGCGACCGGCGCACCCACGATGCTTACGCGCACGGCGAGACCACCATCCTGTGTGTGGCCAAGGCCGATTTCAAGAAAATCCTGGCCGCACATGTGGAGCTGTACGAAGCCATGCTGCGCCTGCACGCACGCCGCATCCGCCAGTTGTACGGCCTGGTGGAAGACCTCAACACCCTGCCGCTGCGCGCGCGCCTGGCCAAGCAGTTGCTGCACCTGGTGCGCAGTTATGGCGTGAGCAGCCTGAGCGACGACCGCGAAGTGCGCATCGGCCTGCAGCTCGCCCAGGAAGAACTGGCGCAGTTGCTGGGCGCCTCCCGCCAGCGTGTGAACCAGGAGCTCAAGGCCATGGAGCGCGAGAATGCCATTCGCATCGAGCCGGGTGGCCTGGTGGTGCGCAACCGCGAGGCGCTGCTGCGCATTTCTGAAGCCGACCTGGAAAAATAAGGCATGAGCAATTTCGATCACTTTCTGGGCACCCGCGAGGTTTCGGAACAGCACGCCTTTGACATCGCCGCGCTGAGCGCCTACCTGACTAAAAACCTGCCCGGTTTCCAGGGGCCGCTGAGTGTGGAGATGTTCAAGGGTGGCCAGTCCAACCCGACCTACAAGCTGATCACGCCCTCGCGCGCCTATGTCATGCGTGCCAAGCCCGGTCCCGTGGCGAAGCTGCTGCCCTCGGCACATGCGGTCGAGCGTGAATTCAAGGTCATGAGCGGCCTGCAGGGCACCCACGTGCCGGTGGCCAAGATGTATTGCCTGTGCGAAGACGAGGCCGTGATCGGCCGGGCCTTTTACGTGATGGAATTTGTCGAAGGCCGAGTGCTCTGGGACCAGGCCCTGCCCGGCATGACGAACGCGCAACGCGCGGAGATCTACACCGAGATGAACCGCGTGATCGCCGCGCTGCACAAGGTAGAGTTCGCCGAACGCGGGCTGGCCGACTACGGCAAACCGGGCAATTATTTCGAGCGCCAGATTGGCCGCTGGAGCAAGCAGTACACCGCCTCCATCACCGAGCCCATTGCCGAGATGGACCAGTTGATGGCCTGGCTGCCGGCCAACATTCCAGCCAGCGCGCGCGATGAAACCATGGTCTCCATCGTGCATGGTGACTTCCGGCTCGACAACCTGATGTTCCACCCGACCGAGCCGCGCGTGCTCGCGGTGCTCGACTGGGAGCTGTCCACGCTGGGCCACCCGCTGGCCGACTTCAGCTACCACTGCATGGCCTGGCACATCCCGCCCGGTGCTTTCCGCGGCATTGGCGGCCTGGATGTCGCAGCACTCGGAATCCCGACCGAGGCAGAGCACATCCGGCTGTACTGCGAACGCACCGGTTTTGCCAGCCCGGAGCAGGTCAAAGCCGACTGGAACTTCTACCTCGCCTACAACCTGTTTCGCCTGGCCGCGATTTTGCAGGGCATTGCCAAACGCGTCGAAGCCGGCACAGCGGCCAGCGCACAGGCTGTCGCCTCGGCCAAAGGCGCGCCAGCGCTGGCACGCATGGCGTGGGACTTTGCACGCAAAAGCCAGGCCGGCCAGACCGGTCCATCCCGTTAAACAGAACAACTACTCCAGGAGCTATCAATGGATTTCAACTACACCCCCAAGGTTCAGGAAATGCAGGCCCGCCTGCTGGCCTTCATGGACCAGCATGTTTACCCGAACGAGGCGCGCTTCTTCAAGGAAATCGCCGAGAACCGCGCCAGGGGCAACCCCTGGATTCCGACCACCCTTATCGAAGAACTCAAACCCAAAGCCCGCGCCGCCGGCCTGTGGAATCTGTTTTTGCCGCATTCGCCGCGAGCGCCTGAAGGCCTGTCCAACCTCGAATACGCCCCACTATGCGAGATCATGGGCCGCGTGCCTTTTGCACCCGAGATTTTCAACTGCTCGGCACCCGACACCGGCAACATGGAAACGATTGCGCGTTACGGCTCCGAAGCCAACAAGGACCGCTGGCTGGAACCGCTGCTCAAGGGCGAGATCCGCTCGGCCTTCCTGATGACCGAACCCGAAGTAGCCTCGTCGGACGCGACCAACATCCAGTGCCGCATCGAGCGTGACGGCGACGACTACGTGCTCAATGGCCTGAAATGGTGGTCTTCCGGTGCCGGCGACCCGCGCTGCGCGATCTACATCGTCATGGGCAAGACCAACCCCGACGCGGGCCGCCACGAGCAGCAGTCCATGATCCTGGTGCCGGCCAACACGCCGGGCATCGACGTGATCCGGCCGCTCAGCGTGTTCGGCTATGACGACGCGCCGCACGGTCACATGGAAGTGCGGCTGACCAACGTACGTGTGCCAGTGGGCAACATGTTGCTGGGCGAAGGCCGCGGCTTTGAAATCGCCCAGGGCCGCCTTGGCCCCGGACGCATTCACCACTGCATGCGCAGCATCGGCATTGCCGAACGGGCGCTCGAGCTGATGTGCAAGCGCCTGAACAGCCGCGTGGCTTTCGGCAAGCCGGTGGCACGCCAGTCGGTCTGGCACGAGCGGATTGCTGACGCGCGCTGCATGATCGACCAGGCCCGCCTGTTGACGCTCAAAGCCGCCTACATGATGGACACCGTGGGCAACAAGGTTGCCAAAGCCGAGATCGCCATGATCAAGGTGGTGGCACCCAACATGGCCTGCCAGATCATCGACTGGGCCATTCAGGCGCATGGCGGCGGCGGCGTGTCCGACGACTTCCCTTTGGCCTACGCCTACGCGCACCAGCGCACCTTGCGCCTGGCCGATGGCCCGGACGAGGTGCACCGCGCCTCGCTGGCCAAGCTTGAGCTGGCCAAACATCTGCTGATGCCCGGCGAAGTGGAGATGCCCATCACCCGCGGCAGCTGACACACCAGGCCGCCTGGTGGCGGCAAAACGCTATCAAAACAGGAGCTGCTGACGTCCACCCCGCAACGGCTGGCGCCGCTTTATTTGCCTGAACTACAGCAGGAGGTCGGTTGACAGGCCGGCCAGCGCCGCATCGCAGGCGCTGGTGTAGGTGACGGCTGCATGCTGCAGCGTCGCGATGTCGCCCGGGAGGTACTGCATGCGCAAATAGGCCTTTCCGCGCAGCAGCATCAGGATAAAAGGGGTCTGCGCATCCGGGCCCAGCTGGGGCCAGGACAACAGCAGCTCGGCCAGGTTGTTGTCGATCCAGGCCAGCGCGTGTTCACGGCGGTCGGCCAGTACCGCGTAGCGCTCCCAGAATTCGGGCACCAGGCTGGCCCAGCCGACTTCCTCAAACATGGCGAGCCAGCGCATTTCTTCAGGCAGGCTGGGGTCGGCCGTGGTTTGCAGGGAGTCGGTGTAAATCGCGTAAGCGCGTTTTTCCAGCGATTCTTTCAGAGGCCGGTTGATGATGAGCACCGCCGCATCGCCGTTGACGCCCAACTCGGCCCGGGCGCGCAATTCGTGGCCATGGATGTAGTCACGCGAGGTCGGCCCACATTCCAGTTTCCAGGGTTTGCCGCGCACCTGACCGGTCAGAAAAAAACTGTGCGCCTTGTCCTGGTTGAAGTAACTGAAGCCGTGCGTGCTGGCCCATTCCGACACCGCGTCGGGCATTGCCGCTTCCAGCGGTTGAGTCTCGTTTCGCACAAAGACTTTTTTCAGGCGTTCAAACATGATTCCGGCTTTTCTCTTAAGGTGCTCGAGCACTTGTCCGCCTGCCGGCAAGGGGCACGGACAGCCTCTTTGCCATCATAGTTCCAAAGGTTGCATTCATGCTCGAAGTCTATTGCTGGCCTACACCCAACGGGCGGCGACCAGTTTCAAATCCCAGGTTCTGCAGTGGCTGATGTTCCAGATGGGCGGTGTCGGCCCCATTCCAGCGCCAGAAATGCTGACGGGACCTGCCGGTCCGCCCGGCAAATAATTCGCGGCGGCGCAGCATGGAGGGCGCGCTTCGGGCTATAATCTTGGACTTGTCGGAGTGTGGCGCAGTCTGGTAGCGCACCTGGTTTGGGACCAGGGGGTCCAAGGTTCGAATCCTTGTACTCCGACCAAAGATTTATCCAAAAAAGCTCACTGTTGTGGGCTTTTTTCGCATCTGCGTTTACATTCGCCTGTATCGGTTTTTTCTGCCCGTAGCTCAGTTGGATAGAGCATCAGCCTTCTAAGCTGAGGGTCGGGGGTTCGATCCCCTCCGGGCAGACCAACATTTTCCGTAATGGGTCCAAATAAAGACTAAATTCAGACCATGCGCTACTCCACCCAGATCAAACCCATCAGTTACCTCAAGGCAAATGCGGCCCAGGTTCTGCGCGATCTTGCCGAGCAGCGTGAGCCCATGGTGATCACGCAGAACGGCGAAGCCACGGCCGTCATTCAGGACATCGCCTCTTACGAAGACGGCCAGGAGACGCTGGCCCTGCTGAAAATCCTGGCGCTCGGCAACCAGCAGATCGAGCAAGCTCGGGTTGTTTCCGCAGTTGACGCCATCAAACGTATTCGCCAGCGCACAGCCAAGGCCTGAGCCGCAATGGCGAGCAAGCCGGTACGTCATGACGTTCTGCTGACAGAGGACGCGCAACACGACCTGGAAGAACTATACGACTACATTACCGAGCACGACGCGCCGGCCAAGGCCGACCACATGTTGGCCGCCATCGAAAAACCGCTGAGCACCCTGGTCAGCTTGCCGGAACGCAACCCAGTCACAAAAGATCTGCAATCGGTCGGTATCCGCGACTACCGGGAAACCTACTTCAAGCCCTATCGGGTGATCTATCGCGTTGTCGGGCCGCGTGTTTATGCGTACCTGATCGTCGATGGACGGCGCAACATGCAGGCGCTGCTCATGCGCCGGCTGCTTCGCTCTTGATACAAGCACACGGATAGTCGCCGGGCCGCAGGTGCAGCGGACCAACAGGCGACCGTGGGTGCTCTTTATACCAGCAGGGGCCGCAGATCTGGCTTCGCCAGTCCGTAGGCGCAGCGGCCCCCTCGGGGGGCAGAGAGCTACACGCAGTGAGCGAGCATGGGGGCCCTATTCAGAGCTTCACGTATTCGTACTCGACCGCATTGGCATTGATGCCACGATCCGGCGGCGCGATCCAGCCGGCCATCTTGCCGGGCTCGGTCACGCGCTGCATCAGGCTGTGGATGTAGGTTTTGTCTGCATCGGTTGGCAGCCAGTTGTCTTTTTTTGCTTCAAATTCGGCCGCGCTGATCGGGTTGCCCTGTGGGTCGGTATGCACGCCGGCCCAGGCGCCGACGCTGCGGCGAAAACGCGTGCTCGGCAGGCCAAGCTCGAAGGCCACACCGGCGCGTTTGATACCCATGTTCCAGCGCGTGACGCCGACATTGCAGTCCTTCACATATTCGAGGCGGGTGATTTCGTTCATGCCGTTGCGGGTGGAAATGGTCTCATTCTTCAGGCCGCCCTTGCCATCCGGCACCTGGATGCTCATCTCGGTCTCCAGCTCCACATGGTCGGAAAACTTGGCTTCGTCCGGGCGGCCCTTGATACCGTTGCTGAAGTAATTGGCGGCATTCGACGAAGCTTCGGAGCCGAACAGGTCGAGCGATGAGGTGAACCAGAAGTTCATGAATTTCTGGACCGTACGCAAATCGATCACGCCGGCCTTGCGCAAGGTATCGACGTTGTCGGTGTCCAACTCCTTCATGACTTCCAGCGTACGTTTGATCACGCGGCCTATGCCGGTTTCGCCGACAAACATGTGATGCGCTTCTTCAGTCAGCATGAAACGCGTGGTGCGGGCCAGCGGGTCAAACGCGCTTTCGGCGAAAGACTTGAGCTGGAACTTGCCGTCGCGGTCGGTGAAGTAGGTGAACATGAAAAAACTCAGCCAGTTGTCCATGGGCTCGTTAAACGTCCCCAGGATGCGCGGCTTGTCGGCGTCGCCGCTGTGGCGCTTCAACAGCTCTTCGGCTTCCTCCCGGCCGTCGCGGCCGAAGTGCGCATGCAGCAGGTAAACCATGGCCCAAAGATGCCGGCCCTCTTCCACATTGACCTGGAACAAGTTGCGCAGGTCGTACAAACTGGGCGCAGTGTGGCCCAGCAAGCGCTGCTGCTCGACCGACGCTGGCTCGGTGTCGCCCTGGGTGACGATCAGGCGGCGGAAGGCGCTGCGGTATTCGCCCGGCACTTCCTGCCAGACGTCCTGACCCATGTGGTCGCCAAAACCGATCTTGCGGTTTTCTTCCTTGTCCGCCAGGAAAATGCCCCAGCGGTAGTCGGGCATGGGGGTGTAGCCATAGCTGGCCCAGCCGGACGCGTCCACGCCGACGGCGGTGCGCAGGTAGACCTCTTTGGCGTTGAAGTCGCTCGGGCCCATCTCGTCCCACCAGCTCATGAAAGCCGGCTGCCAGTGCTC
>Ga0105046_10007615_pt1 | contig 17025 bp, 18 predicted proteins | sample MAT03_FD_78385 | JGI IMG/M metagenome (GOLD analysis project Ga0105046, IMG submission 78385) | Freshwater microbial communities from Lake Fryxell liftoff mats and glacier meltwater in Antarctica - MAT-03 (megahit assembly) | ecosystem: Environmental > Aquatic > Freshwater > Ice > Liftoff...
CAGCTCAAATGGATGCGCGAAGCCGGGTTCGAGAGTGTCGACTGCTACTGGAAGTGGCTGTTCACGGCGATGATGGTCGGAGACCGGCCGGGCTGATTCCGGTCGGGCTGGCCTTGGTCGGACACCCGCGAATCCCGGCCTCGAAACTTCAGAGTCCGGCGCCGGTCCTAGCAGCCTCCACGGCCGCAGTTTCAGCCGGGCTGATCGATGTCGGAACATCAAGTTCGATCGGGTCACCCACGATCGAAGGTTGAAGCCCGGTGAGGGCTTCAACCGTGGCCAGTACGCAGAAAGGCATGTGATCAACGCTGTAACCACCCTCCTGAAGCGCGACGATCCGGCCTTCACAGGTGGCATCGGCGAACTCGACCAGTCGCCGGGTCATCTCCCGGAAGCCCTCGGTGGTCACGCTCATCCTTCCGAGCGGATCGGAGGCAGCCGCATCCTGGCCGCTGGAGAGAATGACCAGCTCCGGACCGAAGTTCTCCAGCGCAGGCAACACCACGTCGGACATCGCCGAGAGGTAGCCCGCATCTCCCGAACCCGCCGGCATCGGGATGTTGATGTTGGCCCCCACCCCGTCTCCTGAGCCATTCTCTTCGACCGTACCTTCGTTTTCCGGATACAGCCCGTCCTGATGGATCGAGATAAAAAGAACGTCGGGGTCGTCGTAGAAAACGGCCTGGGTGCCGTTGCCGTGGTGGACGTCCCAGTCGAGGATTGCGATCCGTCCGAGGCCATGCTTTGCCTGGGCGTACCGGGCGGCGATCGCGGCGTTGCTGAAAAGGCAAAAACCCATCGCCTGATCGGCGGAAGCGTGATGACCTGGCGGGCGGGTCAGGGCGTAGGCGCGCCGGTCCGTTCCTCCCATGACGTGGTCGACGCAGGCGAGACCGGCCCCGACTGCGAGCAGGGCCGGCTGCCAGGACTCAGGGCTGGTCCGGGCCTCGGGGCCGACCCACTGCATCGAGCCAGCCCGGCAGGCCGCTTCGATCCGGTCGACGTGTTCCCCGGTATGGACCAGGAGCAGCTCTTCCCGGGTTGCCAGCCGGGGCTCGATGAAAGTCAGCCGGTCGCTCACCCCGGAGTTGACAAGTACCTCGAATGCCCGGCGGACTCTTGCCGCGTTCTCAGCGTGAGCGACGTCGATCCAGCCGGCCGCCCGATCGTCGAGCACCATCGAACCGTTGTCGTGGAGCAGGCAGCGCCCGTCATATGAAAGTCCGGTGGCGGACGTATCGGAAATCACGTCGCCCAACTATCTCAGACGTTTGCTGAGGCGGATCGCGGTTCGGGCGTGCCGGTTGACCTCGGCCTCCCGTAGCCGCCGCCCGGGAAACTCCACCACGAACGCTGCGGTGTTGAAACGGCGGTGCATCCAGCCGATCACGCTGCCCGGCACATCAGGGTCGCAGCGACTCCCGGCCGGCAGCCCGGACCACCTGCCATACAGGCGGGCGACCGGTCCGGTTTCGTTGCATGGAGCCAGGGTCTTGTCCCAGGGCTGGTGGTACCAGATCGAAAGGTCGAACTGCCAGCGCCGCGTGATCCTTGCGACCGTTCTCGACTCGGGCTCGGAAAGCGGCCGCGGTCCCGAGTTGTAGCCGTCGTTCAGGGTCGGATCGAATCGGTAGGGGAAGTTCCGATTGAGGTCCACCCCGCCGGCATTCTTCCTCGAACCCCGGGCGAGGCCGTCCGGGTTGACCGTCCTGATACTCCATAGGTCGATCCGCTTCAGCCCCGGCCTCGCGAGCTGATTGATACGGCGGATCACCCTCATTCCCTCCGGTTCGTCGCCGTGGATCGACCCCACCATCAGGACCTTGAAGTCAGCGGCAGGTTCACCGAAGCGACGAACCTCTATCGGCCGGTCCTCGACCGACCGGCCCACGGTTATCACACTGGCGGAGGCTGATTCGGCCACGCTTGATCCAGCCAGAAGCAGCCCGGTCAGCGTCAACGCGCTGATGGTTTTGACAGTTCGCTTGGTCAGGACGGCAGCGATCTCCAAAGGCTACCCGCCCCCGATCAGGGCCACGACCACTTCCCACTTCGCGGCGTGAGCAACCCTCCAGGCAGGTCAGGCAGCGCGGGACTGCGGGGACTGGTCCATTGCCAGCTCCACGCAGAGGTTACGGGCGGCCCGGATCCGGTCGGCGTTGGGGTTTTTCCAGCCCTTCAGGTTCAGCGGTGGATGGGTGAAGTTGACCAGACGACCTTCGACCCGCTCCGGGTCCCGGATCGGCCTTGCTGCGACGAGCAGGTTGGTTTCCATCCACTCGCTCAGGCGACGCTCGCCCTGATGATCGAAACGATAATTGCGGAAGTTGGTGGTTGCCCAGCCTGTCGCGCGGGGACAGGGAACGAGCCTCAGTTGATCGAGCAGCAGGGCACCGATCGAACGGCGCAGGGTCGAGAAGCCCGTCTGTCCGGAGCGAAAGTGGTTGTCGGGACCGCGCTGGGCCAGGTCTTCGGAGATTCCCAGATAGACCGGCTCCGGTCCGGCCGTGCAAAAAGAAAGGCCCGAAGAATCGGGCCTGAGGTAGATGGCATAGATGCCGGGACACGCCGGGGGCGTGAGCCCGGCAATCGGAGTCTGCCCACTGGACAGCTCGCCGAGGAACGTTTCCGGCTGGAAAGTCATGCCGTAACTGTAAGTCCCGCCCCGGCGGCTATTTCGCACCCGCCATTTTTCGGGCAAGAAGTTCGTCGAGTTGCTCGTTGCCTTCGCTGATGCCTCTCTCCATCCCGCTCTGGATCATTCCATCGCGGTCTTCCTTCGATTCGAAGGTGGTGGTCGTCACCAGAAGGGTCCGATCGCCATCCAGTGCGACCAGTTCGGCTTCGTCGATGCTTGCCGGAGGCTGGGGTTCCATCATGAAGTTGAAGGTCTGCTTCATGTACTCGGGCTTGCGCAGCTCGAGGAACTCGCCGAAGAAGACGTACTCGTTGCCGGCTTCATCGGAGTGGATGTATTTCCATTCACCGCCGGGCTCGAAGTCGTACTTCTCGACCTTCATCTTCAGGTAACGCGGGCCGACCCATTCGCTCAGCAGGTCCGGATCGGCAAAGCACTCCCAGACCAGTTCCCGCGGCGCTTCGAACTCCCGTTCGACCCTCACCTCGGTGTCGCTGGGTGTGGTCAGTTTCGTTTCGTTCCTGTTTCTGTCGCTCACCTGGAGCCCCTTTCCTTGTTCTTGCGTTCGATGAGCCGGTCGAGCCGTTCGAAGCGGTCGGCCCAGTTGCGGCGGAACTCCTCGAGCCAGAAGCCGGCTTCGTCGAAGCCCTCTGCATTGAGCTCGCAAAACCTGGTCCGGCCGCGCTTCTGCGTGACGACCAGGTGCGCCTCTTCCAGCACCTTCACGTGTTTCTTGATGCCGGTAAGCGAGATCCCGGCCGGTTCGGCCAGCTCACTGATCGACGCACTGCCCTCACCCAGGCGGTCGAGGATCGCCCGCCTGGTCGGATCAGACAGGGCGGAAAACGTGAGATTCAACCTGGAATAATACTGAACCATATGGTTCAGTTTATAACATGCTCCCGGGATCCGGTCAAGTCGGGCGTCATCGTCGGCCGGTTCTCCCCACTCTCACCCGGCCTGCTTCCTTCGACGCCCTCCACGAATCCGTCCGGCTTCCAGCCGGGACCACGGAAGGCGTAGTTGAAGCGGTCCCTCCAGCTGTTCGATGCCCTGATGTCACGCCAGATGCTGGCGAATTCGCCGTAGGCGACCTTGACCGGGTGGAATGTTTCGATGTTTTTGGTCAGCCCGTAAAGGACCCTCTCCCCTTCGGGCTCGAAGGAGCCGAACAGCCGGTCCCAGATGATCAGGATGCCGGCGTAGTTGCGATCGAGGTACTGCTCCTGGGAGCCGTGATGGACCCGGTGGTGGCTGGGCGTATTGAAGATGAACTCGATCGGCCGCGGCAGCCTGTCGATCGCTTCGGTGTGCAGAATGAACTGGAAGAGCAGGTTCCAGGACATCGCCAGCACGATCATCCAGGGCTCGAAGAACAGCCCGAGCGGCATCCAGAACATCGAGCCGGTGAATGGCGACCAGTCCTGCCGAAGTGCGGTCGAAAGGTTGTAGTGCTCAGACGAATGGTGAACCACGTGGCTGGCCCAGAAGAGGCGGATCCGGTGGTGGCTGCGGTGATAGCAGTAGAAAGCGAGGTCGTCGGCGAAGAAGAGCAGCACCCAGACCCACCAGTCACCCGGGGAGAGCTGGAACGGACTGACCGTGTAGATCGCGGCGAGGATGGCGATGGACACCAGCTTCCAGGCGCCGGCGATGAAGACGTGGCCGAGGCCCATGCTGAGGCTGGTCCCGGTGTCCTTGAGTTCGTAGCCAACCACACCCGAACCGCCGGCTCCGCGGGCGGCAGCTTCTTCCGCGTTCTCTTCGGCGGCATGCCTGAGGGCGAGGTACTCCAGGCCCATGAAAAGGAAGAAGAACGGAATCGCGTAGAGGATCAGGTCACTCATCGCAACTGGTTATACCAGTTGCACATGCAGGCCGTCAACTTCTCGTCGAGCCCCTGCCTTAACGGAACTCACCCGAAAGCGTGAACGTCGGCTTCGAGCATGCGGCGGGCCACCTCGACACTGGCTGCTTCGTCCCCCCTGGCGATCGCATCGCCGAGGGCTCGGATCGCTTCCGGGTCGGTTGGCCTGATTTGGGAGGCGTTGTCGCCGTAGGCCAGCATCGCCTTGAGCAGCGAGTTGAGGGCGAGGCGGTAGGCGATGTTGCCCGACCCGGTAACGATCACATGCCACATCGCAGCGAAACTGAGGTCCAGCATCTCGTCGTTCACCCCGAGCTGGGCGGCCGACTGTTCAGCGAGCTCCCTCACCTGCCCGCGTTGTTCCGGCGTGGCGCGAACCGCGCAGTGGCGGGCAGCGTCAACGCCGATCGAAGCACGCATCTCCAAAACCGATCTCACCATCTCCGGGGTCGGCACGGTCGATCCGCCCATCAGGTCGAGCAGGACTTCGAGGCCACCGGTGTCGCGCCAATCGAGGACCCGGGTCGCCCCGCCGTGAGTAATTCGCACCAGCCCTGCCTGCTCGAGGCGCTTCAGGGCCTCCCGGACGGCGTGGCGATTGACACCGAACTCCTCTGCCAGAACGCGCTCTGAAGGCACGGCGCTGCCCACCTCCAGCCTGCCGCTGATGATGTCCCCCCGCATCGCATCATGCACCCGCTGCGATACCGGACCGGATCTCCCTTCCGTCTTCACCAGGCTCTTTTACCAGTTACCGGCTGGTTCGGTGGTGCGTCAGCTTCCGTTGGTCGTCACGGGTTTCCTCTGGTTCGGGAACCACTTTGGCTTCAGCCCGCCTTGCGGGCGAACATCACAGCGAACCCGTGGTCCTTGAAGAGGCAGTCGACCTGCTCGAAGCCTGAGTCCCGTAACCAGCCGAGTTGGGGCGTGAGCGGGGTCAGGTGATCGGCTTTCATGCGTTCGACCGCCTGCTCCCACTCAAGGTCGTTGATGCCGTTCGCGCGGGCCCGCGAGTGGTGGGAATGGTTGTAGAGATCGTCCATATAGGGAGTGGCCCCGGCGACGTGTTCGGCATTGACGAACACCCCGCCGGGCCGTAACGACTCGTGGACCGACCTGAACACGTGCCGTTTCCCTTCGTCGGTCATGTGGTGGATCGCGAGGGCCGAGACGACCGCGTCCCATGGGCCTTCCGGCAGGTCGCTATACATGTCACCTTCGATGTAGCTGACCCGGTCCTCCCCGAGATTGGCCCGGGCCTTTTCGAGCATCAGAGGCGCGCCGTCGAACAGGGTCACATGCGCATCGGGGAAGGCATCAAGGACGAAAGCCGAGAGCATCCCGGTGCCGGCTCCGAGGTCGAGTATCCGGTCCAACTCCGGTCCGGCATGCGAAACCGCCGTGACCGCCGTGCCGTAGAAAGCCTCGAATGGCGGGATCAGCCGGTAACGCGCCTCTTCGTAGTGGGCGGCGTGGGAGTTGAAGACGGAAGCAGCATCGGACATGGATCGATCCTAGTTGGCGACTCAGCTGCCACCCTCCAGCGCCATCTTCTGGTTCGAGTATTCGCGCTGCCCGGTGACGTCCCGGCCGAACCACGCCGGAGGCTCGAAGGCGCGGGCTACATCTTCCGAGCCAAATTCCACTTCGACCACCCGGAAGCCCTGGTGCTCGCCGGAGTAGACGTCGACCTCCGCGGTCAGTCCGCCATCCAGCGGAACCAGGAACCGGATCTTGCTGACCCTCCGGCCTTCGGTCAACGGCCAGAGTGACTCGAACTGTTCCGGTTCCAGGTCGATTTCGGTCTCGTCACGCGACATGCCATGACCGAGCTTGACGGTCAACCGCAGAGCATCGCCATCGCGCCGCAGACGAACCTCATCGGTCTCGCTGACAACCATGTACCCCTGCTCGATCGCCCGCGACTCACATCCGGAAAGCCAGTCCGGCTCTCCATCAACTAGAAACTTGCGTTCGATCTCAGCGGCCACAGGCAAACCTTACCCACCCCCGAACCGGGCCCCTCTCGCGCGGGGGTGCTCAGGCGCGGCGGCGGAATGTCGTCATTCGTACTCGTAGAAGCCCCGACCCGATTTGCGTCCGAAGCGGCCGGAAGCAACCATGCGCTTGAGGATCGGTGGGGGTGCGTACTCATCGCGCTTGAACTCTTCGTAGAGCGAGTCACAGACGCTGTAGAGAACATCGAGGCCGATGAAGTCGCAGAGCTCGAGCGGGCCCATCGGGTGGCCGCAGCCGAGCCGCATGCCTTCATCGATGTCCTCGGGAGTCGCGAACTCCTCCTCGTACATGCGCACTCCGGCCATCAGGTACGGCACCAGCAACATGTTGACCACGAACCCCGAGCGATCCTTGGTTTCGATTGGACGTTTGCCGATCGTCTTGACGAAGTCGCGGGCCGCCTGGATCGTCGACTCCGAGGAATCGAGCGCAACCACGATCTCGACCAGTTTCATCACCGGCACAGGGGCAAAGAAGTGGAGACCGCAGACCCGTTCCGGATGCCTGAACGGGCCGGCCAGTTCGGCGATCGGGATCGAAGAAGTGTTCGAAGCGACGATCGCCTCGTCCGAGACCGCCTTTTCGATCTCGGCCATGACCTTCAGCTTCAGTTCCAGGTCCTCGGGCACGACCTCGACGACGAGGTCGGTGTCACCGATCTCGGCAAGATCGTCGGCGATAGTGATGCGGGCGAGGGCCGCGTCCATGGCCTCCTGGTCCATCTTGCCGCCCTTCACCGCACGGGCGAGAGATTTTCCGATCCGTTCGGTGACGCCGGGACGCCGTGCGGGGTCGGCTTCGAAGATGGTGACGGGGAGCCCGGAGACCGCAGTCGACTCGGCGATGCCGGAACCCATGAAACCGCCGCCCACGACGGCGACCCTGGAAATGTCCTTGATCGCGCTATTGCTCGCCATGTTCACCAAACACACCGAGAAGGCTGGCACCGGAAACTTTTCCTGTAACTACTTTCACGTCTTCTCCTCCTGCTGGCTGTCCCTGTGGGGAGCCTAGTACCCGGCTCGCCGTGACGGCGTTGAGCAGGATGGAGCTAACGGATCAGATCGGGCAGGCCGTCGCGTTGCTCGCGGCGAGGCGGGTAGGCCGAGAGCTCGACCGGTGCGGTAGAGATCGCCTGAGTGCGCAGGTCCCTCCAGGTGAGGCCCTCACGGACCAGCGCGGGAACGCCGAGTCCGACGGCGGTCGCGATTTCAACCGCCTGCAGGATCAAGCCGTAAGCGAAAGCATCGGAGTTCGAGACCGCCCATCCGGTGGTCAGCACAGTGACGACCGCGAGCTGGAACACACCGATGTTGGACGGTGTCGCCGGGATCACCGCGGTCACGTTGACCGCGAAGAGCACGGCGGCCGAAGCCGCGAGGCCGGCTTTGTGGTCAAGTCCGAGGGCGAACATCAGGGCCCAGCAGGAGAGCAGCTGGATCGCCCACGCGGTGGTCTGGAGGAAAGCGGCGGGCAGGCCGATGCGCGGCTTCTTGAACACCACGAGTCCCTTGCGGACCTGGATCAGAGCCGAATGGATCGCCCCGCTGACCTTGGCCAGCCGTCCCCTGCCCTTGTTCTTGAGGATCGACGGCAGGAAAACCACTGCTACCAGCAGCAGGGCGGGCGCCAGGCTGAAGGTGAAGATCGCTTTGGTGCTGTTGTGGAAGAGCGGCGTGCTGGCGACGATGATCAGGCCGAGGATCAGCAGGGCAAAGAGGTTGAGCAGGGTCTGCGAGACCAGGGTGCCGGCGATCACCGGCAGATTTTCCTTGGCGCGGCCAGTATGCCTCGCCAGCGCCAGGGCTCGGGCCGGCTCGCCGAGACGAGCCGGCAGCGTGGCCGACATGAGCACGCCGATCATCGTCGCGGAGGCGAAGTCCCGTCTTCGCAGGTTTGCGTCAGGCATCGCCGCCTTCGCGATGAAGTACCAGGCGTAAGCACGGAAGAACATGGACGAGGCCATCAGAGCCAGGGCGACTATGACCCAGGAGATGTCAGAGCGGACGATCGCTTGCCCGACCCGGTCGAGTCCGATCTTCTGCGCGGCCAGCAAAGCCAGGCCGACACCGAGGATCGCGGCGATGCCGAGCGCGGCCTTGCGAAACAGCTGGCGTTTCCTGCCGGCGGCAGCGACGATCGGCGGATCGAGCGAAGGCAGCTTCTTCGCCGGCACCCTCGGCAGGCCATCCTTGGGCGAGAAGCCGACCCGGCGGCGGACCCGCTCGGCCGACGTCGCGGCTTCGGGGGCCTCGATCGCGCGTTCGTAGGTGTCGGTCACCTGATCGGCAATGCTGCTCCAGGCGTAACGCTTCGAGCTCTCGCGGGCGGCGAGCCCCATGCGGGCGAAGTGGGTCGGCTCGTGGTGGGCCCGCTGAAGCTCTTCGGCGAGGCGCTGCGGGTCACCGGGCGGGACCAGGATGCCGTCGTAGCCGTCGGTGACCACGTCGCTGTAGCCGGCGATGCCGGAAGCGATCACCGGGGTTCCGGCTGCGAACGCCTCGGTCAGCACCATCCCGAAACTCTCGCCCGAAAGCGAAGGTGCGCAAAGCACGTCGGCCTCGTGGAGATGGCGCCAGAGTTCGGGGCCGCTGACCCGGCCGTGGAGGTCGATGTGTTGCTCCATCTCGGGATGGGTCAAGGCGCGGCGCACATCGCCGGCATCGGAGCCGACAACGGCGAGGCGGGCCGGCACCTGTTCGGTGAGGGCGTCGAAGGCACGCAGCAGGACCGGCAGGCCCTTGCGTTCCTCGGGACGGCCGACGAAAAGCACCTTGAGGTGGCCGGCCCCCGGCTTGGGGCCCGCCGGGGCCAGTTCTACGTTCACCCCGTTGGGAATGATCGTGTAGTTGCCGCCGAACCAGCGACGGACTGTCCAGGCGGCGGCTTCGGAGACCGCGATCCGGCCGGAGAGACCGTTCAGCACCCGCCGCGCGCCGGCAAAGGTGGCGATCACGTGCGGCATCGTCTTGGTGGCGTAGGCGTGAAAGGTTCCGACCACCGGCGTCTTGCTGTGGGTCGCGATGTCCCAGCCGTTGACCGGCGTGATCGGCTCGTGGAGATGCACGACGTCGAAGTTGCCCTGCTCGATCGCCCGACGGGTTCCCTGGATCGCGCCGGGGAAGACCGGGATGTTGGAAACCGAGCCGTTGGAGGCGATGCCGACCGTGCGGCCGATCGGGATCAGGTAATCCGGCGCTTCGAGCCGTTCGGCTGGAGCGCGGTGCAGGACTTGGGACAGGCGATCGGGTGGATCAAACGGCGCAATGACACGGACGTAGTGGCCGCGAGCGATGAACTCTTCGGCCAAAGACTGGATGTGCCTGTTGACGCCGCCCTGGTAAGTCCAAGAATACGGGGATACAAGGGCAATTCGCACGAACCACCAGTGTAGCTCAGTTGTCGGTGGTTTCGTTGGCCTCCGCCCAGCAGAATCCAACAACCAAGCCGATAAACAGCACCCCGACCTGGATGAAAAGGGCTCCCGAGTCGTTGCTGGCCGCGCCGACCACGGAAGCGATCGAGGCAGCGATCAGCGCTGCCCTCAGCACGGGAACCGGTCGCAGCCAGCTTTCGATCAGCTCACGGCGGAAGAATGCGAGGGCGATCAGCGCGAAAGCAAGCAGGGTGACCGGCAACCTGGATACCCGGGTGAAGCTGGCTGCCGTCTCTTCGATCCGGTGGGTCAGAACCTGCAGGGTGGAGTCGCCGGATGATCCGTCGAACAGCGACCTCAGGTAGTGCGACTCGCCGCCGGTGAGGCTGTCCCCAAGCGCCAAAAGAATGAGCGAGACGAGCGCAATCAGTCCTGCCAGCCAGGCCAGCCGGGGGCGACCGAGCACAAACGCGGCGGCGACAACGGCGGCGGTCGGAAAGATGATCGCCGCACCGACGTCGGCCCCGAAACGCCCGGCGGCAAAGATCACCGAGCAGACCAGACCGACCCCGAGGAAGACCCCGGCCGTCTGCTTCTGGTTCAGCTTCACGCCCCAGCTGGTCAGGGCGGCACCGGTGCCGACCGAAGCCAGGATCATCAGGCTCGACTCGAGTTCATTGCCGATCCCGTAAAACCGGGCGCCGAGGCCCGGGTTGGGACCAACGACCGCTTTCGGGGTCAGCACCGAGCCGGCCAGCATGTCGATCGCATAAGGCCCGACGGTGAGCATGCTCGCCACGGCGAGCGACTGGTAACCGGGCAGCAGACGCAACAGGCAGAAGGCGACCAGCACCGGCAATACGGTTGCCACCGCCTGCTCGACGGCCAGGGAAGGCGAGAACGATGCTGTCAGCAGTAGCGCCGCCGGCAGCAGCACCGTGGAGAGTGCCAGCAGTTTCACCGCCGGCCGGGCCAGGCGGCCGCGAGTGACAGCGGCGGCGCCGGCGGCGGTGAGCATCCAGATCAGCAGCGGCAGCAGAAGCGCGGCTCCACGGCGCTTGCCGACCTCCTGGTAGCGGCCTTCGAGCTCCCGCAGTCCCGGAAAGTCAACCTCCCCGCCGGATCCGAGCGGCAGCCCGGTCATCGCGTTCGGCGCCTCGATGCCGAAATGAGCGAGCACTGTCGGCGCGATATCCGTGCTCAGCACGTAACCGTCGGTCCTCGTGCTCTCGGACTGCAGCGCCCCCTGGAAGCCCGGTCCGGCGATCGCCATCGAAAGCTGGTCGCCGGATTCGGCCGGCGGGCTTTCGATCACCATCAGGAGGTCCTGCGGCCGTCTCGCGTTCGCCATCGCGATCGCTCCGGCCAGCGAAGTGCGGGTCACCTGGACCGCCCAGGGGCAGAGCGCGGTGCGGCACATCGGGGCGCGCACCAGGCGGCCGCTGCGATTGGCCGCGATCACGGCGGCGTTGCCCGCCACCTCGGAAGAGGTCATCGAAAGACCGTTCCGGGCCAGTGTGGTGGCCAATAATCCGGGCCGGATCGTCGCCGTGACCTCGGCGGCCCGTTGCTCGACCGTTTCCCATCCCAGTAACCGATCGGCGGTCACGAACAATTTGTTCAACGACGCGTCATACGCGCTGTCAAACGCTCGGGCCCCCTGTGAGATGTCGAGCCAGGTCTGGACTGGTGAAACGTCCCCCAGACCGGGGTTCATCAGGCCGACGGCGGCCCCGTCGAGCTGTCCGAGGCGGGCCGGACCCACCCCCTGAGGCACCACCGCGATGCTGACCCGGGAAACCGGCACCGTGGAAGCAGGCATCCCGGCCGGCGTGACCGCCGACGATGCACCCGGGGAAGCCGCGATCAGCAGCAGAAAAGCCGAGAGCGCTAGGCTGAACCCTGAAATGGCCGACCGTACCTTTGCCAAGTTCACTTTCTTCAAGGTAGATCCCGCGTGGCGCCGCCGCGAAGCCGCTGACCGCGCCAACGACAAACGCGAGTTTCTCGCTGCCTGCGATGACTTTGCGGAGGACCGGTCGCTTCGCACCTACTCAACGATAGGCACTCGCGGCGATACGGACTTCGTGGTTCTCAGCCAGAGCCCTAATCTGGACGATCTTCACACCCTCCACGTGGTTCTCGGGCAGTCCGGTTTGGCCAAATGGGCAGAGATTCCGTACTCGTACCTGAGCACCACGAGGGTGTCGCCTTACTCCGAGGAGAACGCCCGTCAGGAGATCTGCGTTTCGGACCGCAAATACCTCTTCCTGTACCCCATGGTCAAGAAGCGCTCCTGGTACGCACTCGATGCCGAAGAAAGGCGCCGGATCATGATGGGGCACATCGCGGTCGGCCGCACTTTCCCCGAGGTCTCGATCAATACCACCTATTCTTACGGGCTCGACGATCAGGAATTCGTGGTCGGCTTCGAAGGTGACGACCCGTTCATGTTCCTCGACCTGGTTCAGGAACTGCGTTACACCGAGTCCAGCGCCTACACCGAATCGGAGACCCCGATCTTCACCTGCGTCTCGATGTCGACCGCCCGCGCGCTCGACGCGCTCGACGGTACCGCGGTCAGCTCGGTCGCCGCCGCCGGGAAGGCCTGATCCTCGTGACAGTCGCTTCGCCCCCGGAGCAGCGCGCAAGGGTTGGCGAAGTCGAGATCGCCTTCGACGACCGCGGCAATCCGGACGATCCGGCGATCCTGCTGATCCCGGGCCTCGGCACCCAGATGATCTACTGGGACAACCCCTTCTGCCAGATGCTCGTCGACCGCGGCTATCGCGTGATCCGCATGGACAACCGCGACAACGGCCATTCGACCATCCTCAAACATCTCGGCACGCCCTCATTCCTGCCGATGGTCCTCGGCATCCCCGTCGGGCTCCGGTACACGATGTCCGACATGGCGGCCGACGGCATCGGACTGCTCGACCACCTTGGCATCGGGAAGGCCCACATCGCCGGCTTCTCGATGGGCGGCATGATCGTCCAGACGATGGCGATCGACCATCCGGGCCGGATCCTTTCCCTGACGTCGATCATGTCCCGGACCGGAGCCATCAAGGATGCGATGCCCGGAGCGAAGGAAATGGTCGCTTTGCTCAAGATCAGGCCCGAAGACCTGGAAGGCTTCCTCGACAACATGAAGCTTCTGGCCGACACGATCGGCTCACCTGCTTACCCAGCCGACCCGGAGTGGCTGCGCCAGCAGGGAACCATGGCTTTCGAGCGCGGCATCTACCGCAGCGGCACTGCCCGACAACTCCACGCGGTCAACTGCCAGCCGGACCGCACCCGGAATCTGCGCAAGCTCGACCTGCCGGCCCTGGTGATCCACGGGTCCGCCGACCGGCTGGTCTTCCCGCGTGGTGGCCGGGCGACCGCCCGGGCCATTCCGGGGGCCAAATTGCGCATCTATGAAGGCATGGGACATGACCTGCCGCAGCAGCTCTGGCCACAGTTCGCGGCCGAAATCGACGCGGTAGCGTCACGCGCCGTCGTCTGACCGCGCGAAGATCCCTCACCCGGAAGTAGGGATTCCTTATCCTTTCGTTCCCCCCTCAGACCGAATGTGAGACCGAACCGTCCAATGAGTCAGCCAGGAACGCCTGAAAACCCTCTCCGCGTAGCGATCATCGGTGCCGGCCCGTCCGGCTTCTATGCCGCGGACCAGATCCTCAAGGATCCCGAGACCCACGCCCAGGTGGACCTCTTCGACCGTCTGCCCACCCCTTACGGGCTCGTCCGTGGTGGTGTCGCCCCGGACCATCCGAAGATCAAGTCGGTCACCCGCGTCTACGAGCGCACCGCCGCCAAGGAGGGTTTCCGGTTCTTCGGCAACGTCGAAGTCGGCCGCGACCTCCATGTCGCCGACTTCGAGGACCACTACCACGCGGTCATGTACACCTTCGGCGCCGAAGCAGACCGTGAGCTCGGAATTCCCGGCGAGGATCTGCCCGGCTGCTACGCCGCCACCGCTTTCGTCGGCTGGTACAACGCCCATCCCGATTACGCCGACCGTGATTTTCACCTCGACCGCGCCAAACGGGCGGTGGTGATCGGCAACGGCAACGTCGCCATGGACGTCGCCCGCATGCTCGCCCTCGACGACGCCGAACTGCGAAAGACCGACATCGCCGACCACGCGATCGACGTACTCGACAACAGTTCGATCGAAGAGATCGTGGTGCTCGGCCGCCGCGGACCGGCCCAGGCCGCCTACACCAACCCGGAAATCAGGGAACTCGGAGAACTCGAGGAGGCCGACGTGATCGTCGATCCCGATGAGATCGGGCTCGACCCGGTCAGCGCTGCGTACCTCGAATCCGAGGATGCCGACAAGACGACCCGGGTCAACGTCGAGATCGTCCGTGAGTTCGCCGCGAAAGCCCCCGACGGCAAGCCGAAGCGGGTCGTGCTGCGGTTCCTGGCCTCGCCCGTGGAGATCAAGGGTGGCGACAAGGTTGAGAGCATCGTGATCGGCACGAACGAACTGGCCGACGACGACGGCACCCTCAGGGCCCGTGACACCGGTGAACGCGAAGAGCTCGAGTGTGACCTGATCCTGCGTTCGGTCGGCTACACCGGCATCCCGATCGATGGCGTGCCTTTTGACGAGAAACGTGGCACCATCCTCAACCAGCATGGCCGGGTCCTCGAGGAGCACGGTGGTATGCATCGGATCGGCCACTACACGGCCGGCTGGATCAAGCGTGGGCCATCGGGAGTGATCGGCACAAACAAGAAGGACGCCCAGGAGACGGTCAACCACCTGCTCGAGGACGTCGGCAACGGCGACCTGCTCAGCCCCTCGAACCCGGACCCGAACAGCATCGAAACCCTGCTCAAGGAACGAGGCGCCGATTACGTCAGCTTCAGCGGCTGGCAGAAGATCGACCGGGAAGAGATAGGGCGCGGTGAACCCCATGGCCGCCCCCGGGTCAAGTTCGTGAAGATCGACGAGATGCTCGAGCACGCCCGCGAAGAGGCGATCGCCGCTGAAGAAGCCGCCGAAGAGGCTGCGAAGTAGGCTGGTGACAGATGCCAGCTGACCTGATGGAACTCAAAGAAATGATCGAGACGGCCATGCCCGGCTCGACCGCCGCCGTACTCGACGAAACTGGCACCGGAGACCACCTGCTGGCCGAAGTCAAGGCCCCGCAGTTCGAGGGTCTCTCCCGGATCGATCAGCACCGCCTGGTCAAGGCCGCCGTACGCAGCCGCTTCGACGACGGAACCATCCACGCCCTGACGATCAAAGTCGTCGAGTAGGTACCATCAGTTAATGGCTGACCAGGAACTGACCGAACGCGTACGTGAGCTGATTTCTGAGAATCCGGTGCTGCTCTTCATGAAAGGCACTCCCTCGGCCCCGCGCTGCGGCTTCTCGATGCGCACCGTCCAGGTGCTCGATCAGATGGGTGTCGAATACGGCGCGATCGACGTGCTGCCCGCCCTTCAGCCGCTGCGCGAAGTCACCACCGAGATCTCCGACTGGGAGACCTTCCCCCAGCTTTACGTCAATGGCGAACTGATCGGCGGCGCCGACATCGTCGAAGAGATGTTTGCTTCAGGCGAGCTGGCCACCTCACTCGGCGTCGAGCAGCCCGAGGTCGCCGCCGAGCCCGAAGCCGAAGCGCCGAAGAGCGCCCAGGACCTGCCGGCCCAGAGCCCGCCGCTCAAGATCGAGGGTTCCTGAGAGTTTCCCCTGAGCTTTCAGCCGTGGTCGCCGAAGGCGGCTTCGGCATCGTCGGCTGAGCTCTTGCCGTATCCGGGCGAAAGCCCGGTCAGGGTCAGCATCCCGTCGTCTCCGCGGTTCGCCGAGACGTCATAGGCCTTGCCTTCGCTCACCGTTTCGAAAGGAAACTTCTTCGGGGTCATGATCGTGATCCCGGCCGGGATCAGGCCGTTCGAGTCGGCCGCCAGCACCAGTATGCGCCCCGTTTCATCGATCGCTTCCAGTTTGCCGCTCATCTCGATCCGCTCGATCGTTTCGCCGGTCGCCTCCAGCTCCTCGGCGATCAGGCCGGGCCGGGCCGGCTCGTCCCCGACCGCTTCGACCGGCTCGGCGATCGCGACAGCGCCTTCGACCGGGCTGCCGACACCGATCTCCGGCTCCTGAACTTCAGGGATGGCGGTCAGGTCGACCGCCAGCGAGGAACCACGGCTGGATATGACCGCGAGCCTGGTGACCGGATCGAACCAGGAGACAATGCCGCGCAGCTTCGACTTCGACCGGATCCCGGACACCTTGCGTTCCCCGGTCTCGGCGAAGGTTCCGTTGGCCAGCGGCAGGATGCGCGTCCGGACGGCGTCCCCGCTCGACGGCAGGTCCTGGCCGAAAAGCACCAGCACGTTACCGGAGGAGTCGGCCACGCTGAAACGTTTTCCATTCGTATCAACACCGACCACGGCCCCTTTCAGTTCGGTTCCGTCCTCGGCTTCGGGCTCATCCTCGATCGGTGTATCCGGGTCCGGTTCGATGTCGTTCGCCGGCACCGGTTCGCGGGGGTCGACCGGTTCGTCGGGAACATCTGGGGTCGGGGCCGGAACGCCCAGGTCGTCGATGCCCGTGTCTGCGGTCGAAGGGCCGGTGGAATCCGTGCTCGCCAGCGATTCGCTGCCGGCCGGGGTTCCTAGCTCAACCGGATCCGGGTTTCCCACTTCCTCTTCTGCGACTTCCTCTTCGGGAGTCGATGTCACCGGCGGGGCGGCGATACCGGCGATGGCGTTGCCGGCCGACCCGAGCCCCGGTCCGATGGCCACGCCGACGATCAGACCCATTGCAAGCGACATCAGACCCATCGCGATCAGGTTGTCGCGATTGGGGACTGGTATCCGGACCGGCAGGCGCCAGCTACTTAACCAGGCCTTGAACCGCCCGGAGGCGGTCTCAATGGAAGTGAGGACGGCTTTCACGCCCGCATCTCTGGCACTGCTTCCGGCTCCGGTTCAGGTTGCTCCGGTGCGGGAGGATTGGGCGGCTCGGGTGGCACGGGGGTTTCCGTTGGCACCGAGGCTTCCGGTGGCAACGAGGTTTCCGGTGGCACCGGAGTTTCCGTTGGCACCGGAGTTTCCGTTGGCACCGGAGTTTCAGGCGGCAACGGGGTTTCCCGG
>Ga0105046_10007619_pt1 | contig 17021 bp, 8 predicted proteins | sample MAT03_FD_78385 | JGI IMG/M metagenome (GOLD analysis project Ga0105046, IMG submission 78385) | Freshwater microbial communities from Lake Fryxell liftoff mats and glacier meltwater in Antarctica - MAT-03 (megahit assembly) | ecosystem: Environmental > Aquatic > Freshwater > Ice > Liftoff...
ACTCATCACGGTCATGTGATTCAGACGATGCCGCGACTCGTTGGGAAGCATCTGGCCGCGATCAATTATCGACACATCATTGATTCGCTGTTGCGCAAGCCTGGAGCATTTGCCAACTATCAATACCGTGAAGAAATGTTTCCGACCAGCCAGTTTCGTATGGCCTGGGACCTGCTGCGTGGTGCTCACGCCGAAAAGATCGCCGACAAAATGTACGTTAAAATTCTGGAACTTGCGGCGCGGGAAAGTGAACAGGCTGTCGTCGATGCGCTGCGACTTCTCATCAATACCAGTGAAGCCATCACGGTGGAACGTGTTCGCGAACTCGTGACCCGCGCAAATGCGATTCCCGCAGTCACCGACATTCAGATTGATGCACCAGTGCTGTTCGAGTTTGATTCCCTGATCCCAACTTTTGCAAAGGAGTGCCTGAACTATGACGAAAAACACAAAGACGACTGCCACCAGATCAGCGACGAGAACGCGCCAGGCGAAAGTGATGCCGAAGACTGCGTCGCCGAAAACTGCGATACCAAAGATCGATCTGCCGACTCAGCTGACGGAGCAGTTTCGCGAACTCCGACTGCCCACCATTCGGGATCAGTTTCTGGAGGCGGCGACGCGAGCAGCGACGGAGAATCTCAGTCATCTGGAGTACCTGTCCGAACTGACGACAGTGGAGTGCGAGACCCGTCGCTTTGGCCGTATCAGACGACTTCTGACACGATCGAGACTTCCGTTCGGGAAGACCTGGGACAACTTCAAATTCGACCGGCTGCCTCTGAATGTGACTCGGCAACTGGAGACACTTCGCGACGGATCATTTCTGAATCGCCGCGAAAATATCTTGATTTTCGGCAAGCCGGGCTCGGAGAAAAGTCATGTCCTTTGTGCGCTGGCCGAACAACTGGTTCAACAGGGACACAGTATCCTGTTCACAACCTGCACCTTGCTGGTCCAGCAACTGCTGATTGCAAAAAGGGACCTTCGTCTGTCGAAGCTGATCAACCAGCTTTCGAAGTTCGAAGGGCTGATCATGGACGACCTGGGCTACGTCCAACAGAGCCGCGAAGAGATGGAAGTGCTGTTCACGCTGCTGGCCGAACGCTACGAACGCGGCAGCGTGCTGCTCACGAGCAATCTCGCTTTCAGCAAATGGGATCAGATCTTCAAGGACACTATGACCACTGTCGCTGCCATCGACCGATTGGTGCACCACAGTGTCATCATCGAACTCAACGTCCCCAGCTTCCGTGTCGAAACAGCGCACAAATCCAAATCGACTGGACAGCAACCAACAACGAAATCGCCAACGCCAACTTCGTGAACGGAATTTCTAATTGTCGCTAAAGGGTGAGACTAATTGTCGCCGAACAGTCTTGTAAGGGTTTTTACTCATCCAGCGTCGCACGGCTGACGTCGAGGGCCACGAATTTCAGCAATTCCGAATCACTCATTTCTGTCAGCAAAGTCTCGCTGCCTTCACCGAGTACGTTGTCCGCCAGTTCCTGCTTGTCGCGGATCATCTGATCGATGCGTTCTTCCAGAGTTCCCTTGCAGACAAACTTGTGAACGAGCACATTGCGTTTCTGGCCGATACGATAGGCGCGGTCGGTTGCCTGATTTTCCACCGCGGGATTCCACCAGCGGTCGAAGTGAATCACGTGGGAGGCGGCGGTAAGGTTCAGACCCGTGCCCCCGGCTTTGACTGAAATCACAAAGAACGGAACATCGTCACGTTCCTGAAACTGCTTCACCAGACCTTGTCTCTTTGCTACCGCCACACCCCCGTGCAGCACCAGACCAGGCTTTCGAAACTCCGCTGCAAGGAACTCAGACAACGGTGCGCACATCGATTGAAACTGAGTGAACACCAGCACCTTTTCCTGACGCTCACGGATCGGTTCACAGACGCTGCGAAGGCTCTGAAACTTGCCGCTTTCAGCAGGATCAAATGCTTTCTGGTCCAGGAACTGATCGGGATGATTGCATAACTGCTTCAGCCGCATGAGCATCGACAGCACGAGTCCGCGACGCTTGATTCCGTCGGCCTGCTTCAGCTGCTTTGCGACGTCGGCGACGAGTTGTTCGTACAGCACGGCCTGTTTCTTCGACAGCCCACATTCGACTTTCACTTCCGTCTTGTCCGGAAGATCGGGCACGATAGTCGGATCGGTCTTCATCCGCCGCAGGATATAAGGACGCACTAATTTCCGCAGAGCCGAAACAGCACCGGAATTCTGCTGCTTTGTCATCTGCTTCACGAAATCGCGGAACTGCTTCACCGACCCCAGCAGGCCCGGCACGCAGAAATCAAACAGCGACCACAGATCACCCAGTTGATTTTCCACTGGCGTCCCCGTCAGTGCGATGCGTCCCGACGATTTCAGCTTACGCACCGATTTTGACTGCGCCGAACCGGCATTCTTGATGGCCTGCGCTTCGTCCAGCACGACCATTCGCCAATGCACGTCAGTCGGCCATGTCGAACGGCGGATCAATGTATAGGTCGTGACCACGACATCGAATCCGGCCAATTCCGTAACCGGCTTTTTTGCGACTTTGTCCAGAGTCACTGCGTCACATTCCGATCGATGCGCCAGAAACACTTTCAGTTGCGGCGCGAACCTGTCCAGTTCCTGCTTCCAGTTTCCAATCAGCGATGCCGGAACGATCAGCAGAAACGGGGCGGCTCCATCACCAGAATCTGCCTTGCGACTCTTTGCCGTGGGCTGAGGCTTTTTGGACTCTTTGAGCTGCAGGATCAGATCGATCACCTGAATCGTTTTGCCCAGTCCCATGTCGTCGGCAAGACAGGCCCCGAGTCCCAACTGCGTCATAAACCACAGCCAGCGCACGCCGTCCGCCTGATACGGTCGCAGCGTCGCATTCAAACCGATGCCCGGATCGCAGCCCACGATGCCGTGCGGGTCACGGATCTGCTGCAGGATTTCCGCGAGCCAGGCGCCAGACGTGACCGACGACCATTGCCGTGTTTCGTCATCGACCGATTCCGCCGTTTGCAACTGCGTCCCTGCAAGCAGCCGCATGCCTTCCAGAAACGAAATGCCGTCCGCGTGTTCCTGCTGCAACTCGTTCCATTGCGCCAGTGCCTGCTTCAGTTTTTGCTGATCGACTTCGACCCATTTGCCGCGGAGTAATGTCAGTCCCTCGGTCGCTGCCAACAACTGTTTGCGTTCGTCATCCGTGAGCGGTGTACCATCGACGGCAAGGTTCGCTGAAAAATCCAGCAGACTGTCCAGCCCCACCGCGCTGGCACGCTGATCACCGATGCGCACCTGCACCTGCGGTCGCGTGACTCTGCGTGACTTCCACCAGTCCGGAACTCGGACGCTCAATCCGGCCTCTTCCATCACTGCGACGTCGTTCAGAAATCGATACGCCTGCGACACCGACCATGCCTGCGGCTGAAAGATGGCTCGCGATGTCAGCATTTGGCCCACGACCTGGCTGTGACTCGCCGCCGCACGCACCGGGACAAGCAGCTCGGTCAGTTTGGCCTGATCACGCTCCGCAGCATATTGCCTCAACGCTTCACCGAGCGGCAGATGCTGCACCTGTGACTTCGCCGACAATCGATGCGCGTAAGTCGCCAGAAACGCAAACGGTCGGTCAGGATCGCGTTTGTTCTCCGCAAGGTGAAACGTGACCCGACCCAGCAGATGCGCATCCGGATTCAGCTTCAGCAGCAACCCGCGACACCCGCCTTCGGTGTCATGGGCACGTTGCAGAAATCCCGCGAGCAGCTCGATCCAAAGAGTCTTGAGCAACTCATTCGTCAGGAATTCCAGTCCTCGCATCGGGGGAGCGTCGGCAACCAATACGGCGAGCGCCAGTTCATCGGGCGGTGCAGGATTCGTCCCGCTGTTCGTAGACGACGAAACCGATTTGCCAGATTTCGCCGCTTTCTCTAATGCCGCGAAGCGTTCATCATCCAGTTGCGAGACAGCCTTCAGAAATCGTTGCGCCCAGTTGCGCCAAAACACAAACGTCAGCGGCAGTGCCATTTTATCGCCAAGCCCGGCCAAATGCAGCAACCCGGTCGCCGTCGATGCACTGAATGCATCGAGCAACTCCGCAGCAACTGTGTCATCAATCGCGATGTCAGATAAGGCATCGTCCTGTGCATGGGTTTCCGGCTGACAGACAATCCGACCCGATGGCGTGATGGAAATTACGAGTTGCATGAGAATTGATGGATTCTTCTTCAGGATCGATACCACGGTTGCCGCTGTGGCGGAGGCTTACGGCTTGCGATAGAATTCTGACGGCAAGTTGGGAGCTTACCCCACGTTTGAATCTCGACGGAGCACTACTTCAGGTCCCCATCGGGCGTCCGCCGTTTGAGGATCAGCATTCGCAGGTCCATAACGTTTTCGGCGGCGACAGTTCTGGCTTTGAGCCAGAGCGAAGTTATGCCGGGACCCAGCGAGATTGTTCCCAGCTTCGTCCGACCGAAATCTTTCACCAGCGATTCCGTCCGCGGTACACGATCTTCCGCGGCACCGATGAGCGGTGATTCATGCGGGCGATCGAGCGTCGCGGTGAGGACCGGGATCGCCACGTTGCCGGTTGCCAGAGTGAGTTCGATCACCGAACCGATCTGGTTCGCGTCGCACGTATAAAGCATCTCGACATCAAAAACGCCGGATTCCGGGACGTCGATGTGCCACCCGACACTGTCGTCCGTCGATGTCCAATTTGTGATGTACGAACAATTCGGGTGGCGGCTTGAGCGTTTCAGGTTCGCGCTCAAAATCGCGTCCCGGGCGGGCAGCAGCGTTGAGCGGTTGCCTTTCGAATCGGCGATCACGGCAGGTCGCGGATCTTTGGGCCACCCAGCTACCGCGGGAGACTTGCTCACGAGGCCGCTCAGCACATGTTCGCGATATTCAGCCACGGCGGCGACGAGCTGTGTATGGATTTCCGGATGATCAGCCTGCACGTCGTGTGACTGACCGGGGTCGTTTTCGATGTCGTACAGTCTGCCGGATTCGTCCAGCCGATACTTCTGATTGCGGGCGCTCACCTTGCCGTTCCAGTGAGCAAACAGCAGGCGATCGGACCAGTCTGCGTCCGAATTCTTCAGAAGTGCAGCGACGCTGACACCGTCAAGCGGCTTCGGAGGGGTCTCCTTGATTCCGGCGAGCTCGCTCAACGTCGGCAGCAGGTCAACTGCTCCTGCAATCGGCTTCACAATCGTCTCTGCCGCAATCTGTCCGGGCCAGCGGATAAAGAGCGGTGATCGGACTCCGCCTTCATCGACACTTCCTTTCTGGCCGCGCATGCCACCATTCCAGCGATTGCTGTTCGGACCGTTGTCGCTGAAAAAGACGACGATCGTTTCCTCAGCGATCTTGTCCTGATCCAGAGTCGCCATCAGCCGACCAACGTTCCAGTCGATGTTTTCGCACATTGCCATTGCGGCGCGGGTGAACTGCTGATCTTCTTTGTTCGGATTCGGCCCCTGCATTTCCAGCGGGCGATCCTTGACGCGGTCCCACCAGGTGTCTGGCACCTGCATCGGTGAATGCGGCGTGTTCAGCGTCAGAATCGTGAAAAACGGCTTTGAGTCTTCGCGTCGCATGAAGTCGATCGCGTGGTTCGTGAGATCATCCGGGAGATATCCTTCGCCGCGCGTCAGTTCATCCTGCTCTTCAATCAGTGGGCTGAAGTAATGTCCCCAGTGGCCGGACGTGAATCCGTAGAATTCGTCGAAGCCACGCGCCAGCGGATGGTAGGGCCCTTGAGTTCCATTATGCCATTTGCCAAACAGAGCCGTTCGATAGCCGGCGTTTCGGAACACGTCGGCGATGGTTGTTTCGTCCAGATCCAGTCTTTCGCCGCCACTCGTGACATCTCGCACGCCGCCGCGCGGATGCCAGCGACCCGTGAGCATTTCCGCCCGCGTTGGCGAACACACCGGGCAGACGTAGAAGTGTTCAAAACGGGCTCCGGATTTTGCGAGCTGGTCGATATGCGGCGTCCCGAGATTTGTGTTCCCGTGCAGGCTGAGATCACCCCATCCCTGATCGTCTGTCAGAATGATGAGTACGTTCGGTGGAGCGGCGGTGACAGAGATACTCATCCCCATCGCGATTATAATCGCGGAGACGATGTGATTGGAATGGCGCATGACGACGAGGCTTCCGTGATGGTTAGTTGGACAACGCCACTTTTTGTGGAAACCGAGCATTTTTGTAACCCGAAGCGTCAGCGAGGGATTGTACCTGACTCGTTCCCTCGCTGACGCTTCGGGTTATACTCCGCGCGAAGTCTACTTCTTTAAGTCGCCCGCTCGGATCACGATCAGCTGATCAACATGGATATGTTTCTGGAATGCGGCCTTCACCTGTTCCGTCGTCAGCTCGGCCGTGCGGCGATCTTCGTCGGCGGCGTGAGCGAACGTGCGATTGAGATGCAGGTTCGAGACAATTTGATCGGCAACGGCTCCATCGGTCGCGCGGGAAAGCTTGCGGGATTCCAGCCATGCGGTTTTGGCATCGCTGAGTTCCAATTCGGTCGGACCGTCCGCAAGGAACCGGTTGAGTTCTTCGAACGCTGCTTTTTCGACCGCATCCATGTTGTCCGGGTTGGTGATGGCATTGATGGCGAATCGCGCGTCGTTGCCTTCGCTCGGAATTCCGACCTGAGACGTGACGCCGTAGGACAGACCTTCCTGCTGACGAATGCGGTCACCGAGTCGCGAAGACAGAGTTCCGCCGCCAAGAATGAAATTCCCGAGTTGCAGTGCAATTGCGTCCGGATCGGTGTCGCTCATCGGGAAAGAAAGACCGACGATAAACACCGCATTGGCCTTGTCCGGGGTCAGGATTTCTTCCTTCGCGCCTTGCAGGTTCGTCCTGGCTTCCCTGAGTACGGGCTTGTATTCGACATTCGATTTCCAGTTGGACAGCATCTCACGGATGGCAGACATCGCGGGTTCCGGTTCAAAGTCGCCAACGACAGAGATCTCACCGGTCGCAGCGGATAACTGGTTCTTGTAGATTGCCATGACTTGTTCAAGCGTGACGTTTTTCGTGTCTTCTGCGGTTTCTTTCATCGTTGACACGTAACGTACGTCTCCTTTGGGATACGGCGAGAGAGCTCGCGAGAGCAGCTCGCCTGACAATGCCGCAGGATCAGTCTGCATTGTCGAGATGCCCGAGACGGTGGCGAGTTTCATCTGTTCAAAATCGTCTGCAGGGAAGGCCGGATCGCGAAGGATTTCTCCGAGCAGGCGAATCCCCTGCTCCAGCGAACTGCGTCGGGCTTCGATGGAGAACGACAAACGTCCGAACGTTCCACCACCGCCTCGTCCGCCTCGTCGTCCGCCACCACCTCCGGAGATCTGGACGTTGAGTTTGTCCATCTCCTGCTGCAGCGCCTGGCGGTTGAGCCGCTTCGTACCGTTCATGAGCATTGACGGCAGCATCCCGGCTGCGATCGTATTCTCCTTCAGCGAATCCTCATTGCCGTATCGCAGCGTCAGCGACATGACCACCGTCTCGCCGCGATTCTTCTTCGGCAGCAGTGCGATTCGGATGCCGTCCTGTTCGATGGTGGTCGTTCGGGAATCCAGGTTTTCGGGAGTCGGATCGAAAACTTCTCCGGCAACGACAGTCTTGCTTCCCTTGTAGTCCTTCACAACGTCTGCGATGGATTCTACGGCGGGCACTGACAATCGCTGCGGAGCATCAGCCGGATAGAACATGCCGAGCGTTCTGTTGTGCGGTACAAAGTACGTCCTCGCCACCCGATTGACGTCGTCGGCCGTCACGGCCTGAACCCGATCTCGCTGCAGAAACAACAACCGCCAGTCACCCAGCGCGGACGCACTGCTCAACGCTGAAGCCATCGCCGCAGCGCTGGTCATGAGTTGCTCAGAGCTTCGTTGTGATCGCAATTTAGCCCGGTCGATTTCGTCGGCGGTGAAGGGTGTTTCTCCCATCGTTTCAATCGTCTTCAGTAACACGTCGCGGACTTCTTCCAGCTTGCCTTCTGCGGGCGATGCAGAGAAGAAGAACAGCCCCGGATCGTGAGCGGTGTCCGATCGACCGGACGCACTGGTTGCGAGCCTGGTTTCTGTCAGGGCCTGATCCAGTCTGCCGATTTTCGTTTCCGAAAGAACGCTGCCGAGAACCGACAACGCCGGCCAGTCGGTGTGTGACGCCGCCGGCATGTGATAGGCAACCGCGACTGATCCAAGACTTCCCACGCGTCGCAGAATCACGAGTCGCTCGCCATCCTGAGCCGGTTCTTCTGTGTAGGTCGGGTCCAGCCTGCGCTCCGGACGCGGGATTGATCCGAGATACTTCGTGACGTACTCCAGAGCCCGCTCTTCTTCAAACCGACCTGTCACGACCAGCACAACGTTGTCGGGTTGATAGTACTTACGATAGAACGCCTGAAGGTTGTCGATGGGGACTCGTTCAATGTCTGACCGATTGCCGATTGTCGTCTTGCCGTAATTGTGCCATTCAAATGCCGCTGCCATCACGCGCTGATAGAGAACGCCCTCCGGGCTGTTTTCGCCGCGCTCGAATTCGTTACGCACTACCGAGAATTCCGACAGCAGGTCGTCTCGACTGATGAAACTGTTGACCAGGCGATCGCATTCCATGTGAATCGCGAAGTCAAGGTTCTCATCTGTTGCAGGTAGGGTCTCAAAGTAGTTTGTGCGATCTTCATTCGTCGTGCCGTTAAAACGGGCTCCATGATCGCGCAGGGCTTTCGGAACCTGAGGAAACGTCGGAGTCCCCTTGAAGACAAGATGTTCCAGCAAATGGGCCATGCCGGCCTCACCATAGCCTTCGTGGCGTGACCCGACCAGCACCGTCATGTTGACCGTTATCGTTGGCCTGGATGCTTCCGGGAACAAGAGAACTCTTGCACCGTTTGAGAGTCGAAACTCGGAGACTCCTTCAATCGTGGCAATCTTCTCAGGCGCCTCTGCGGCAGATACCGTTCTCACCATGGTGAGCATCATTGCCAAGAACATGAACACCGTCGGAAGATACGACCCAATCATAAATCTCTCCATCAGCAAATGCGTCAATGAACCAGATTGCTCGCCTGAGAATGCAGGATTCTATCTGACAACTGAGATACGCCCCAACCGAATGAGAAACGGAATTTCAACAACGAGCGAAATGATTCTCGCTCCCATAAACTACATGTGGACTTGTGTGAGGTCAATCGCCCAGGCGATTGACACAAACCCGAGGCGTCAGCGAGGGCCGCAAAATTCAATCATTCGCTGACGCGTCGGGTTAAGAACCTGAGGACAATTTTGAGTGCATAACAGTCGCTTGGGAAATCCGAAACCGGAGACTGACGTCTCACGGCTCGCATGGTCCAGGCGAGCGGGGGACGTCAGTCCCCTGATTGCGATTCCTGCGGTAATACCAATTTATTTGTCACCAACTGCTTACAACCTTGTTCCACAGCTCACAGTCCGTACCACAAACAACACGGGAGATGTTGCTTGCGTCGAATCTCCTTCGATGCGGGATGTTTCGAAACGATCTATGGGCAATTCGGCGATCCATTGTTCCACGATCGTCGCTTCTTCAAGTCCTCCGGCGTGGCCACGGTAGGCGATAATGGTGACAACTCCCCCTGGCACGATGATGTCGCTGGCAACCTGGATCGCGGCGAGAGTCGAGTTGCCTGCCGTTGTGATCTGTTTGTCGCTGCCTGGCAAATATCCCAGATTGAACATCACGGCTTTGACGCAAAGTCCGGACGCCTGCAATTTTCTGAGTTCGCTGGCATGATCGCCGAGCCGCAGGTCTGCGTTGAGTCCGGCTTTGGTCAGGCGGTTTGACGTGCTGTCGATCGCTGATTGCTGGATGTCGATCGCGATCGTGCGGCCGGCGGCTCCGACGAGAGCTGCCAGCATTTGTGTGTCGTTGCCGTTGCCCGCAGTGGCATCAATCACGGTGTCGCCTGGCTGCACAATTCTGCGGATGACGTTGTGGGCAAGCTGCGTCACTGATTTGGGACGACCGGACGTCCTGATTGACGACTCTGCATCCGACTTCCCGTGTACAACGTCCAACACTTCGTGCTGGTCGCTGCTGATCGCTTTTCCACACATCAAATCGGACAGCGCCCGAGCTGCGACTGGTGCCAGCAATGCGCCGCGGGATCCAAGTCCGTTCAGCACAAACACGCGATTACCGTCGGGATGCAGACCGATGATCGGCTTGCGGCGCTTCATCCCCGCGCGAACGGCGGCAACGTGATCTATGACGACCGGTGTTTCCGCCGTGATTTGTTTCAGGCCCGATAAGAGTTCCTCTCTCCCGGCGGTCGTGGGTTCGTCGTTCAGATGAACTCTGTCGTACGTCGCGCCGAGAAGGAAGATTGCTTCGTCGGCTTCGGACCCATCCGGCACAAGCCAGACGCCTTTGTGCATGACTTTGTTCTCTCTGCAGTCCGCCAATCGCACACGTAGAATCTCGCCCTTTGCCGGGCCATCGGGAATTGTGGGAAACCACCGGTTTCGGTTGGCCTGGTAGCCCTGGCAATACACCACAAATGCACTTCGAATATTAAGCCTGGCGACGAGGACTCCGCTTTGATCGATCACGATGTCCGTGTCCGGATCCAGCTCCGCTTGTTGGTACTGTCCGAACGACGAGAAATGCTGCCGAGTCTGATCCAGGAATCCTGGCACGTTCAACCGCGCCGCATCGAGCATTTCGATGCCCGTGACTCTGCCCGCGTCATCTTTGAGAGTCGCAAAACGAACGTCGGACCCGCAGAGTTTCTTTTCGAATGCGCGTTGTTCGTCGTTGTTGACGAATTGCCGGATCGCCGGTTTCTCGTCAAGGAACTGGCAATTCAATTCGCGTTCGATACGGCGATAAAATGCGGCAGCGTGTCGGTAACTTTCTTTGTAACGATGCGTGGGCGTCATCCGCCGGCCTGTGATGGGGGTGATCAAACCAGCGGCGATGCGCGACGCGGTGATCGGCTCGCCGCGATCCACGATCATCACATGGTGACCCGCCCAGTGGAGTGCCCATGCCATGCATGAACCCGCTAAACCCTGGCCAACGATCAGGACATCAGGATCTGACAAGTTTGGCTTTCGCGTGATGATGGATCACCCCGATATGTTCGCTGTTGCTCTTCAGGACAAGGGCCCGGCGCATCACAAACCCCATGGCAAAGGACCCCAAAGATCATCAATTGTCCAGATATACTGTGCGCGGTCAGGAATGCTGCCTTCAGCGGGACTCGTTCACAAGTCCCTTCTCCCCCGAGATCGGGGGAGAAGGTGGCCGCAGGCCGGATGAGGGGGTTGGCCTTGAGTTAATCTAATGAACCAGAAAACAGTTGATTCTTTTCCCCCTCACCCTAGCCCTCTCCCCCGTGGAATATTCGTGATCATGGCGAATTGATTGCGGGGGAGAGGGGACATTCGCAAGACCATCGACAGCTTCATTTCTGACCGCGTTGAGTATAAATCTCAGTCGCGGAGCGACTGGGCTACGTAGACGACATCACTTCGCCGACTTGCATTCCCTGCCAATGCCCACAGGAACACCTTACTGTCCTGTCAGGCTGGCGTCAACTTCCTGCGCATGGGTTTCACGGCTGGCCAGCCATTAGGCGAGCGGAAGGTAAGGAACTACCAAGCCGAACAACCGGACGGTAGCGCGTGGCGGCTGATTTTATTAGCCGCAGGGCGCTAGCCCCCGGTTTTCGACGGTAACGAGAAATCTGCCGCTCGCCTTACGTCCCTGTCGCCACCCGCCGTTTCGAGCGGCACTTCTCCGCTGTCAGAGAAAGTCTGCTACTGATCGTTGTCTTTTCTGCCCGCCGCTGTTTATCCTGCGACGTGCGTTCCGCTCTCCGCCCTCTTGATTCCCGACCTTGTCCTGAAAGGTTCCCGCCATGGCACCGACGCCTGCTCAAAATCGCCGTTCGTTTCTTCAGACCTCTGCTGCCGGATCTGCCGCTGCTTTGTCTGCGTCGCTGTTTGTTTCTGAAGCCGGGGCCAGGCCTTCCCGCAGTCTGCTGGAAAAGCTCAACATCGCCTGCATCGGAACGGCAAATCGAGCGGCTGAAGATGTGGCCGGCGTGATGAGCGAAAACATCGTGGCCATTGTGGATATCGATTCCAGCTACCTCGACAAAGCGAAGGCGATGCTCATTGAAAAAAATCACCTTGAACCACGCTGCTACCCCGATTACCGGGAAATGATCGAGGCTGAAGGCGACAGGATTGACGCAGTTGTTATCGGTACCTCCGATCATCATCACGCTCCCGCGTCGATCCGTGCGATTCGAGCTGGCAAGCATGTGTATTGCGAAAAACCGCTGACTCATACCGTGTTTGAAGCCAGACTCATTGCGAAAGCTGCCGCTGAAAAAGGCGTGGCGACTCAGTTGGGGACTCAGATCCACGCCGAAAATAACTATCGCCGAGTTGTTGAAATCATCCAGGCCGGCGTGATTGGCGATGTGACTGAGGCACACGTGTGGGTCGGGAAGGGCTGGGGCGGCGGTGAGCGACCTGCGAAAGGTGATCCGGTTCCGGCCAATCTGAGCTGGAATCTGTGGCTCGGACCAGCTCCTGAGCGACCCTACGCCAATGGTATGTACCATCCGGCAAACTGGCGTCGCTGGTGGGACTTCGGTCAGGGTACGCTGGGCGACATGGCGTGTCATTATATGGACCTGCCATTCTGGGCTCTTGATCTGCGTCACCCGACACGCTGTGAAGCGGAAGGCCCACCGGTTCATCCCGAAACATGTCCGCTTGGCCTGATCGTCAAGTACGACTTCCCGGCCCGAGGAAAAATGCCGGCCTGCAAACTTACCTGGTACGACGGTGACCTGATCCCAAAGAAAGTCAACGGCCAGACCGTGCCTGCCAATGGTGTTATGTTTGTGGGGACTGAAGGCATGATGTTCGCCGATTACAGCAAGTACAAACTGTTTCCTGGCGACAAATTCAACGACTTCAAACCGCCAGCGGAAACGATTCCAAACTCGATCGGCCATCATGCAGAATGGATCAAAGCCTGCAAGGACGGTTCACCGACCACCTGCAACTTCGATTATTCCGGTGCACTGACGGAAACGGTCCTGCTGGGCAACGTGGCGTATCGTCTCGGCAAGGCCCTTGATTGGGATGCCGAAAAGCTCGTGGTGACGAACGTGCCAGAAGCCGCAAAGCTGATCAACAAGGAATATCGAGCGGGGTGGGAAGTGGCTTAGTCTGGTTTCAGTCGCAGCGCACTCAGGAAGGACTGGGATCAAAGCCAATTCTTCCTGCCCCAAGCAGCTTCAGGTTCAGCGAGCCGCCGCTGAAGAGCATCTCGTCGAGTGCCTGGTCCGCATCCTGAACTTCGACTCCGGCCTCTGCAGATCGTTCGAGTTGAAACTGGACCGTTCGGCGCATGAGTTCCTTGATGAATGCGGCGCTGACACCGTCAGTCCGTCGGATGATCGCAGCTTTGACAGCATCAGACAGTGGCACTCCTTTCGCATAAAGCTCGATAAGCTTGTGACGACCGTCTTCATCGGGCGCTGGAAACTCGATCGCCTGATCGACACGTCCAGGCCGGGCAGAGAGAGCCGACTCCAGAGTCTCTGGATGATTCGTCGTCAGAAGAAAAAGAATACTGGCATCCTCCTTCAGGCCATCCATTTCGTTGAGCAGTTTGTTGAGCATCGATTCTCCGCAGGGACTGTTCATCGTCATTCGGTCACGAGCAATCAAGTCGACATCTTCGATCACGACAATACTTGGTTGCATGAGTCTGGCCAGCGTCATGTATTCGCCAAGCAGTCCCACCTGTTCTGCGGAAATCAGTAAGGTCGTGTGGCCCTCCAGAGCCCGCGCGAGATAGTGGATCGTGTGCGTTTTCCCCGTTCCCGGCGGACCGTAAAACAGAATGCCTTTCTTCAGGGACTGGTGAAAAGTCGCCAGTTGCTCGCGCTGACGCACAAACTGAATCACGTTGCGATCCAACAGCCGCAGCGTTGCTTCGGGCAGGATCACCTGTTCGCGTTCCACATGTCTCAGCAGATGAACGGTGATGCCGGAGGATTGGCCGGTATATGATCGCGGCGATGCTTCCAAAGACAGGATCTTCCCTCGATACGATTCGACTTTCAACAGACTTCGCTCCAGATCGGAAAGAAGCTTCTGCGACATCTGAGTTCCCTCGGGGGAATTCTGCACCGCAATCTGAATCTGCACACCCGTCACTTCGCCGAAATGACCTTTGGGGGAAACCAGCAGAGCCAGTCGCATGTCATCACGCTCCAGCATCCACAATCCCACTTTCAACACCTGGAGTGGCCGACCTTCGCCGATATCCAGACTCTCGTACTCCGGAGGAATTGAAGTGGCACTGGAATGAAGACTCTCACCGATGCAATCCGCGAAAGACAGTGCTTCATGGGAAAATTCTTTTCGCACGCCGAAGAAATGATGAACTCGGAATCCATCCTGGAAGAGTCGCTCCAGGGATCGCTGCAAGTCGGCCCGGACTCGATAAGGAAAGACACGTTCTGAAACGGTGATGTCGGAGACCGGAGTCGGGCGAAAATGAATCTTCAGCAATTCCGCCACGCTCTTTGGTCGGGATCTCTTAAACAAGAAGCCGTCAATCGGATTCCGCAGCAGCCAGATACCGCCAGCACCGATCACGACTCCGGCAAGTATCCAGCCCATCTCGCCCATGACTCACTTTCCCGAAAAACCTGTTGTGAAGCAGAACCTGTTTGAACGTTGTATACCTTGACAGCGCCCTCATGGAGCCTGTCGGCCACCTTCTCCTATCGAGAAGGTCGTTTTGGTCTGCTAAGTCGATATTTTCGTATAACGGCGAGCCGCAGGCGCAGGCGAAATGCAGCGACGACGCCTGCGGCTTGCCGTTAAACGATTAGCACTATAGCGCCAGCGATCTCGGGGGAGAAGGGACTTGCCGTCCACTACTCGCGAACCTGCTTTACAAGTTTTTGCACCGTGGCCGCGATACGGTCTTCGATGTCACCGGCCCAGCGGAAGGCGGGACGGCCGTATTCGTAAAGGTTTGAGCCGCCTTCGTAGCCACCTTCGTCCCAGACTCGGCGCGACGGAATGTAAGAAATCATGTCGTCGGCGTAACCAAGAACCCATGTGCCTTCACCGAACTCTGCCTTGAATCGCAGTGCGTAATCAACAACGGTTTCCGCTCCCATGCCAATCAGCAGCATCTCGCCGCCGAGCTGCCACGCATGAATGGGATACGGGTACGCCGCCGGAAACTGTTCGCCAGCATCCAGCTTTGCCAGCAGCCGTTTCGCCCACCGAGCTTTCAAGGCATTGCTGTCCTCAAGTAACGCCGTCAGTTCTTCCCGCGACACGACATTGAGATACTGCAGATCCACCATCTCGAAAGCCAGCTTCAGCCCCGACGACACCGGTTTCAGTGGCTTCGTAAGGACCTCTTCCACGGCAACGGCCAGCATGTGCCCGTACTTCTCGCACAACTCGACCTCACGACGAGGCAGCGGATTCTGGTCGCCTCCGCAGGTATTCACGAACATCGCCGTCACACCGGGATGATTGTTCTCCAGTTCCAGTTGTGCGAAGCCGGGATAATCCCCGCACCAGGTGGTGAAGCTCAGCGTTGTTGGATGGCAGGCGTAACCAAACAGGATCGCTTCGAGCTTGCCGTCCGGGCGCGTCACGGTCATGACCGGAACGGAATGATCCACCGGACCTACAAGCGGCGTTCCTTTGGCGATCAGGTCAGGAACGTCGGCTTCACGATTGTTGCGTCGATTCACGGCAAACGTCGTTTTTCCATCGCCAGTCTGCAATCTGGCCGGGGCGAGTCTGGATAGTGCCTCGCCGACGAGTTCGACAGTTCGTACCACCATCAGATCGGTGTACTCAGTGACCAGTTGTTCCTGCTCGGCTTCTACCGGATAGTAGTCGATCAGATCATCACCCAGCCGAGGTCCGCAGTGATTGTGAGAAAAAGTGAACACGATCTGCGACCGCTCCAGCTGAAATTTCTCTTTCAACTGTTGAAAGACGCGGTCGCTCATCATCTTCGGCACGCCCTGGAAATCGCTGGTGATCAGCACAGCCCGCTTTCCGCTGCTGTCTTCCAGCGCCAGGGCCTTCATCCAAAGGTCATGGAGTTTTCCATCCGGCGCTCGTTTGGTTCCGTAGCCCGCGAGCCAGATGGATGTTTCGGGAGTGATCACGGTTCTGGCCACACCGGCTTTCCATGCGGCTGCGGATTTGTTCTCATCGGCCACAACTGCAGCCGCCTCACCGAGAATGTGGCCCGACAACGCGGTGGCGGAAATCGTCGCAGCAGCCATACTGGAAAGAAAATCTCTTCGCGCAACTGATTGAGGCATCTCATGTCTCCCTGCAATTCCCGGTGATTCAAAGGCGTGAGTCGGAAGAATAGCATTTGCCACATTAAGTCGTCACGCGATGTGGTACCCTCGTCACGGCGGAGCGTGACGGCTACTTTGCGATTTGCCCGTCACCGCGGCCAGACCCCAGGGGCGACGAAGTTTATATACGTGAACAACCTCTGCAAACCGCCGCCTCCAAATCTTCTCAGGAAAACAAAGTCTCAATCGTTTGCAGTACAGAGTCGAATTGCAGGGAGCGTCAGATCTGCTGGTGGTCCCTGAAGCCTCGTTCATCCCCTCTGTGCTGCCTTGGTGAACTCCGTTTCTTCTGTGGTTCAAAACAAACTGCACAGCCCCAACCCCAGTCAAAACCAACGTCCCCACCGGCATCTTCACCCGCATTGTATACAGATAATAATACCACCAGCCGCCTCGCCATTTGACGCCATGCAGGTACGACGGGTCACCCAACTCGTATTCGAATTTGATGTGATCAATTCCCTCCAGGCAATTGCGCGGCACCGGTACTGCAAGTAGCTCCAGGAGTATCCCATGAAAGTGATTGCCGCCTCGATCATTGTTCACCGGAGAACACGATGCTTGATCAA
>Ga0105046_10007620_pt1 | contig 17020 bp, 13 predicted proteins | sample MAT03_FD_78385 | JGI IMG/M metagenome (GOLD analysis project Ga0105046, IMG submission 78385) | Freshwater microbial communities from Lake Fryxell liftoff mats and glacier meltwater in Antarctica - MAT-03 (megahit assembly) | ecosystem: Environmental > Aquatic > Freshwater > Ice > Liftoff...
TCGAGGGGGCGGCTCACTCGACCTATTTGCTCAAGCTGAGCTGGTTGGCTTGGCTTGTTCAAGGTCGGCCGAGAGGCTCTCACGACCCGCAGGGCCCGAAGGTCTGCGCTGCCGTGTTTGCTCTCTCCGTAGAGAGAGCGAGGGCCCCACGTCTTCGAACCGAACCCGTGGAAGGCTCGATTCGGGATAGGACTCAGTTTTCAAGGACCGAGATGGTCGCCGTGCCCAAAGGCAGCATGGAGACCGAGATACAGCTTTCACCGAGAGGAGACTCGATAAGAGTCCACCTTCACAGGTGACCGAACACTCCTACAGACGTGAACGACCGGGGCTGCTTCCCCGCGAGAGACCTCCACGATGTTCAGTACTCGCGTTTCCGCGAGAACGTTTCTTCGTCGAGGGCCGGTGACCTTACTGACCCGAGGCCAGGGGTGTCAACCGAAATTCCGTCGAAGTTTCTGAGGGGCGCTTTCGCGCTCCGTCGTTCTCTTCGGCGGGCGGCGACCCTTACTGACTCTCGTCAGGGCGGTCAACCGACTTTTTCTCTCCGAGATTGAGCGGGTCGCTTTCGCGCTCTGCGTTTCCTCCGGGAGGCCGGCGACTTCTACTGACTCAGGGTCAGAGTTGTCAACCGGGATTTGAAGTTTGAATTTCAAGGCGGACGCTTCGTCGCCCCGCTTTCGCGAGGTTTCTGGCAACCGGGAGGCGCACTCTACTCAGGCGCGACTTTCGATCAAGTTCTTTTCTTCGAACCATCGACTCCGGAACCGTCGCGCACCGAATTCTTCGGAGTTTCGAGGTTCAGTTCGAATAGCGCCCGGAGCCGAACACGGTGGCCGTCCATCGATGCGCCCGTGTCGCCCCTCTCGCCGTTTGGAATCAGCGAGTCGATCGCGGCGAGCACCTGCTCTGCACGACCGAGAGTCCAGCAGCTCGCCTCAGGAATTTCCTCCAGGGGTGACGGCACACCGGAGCTCGCGGGAGCGTCGTTCTTCGGGCAGATGTCGCGATGCTCCAGCACCTCGCCATTTTCAGCGCGCTCGACCCAGCGAAGCGGCAGCCCCTGCGTTCGACACACGTAGGGGCGCGCTTCGTAGACACGACATCCCCCTTCTTCGTCGAGCATGGCGCAGGCCCCGATGGGGCCAGCCGCCGACCGGAGCACGTCCGGAGATTCATCGACGATGCGGGCCGCCTCCGCGACCGACACCGCGAGGTCGTCGATGCAGCATGCCGAGCATCCGCGCCCGCAGCGAAGGCGGTCGCCCAACCCGTCGGAGATGCGCGCCGCGCTCTCGTCGATCTTCGCGTGCAGCGCGCGGATGCGAAGCAGCGCCTCGAGGGGAACGTCGAATGCTCGAGCCACGTCGGCCACCAAGCTACTCCGGTAGATGGAGAGGTCGAGCCATCCCGTGGCGTGAGCGTCAGGTCTCGGTACATTGCCGGCGATGCGCGCCGCGCTCGTGTTCGCCGCGCTGTCGGTCCTCATCGCCTGGGGTTTCCATGCGTTGGTGGCCCGGAAGGGATGGAGACGGCTGGCCCGCGCTGCGTTCGTCGCGGCCGTCCTGCTGAGCGCGGCGTGGATCGGATTGCGATCGCTCGCCTATTTCCCTGGGCCGATCCAGTCGACGAGCGCAGTCGCGCTCCATCGAGGCGTGACGTACCAGCGGTTCGCATCCCGGGATCCACGTCCGCGCGTCGTTCATGTTCTTCGGGTGGAGCTCGACACGCCCGGTGTGCGGCTCGAGCTGACCCGACCGACCGATCGGGAGCGCCCTCTTCCGTACGATGCGCGCACGACGTCGGACTTCGCCCGCGAGACCGGAGCGTTCGCGGCGATCAATGGGGATTTCTTCGATCCTTGGACCCCGGGACTGTTCTTCGGGTACCCGCGAACGGGCGATCCGGTGCGAACACTCGGGACCACGATCTCTGCGGGCGAGGTCGTGACACCTCCGACGAAAGGTGCGCGGCTCGCGGTTGGACCAGGCGGGTTCGCGTCGTTTGCACACGCTGTTTCACCTGGGGGTGACCTACTCAGCGGCCTCTGCATGCTGGTCGAGCACGCGTCGCCCGCGGACATGGGTCCTTGCGAGACCAAGCAGCCCGGCGTCCGCCACCCTCGATCGGCGGTGGGTCTCGACGAGCGACGCAAGACGCTCTTCCTCGTGGTGGTGGATGGACGGCAGCCCCGCTACTCACAGGGTGCGGAGCTGAGCGAGCTCGCCGAGGCACTCGTCGACGCAGGGGCTTACGCCGCGATGAACCTCGACGGCGGCGGATCCAGCACGCTGGTTGCCAGGGACGCGCACGGCGAAGTCGAGGTCCTCAATCGGCCGATCGCCGATCGCGTTCCCGGGCGCGAGCGTCCCGTCGCCAATCACCTCGGCGTGTACTTCGACGACTGAGCTGCCGCGAGAGAGACCGCCCAGTTGGGAGCTGGCCGCTTGCGGGGGAATGCAACGAGGGCGCGCTACCGGCTGCGCAGCCGCGACTTCACCCGCGCGCCGAAGGCCTCGACCTTGCCCATCGCCTCGACCGCCGCAGGTCCGAAGCGATGGGTGAGCTTGTCGACCATGCTCGCGTCGTCGGGGAGCTTCGACAGATCCGGAGCCTCGCCGGTCGGGCCATAGAGCGACTCCATCACCTTGAGCACCGAGTCGCGCACCATTCCGCGCAGAGGGATCTTCGCCATGAGGCCGTACATCGGCGCTTGCCCGCTCGCGGCGATGTTCGGGTCGGCGCGCACCTCGGCGGCGGCCGCGGCGAGATCCGATGCGAGGCTGCCGACCACCGAGAGGTGGTTCGACGTCAGCGTGTGGTGGACGCTCGGCGGAAGCTGCTGACGATCGAGGGTCCAGCCGCGCGCTTCGAGGCGATCGGCGATGGCGTAGATGTTGGTGCGAGGATCCTTGGCACCCCACGAGATGATGGTCGCGTGCGGCTCGCCGAGGACGCGCAGCTCGGGGACCGCTTCGATGCCGGCGCGCACGATCTCGCGCGCCTCGATCGCCTTGCGCGTGTGCTCCATGTAGCCCGACTCCCCCATCGATTGCATGGCGGCCCACGCCGCGGAGATGGAGCCGCCGCCGCGTGTGCCGAGCATCGCCGGGCTCACGTAGATGCCGCCCGGGAAGTCGGTCGCGACGAAGAACTGGTGCTTCAGGTAGTGCATCGAGCGGTAGACCACGACGCTCGCGCCCTTCGAGCCGTACCCGTACTTGTGCAAGTCGGCGCTGATCGAGGTCACGCCGTCCACCCGGAAGTCCCAGCGCGGCACGTGGTGCCCGAGCTTCTCCACCCAGGGCAGCATGAAGCCGCCGATGCAGGCATCGACGTGTACCGGAATGTCGCGGTCGCGGCCGAGCGCGGCGATCTCCTCGATGGGGTCGACGACGCCGTGCGGGTACTGGGGCGCCGAGCCGACCAGCATCACCGTGTCGGCGTCGATGAGACGCTTCATCGCGCGGACATCGGCGCGAAAATCGTCCTGCATCGGGGCGAAGCGCGCCTCGACGTCGAAGTAGTGCCCGCCTTTCTCGAAGGCAACGTGTGCGCTCTGCGGCAGGACCATGTTGGCGCGACGCAGCCGGCGACCCCGCTTGTGACGGGCCCGATCGCGGTAGGCCTTCACCGCCATGAGGATCGACTCGGTGCCGCCCGAGGTCATCGTACCGACCGCGTCGCGATCACCGTTCAGCATCGAGGCGGTCATGTGGACGACCTCGCGCTCGAGTCGGCGCAGGCTCGGGAAGGCCATCGGGTTGAGGGCGTTCTCCGAAAAATAGGCGTTGTGGGCGCGCTTGAGGAAGTCGGCGTGGGCGTCACCCGCGTGGTAGACGAGTGAAAAGACTCGTCCATCGCGCCAGCTGGCGTCCTGGCCGCGCATCGTGCCGAGCTCGGCGAGGATGGCATCGTGGTCGCGACCATCGCGGGGGATGACGGCGCTGTGGGACGGGGATTCGCTCACGATGGTTCGCTCCTCGAGCCTTGGCTCGACGTGATGGTCGTCGGGATCGTCTCGGCACCGAGGTGCTCGCGCAGCAGGGATGCGTACCAGTCCGCGGCGGCATCGAGCCGCCCACGATCCGCCGTCGTTCCCCAGAGGATGGAGAGCGTCCGGACCGTCTCGTCCCTCGTCTTCGTACGTTGCGAGTCTTTCACGGCGTTGGCGCTCGGGCCCTCGTCGTCGGCGAGGACGATCAGACCTTCGAGGTCGATCGTCTGGCCCGACGCGTTGAACACGTAGCTCTCCCCCGCACGACCGAGTCGCACCGAAAGTGCGCCCCGCGTGAGGTCGAGGTCGACGACGCTGATCGGAAAGCCCGAGTGCAGGCTCACCACGTTGCACGCATCGACCGTCGGATGAATCGAACCGAGCGTGCCGTCGGTTGCGGCGCGCAGGAGATACTCCGACGCCGGCTTGCCGCGCCCGGACGGCTTGTAGCCGCCTTGACGCAGCATCTTGCGTACGCGTTCGCGCAGCTCGTCGCTCGGCTTCAGCGGCACCTCGGCACTCAGCGCGAGCAACGACGCGAGGGCCGGCGCCGGCGGCAGCTCGACCAGCTTCGACGGAAGCGCGGTCTCGAACGCGACGACGGCCAACAGCGGGTGGGGCTCGACGACGAAATTCGTCATTCGATGTCGTTGACCCCGCCCAGCGCGTTGACCTTCGCCGTGACCTTCCCGCCGACCTTGTACTTCGCGACGATCGGCGCGGCGTTCTTGTCCTTGAGATTAATCTCGTACTCGAGCTCGTCTCCCCCGCCCTTCATCTTGAGGACGAGGCCGTTGGTCTTCGCTCCGAAGCGCTGGCCACCGCCGGGCGAGCCGGCCCATGGGTCCGGTGGCTCCTTGCCGTCGGTCGATTCACTCTTGTCCTTGCGGAGCAGCTTCCAGTCGTCCTTTTCGTAGGTGACCCAACGATCGTCGACCTGGCGCTGCACCGTCTTGGGGCGATCCTCGTAGACGTCCTCGAACATGCCGTTGCCGAGGTCGCGCTTGCCCGTCTTCACGCGCTCGGTGCCGTCTTGCACCGTCTTCATGCGGCCGCGGGTCTCGGACTTGATGGTGCGCGCGCCGGACGGCACCTCGTCGGCCCAGGCCGAACCTCGGGTCGTTTCGAGCTTCTCGACGGCGACCGTCTTGGTCCAGATCGCTGCCGTGATCGTCGAGGGGACGTCGGTCGTGCGGATGAACACTGCCCAGATCAGCGTGATGAGGAGCGCAAGCCCGCCACCCACCAGGCCCAGGATGAGGCCGAGCGACATGCCTCGCTTCTTGTTGGCCAGGGCCTGCGCGGCCGCCGCCGCCTGCGCCTGCTGCGCGCCGATGGGGACGCTGCCGCCAAAATTTCCCGCCTGGTTGGTGCTCTGGCCGTACTGCAGGCCGCCAGCTCCCATCGGCGGGGCGCCGTGTGCGATGAACTGCTGGCCGCGACGGACCGAGCCATCGGGGCCGGAGCCGCATTGATGACAGTCCATCACACCGGCGCGGTTGTCGGCCTTGCAGTACTTGCAGGTCCAATCAGCCCCAGCGCGCGCCCGCGCCACCATCTCCGGATCCTCGATCACCGGCGCGGAATCGTCGGTGTAGAACGGGATCTTCGGGCCGCGGGGGACACCGCAGTTCACGCATGCCGCGTTCGGCCCCTCGATACGCTTGTGGCTGCAAGACGGGCAATCCCAGTACCCCATCCGAATCGTCACGCCCGCCTCCTCGATGCATACAGCCGGACCCGCCACCCGCGCGTGGCTCGCGAGGATGAAGGGACCGGGAAGTCGAGCGAAGAATACGCGCGGACGGCTGGGCGCGGCTAGGTGGCGGAGGAGACTTTGGCGGGCGGCTCGACGACGTCGAACGCGATGCCCACCGCAGGCAGGCGCACCAGCAAGCGATCCCCGAAGGCCACTGCAGGTGTGAGCGCGCCATACTTCTGGGGCAGCGCCTCGCGGTCGCGGGCGAGAGCGATCGCGCTTTCGGCGATCATCTTCGCGGTCTCGCCGTAGCCGGGATCACCGCCCGAGACGCGGGTGACACAGCGTTGGCCGGCGGCCTTGGTGACGAACGTGATGGAAAAGCGTGCCTTGGCCCGCTGCTCCGGGCTCGGACCCTCACCGGGATCTTTCACGCTCTCGAGGAGCCTTCGCGTCGGGCCGAGCTGGGCGAGGCCGACGACGGCGCCCACCGCGGCGACCATGCCGAGGGCCGCGGGAAGCGAGGGCAAGCATAGGAAATGTCCGTTGGCGAAGTCCGGGCCGTACTCCTCGAGCTCGCGCGCCGACCGCCGCACCATCCAGGGGTCGATAGTGGGCATCGGCAAGCCCCAACTCTTGACGCGAGGCTCGCGGTGCAGCCCCAGGTCGAGCTTGCGGATCGAGCGGCCCGACGTCTCGCGGCGCTGGCGCTGCCGTTCGCCCTTGCCGAGGTCGGCGAAGATGCCGAGTGCCGAGTGCCAGGTCCCGCCTGAGAAGCTCCCCGTCGCCTTGAGATAGCCGCGCACCTCGATCGCGCTCGCCGCCGGTGCGTGCGGCCGGATGGTGCGAATGGCGTGCAGAACCCCCAGATCGTGAGGAATGCTGTCGAAGCCGCAGCACGACACGATGCGCGCTCGCGCGGCGCGCGCCGGCTCGTGAAATTGATCCATCACTGCGCGGACGAAGGCCGGCTCGCCCGCGAGGTCCACCACGTCGGTGCCAGCCGCGACGCACGCCTCGACCAGGGGAAGACCGTAGCGGATGTACGGGCCCACCGTGGTGAGGACGACGCGGGTCCGCGTGGCCATCGCGAGGAGGGATGCGCGATCATCGGCGCTCGCGATCAGGACGGGCGGCGCGGGTCCGTCGCCCTTCACGTCGCGCGCGACGTCGGCGAGGTGCGCCGCGTTGCGCCCGGCGATCGCCCAGCGAAGGCTTGGTGGCGCGCTGGCGGCAAGATACGCGGCGACCAGCCGACCGGTGAAGCCGGTGGCTCCGTAGACGACGACGTCGAGCTCGCGATCGCTCATGGGCGGCGGAGGCTAGTCGAGAACGCGGGGCAGGTCAGGGGCGGCCAGCTCACGAGCAAGCTCGGCTCGGGAACAGCGCTCAGGGGCAGGCCGATCCGTCGCCTTCAGGCGTCATCGGGCCGAGCCCACCGAGCTCCTTGCGACGTGCGACCGAGATCTCGCGACTCAACGCGATCTCGCCGAGCACCGTCGCCCCCTCGGTCGGCGTGCGAGCATAAGACTGGTAGTCGACCTGGTAGAGGCCGAACCGCGGTTCGAATCCCTCGGCCCACTCGAAGTTGTCGAACAGACTCCAGTGGTAGTAACCGCGCACGTCGGCGCCGTCGTCCTGCGCCCGCGCGATCTGTTCGAGCGATCGCACGACGTGTTCGGCGCGTCGCTGGCCGACCTCGGTCGCGATGCCGCTCTCGGTGACGACGAGCGGCAGATCGGGCCAGCGCTGCGAAAAGTCGCGGAGCACCTCGTAGAGACCGGGCTCCCAGTACTCGTAGCGCATCGCGGGAATGCACTTGGTCGGGTCGGCGATCGGCAAGCAAGCGCCGAAATCGAAAGGGGGGAAACACGGTGTCACGTTCAGCACGGGCAGCACGCCGCCCGGCGAGCCGTCGGCGCCCGTCCCAGTGACGCCGGCGCGGAAGTAGTACTGCACGCCGAGCCAATCGACGGTGCCGGCGACCTCCGGGAGATCCTCGTCCATCGTGCCGTCGAGGTCGCTGTCGAACCTGCCCTGGCGAAGCGCATCGACGAAGAGGTGGTGGTAGACGTACTCGACGCGCGCGGCTGCATCGACGTCCTGTTGCGCTTCGCTCGCCGCGTTGTTCTGGGTGGGCGCCCACGAGGCGACGGACAGGGTGAAGCCGACGTCGGCCGGTGAGCCGTCACCGTCGGCGTCGATCGTGTCGCTCGCCTTGAGGGCGTCGTAGATCGCGGCGTGGAAGCGCAAGTAGTCGCGCACCACGGGGATGAGCTCACCGAGGAGTGACGACTCGGACAGGATGCTCTGCTTCCCGGGCGGGAACTGTCCGATGCCGTATCCGGCGATCAGGTAATTCACCGGCTCGTTCACGGTGGCCCACTCGTCGACCCGGTCGCCGAAGCGCTCGGCCAGCAGCGCAGCGTGCTCGCTGATCTCCTCGAGGATGGCGGGGCTGCCTTCCGATCCGAAGCCGCAGAGGTTGTCGTCGGTCGGACCGTTCAGGCAGTCGGGGTCGCGCGGATCGGCGACCCAGATCGGGTTCGAGAAGTGGTGCACCGTCACCATCGGCCGGATTCCCGCGGCGATCAGAGCATCGAGGAGCGCGCCGTAGTGAGCGATCGCTTCTTCGTCGATGACGTCGCGCTCGGGTTCGATGCGCGACCACTCGATCGAGAAGCGGTACGCGTCCAGGTGACTCTCGGTCAGGAGCGCAACGTCGGACAGGGCGAGGTCGTAGCCATTGCTGGCGTCGCCGACGAAACCCTTGCCGCGATCGAGCCCGCCCTGATCTTCGGGCGCGGTCCACGTCCACCAGTCCGTGCGCGGGTTGGCGTTCTCGATCTGGGTGGCCGCGCTGGCGGCGCCGAAACGGAAGCTGCCCTTGCCGGACTCGCCCACGATGGACCCGAGCGGCGCGAACGCGATCGCGGTGGGCGACGCGCCGCCCGCTCCACCGGCCCCCGACGAGGTCGCCTCCGTGTCGTCTCCGCACGCGGCGAGCGTCGAGAGGGCAGTGACAACGAGCAGCGTCGACGGGCGGGTGGTCCAGCTCACCGTGAATTTGTATCAGTAACCAGCGGAATCCATGTACGCGTCGTTGGCTTCGAGCTTGGCGGCGCGCTTCGCCGCGGGCTTGGCGGCGGCTGGTGCCTTGGCGGCACCACCGGCGCTGGCGCGGGCTTGGCCCACCATGCGGGCGTTGTCTTCGATGCGGACGCGGGTCTTGGCATCCTTCGAAGCGGCCGCTTGCACCTGGAGCTGCTTTTCGACCTTCGCGAGGTCGCGTTCCGCGTCGTCGAAGCGATCGCCCTCGATCTGATCGGCGGCGCGCTGGGTGGCGCGGCTCGCCTCGGCGAGCGACCAGATGCCTTGGACGCGCTCGTCTTTGAGGTTCGCGAAGCGGGTCTGATCGGTGGTGACGTCGTAGCGAGCGACAGCCTCCTGGACGCGCTCGAGGTTGCCGTCCGCCGGGTCGGAGAAGTGAAGGCGAACGCTGGCGATCGCATGCGACCCCTCGTTCGGCGCGTCGACCCGGGCCCGCACGAGGAACTCGCGGCGCTGCCCCGCGAAGAGCGCGCCGATGGGGATGCGCAGGCCGCCGCCCTCGCGCGTCTGGGTGCGAGTGCCGTCGACGCCGGTGAGGGTCACGCCGGCGCCGGGCATGACGTCCACGAAGGCGTTGGCTGCGCGCGTTCCTCTCAGGAGCTTCATCTCCTGCTCGAGCATCGTGGCGAGCTGGGTCGAGTTGCCGACGTGGTAAAGCCGCCCAGACGAACGCATCGCGATGTCGTTGAGCGTCCCCTCGTCATAGTCGAGACCGACGCCGACCGCGGTGACCTGAACGCCATGCAACGAAGCCTTGTCGGCCAGTGCGCCGAGGATCTCGCGGGAGGTGGGCCCCGCGGTGGCGATCCCGTCGGAGACGAGGACGATGCGACGTACCGCATGGGTCGACGGCGCATCCATCAAGTTCATCCCGCCCATGCGGATGCCCTCGAAGAGGTTGGTCGCACCGTCGGCGCGCAGCTCGGAGACGGCTCCGCCGAAGCGGACGCGCGAGGTGGCGTCGAGCCGGGTGGGCGGGACCAGCTGGCGCGCTGCGTCGTCAAAGCTGACCAGCGACGCGATGTCGCCGTCCTTCAGGCCATCGATGAAGCGCTTGGCGGAGGCGCGGGCGTTGACGATCTTGTCGCCGGCCATCGACCCCGAGGTATCGATGACCACCGAGGTGGCGACCGGCGCATGGGCGGCCGCGCGATCGGGCACGTCGACCCACACCCCGAGGAAGGTCTCGTGCGAGCCAGGCATCATGGCGGCGCTCTCTCCTGCCACGCCCAGCCACTGCGAAGCTTCCGGGCGCTCCTCACCGGTCGCCGCGGCGACCATCGGCGCGCCCGGGGACCCTGGCACCGTCGAAGCACCAGGCCCAGCGACCTGGGCGGGAGGGGTGCCTGCCGAACAAGCGGCGAGAGCCAGCGGCAGACCGACGTTGAGCCGAGCGAACGTACGCATGAGAAGCCTCCGGGAAGGGAGCCCGCCCCTGGGCGCCCTCATTTGAATTCCCGGTAGCCGCGTACGCCCTGGACGTGACCGATCTCCTCCGGCCCTTCTAGAACTCGACCTTGCTGCCTACCTGTATCCAAAGCGGCGCGCCGGGTCGAGCCCCAAAGGGCCGGTGGGAGGCGACGTAGGTGGCGTCCAGAAGGTTTCTGGCGGTGATGTAGGTGGTGACGTGTTTCACGATGAGGACCCGGCCGGCGGCGTCGACGACAAAGCTGGCGTCAGTCGCGTCGAACGGGTCGGGCTCGCCGCTGCCGGCGACCTCGCGCATCGCACCGGTGTAGGTCCCGGAAACGTAGGTGCCCCAACCATCGCTCTCGAGGCCGATGGTCGCCGACAGCTGCTGGGTCGGTATGTACGGCACGGTGTCGCCCGATACGACGTCGCCGAATGTCGGGTCGGCCGACACGAAGTCGCTCGTGAAGTCGCCCTGCGTGTAGGTGTACGCCAGCTTCCCGGGGAGGCGGAGATCGTCGGTTATCGGAAGCTCGCTCTCCACGTAAGCCTCGAGCCCGGCGACGAGGGCGGTGCCGCCGTCGAACTGCTGATCGATGTCGGATTCGGCGCAGCCGCTGGAGAAGGTGCAGATGTTCGTGAGGTTCGAGTAGTCGTTCACGAAGCCGATGATCTCGGCGCGGAAGCGCTTGGGGGCGTAGCGTGCGCCGAACTCGAAGTTCACGCTCTTCTCCGGGAGCGCCGCCGCATTCGATCCAGGAGGGATCGGCGAAAATCCCTGGTAGACGCCGCCGAGCACGCCGAAGTCGGCGGGTAGCGCGATGAACAGACCACCGCCGGGAAGAACGACCTGCTGCGAGATGCGGACGCTCTGGTTGGTGAGAACGTCATCGGCTTCGCTGCGGATGGTCTCGAGGCGGGCGCCGCCGCTGAGCGTCAGGAACTTCCACGTGATGGCGTCGGTCGCGTGCATCGCGAAGGCCACGCTCGACGCGGAGTTCTGGGTCGTCGTCTCGAGCACGTCGTCGATCGGCGCGAGATCGCCGCTGACGATCTCGTGGCCCCGCTGGGTGTGGATGCGCGAGATGGAGTCGTAGTGAGCGCGGGCGCCGGCCTCGAGGCGGTGCTCGAACGGCCCGGTACGCGGACGCCAGCGCATGAGGGTCTGGACGCCCTGCGAAACGAAGTCGCGATCGTTGGGGCCGACGTTGATCGTCTGCTCGTCCGAGGTTCGCGCGGCGTCACCGCGAATGACGCGCAGAAACTCCTGGTTGGCCGGATCGTCTGGGTCGGCGAGGACGCCGACGATGCTCGCGCCGCGCAGCCCCTGGAACCGCGTCCAGATGCGGTGCAGATCGTGGCGGTAAGCGGACGTGGTGACCTCGAGGTCGTCGCCTCGGCGGAGGTGGTGGGACAAGACGAAGCTCGTACGGCTCCACTCCATGTCGTCGAGAGCGCTCGCGCGATAGCGGCGATAGGGCGACGCATCGAAGTCGGCGTCGGTGAGGCCGAGGTAGCTCTGGTTGGAAAACTCGTTGGAGAAGGTCGTCTTCAGCTCGAAATCCTGGAAGGTCTCGCCGACCTGCCCGATCTCATAGCGGCCCTTGACCATGACTTCGTTGCGGGAGAAGCCCGTATCGCCACCTCCGTCGAGTTGGGAGAAGCCCGCGGCGCCGAGGTGAACCCCCTCGGCGACGATGCCGATGGGACCCGCCGACGTCCCGAGCCGCACGTGGAGCTTGCGCGACAGGTACTGCCCGAACGACGCGTCGACCATGCCCGATGGCTGATCGGGAATGGGCGCGGTCACCAAATCGATGGCGCCGGCGACGGTGTGCGGCCCGTAGGCGATGGCACTCGGCCCCTTGATCACACGCACTGCGGTCATGCGCGTCATGAGCGGGAAGTAGTAGGCGGCGCTTGCACTGTAGGGCGCGGGCGCGAAGAGGACGCCGTCTTCCATCAGCGTGATCTTCTTGCTCCGATCGCTGATGGCCCCGCGCATGCCGATGTTGGGGCGAAGACCAAAGCCGTCTTCACCGCGCACGTATACCCCCGGCACGGTCTGGAGAATCTTGCCCGGGTCGTCCTGCTCGAAGCGCTCGAGCTGCTTGGTGGTGATGAGGTGCGCCGAGCCCGAGGTGTTGGCGGAACGCGCGCCGCCAATGAAGACGTCGATCAGATCGGGCGGCGGAGGAGCTTCGTCAGCCGTTTCCGTGGGGGCGCGGGCCGGGACCGGAGGCGTAAAATCGCGGCCGGTCGCTATTGCGGGCGGGGGCGACGGTGAGGCGCCTGGGGGACGGTCGGCCGACGACGGCACGGGGCCGGCATCGACGTCGATGGGCTCGCCGGCCGGCGCGGGCTGCGCTTCGGCGAGGTCACTCTGCAGCGCGACGCCGAGGACCGCGGTGAGCACAGGGAGGACGTGCGCGAGTCGGGGTCGAGACGAAAACATCGGCTGGAGCGCTCAGTTTACTGCAGCGATGTCGAGCCCGAGCGACGGCGCGACCTCGACCTCGAGCACCTCCGCGAGGGCCGTGACCGCTGCCAGGGCCGCGGCGACCGCGTCGCGATCGTCGCGCAACGCGACGACCAGATCGTCGCCCTCGATCGCGTCGAACGAGGCCGACGCGGTCTCGAGCGCATCGGTCGCGCGGGTCGCGACGTCCTGTCGCCCGACGGAGACGAGGAGATCGTCGAGCCCGAGGCCGCCGCCCGAGGCGCAGCCGCCCAGCACACGGGCGAGGCCTGCGAGCTGGCGTCGTGCCAGTCGCGCCGAGACATGAGCGAAGGGCGCCTCGACCCGATCGCACGACGCGTCGTCACAACCGGCATCGGCGAACGGTCGCGCGACCTTGTCGTCACGCAACTGCCGAATGCCGACGATGACGCCGTCGAAGAGGGCCTGGATGGCGACGTGCGTCGTTGCGAACGCTGCGCCCTCGCTACCCGATGCGGCGAAGCGAGCCGCGAAATCCTCGCCGTCGCTACGCCAGGCGGCGTCGACCTGGCGAGCGCGGAGATCGAGCGCGGCGGCGGCGGCCGCGGCGTATGCGCGTTTGCGGGCGCGGAGGTCGTCTTCGGACAGGGCATCCCACGCGCCCGTCTCGTTGATGCTCGTCGTCGGTGCGCACGCGTTGTCCGTCCCCCCGTAGAAGAGGAGGTATTCGGCCGCGCCGAGACCTCGCACGTTGACCAAGGAAAAGTCGCCGAAGTCGACGTCCGCGAAGGCCTGCGACACCAGCGTCTGTTCGACCAGGCAGCGGTTCGTCATGGGCCAGGCGTAGATCTCGTCCCGTCCCCCGCTGCCCCCGGGGAGGGCTGCCGGCCCCAGGGGACCGACGCGCACGGCTTCGGCTTGCTCCCAGACATCCATTGCGACGCGCCAACTCTCGCGGGCTGCATCGCTATCCGCGTCGTCGCCGGTCGATACCGAAGTATTGGCGGCGAGCGCGAGCTGCGACGTCGCTGTGGCGAGCGCGCCGTACAGCTCACTGGCACACGTCGCTGCGCTGCGCAGGACTGCGGCCTCATCCACCGAGACGCCAGCGCCCGTCGACGGGCCCGCGGTCGCCCCGCCCGCGGCGCCGTCCAGCGGATCGGTGTCGCTCTCGGTGGTCCCCGACCAGTAGCTCACGCGCTCGCAACCGGACGCGGCGCCGAGCAGGCAAGCGGCGACCGACAGGAACAGCGGAAAACGGGACATGACTCGCGGGCGCACGCTGAAGGATGCGAGACGACTCTCTAGTGAAGTTGAAAACGATATTCAACAAGAAGCGCCCAGGCGCAGGCGGTCTGAGGCATGCCGTGTGGAGATGCTGCCTGGGAGAAGACGAAACGGCTCGAGGCCGGCTAGAGTCGAGGGGTCATGCGCCCCACCTACCTGCTTGCCGCCTCGCTCGCATTGATCCTCGGCTGCTCGGCGGGCAGCGATCCCCAGGGAACGACCGGGAGCCTGAGCTCCGGTACCGGCGATGAAAACAGCGGCGGCAGCAGCGGCTCCTCGGGCGATGGGGGGAGCGATTCGCAGGCAAACACCGTCGCCGCCTCGGTGGGCACGGGGTCGTTCAACGGCGAGGAGTGCGGCAAGACGGCGTACGGCGCGCTGGTCCCGGCGAGCATCCTGATCGTCCTCGACAAGTCGGGAAGCATGGCGGGAGGCGACGGCATCCCCGATAAGTGGGCTCCCACGGTTTCGGCGCTCACGACGCTGACTTCGACCGCGCCGGCTGAGCTGAAGATCGGCCTGCTGCCCTTCCCCGGCGACACCTGCGACTTCAATGCCGCCACTTGCACCGACCTCCAATCGCCGAGCTGCCAGGCTGCATTGGCCGACGGCTGTTGCGAGGACGTCAGCCCGGCGCCCGCTGTGCAGGTGAAACCGCTCGGGCAGAGCGGCCCCGAGATCGTCTCGTGGTTGAACGCGAACGGGCCCACCGGTGGCACGCCGACGCTGTGGGCGCTCAAGCGCGGCTACAACCTCATGAAGACGCTCGACACGCAGGGCGAGCGCTTCATTCTCCTGGTCACTGACGGCCAGCCCAACGTCTACGCGCCGGCCATGGAGATCCCAGGATTCCCAGACTTTTCGATCCCGGAGTCGAACATCGAGTGCAAGACGGAGGCAGACATCGTTGCGGAAGCAGCGACCGCCTCGGCGTCGACGCCGGTGGTGCGGACGTTCGTGATCGGCGCGCCTGGAAGCGAGGGCGCTGCGGGCTTCTTCACGCAGATCGCCACGGCAGGAGCGACCGCACCCGACGGCTACTTCCAGATCGGGTCCGCGAACTACCAGGCCGACTTGCAGGCCGCCTTCGACGCGATCACCGGCCAGGTGTCCGACTGCATCTTCGCGCTGCCGGAGGGCGAGGAGGATGTCGACCCCACCAAGGTCAACGTGGTTATCGAGACCACCGATGGGCAGCAGGTCGAGATCCTGCGAGATCCGGCACACCTCGACGGCTGGGACTACACCGACGCGAGCCAGACCAAGATCCAGCTCTTCGGACCGGCCTGCGAGCTCTACAAGTCGCAGGCCCAGAATCAGATCACGATCATCCTCGGCTGCGAGACGATCATCAAGTGAGCGCGACCGGGTCCGCGCGGCAGCTCACCCCAATCAAGGACGTTTAGTAGGCGTCTTCGCCGTTCGAGATCACGCGCGTCTCGTGTGGTCCGGGCAGCGCGCCCGGCTTGACTGGAGCGGCCGACGCGGGAGGTGGCTCCTGTTCGAGAGCTAGCAAGGTGTCAGACGCAGGCTCTCCGACGATCGGCATCGTCAGCTCCTCTGCCTTGCCTTCACGCTCGTAGGTGACGCGGATCTCTTTGGCGCCGGCGACGGTTGTCCATGCGGAGAAGAAGTCGTCCGGCTTCTCGAGGCCCACTCCGTTGACGCGGGTGACGACGTCGCCCGGCTTGATGCCGCTGCCTTCCCAGCCGACCGGCATCGCCATGACGCGCCACCCGATGAAGGCTCCCTTGCGCAGGACCTCTTCGACCTCGACGTGGGAGAGGAGCCAGGGCGGTCCCTTGCGCAGAACGGCGTCGACGCGCGAGCGCGCGAGCGATCCCGGCGGAACGTTTTCTTCGGGGGCGGGGGCGTCGGACTGGGACTTGTCCGCAGCAGTGGCGGGCGCCGAAGACCTCGCACGCTGGCGGCCTTCAGCTGCGCATCCCGAGGCGGCAAAGGCGGCGACGAGGGTTGTCCCGAACAGGGCGGCGTGCGTCAGACGGCGGCTTGCTCGCATCCGCGACACCTTGCAACGCAGGGCCGGGGTGGGCAACTTTGCGCGGGCGCCTTGGCGGCGGATCGCTCAGAAGTCGAGCGAAACGCCCCCGACGAAAGTCGACGTCCCCACCTGCATCTGGGGGCGCGAGACGAGCCCGTTGAGCGACGCGTTCATCCACTCGCCGAACAGGTAGAGGTGACCGATCCCCATCTCCTGGATGTTGTTGGCGCGCTGCTGGTCGATCCAGTCGAGGGCGATCGCCGCGCCGAGGGCCATGTGGAGCCCGAGCGTCGTGTCTTCGCCGGAGCAGTCTTGGTTCGGCTCGGCGGGATTGCAGGCCGCCTCGCTGGTGCCGGCAGTCGTGCTGGTCGACCAGGTGGCGAGGCCGAAGCCGAACTTTCCGTATGGAGCGATGGGAATGTGAGTTTCGCGGACCAGCTCGTCGACGCGGAGCACCGCGGAGAGGTGCATCGGCATGATGGTGAGCGAGGTGTCGACGGTGCTCGCCCTGCCGGTCGACGGGTCGAGCGCCTTGCTAGTCGCCGGTGTGATGCCCCAGCCGAAGCCGGGGCCGATCTTGCCGACGTGGGGAATGCGAAGGGGCAACCAGTCGAGCTCGATGCCGAAATAGAACTGCGGGTCGTTGTCGAACGTCTGCTCGTAGGGCCCGTTTGCGCCGAACTCGTCGTCGATCTGCGGCGAGTAAGGGCCGAAGCGGAACTCGAACGTGAAGTCGGGATCGAGCTTGTTGCGCAGACGATCTTCGGACCCTTCGCGCCAGCTATTTTCGGGTAGGTCACCGCGGATGCCCGACGAACCGGGCCCCTTGGGGTCGACGATGGGCGCCTCGGATCTCGCGGACTGGGCGCAGGCGCCGGTCGCCCACGTCAGCGCGGCGAAGGCGAGGCCGCACCCGCCGAGAGGCTTTGCGAGGGTGATCACCGGCGGGCCCCTCGTCCGGAACGACGGCGGGCCGATTGACGGCGGAGCGCGAATGCCGCCCCGGCGACGACGAGCGCAGCGCCCGCGAGGCCTCGGCGCTCGGTCGCGCCGGGGAACGAGATGCCGCAAAGA
>Ga0105046_10007621_pt1 | contig 17020 bp, 13 predicted proteins | sample MAT03_FD_78385 | JGI IMG/M metagenome (GOLD analysis project Ga0105046, IMG submission 78385) | Freshwater microbial communities from Lake Fryxell liftoff mats and glacier meltwater in Antarctica - MAT-03 (megahit assembly) | ecosystem: Environmental > Aquatic > Freshwater > Ice > Liftoff...
ACGCCGCGAACCCCGCCCGCGCCAACTCCCGCGCCAGCGACACCCCCAGGAACGCCGCCGTCGCGTGCGCGACGTACACCAGCCCCACCGCGTCCCGCGGCAACCACGCCACGAACTCCGCCCCCACCCACAGCAACGCCACCAGGTGAATCCCCAGCCTGACCGATCCCACCGACCCCAGCGGCAAGGCCCACGCCAGCGGATCCTCCCCCGCCCCGAAGGTCCGCCCCAACGACCCCAGCGGCCCACGCGGCCGCCCGCCCCCACGCCGAGGCGCCTCGGATCCGAGTTCTCGCTCCGCCCGTCCCATCGGACTTCCCCAAGGGTGTAGAAGGTGCCGTGGTAGACGCCTGTCCAGCACGCCGTCGCCGACCCCAAGACCAAACCTACCCAAGCACGCCGCCCCGCTCCGCGAACATCATCACCACCATCGACTTCGCATCCAGCAGCTCCCCGGTTCGCATCATCCCCATCACCCCCTCGAGAGCCATCGGATGCACCGTGATCCGCTCGTCCACCTCCAGCCGCTGCGTCGCCGGCGCCAGCCCCCGGCCGACGAACGCCCACATCAACTCATCCGACAATCCCGGCGAGGTGTAGAACCGGCACAGCGGCTCCAGGGTTGCGGCGACGTACCCCGTCTCCTCCGTCAACTCGCGCGCGGCGCACGCCGCGGGGTCCTCGCCCCGACCGAGCGTCCCCGCCGGGAGTTCCCACAGCCACGCCTCGAGACTCACCCGCCAGTTCCGGATCAGCACGACCTCAGGCCCCGACGGCGTGTCGAGGATGGGCAGGACGATCACCGCGCCCGGGTGCCGCACCACCTCGCGGGAGATGGGCTCGCCCCCCGGGCCGGCGCGGGTCGCGAGCTCGAGGTCGAACTTGACGCCCGCGTGGATCAGATGCCGCACCACGCGGGGACTACTGTTGGCGTCGGTCTGCACGGCAGGCACTGTACGGCCCCCGCGTGCGCCCCCCGCCCCACCTCCCCCCTCGCAGCCCGCACGCCGATGTCACGCCAGACCGACCCCACCCGCGCGACCCCCGCCCTCCACGGGGCACCACGTCCGCAGGTCGATCCCGCCCGCCCCCCCGCTCCGTCCCCGGCGGCCGTCGTCCGGCTGGAGGAGGTCCGCAAGTCGTTCGGCCCCCAGGTCGTCCTCGACGGCGTGACCCTCGACATCCAGGCCGCCCGGACCACCGTCGTCATGGGTCCCTCCGGCTGCGGCAAGTCCGTGATGCTCAAGCACATCATCGGCCTCCTGCGTCCCGACTCCGGCAAGGTCTTCTACAACGGCCGACGGACCGACACGCTGAGCGAGTCCGAGATGGCCCCGGTCCGCACCGAGATCGGGCTCCTCTTCCAGATGGGCGCCCTCTTCGACTCGATGACCGTCGAGGACAACATCGCCTTCCCGCTGATCGAGCACACCCGCCTGAGCCGCGACGAACGCCGCGAGAAGGTCCTCCAGGCCCTCCGCACCGTCGACCTCGAGGGCGTCGAGCGCAAGCTCCCCTCGCAGCTCTCGGGGGGCCAGCGCAAGCGCGTCGCCCTGGCCCGCGCGATCGTCCTCCGCCCGAAGGTCGTCCTCTACGACGAGCCCACGACGGGCCTCGATCCGGTCCGCTCCGACGGCATCAACGAACTCATCATCAAGCTCAAGGGCGAACTCGGCGTCACCAACGTCGTCGTCACGCACGACCTCACCTCGGCCCGCAAGGTCGCCGACCGCGTCGTCATGCTGCTGGGCGGCCGGATCGCCGCCGACGGGGCCTTCGACGAGCTCGCCGACTCTCCCGACGACCGCGTCCGCCACTTCATTGAAGGCAAGTACGACCGCGGCGACGCCGCGCTGAGCGAGGCCCGCAGGCGCGAGGCCGAGGGGCTCGAGGAGCACACGCGATGAGGCCCATGGTCCGCGACTTCTTCACCGGCGTCACCGCCCTGATCGGCGTGGGCGGCCTCATCGTCATGCTCATGATGTTCGGAGAGCTCACCGAGGTGGGCCAGAGGCACTACACGCTCGTCGTCCACGTCGACAACGCCTCGGGCCTCGCCGCCACCAGCCCGGTCACCCTCAACGGCGTCCGCATCGGCCAGGTGCAGTCCGCCGCCGTCCGCCCCGCTCCCGACGCCGGCGCCGAGCTCGTCGTCCGCGTCAAGGAGGCGATCAAGGTCCCACGCTCAGTCCGGGTCTCGGTCGACCGCAGCCTCGTCGGCGACGCCTCCCTCGAGTTCAGCATGCCCCCCGGAACCCCCGCCGCGGCCATGAACGACCTCCTGGTCGATGGCGACGTCATCGAGGCCCCCGGCGCCACGACCCTCTTCGCCCGCCTCGAGGCCATGGTCGCCGGCCCCCTCGAGCGCTTCTCCACCACCGCCGACTCGATCGACGCCCTCGCCCGCACCTACACCGGCGTCGGCGAACGCCTGAACGACCTCCTCGCCCCCCGCACCTTGGCCGAGGTCGAGGCCGGCGCCGCGCCCAACGTCCGCACCGCCGTCGCCCGCGCCGACGCCGCCCTCGCCGGCGTCTCCAGCCTCATCGGCGACGGGGCCGTCGTCGCCGACACCAAGGCCGTCATCGCCCGCGCCGGCAAGGTCTTGGGCGACGCCTCCGCCCTCGCCGCGGCTTGGTCCGCCACAGCCTCCCGCGTCGATGAGCAGGTGGACCGCGCCGGCGGCACGCTCGACGCCGTCTCCGCCCAGGCCCTCGCCACCCTCCGCCGCACCGAGGACGCCGCCTCCGGCCTCGCCCTCACCCTCGAGACCGCCCGCACCGGCCCCGGCACCGTGGGCCAGCTCATGCAGAATCCCGATCTCTACAACTCGCTGCGCGACGCAGCCCAGCGCCTCGACCGCGCCCTGACCGAGTTCCAACTCCTGGTCGAAACCTACAAGACCGAGGGCATCCCCCTCAAGCTCTAGCGGGGCTACACCCGCACGGGCTTCCCGGCCCCCTTGGTCGCCGCCTTCGGCGCCGCCTTCCGGTTCCACGTCGCCGCCCCGTACACCGCCTCGCTGCCCAGGTCCTCCGCGATCCGAAGCAACTGGTTGTACTTCGCGTTCCGGTCGCTGCGGCACGGGGCGCCCGTCTTGATCTGCCCGCAGTTGGTGGCCACCGCCAGGTCCGCGATCGTGCTGTCCTCGGTCTCTCCCGACCGGTGACTCATCACCGCCGAGTACCGGTTCCGCATCGCCAGGTTCACCGCGTCGAAGGTCTCGCTCAGCGTCCCGATCTGGTTGACCTTGACGAGGATCGCGTTGGCGCACCCCTCGTCCAGACCCCGCTGGAGGAACTTCTTGTTCGTGACGAACAGGTCATCCCCCACGAGCTGCACCGTGTCGCCCAGGCGATCGGTCAGCTTCCGCCACCCCTTCCAGTCCGCCTCGCCCAGGCAGTCCTCCATGGACCTGATCGGGTACTTCGCGGCCCAGTCGGCCCACATCTGCACCATCGCGTCCGACGACACGATCTCCTTGGTGCTCTTGAAGAACTTGTACCCCTCCTTGCCGTCCGCCGCGGCCTCGTTCCAGAGCTCGCTCGTGGCGGGGTCCAGCGCCACGAAGATCTGCTCGCCCCACGAGTACCCCGCCTTGCCCACTGCCTCCTCGATGATCTTGAGGGCCTCCTCGTTGTCCTTGAGGTCGGGGGCGAAGCCGCCCTCATCCCCCACGGCCGTCGAGAGGCCCCGACCGTGAAGCACCTTCTTGAGCGTGTGGTAGATCTCGACCCCGGCGCGGAGGGCCTCGCCGAAGTCGTCGAAGCCCCACGGCTGGATCATGAACTCCTGGAAGTCGACGTTGCTGTCGGCGTGCTTGCCGCCGTTGAGGATGTTCATCATCGGAACGGGCAAGACCTTCGCCGCGGCACCGCCCAGGTAGCGGTAGAGGGGAAGGTCGGAGGCCTCCGCCGCGGCCTTGGCCACGGCCATCGAGACGCCGAGGATCGCGTTCGCCCCGAGGTGGCTCTTGTTGGCGGTGCCGTCGAGCTTGAGGAGAAGGGCGTCGATCTCCTCTTGGCGGCGGGCGTCCATCCCCAGCAGGTCGGGGGCGATCCGCTCGTTGACGTTGGCGACGGCCTTCATCACCGACTTGCCCATGTACCGCTTCTTGTCGTCGTCTCGGAGCTCGACGGCCTCGTGCTCGCCGGTGGAGGCCCCCGAGGGGACGGCGGCGCGGCCGGTGAAGCCGGAGGTGAGGGCGACGTCGACCTCGACGGTGGGGTTGCCGCGGGAATCGAGGACTTGGCGGGCCTTGACGGACTGGACTTCGTAGCTCATGGAATCCCTCGGGTTGGGCGCGATCGGTTCGGACGTCGCCCCCGCGGGGCCGGTGGCCTGACGCGGGGTAACAATACCCACCCTCGGGGTGAGCGCGGGAGCGGACGGGGCGGGGTACCGTGTAGCGACGACGGGAGCGACCATGCCGACCTCAGCCGAGGGATTCGTGATCAGGACCGAGCGCCTCAAGGGGGAGCTCGTCGATCAGGGGCGGCGGGTGCAGGCGATGCTCGACGCCGCGTTCGAGTCGCTCTTCACGGCCGACGTCGAGCGGGCCCGCTGGGTGCTGGCGCAAGACGACGTGGTGGACCGGGTCGACGTCGAGATCGAGCGGGGGGCGGTGGCGCTGCTGGGGGACGCGACGCGCCAGGGGGCGGAGCTGGACGGCACCCAGCTCCGGGCGCTGCTGACGATCGTCAAGGTCAACAACGAGCTGGAGCGGATCGCGGACGTCGGGGTGGATCTGGCGGAAATGGTGCCGCGCCTGCCGCCGGGGACGCGCCCGCCCGACACCTTCCGGGTCATGGCCAACAGCGTGATCGGGATCGTGCGGGACGTCTCGACCGCCGTCGAGCGGAACGACCCGGCGCTGGCGAACATCGTGCTGCAGAGCCAGCACGCCGTGACGGCGTTCAAGGGGGCCATCCTGCGGGAGAGCGAAGAGCGGATCGCCAACGGGACGCTCCCGGTGGACGTCGCCTTCACGCTGCACGAGATCGCCGGGCTGTGCGAGATGATCGCCGACCACTGCACGAACGTGGCCGAGCAGGTGATCTACCAGACCACCGGCGCGATCGTGCGGCACCTCGAGACGAGCTGGGTGCGGGTGGGCGAGGGCCGCTAGGGGCGGGACCCGCGGCGTCAGGGACGGACCGCTCCGGCCAGGCGCGGGAGTTCGGCGTCGCTCGCGCAGACCTGCGTCAGCGCGTCCACGGCGGCGTGGACGTCCGCCTCGGTGACGAACGGGCCGAAGGAGAGCCGGACCGCCCCGCCCGCCAGGGAGCCGACGGTTCGATGGGCGTGGGGAGCGCAGTGCAGGCCCGCCCGCGCGAGAATGCCGAATCCGGTCTCGAGCATCGCGGCGATCTCGGCGGCGCCCAAGACGTCGTGGACGAACGAGAACGTGCCCACCCGCGCCTCGGGCTCGGTGGGGCCGAGCATGCGCAGGGCGGCCAGCGGACCGGCTTCGGCGGTGGTGTCGCCGGCCATGCGACATCCGGCGGCTCGGACGCCCGCCAGCATGATGCGAATCAGCGCGAGCTCGTGGAGGCGGACATCATCGACCGTGCGGTCCAGCAGGTAGCGGACGCCCTCGGAGAGACCGACGATCCCGATCGTGTTGTGCGACCCGGCCTCGTAACGCTCGGGCATGGTCGTCGGCTGGGCGTCGACCTCGGACATCGAGCCGGTCCCCCCCTCGCGGACCGTGGCGACGAGCGGCTCGACGCCGGGGCGGATGTACAGGCCGCCGGTGCCCTGCGGGCCCAGGAGGCCCTTGTGGCCGGGAAAGGCGAGCAGGTCGCAGCCGATGGCGCGGACATCGATGGGGAGGTGCCCGGCGGATTGGGCGGCGTCGACGAGGTAGAGGACGCGCCGACGGCGGCAGACGACGCCGATGGCGGCGACCGGCTGGATCGTGCCGGTCACGTTGCTCGCCATGTTGACGGCGACGAGCGCGGTGTCGGCGTCGATCGCGGCATCGACAGCGGCCGGATCGACGAGGCCGGTGTCGGGGTCCGCATCGACCAGGATCCACTCGACGCCCTCGTCGGCGAGGGCGGAGTAGGGACGCAGGACCGAGTTGTGGTCCATCGCCGTCGTGACCAGGGAGATGCGGCGGCCCGGGTGCGCCAGGCGGCGGGCGCGGACCACGCCCTTGATCGCGAGATTGAGGGCGTCGCTGGTGTTGAGGGTGAAGACGATCGCATCGGCGGATTCGCCGTTGAAGAGGGTGTTCAGACGCTCGCGGCAGCGGCGGACGAGGCGGGCGCCCTCGCGGCTCTCGGCGTAGTGGCCGCGGCCGGGGGAGGCGCCGATCTCAACGCCGTAGCGGAGCATGGATTCGTACACGCCGGGGGGCTTGGGGAAGCTGGTGGCGGCGTTGTCGAGGTAGATGCGACGGGGGGCGGGCATGGGAGCGGAATCGTACGCGGCGTCGACGGCCTTCGGACGCGGACGCACGCGGATCGGGACGGAGTTTCAGGAGGGTTTCGCGGCCTTGTAGAACGGCATCTGAGAGACCGTGGCGGGGATCACGCCCTTGCCGGTGTCGACTTCGAGCGTCCCGCCGATGGCGGCGGAGTCGCGGTCGACGAAGGCCATGGCGATGCACTTGCCCAGGGTGGGGCTGGGGCAGCCGCTGGTGACGACGCCGACCTCGCGTCCCCCGGCGCGGATGGTCATGCCGGGGCGGGCGGAGCGCTTGCCCTCGAGGATCAGGCCGGTGAGTTTGCGACTCGGGCCGCCCTCGGCCTGGGTCTTCTGGAGGGCGTCCATGCCGATGAAGCGTTCGGGGCGGTCCCCCTGGTCCTTGTCGAGGGAGATGGCGAAGTCGACGCCGCAGGAGAGGGCGTTGATCTCCTCGCCCAGCTCGTGGCCATAGAGGGGCATCGCGGCCTCGGTGCGGAGGGTGTCGCGGCAGCCCAGGCCGGCGGGGCGGAGGGCCGCGCCTTCCGCCTTGAGGTCGACGCCGTTGAGCAGGAGCTTCATGGCGAGGCCGACGGCGCCGGCGGGGAGGATGACCTCGACGCCGTCCTCGCCGGTGTAGCCGGTGCGGCTGACCACGAGCTTGACGATCATCAGGTTCTTGACGGCGAAGCGGTACTTCTTGAGCGTGGGGATCTCGCTGGAGAAGCGGCCGACGAGGTCGATGACCTTGGGGCCCTGGAGGGCGACCATGGCGGTGGCGAGGGTCTTGTCCTCGATCTTGACGGTGAGGTCGGCGGCGGCGCGGACGGCCTCGAAGTGGGTGAGGAGCTTCTCGCGGTTGGAGGCGTTGACGACGAGGGTGAACTGGTCGTCGTCCATGCGGTAGACGATGACGTCGTCGCGGACGCCGCCCTGCTCGTTGCAGACGAGGGAGTAGCGGCACTGGCCGGCCTGCATGTCGGAGATGCGGCGGGTGCAGAGGCGCTCGAGGAAGCGGCGGGCGTGCCGTCCTGTGACTTCAACGCGGCCCATGTGGGAGACGTCGAAGATGCCGCCCGAGGTGCGGACCTGGTGATGCTCCTGCGTGAGCCCCGCGTAGTAGAGGGGCATCTCCCACCCGGCGAAGTCCACCATGTGGCCCGCGTTGTCGAGGTGGAACTGGTAGAGGGGTGTGCGCAGCAAGGCGGACTCCGGGACTGGGGGGTGCGCGGGAGGTCGCGCGGGGCGGAACGCTAGACGTTGGGGATGGGGCGGGCCAGACCGCCGGACAGGCGCGGGGGTTCCCATGGCGCGTTGTCGAGAAGGCGGACGGCGCCGAGGCGGGCGGTGATGACGGCGCGGCACGGGGCCCCGGGCGTGGGGGCGAGCAGCGTCGACGCGTCGCGGACGACGGCGTAGTCGATGCGGGCGCCCGCGGCGAAGAGGACGGCGGCCATCGCGGCCTCGGCGGCGTCGGGGGCGGCCTGCTCGTTCGCGGCGTCGAGGGCGCGGCGGAGGCACGTCGCCCGGGCGCGTTCATTGGGGGTCAGGAAGCGGTTGCGGCTGCTCATCGCGAGGCCGTCGGGTTCGCGGACAGTGTGGACGCCGAAGATCTCGATGGGGCTGGGGAGGGCCGCGGTCATGGCGCGGACGACCTGGAGTTGCTGCCAGTCCTTCTCGCCGAAGTATGCGACGTCGGGGCGGGTTAGATCAAAGAGTCGGCGGACGACGCGGCAGACGCCGTCGAAGTGGCCGGGGCGGTGGGCGTCCTCGAGGCGGGGGGAGGTGGCGACGGCGGGGATGGGGGTGTCGTCGAGGGAGAGGGCGGGGGGGTAGACCTCCCCCACGGCGGGCGCGAAGACGCAGAGCGCGCCGGCGGCGGCGCAGAGGGCGGCGTCGGCGTCGAGGGTGCGGGGGTAGCGGGCGAAGTCGGAGGGATCGTCGAACTGCGTCGGGTTGACGAAGACGGTGACGATGCACGGGCGGGTAGGGGCATCGGAGACGGCGCGCCGGACGAGGGCGGCGTGGCCGTCGTGGAGCGCGCCCATCGTCGGGACGACGGCCCGGCGGCGGCCGGCGAGGAGGGCGTCGAGTTCGGCCCGGGCGTGGAGAACGATCACCGGCAGAGGGTGAGCGGACGGGACGGCCGCGTCAAGCGGGGCCGGGGCGACGGCCGCCGGCCGCGGCGAACCACGCGGCGAAGGACTCGAGGTCGGGCACGGGCAGGAGGGTGAGGTCGATCCGGTAGAGGCCGTCGGCGTGGTACTCGCAGGCGACCACCTCGCCCATGAGGGGGGTGGGCTGGGCGTCGATGAGGTGGACGGCCAGGAGCATGCGCCGGCCGGGATAACTCATGCGGCGGGAGTGGACGACGATGCCGGATCGGCCCAAGGCGTTCGAGCGGGCGGCCCAGGTGGGGCCGGGGCGCTGGCGGTCGTCGATCTCGCAAAGGTCGAGGTGGGCCTTGAAGGGGTGTTCGGCCTCGCGGCGACCGCCGGAGGGGGGCGAAGGCCAGGCGGGATCGGCGGCGGGGTCGGGGAGGGGGCGTGCGGCGCGGGCGGGCATGCTGAGGTTCCAGGCGCGGGGGGCGTCGGTGCATCGGTTCGGAGGCGGCGGAGAGCGCGGGCCGCGCGGGGGGAAGAGGGGCGGGTGGACCCTCCGAACGGGTGTAGTCGGCACGACCGGCAGGGTCGGGCGGGAGCGGCCGGGACCGGGACGGGTGCCGGCGGGCACTAGGGTTGGGCATGGATGACGCGACGGGGCGGTGGGCGGGAATGATGCGGGAGGCGGCGGCGGGGCCGTTGGCGGGGACGCCGTTCGATCCGGCGTGGGCGGGGACGAAGGACGAGGCGGCGGCGTACGTGCGCGGTTTTCGGGACGGGATGGGCCACCGGCGGCGGGTCGACCGGCCCGTGCTGGCGTGGGCACTGGGGGTCGATCCGGGGGCGGATCCGGGGACTGGGGTCGCCGAGGAGGGGGTGTGGTGGGCGCTGCATGGAGAGGGGGCGGTGCTGACGAGGGTGGCCCCTCCGGGGGCTGGCGGGGCGGGGCCGTTGCTGCCGCAGCGGGAGCGGGACGGGCTCGAGGTGTGGTCGGAGGCGGAGCTGTCGGCGCTGCACGCGCTGTCGTGGCGGACCGGGCGCGAGGCGGGCGCGTGGGGGCGGTGCGTGGGGGCGGCGCGGTGGTTGATGGCGGAGGTGCAGCCGGACAACGCGACGAACCGGCCGTGGGCGGCGCACGTCTTTGCGCGCCTCGCGGCGGACGGTGGGGCGGAGGCGGCGGAGGCGGGGCACTACGCGGAGACGCTGCTGCACAACGCGATGATCCCGGCGGGGCGGCCCGACGTCTTCTCGGCGTGCATCCTGTGGGATTCGGCGCGGTGGCTGGCCCGCGGCGGCGATTGACGGGAGCGGCGGCGCTCGGGGCTCAGACGGGTTGGGGCTGGCGGGCACCGAGCATCCAGCGGGCGAGTTCGGTGCCGAAGGGGTCGCGGGGGTCGAGGGCCCAAGCGCGTGTCTGGGCGTGGCCGTACTTGCGCTGGATGCTGGCGGCGACCAAGCCCATGAAGAGGGGCTGGGGGCGGAGGGGTCGGCTGGTCAGTTCGGGGTGGAACTGGCCGCCGATGAAGAAGGGGTGGGTGGTGACGGGGACGCCGGGAGCCTGGGCGCGGCCGGGAGGGCGGAGTTCCAAGACCTGCATGATGGGGCGGGTGGGGTGGCGGCCGGAGAAGACCATGCCCGCGGCCTCGAGGCGGTCGATGAAGTCCGGATCGACCTCGTAGCGGTGGCGGAAGCGCTCGCGGATGGAGGTCTGACCGCCGAAGAGGAAGTGGGCGAGGGTGCCGGGGTGGATCTGGACGTCCTGGGCGCCCAGGCGCATGGTGCCGCCGAGGCCCTCGATGCGCTTCTGCTCGGGGAGCTCGCTGATGACGGGGTATGGGGTCGCGGGGTTGAACTCGGTGGAGTTGGCGCCCTCGAGGCCCAGGACGTGGCGGGCGAACTCGATGACGGCGACCTGGAAGCCCAGGCAGATGCCGAGATAGGGGAGGGCTCGTTCGCGGCAGTGGCGGACGGCGGCGATTTTTCCCTCGACGCCGCGGGAGCCGAAGCCGCCGGGGACGACGACGCCGTCCAGGGCCTGGAGATGCTCGTCGACGTTGGCGTCGTCGATCTCGGTGGTGTCGATCCACTGCATGTCGACGCGGACGCCGAGGTGGGCGGTGCAGTGCTCGACGGCCTTGTCGATGGAGGCGTAGGCGTCGCGGAGGTCGGCGTACTTGCCGGCGATGCCGATGGTGATCTCGCGGCGTTTCTCGGCGGTGAGCTTGCGGACGAAGGTCATCCAGCGTTCGCGGTGGCGGTCCTCCTGGGCGGTGTCGACGCGGTCGTGGAGGCCCAGGAGGGAGAGGATCTCGCGGTCGAGTCCGTCGAGGCGCATCTCCTCGGGGATGGTGTAGATGCTCTCGCGGTCGTGCATGGAGAAGACGCGGCGGAGGGGGACGTTGGAGAACATCGCGATCTTCTCGCGGACCTTGTCGCCGACGGGGTTGGTGGCGCGGCAGGCGATGACGTGGGGCTGGATGCCGGCCTCCATGAGTCGCTTGATGCCCAGCTGCGCGGCCTTGGACTTCTGCTCGCCCAGGGCGGGGGGCTCGATGATGTAGGTGAGGGCGACGAAGCAGACGGTTCCGGGGCCCTCCTCGAAGGCGAGTTCGCGCATGGCCTCGATGTAGAAGCCGTTCTCGTAGTCGCCCACGGTGCCGCCGACCTCGACGAAGACGACGTCGGCGGGGCGGGAGCCGTCGCCGCGGACGGCCAGCTCGCGGAGCTTGCGCTTCACCTCTCCGGTGACGTGGGGGATCATCTGGACGTCGCGGCCGAGGTAGGCCCCGCGGCGTTCGCGGTCGAGGATGTCGCTGAAGATGCGGCCGGAGGTGGTGAAGTTGTGGACGGAGAGGTCCTGGTCGAGGAGGCGCTCGTAGGTGCCTAGGTCCATGTCGCACTCGGTGCCGTCGTCGAGGACGAAGACTTCGCCGTGGCGGTAGGGGTTGAGGGTGCCCGAGTCGATGTTGAGATAGCCCTCCATCTTGATGGGGGCGACGATCAGGCCCTTCTCCTTGAGCATCTTGGCGAGGCTGCTGGCGAAGATGCCCTTGCCCAGGCCGGACATGACGGTGCCCAGGACGACGACGTACTTGTGGCGGCCCTTGACGTAGCCGCGGGGGACGGGGCTGTAGAACTCGGAGTCGGTGGAGGATTCGGCCTGATCGGCGAGCGTGCTGGGGCGGTGGCCGCGGACGAGCTCGGGGGGGACTTGGCGCGGCGAGGCGGCGCCCGTCCCGGGGGCGGGCTGGGGGGGGGATTTTTGTTTGTCGGGGTCGGGGCGATGCGGGTCCGGCTGGCTTGGCGCGGTGGGCATCGTTCATCGTATGACCGGTGGATCGGGGATGCGGGGAGGGGCGGGGGAAGGGGGTTCGTTTGCGCGGAATGGTGCCTCGACCGTGAGGGAGCGTGGGGGTTCGACCGTGCCGGGGAGGTACGCTGTGGTCGGCGCGGGCTGATGGCCCGCCCGGCGGGCACGGGACGCGGGAGAAAGGAATCGGCGGGATGCGGACGGCGTGGCTTCTGGTGGTGGTGATCGGCGTGGTCGCTGGGCTCGCGGCGGGGCGGGAGGGGTCGGCCGCGGCCGCAGGGGATCCGCGTATCGAGGCGGGGACGGGGCGGCGGGTGGCGGCGTGGCCGCCGGCGCGGCCGTTCGATCACCTGTCGATGCGCCTCGAGATCGACATTCCGGACATGGGGCGTGCGTGGTTGTCGGGGGTTGAAACGCTGCGACTGCGGGCAATCGGCGTGCCGCGGCGGGCGTTGCGGCTGGATTGCCGCGGTCCGGTGGTGCGGGGGGTGGAGGCCGGGGGGCGGCGGTGCGGGTTCGAGCAGAGAGATGGGGGCTTGTGGGTGGACTTGCCGCGACCCGTGGCGGCGGGGGAGGAGGTGACGCTGACGATTTGGTACGACCTGGACTATTCGGAGGGGCGTCCGGGGGTGAAGAAGGGAGAGGGATTGACGTACTCGCCGGCGGCGGCGGACGGTGAGGGGGTGACGGAGCGGTCGGCCCAGATTCACTCGCAGGGGCAGTCGGAGCTGAACAGCCGATGGTTTCCGTGCCACGATTTTCCCAACGAGCGGCTCGAGACGGAGCTGGTGGTGACGGTGGAAACGGGGTACGACGTGGTAGCGAACGGGCGGCTCGCGGCCCGGGAGGACGCGGGCGGGGGGCGGACGCGGTGGCATTGGGTGCAGGCGGAGCCGCATGTCAACTATTTGGTGGCGATCGCGGTGGGGAAGTTCGCGCGGGTTGAGCTCGGGGGGGAGCGGTCGGCGCGCCCGGGGCTGGAGATGCCGCTGTTCACGCCCGCCGGGACCGAGGCGAGCGCCGCGGTGATCTATGAGGACACCGCGCGGATGATGGCGTTCTTCGAGGAGCGGTTCGACGAGCCGTACCCGTGGGCGTCGTATTCGCAGACCATCCTGCGGGACTTCACGGCGGGTGGGATGGAGAACACCGGGGCGACGTTCATGACGCTCAGGTCGGCGCGGGGCGCGCCGGGCTCGCGGGACGATCTGATCTCGCACGAACTCGCCCATCAGTGGATGGGGAATCTGCTTACGTGCCGGGGGTGGGAGCACATCTGGCTGAACGAGGGGTGGGCGTCGCTGTGCGAGGCGTTGTGGAACGAGCACGAGGCGGGGACCATCCGGGACGGGGGCGTGGCGGCGGGGCGGGAGGCTTACCTGAAGACGCTGCGGGGGTTCGTCCGGTCGCAGGCGGGGAAGAATCGCGGCAGCGTGCCCGAGGTGCCGGCGCTCGCGTCGAATCGATGGCCGAACCCCGATGATGTCTTCAACGGCCAGGACGATGTGTACCACAAGGGGGCGATGGTGCTGCACATGCTCAAGGCGCGGCTGGGGGAGGAGGCGTTCTGGAGGGGGACGCGGCTGTACATCGATCGCTTCAAGGCCGGGGGGCTTGTCGAGACGGACGACTTTCGGCGAACGCTTGAGGAAGTGTCGGGGGAGAGCCTGGGGGCGTTCTTCGATCAGTGGGTGTGGCGGCCGGGAGTGCCGCGGCTGGCGGTGGAGCGGGCGTGGGATGCCGGAGCGGGACGGCTGACCGTGCGGGCGCGGCAGGAGCAGCGGGTGGATGGGGCGAATCCGGCGTACGCGTTCTCGCTGCCGGTGCGGGTGGAGATGGAGGATGGGGCGGTGCGGTGGCTGCGAGTGGAGGTGGCGGATCGGGAGGCGATGGGAACGTTCGAGTTGCCGGGGAGGCCGCGGCGGGTGGAAGTCGACCCGGGTCTGGAAGTGTTTGCCGTGACGAGGCTGGCGGGGGCCTGGGAGGGGGATCTGGAGGATGCGTGGTACACGCAGGATCCGGTGATGGACGCGGGGGGCGACGGGGCGGGGGTGGACGGGGAATGATGCAGGCCGAGACGGTCGGGCGCGGTGGTGTTGGCGTGTTCGTGGGAGATGCTTCCAGATGAAACTTCGCTCCGTTGGATGGATGGCGGTCGTGGCGGCGATGGCTGGGGGGACGCGGGCGGCCGGCACCGGCGATGACCGGTGCGACCACGGCGGGGGGGCATGGGTCGGCGCGTCGGTCGACCCGGCGACGGGGGCGGTGACGCGGCGGTACTCGACGCCGCGGACGGCGGACCACCTGCACATGCGGCTGGACCTGTTCATCGCGGACATGAACACGCCGCGGATGTCGGGGCTGCAGACGCTGACGCTCAGGCCGATCGGGGGGCCGCTGGGGGAGACGGCGCTGGACGCGCGTGGGCTGACGATCGTGTCGGTGACGTGCGTGGGGCGGGCGACGCAGTTCGAGCACGATGGGCGGCGGCTGACGATCCGGTTCGACCCGCCGCTGGAGGCGGGGGTGGCGGCGGAGGTGATCACGGCGTATGAGTGGACCGGGCCGGAGAGGGGGCCGTCGCTGGGGCTGGTGTGGACGCCGGAATCGCCGGCGTGGCCGGGGCGGGCGGCGCAGTTGCACACGCAGGGGCAGCCGGAGACCAACAGCTTCTGGTTCCCGTGCCACGATTCGCCCAACGAGCGGCTGGCGACGGAGGTGGTGGTGACGGTGCCGGCGGGGTTCCAGGCGAGTTCGAACGGGCGCCTGGCGGAGCGGAGCAACAGGATCAGGGCGGTGGACGACGAGACGGGCGGGGTCCGCGAGCTGGTGGGGTACGAGACCTTTCACTGGGCGCAGGAGCGGGAACACGCCCCATATCTGGTGAGCCTGGTGGTCGGGAAGTTCGACGTCGTGGACGTGGGGACCTCGGGCGTAGCGGACGGACTGGCGATGCCGGTGTACGTGCCGCCGGGGCGGGGCGGGGACGTGGCGGGAACCTATGGACGGACGGCGGCCATGGTGGCCTTCATGGAGGAGACGCTGGACGAGCCGTATCCGTGGGCGCGGTACGCGCAGCTCGTGGTGCACGGGTTCATGGCGGGGGGGATGGAGAACACGTCGGCGACGACGATGTACGACACCGCGTTGTTCGCGCCCGAAGAGCTGGACGACCACGACCTGGACGGGCTGATCTCGCACGAGTTGGCGCACCAGTGGTTCGGGAACCTGATCACCTGCGACTCATGGGAGCACATCTGGCTCAACGAGGGGCTGGCGACGCACATGACGGCCCTGTGGCTCGAGGAGCGACACGGGCGCGGGGCGTATGACGCGGAGATTCTGGGGAACTTCGACGGCCTGGTGGAGAAGGACAAGGCGGAGGCCCCGGCCGCGCAGGGGATGGTCAGCGCCGTCTACGACCACCCGTGGGAGGTCTTCAGGCGGCCGGCGAACCCCTACGGCAAGGGGGCGTCGTTGATGCACATGCTCAGGCGGCGGCTCGGGGACGCCGTGTTCCTGGCTGGGCTGCGGGCGTACGTCGACGCGCGGCAGGGGATGACGGCGGAGACGATCGACCTGCGGCGGGCGTTCGAGGAGGCGTCGGGGGAGAGCCTGGAGCAGTTCTTCGCGCAGTGGGCGTACCGGCCGGGCGTGCCGCGGCTGGTGGTGGCCCCGGCGTGGGACGCCCTGGCGGAAACGCTGACGGTGGACGTGGAGCAGACGCAGCCGATCGACGGCGACAACCCGGCGTTCGAGTTCGACCTGCCGATCGAGATCCGGACGTCGGGCGGCGGGTCGCCGCTGCGGGCCGTCGTCGAGGTGCGGGGACGGTCGACGCGGGCGACGGTCAGGTTGGACGGCGAGCCGACGATGGTGGCGGTCGATCCCGACCTGACGGTGCTGGCGGGGATGGACGTGCGGCAGCCTGCGGCGTGGTGGCTCGCGCAGTTGGCGTCGGGGCCGACGCCGGCGAGCCGGGTGCTGGCTGCGCGGGGGCTGCGCGGGGATGCGTCGACGCGGACGCTCGAGCGTCTGCGGCGGCTGGCGATCGATCCCGCGGAGCCGACGCCGCTGCGGGTGGAGGCGGTCCGGACCCTCGCAGCGCGCGGCAGCGAGGTGGACATCCGGTCGCTGGTCACGACGGCGCGGGATGCGTGGGAGGTGCGACTTGCGGTGACGGAGGCGCTGGCGCCGCTGATGGAGCGGGAGGAGCACAAGGGGCGGGGGCCGATGGGGGCGGCGCTGGGGAGGATGCTCGCCGAGCGGGCGGCGCGGGACGAGAGCACCAAGGTGCGGGGCGCGGCGGTCAGGGGGCTGGGGAAGCTCGGGGCGATCGACCACGCGGGCTTGGTGATCGCCGCCCTGGCGACGCCGTCGCAGCACGACGCGCTCCGGCAGGCGGGGCTGGCGGCGGCGGCGGACATGGCGCTGGCGGGGGCGCTGCCGGCGGTGGATTCGCTCACGCGGCCGGGGGCCGAGTCGCGGACGCGGGCCGCGGCGGTCGCGGCTTATGGCAAGCTCGGCGCGAGCGTCGGCGAGGACGTGTACGGGCGGCTGGTGGAGCTGCTGGATGATCGGGAGTTGAGGGTCGTGCGAGCCGCGGGGGAGGCGCTGGTGGAGTTGAAGGACGGCCGCGCGGCGGAGGAGTTCGCGCGGCGCGAGGAATCGGCGCGGGGGGAGGAGTTCGCGGTGATGTATCGCGGGTGGGGGAAGACGCTGCGAGAGAAGCCCTGAGGAATGGGCCTGCGCGTCGGGACTGGCCGATCGCGGCGTCCAGTTCCCCGACGGTCGGGGCTCGTCCAGGTCAGCTCGGGTGGGCGGCGCGCCAACGGGTGACGAACGCCGCGTACTGCTCGGGGGTGTCGATGCCCTGGCTGGAGCAGGGGTGGACGGCGACGGCGATGCGACCGCCGTGTTCCAGGATGCGCAGTTGTTCGAGCATCTCGCACCCCTCGAGGGGCGTGGGTTCGAGATCGGCGTAGGTCGCCAGGAAGTGGACGCGGTAGGCGTAGAGCCCGACGTGGCGGAGGGGGGGCGTCGTGGTGCCGCCCGCGCGGGCGTGGGGGATGCGGGCGCGCGAGAAGTAGAGGGCGTGACCCGCGCGGTCGAGGACGACCTTGACGATGTTGGGGTCGGCGGGGTCCTCCGCGGGGCCGAACGGGGCGGCGATGGTGGAGACGGGGGCGGCGGTGCG
>Ga0105046_10007625_pt1 | contig 17018 bp, 15 predicted proteins | sample MAT03_FD_78385 | JGI IMG/M metagenome (GOLD analysis project Ga0105046, IMG submission 78385) | Freshwater microbial communities from Lake Fryxell liftoff mats and glacier meltwater in Antarctica - MAT-03 (megahit assembly) | ecosystem: Environmental > Aquatic > Freshwater > Ice > Liftoff...
ACGTTGTGCTCAAGCGAGGGGCCGACGAGCGCTCGGCTCTGATCGTTTCAATGGCGATGTGGAGGGCGGTGCGGAGCGGAGCGCTGCGCTACCACCGATGTTGGCACGGCCGCGAGCGTGGTGCTCGCGGCCGTGGCAAAACTCCTCCGGCGAAACTCCTCAGCCGGAACGACTCAGGCGAAGCTTCTCAGTTATTGCGCGTGTTGCGACGACGGCCGATTCCGACCAGCGCGACCAGACCGGTCGCCATCAGCGCGTAGGTGGACGGCTCCGGGATCACACCGGCCACCTGCTCCAGGACGAAGTTGTAGTTCGCGACGCAGGCGGCGTTCGGTGCGTAGTTCGCGACGCAGGCATAACCGAAGCTGGTGCCATACTGCCCGAGGTTCCCGCCGCCGGTGGACTGTCCCCACGAGGCGACACCGAGGACCTGCCATGTACTGGTGAGGGCAGCGCCTCCCGAATCCCCTCGCCCCACTGCAGTCTCGTTCAGGCCGAGTCCGCGATCGCAGAAGCCGAGGGTACCGCACATGAAGGTGGTCGGGAGCTCAACCGGCCCGTCCATGTCCGCACGGAGCACACCGCCGAACGCGCCCGGATCTGGGTTGGCGATCGTGGCGTAACTACCGCCGTCGCGACCGGTCGTCTCGAAACGGTTGCGGCCGGCGCGGAGCACGTTGGCCGTTCCGAACTGATTGTTGGCGGTGTTGTTGTCACCCGTAAGACCGTCACCGGTTCGACCGAAACCCGCCATTGTGAATTCGACCATCGGGTTGCCCGAAAACAACGAGTAGCGGCGCGCACTGGAGGGCGCGTCTGCGCTGAGTGTGAGCACTGCGACATCCTGCTCTTCGACGACGGCGCCGCTGTAGTTCTGCTGCACGGCGAACCCGGTGCCGTTCACTTCGCTGAACGTGCCATCAGCGTTGCGGAACCGTGCGGTGAAGCTGGCCCACCGAACGCTGGCAGTGTTGGTGGAGACGCAGTGGGCGGCCGAGAGGATCTTGCGGGTCGTCAGCAGCGCTCCGGTGCAGGCGCTCCGAACCGTGCCCGCAGCGTCACGAAACCACAGGTTGACCACACCGCTGTAGTTGTTGTCCGTGGCGGGGGGCAGGTACAGCGGATTGTCGATGCCGCCGCCGATCGAAGCGTCCTGTACGACCACGGTGCGAAAGGCAGTGACCGTGTCAGTCGCGAAGGTGGCCTGTGCCGATAGCGCGGGCGCGAGCCCGGCGAAGGCAAGACCTGCAATCCTCAATTTCATGTGCGAAGAGCTCCTGCTGAGAAGGTTGGCACTGAATGGCTGCTGGCAGCCAGCATCGCGGCGAGGCCTGATCCCCACACGCCTTCAGCACAAGCGACTTCATCAGCAAATCACGTTCCCATCGCTAAAAAACACGGAAGCAAATTCATCCGTAACAGAATCCTTGGCGATGTCTTCACACCGGGACCGGGCAATCAGGATAAAGTGTTTTCCATTAACGACTTAGTCCACTCGATCACGCCAGTGGCGTTAAAGAAGGTTAGCGGTAAAATCTGCCGATCACTCATTACTCCGAGCCTCTTTCGCTGCAAGCAAACTACACAACCGATGCATCGAGCTCATCCATAAAGAGATCTTCAGATCCTGAAACCCATCAACTCCCTCCAGTTCATTTTGCTGCAGAGCTCGCTCTTCTCACACCTTTACGCACCCGCTACCGTACACCCTGCCACGCCGACACCCGCCGCGACTCCGCCACCCCTCTCCGCCGCCAGTGCCTGTTCCCTCCCTGCCGCCGCTGCCACCGCGCTCCGCCACCGAGATCGTGGACGGCGCCGTGCAACTCGTTCGACCGCACTTCGGATACTTCCTCCGTATCGCGACCGTCGGCGCGATCCCGGCGCTCGTGCAGGCGGTGATCACGTTGCTGATCTTCCCGACGATGCCCACCGACCCGGTGGCGCTGTTGCGGCAACAGGCGTCGCTGCTCCCGCTCACGCTGCTCACCTACGCCCTCACCACGATGCAGTCCGGCGCGATCATCATCGGCGCACTGGCGGTGCTGCGCGGCGATCCACTGCCGTCGGTCTGGACGGCGTTCACCTCGGCGCTCCGGCGATTGTTCTCGCTGCTCGGCGCCAACCTCCTGCTGGCGGTGATGCTCGTGATCGTGATGATCCCGGTGATCGCGGCCGCGGTGTTCGTGGCGGTGACCAGTACGACGACCGTCGGCAGTCTGCTGCCCACGGGGACTGGCGTCGCCATCGCTGCGTTCGTGGGATCAGCCGCCGCACTCCTCCTCCTGTTCTTTGCGTTCCTGACGATCTTCGCACGCTCGGCGATCATGACGTCGCTCGTCATCGCGGAGGGGCTTGGCCCCATCCAATCGCTGCGGCGGGCGCACGCGCTCTCGAGCGGATCGTACCTGCGGCTGGCACAGACGTACGGGCTGGTATTCGTGATCCTGATCGTGATCTACGGCGTGCTGGCGGGTGTCGCGATCGCCTTCCAGGGCCAGCAACAGCTCGTGCAGGCGCTGCTCAGCGTGATCCTGATCCCCGTGATCCCGATCATCGGCAGCATCATGCTGCTCACCTACGCCGACCTGCGCGTGCGGCGCGAGGGGGCGGATCTGGATGCCGCCCTCGATGCGATGGCGCCGATGGCCGCGAGCGCCAGCTGACGGTGCTGCCGGTGCTCACTCCGCTCGTGCAGGCCGCGCTGGCGTTGCTGCAGCTGTCGCCGATTCCCCCCTCGACGGTGCGCGATACGATCGCGCGCATCGTCACCGAGAGGGGGTTCAGGCAGAGCATCACCACGACGCTCCTGTCGCGATTCTGGACCTGGTTTTCGCGCATCCTGAGCGACCTCTTTCGCGAAGCCGCTGGCAGCCGAGGCACCTACCTCGTCTCGCTGTCGATTCTCACGCTGCTGGCGGTGGCAGCGATCGCACGCAGCGTGATTCTCGCCCGTGCACGACGGGTGGCGGCCGCGCGCCGGGATGTGCCGGAGACGGCGGAGGAGCAGTTGGCTCAGGCGCGGAGTCTGGCGGAACAGAAGCTGTACCTGCAGGCTGCTCACCTGCTCTACGCCGCACTGATTACACGCCTGGTGGAAGAGAAGCGTGTGCGGCGTCACCGCTCAAAGACCGTCGGCGACTACGCACGCGAACTGCGCGCCTCAGGCGACAGCGCGGCACCGGCGTACCGCGCCTTCGCCGCCACCTACGACGTGGTGGCCTACGGCGATGGCGTCTGCGACAGCGCGCGCTTCGCGCGGCTGGAAGCGCTGGCGGCGCCCGTGTTGCAGGGGACTGCCGCCTCGGTGACTCGCGCCGCCTGATGCCACAGACAGAGCTCCCCCCCTCGGCGACGGTCGCCGACAGTGCGGCGGACCGCACGCGAAGTCGCCGCGCGACGCTGATCACCGTGAGCGTACTGGCCGGACTGGTGGCGCTGATCGTGCTGCTCACACCGGTCACCGACGACACCACTGACACCACACTCACCACGCAGAAGTACGGGCCGGGGAATGCCCGACTGGCATCCGAACTGGCGCGACGGCTTGGGTGGGATGTGCGCATCAGCGATGCACCGCTGGCGCGTACACTCGACACGACGGCGATCTACGCAGTGTTCGACGGGCCAACTCCGCTCACACTCGACGAACGCAATACGATCCTGAGTGCGGTCCGGCGAGGGGCGGGGCTGCTGGTCGCTCCCGCCACATCGACCAACTTCGCGCTCCTCGACTCACTCGGCCTGCGCACCGGCGAATCGGGGCTGGTGACGGCCACGCCGCTCGACAGCTGTCCACGCGAGACGGATCCGCTGTCGGCGCTCCGGGTGCGCCCGCGGATGGTGACGTTCGACTCGCTGACGCCCAGGGAGTCGCGTGACAGCCGTTGGGTACCGTATCCTCGCGGCGCTCGCACGCTGCTGGACAGCGATGTACCGCGTTCGGGCAGTGGCGTATTCAGCGGTCGGGTGAGCGGCAACAGCAACATCCGCGACACCAACGCCGGCAGCAGTTCGGCTGCCACTGACTCCACGCGTCCGCGGCTCCGCGCAACACCGATCGCATCGGCGGCGCCGAATCTGCAACCGACGATCGTCGCCTTTGCGCTCGGCCGTGGACGGGTGGTCGCGCTGGCCGATCCGGACATTCTGCGCACCGATCAGATGCGCAACTGCGCGATGGGATCGGCGCTCAGTGTCGTCCGCTCGCTGGAGTATCTGTCCGACGGTCGCGCGCGGCGGATCGTGTTCTCCAATCATTACCAGCAGTCACGGAATGATGGGCCGAGTGTGGTGCTCAACGAGTGGCTTGGCGGCACACCACCCGGACGCACCGTGCTGACGTTGATGGCGGCGGGAATCCTGCTGCTGCTGGCCCGCGGCCGTCGCACACTGGCACCGGTGTATCGTGCCCGCGAGGAGCGTCGCTCTGCGCTGGAGCATGTGGATGCGCTGGCCACCGCGTGGCGGGCGGTGCGCGGAACGCGAACGGTGGCGAAGATGCTCGCGCGCGGCATTCGACGCCGTCACGCGGCCGGGCGGTGGCGAACGTTGGATGACACCGCATTTTTGAGCGCGCTCGCCGAGCGCCATCCGGGCATCGCCGCCGACGCGGCACGTCTCTCGCAGGCAATCGAGTCGCCGGAAGCGCCGGCCGACCTGCCTGCGCTGCGGCGGTCGGCGGCGCAGATCGACGCCGCCTGTCTGACACCGTGATTCTGTTTCTCCCTGCGTCTTCTGCATCGCTATTCTATCTCACATGACTTCCGATAATCCGCTCTTCGATCCCGCCGCCGCCATCGAGGCGCTTCGCACCGCGATCCGCAAACGCATCGTGGGTCAGGACCTCGCCATCGATGAACTGCTCGCGGCGCTGCTGGCTCGCGGTCATGTGCTGCTGGAAGGGGTGCCGGGTGTCGCCAAGACGCTGCTGGTCCGCGTGCTTGCGAGCGCCAGCGGTGTGCGCTTTGGACGCATTCAGTTCACCCCCGATCTGATGCCCGCCGACATCACGGGGACATCGGTGTTGCGCGGCGACGGGCGATTCGAGTTTCGACCAGGCCCGCTGTTCGCCGACATCGTGCTGGCAGACGAGATCAATCGCGCGCCAGCCAAGACACAGGCGGCGCTCCTTGAAGCGATGCAGGAGCGGCAGGTCACGGTGGATGGCACGCGGCACGACCTGGGCCAACGCTTCACGGTTGTCGCGACGCAGAATCCGGTGGAGTTCGAGGGTACCTATCCGCTGCCCGAGGCGCAGCTGGATCGGTTTCTGGTGAAGGTGCGCGTGGGATATCCGTCAGCGTCGGACGAGCTGGCGATGCTGGAGGCGCACGCACGCGGCGATGATCCGGAACGCGCGTTCGCTGACGACGGGCTGGCGATCACCTCCGAGTCGCTGGATGCGTTACGGAGTGCGACTGACCGGGTGACGATCGCGCCCGAGGTGGTGGCGTACATCGCATCAGTGGTGCGCGCCACGCGCGACGATCCGGCGCTGGCGCTCGGCGCGTCACCGCGTGCTTCTGTGGCGCTGTTGCGCCTCTCGCGTGCGGCCGCAATTCTGGCGGGCCGCGATTTCGTCACACCGGATGATGTGAAGGGTTTTGCGCCGGCCGCGCTCCGTCATCGACTGATTCTGAGCCCGGAACTCGACGTGGAAGGGCGCACCACGGACGATGTGCTGGCCGCCGTTCTGCTGCGCGTGCCGGCGCCGGTGTGACGCTGTGATCGCCAGGGCTGCTGCGCTGCTGCTGCGATACTCGCCCACATCGCGCCTGGCGAGTTGGCTGGCGGTGGCGGCGCTGGTCTGGTTGGTACCACTGCCGGCGCCATGGTCGGCGGTGCTGAGCGGCGTTGCAATTGCAGCGGTGCTGGGCGCTGCGCTGTGGGATCTGGTGCAGCTGCCACCCACCGATGCAATCGCCGTGACGCGACACGCTCCCGTGCAGCTGGGTTCGGGCGATGACGAGCTGGTGACGTATCACCTCGTGTCGTCGTGGCCGCGAGAGGTGAAGATGGTGCTGGCCGAACGTGTGCCGAGTGCACTCGGTGGTGGCGCGGTGCGTACGACGTTGTTGGCGTTGCCGGCGCTTGCGACGGTGCAGACCACGACGCCGATTCGCGGGTTGACGCGCGGTCCTGCGGCGCTCGGGCCGGTGGCGATCCGGGTGCACGGTGCGTTGGGGTTGGTGGATGTGATTCGCGACGTTGAAATCAACGACGTGGTGGATGTCGTTCCGTCGCTGCTGCAGGTGCGGAAGTTTCGTCTGCTGGCGGTACAGCGGCGGTTGCGCGACGCAGGAGTGCGGCAGATCCGACGCCGCGGCGGTGGCATGAGCTTCGATGCGCTGCGCGAGTACGTGCCGGGCGACGACCCTCGGCATATCGACTGGAAGGCCAGTGGACGACGCGGTGTCGCACAGGTGCGTCAGTACACGGTGGAACAGGGCCAGACGGTGCTCCTCGCGCTGGACGCCGGCCGATTGATGACGCAGATGGCGGGCGATCGTTCACGCTTCGAGTACGCGATCAACTCCTGTCTCGTTTTGGCCGATGTGGCGCTGCAGGGGCGCGACAAGATCGGCCTGCTGGTGTTCGACGATCACATTCGCGGCTGGGTACCGCCGTCGAGCGGTGTGGCGGCGATGCGTGCCATTCGCCGGACGTTGGCCGCCAGTTCGGCGCGGCTGGTGGAGCCGGACTATGCGCTCGCGTTTCGCACGCTGGCGCAGCGGCAGCGGTCGCGCGCACTGGTGATCTGCGTCAGCGATGTGATCGATGTGCGGGCCAGTCGCGCGGTGGTGACGCAGACGCGGCACGCGGCGATGAGGCATCTGGCGCTCTTTCTGGCCCTCCGCAACGATGCGCTGGTGGCGGCAGCGCAGCCGTCGGCCAGTGCCGATGAGTTGGAGGCGTGGCGTGGCGCGGCTGCCGAATCGCTGTTGGATGCTCGATCCGAAGCGCTGCAGCGGATGCGTCGCGCGGGGGTGCAGGTGTTGGATGTGCCGCCGCAGGGAATGAGCGCGGCGCTGGTGAATCGCTACCTGTCGATCAAGGCGCGGGGCGAGCTGTAGCAGGCTGACGCCCAAGCAGGACGTACCACACGATGAAGATGGCGGTGATCACCGCGGTGGCGTACTTCGCACTGTCGGGGAGTTTGGAGGGGGAGATATTGCCCTCGATCAGCCCCGCCAGAATCAGGAAGATGATCACGCAGGCAACGAGGTGCAGCGATCGCATCCCGTTGCTCACCAGCGCTTCGCGCCGCGTTCGGTCGCCCGGCACCAGCATCGCGGTGGCGAGCAAGAGTCCCGCGCCGCCGGAGATGCAGATCGCACTCAGCTCGAGCACACCGTGCGCCGCAACGAATCCGAGGATCTGCGCCCCGATGCCTTTGGTAATGTAGAGACCGACGCCGGCGCCGAGGGCGGCGATCCCGTTGAACACCAGCGCGTACACTGTGAGCACGCCAGCAGTGATGCCACCGGCGAACGCCACCAGCGACACGCGAATGTTGTTCGTCATGAGGAAGGCGGAGAGCGCCGACCCCTTCTCCTCTTCGCCGTTGGGGAGATAGTCGGCGCCACTCTGACCTCGACGCTGGCCCTCTTCGGCGCGGGCGATCATGCCGGGGGGCAGCATGCGAGTGGCCAGTGCGGGGTCGCGCACGATTGCCACGACCGTGCCGATGGCGGGCACGAAGAGCAGTGCGCTGGCGACGAGGATGTGCCGCCAGCTGCGCCGCAGTTCGCGCGGAATCTCGATGGCCAGAAACGTGCCGATGCGCGCCAGCCCCTGCGAGGGTCGCCGGTAGAGCAGGTTGTGCCCCGACGAGACGAGGCGCGACAGCGTGAAGACCGCGTCGCCGCCACGCCCGCGATCAGCGGTTCGGAGGCGGGCCAGATCGGTGGCGACTTCGCGATACGACTCGACGAATGCCGTCACTTCGTGTTCGGCGAGGGCATCGAGCCCACGCCTGCGTGTTTGTGTCAATTCGTTCGCAAACGCTTCCCACCGCGGCCGCCCCTCGGCGACCAGCGCCCACTCCTCCCGCCGGGCACCGGTCACACTGGTGGTGGGCCGCAGGGTGCGTCGCGCGATCAGTTCGCGCGCGTGCAGCATCCGCAGCGCAGCCACGGCGTCGGTCCGCACCTCGACGCCCAGGCGCGCGACGAGCGCCCCTGCGATCCGCGCCCGCGAGTCGTTGTCGAGCGTCACTTCACGGGAGACAAAGCGATCGAGCAGCGCAAACTGTTCATCGCTGAGCGCGGCAACCAGCGGTGGGCCATCATCCAGCGGTGCGGTGGCCACAGCGCGCGGGCGCTGATCGCGCAGGAGCCGCTCACGCACGACGATGGTTCCGGCAACCAGATCGCCCAGCCGCTGATTGCGCTCGTTGGCGACCACGCTGATCATGCCGACAAAGTATCCAAAAGGCAGAAAATCGACAAAGCGCAGCAGATTGCGTGCTGCGCTGGCACCGAGGTCCACGCCGCCGCCGCCGTTTCGCACCACACGCAGCCCGAGCAGTCGCTTGCCAGGGGTCTGACCGTCCCAGAGCGCTTCGAACGCCACGAAGTAGCCCCAGAGAATCAGAAACTGCCCGATGATCAACACGGCGTTCTGCCAGCCACGGAAGCCGCCCGGCGCCTCGCCCGGAATCAGCAGCGGCAGCCTGGCGACCGCGTACCAGAGTGTGCCGGTGAGCACGAGGATGACCAGCGCATCGATCAGTGCCGCGCCGCCGCGCGTGCCAATGCCGGCCAGCGTGTACGACACGACCACCTGTTCGGGGGTCTCGACATCCACGGTGGCATCGAGGGTCGCGCGGGCGGAGGCTGGCATCTGCGAATCCTAACAGCGTCGAAAACGACGCGGGGCGCCAACAGTCCGTCGACGCCCCGCATTCACCACGCCCCGAGCCTGCGGGTCACTTCTTCTTGCCGCCCTTCTTCACGGCCTTCTTTGCGACCTTCTTCGTGACCTTCTTGGCGGCCTTCCTCGGAGCCTTCTTGGCGACGGCCTTGCCGTTCACGAAGGCCTTCAGGCTGGCGCCTGCCTTGAACTTCGGAGCCTTGCTGGCGGCGATCTTCACCTTCTCGCCGGTCTGTGGATTGCGGCCCATGCGTGCATTGCGCTTGCCCACGCTGAACGTGCCGAAGCCGGTGATACCGACCTTCTCACCCTTCTTCAACGCCTTGGCAATCATGCCTTCGTTGGCGTCGAACAGCTCCTTCAGAACTGCATTGGCGTGCTTCTTCGAGAGGCCGACGTTGTCGACCAGTGCGTTCACGATCGCGATTCTGCTCATAGCGCTGTCTCCGAGATGACTGTTGACACGTGATTCCGCGCCAATGGCGCATCCGGAAATTGTCAGCTACCGCAGAATTCTGCAAGCGGGGCAAGGGTTTTATCGCCTTTCGGCGTTCTCGCTTCCCGCCCGACCGCGGCAACGAGGCGTCGGAAAGCCATACCTGCGCTGGACTGGGGCCGAATCACGAGCCTCCTCACGGGCTGACTCAGGGGCTGACTCACCGCGCGAAAAGGACGTGGCACGTGGGGCGCAACCGTGGGTATCTTCGCCGCTGTGCACGACTGCGCGCCTGAGGCATCTCCCTCCGGTCGCGCTCGCATCGGACTCGCTGCTCACTCGCGGCACCTCTCACTTCTGGAGCTTGGAACCATGAACAGGCCCTATCGGATCGCACTGCTGGTGACGTCGCTGACAGTGAGCGCTGGCATCGCCGCACCGCTCACGGCACAGGCGGTCACTCCCTCAGCGCCCGCCACCATCGAAGTCAGTGGCAGTGGTGAAGCGAAGGCCACCCCCGATCGCGCGCTCATCTATGTGGGCATCCAGACCCGGGGACGCACCGCCGCCATCGCCGGCCAGGAGAATGCAAAGCTCGCCACGGCGGTGTTGGATGCGGTGCGCGTCGCGGGGATCGCCCGCGACCAGATCGGCACGATGAACTACAGCGTCTCGCCGAGCTATCGCTACTACCCTGATGGCCGCAAGCCGGAGCTCACCGGCTATGACGCCACCAATACCGTACGCGTCGAAGTCCGAAATCTGGAGCTGGTGGGGAAGGTGATCGACGCGTCGCTCGGCGCCGGCGCCAACAACATCAGCGGTCTGTCGTATTACGCGTCGCAGCTGGAGGCGACGAAGCGGGAGGCGCTGGGAAATGCGACGACGGATGCGCGCCTGAGCGCCGAGGTGATGGCCAAGGCGGCAGGCGGCACGCTCGGCGCGCTGGTCACGCTCAGCAGCCAGATGGCGGAATCGCCGCGGCCGTACCCGGTAATGCAGTCGATGGTGTTGCGCGGCAAGTCGGCCGACGAAGCGACGCCGATGGTCGCGCCGTCCGAGCAGACGGTGAACGCCACGGTGGTCGGGCGGTGGCAGTTCGTTCCCAACGCACCGCGATGATGCGCATTGAAGGGCGTCCGGGTTCGTACGCCGCGCTGCTGTGGATAGGCGCGGCGCTGTCAGTGAGCGTAGCGGCGCAGGGACAGATCCCGGTGCAGGAGTACGCGCAACGCCGCGAGGCGCTCAGTCGCCTGGCCGGCGATGGAGCCGTCGTCGTACTTGGCGCAGGTGAACCGCTCCGCGACCACGAGACTTTCTCACCGGCGCCGCATCTGCGCTACCTCACCGGCTGGGCCGAGCCGAACGCAGCCCTGCTGCTGATCACGCAGGGCGGAATGCAACGGGCAACGCTGTTCCTCTCGGAACGCAACGCGTCGCAGGAGGTGTGGACTGGCCCGCGTCCATCGCTGGTGGATGCCGCGCGTATGTCTGGCCTCCCCACGCGGGACATCAGCGAACTGATTCGGACCTGCGATTCGGTGCTGGTGACGAAGGCGCCGATGAAGGTGATCGGCGAGTTCCGCGGTCAGTATGCGCCGATGGGACAGGCCGTCACAGGTGACAAGGCGTTCATCGATGATCTGCAGCAGCGGCACGCCGACGCCTCGATCACCGATGCAAACCGGCTGGCGCGTCAGCTGCGGGCAACGAAGAGCAGCGCCGAGGTTGGCCTGTTGCAAACCGCGATCGACATCACCGTGCGGGCGCACGAAGAGACGATGCGAATGGCGGCGCCGGGGTGGAACGAGTTTGAAGTGCAGGCGCTGGTGGAGTATGTGTTTCGTCGAAACGGCGCCGATCGGCCCGGCTTCACCTCGATCGCCGGCAGCGGTGACAACGCCACCACGCTGCACTACTGGCAGAACGATCGGGTGGTTGCGGCGGGCGAGCTGATGGTGCTGGACATCGGCGCCAGCTACGGCGGCTACAGTGCCGACGTGACGCGCACACTGCCGATCGGCGGCCGCTTCTCCTCAGATCAACGGGCGATATACGAGCTTGTGCGAGCGGCGCAGGTGGCGGCGGAGGATGTGATGCGGGTTGGCGCGGAACCGAACGCCCCCGATGTCGCAGCGGCAACGGCGCTCGCGCGCGGATTGACGACGCTCGGCCTGATGGAAGCGCCCGATGCGATGTACGACTGTGATGCAACCGGTCAACGACTCTGCCCGCAGCTCCGCCTGTTCTACATGCACGGCCTTGGGCACGGCATTGGCCTCGAGGTGCACGATCCCGATGTGTCGGATGGCGTGACGTGGACGGCGGGGAGTGTGGTGACGATCGAGCCGGGAGTCTATGTGCGTCGCAATCTGAGCGAGGTGTTGGCGGACACACCGCGGAACAGAGCGCTGCTGGCACGCATCCAACCGGCGCTGGCGCGTTTCGCTGGTATCGGGGTGCGTATCGAGGACGACTATCTGCTCACGGCCGCTGGACTTGACTGGCTGTCGAGGCTCCCGCGCGAGGCGAGCGAGGTGGAGGCGGCGATGCGGGCCCCTCGTGCGACCGCGCCACGGCCGCGCGATGCGGCTCTGGTGGCCCGATACCGGCGCGGGCTGCAGTAAGAACACGTAACAAGGTTCCACGATTCGAACTTCACTTACAGGTTTCTGGCGGACCGAAGGGCAGAACAGCCGAGCCCGGCTTGGACCGTTCGTCCGAGTTCGGGAACGGATCTGTGCACTGATGATATTCATCGCAGGAACCGACGTGAGGACACCACCTCGCCGATTCCCGACACTCGAGATTCAGGATACTGATCGATGAAGCGTTTCATGACTGCCGTTGCGCTGCTGGGCGCCGTTGCCTTTGCGCCGAGCGCGGTGCAGGCACAGGCTCCTACGAAGGACATCGTCGAGACCGCAGTGGGTGCGGGCACGTTCAACACACTGGCCAAGGCGCTCGGCGCAGCCGGCCTGGTGGAGACGTTGAAGGGCAAGGGTCCGTTCACGGTGTTCGCCCCGACCGATGCAGCGTTCGCGAAGATCCCTGCGGCGCAGCTGACTGCGTTGCTGGCCGACAAGGCGGCGCTGACCAAGGTGCTGACGTACCACGTTGTGGCCGGTGAAGTGCTGGCCGGTCAGGTCGTGAAGCTGACCGAAGCGACCACCGTCGAAGGCGGCAAGGTCATGATCAAGGTTGTCGGTGGCAAGGTGATGCTGAACGGCACGACGACGGTGACGGCGACGGACATCAAGGCGAAGAACGGCGTGATCCACGTGATCGATACCGTCCTGATGCCGCCCGCCGCGATGGGTGGTATGAAGCACTGATCGGCATAGTGGCCCGGGATCTCCGGGCTGTTTGCTGAATCGCGACAGCCTCGCTGATCCCACAGGATCGGCGAGGCTGTCGCGCTTTTGGCGACGATGGTTAGCGTACGCTGCAGTCCGGGCGCCGCGTGGGGCTCGATGCTACCCGAACTTCAATTACAGGCCACTGGTCGCCGTGCCACTCCTTCGCATCACGCTCGCAACACTTCTGACGGCAGTCAGCTGTCCCCTCGTGGCGCAGCCGCGGGCGGCGGTACCGCGCGCTGACCTCATCGTGACCAACGCGCGCATCTACACCGCTGACGACGCTCACCCGATCGTGGAAGCGTTGGCGGTGCTGGGCGGCCGGCTGCAGTTCGTGGGGAGTGCGCTCGAGGCGATGGCGCTCAAGGGGCCGGCGACGAAGGTGATGGACGCCGGCGGACGGACGATCATCCCGGGGATGACCGATGCGCACGCCCATCTGTACGGCCTGGGCGTGGTGCTGAACTGGGTGGATCTGACGGGGACGAAGTCGTACGCCGAGGTGATTGCGCGGGTGGTGGCGAAGGCTGCAACGGTGCCGAAGGGGACGCTGGTTGAGGGGCGTGGCTGGGATCAGAACGACTGGAGCGACACCCGGCTGCCGACCAATGTCGCGCTGACTGCGGCGACGCCGGAGCATCCCGTGCTCCTGACACGTGTGGATGGTCACGCGGTACTGGCGAACGCAGTGGCGGTGGCAAAGGCGGGGATTACGAACGAGACCAGGGATCCGGAAGGAGGTCGCATTCTGCGCGATGCGTCTGGCGCGGCGACCGGTGTGTTCGTGGACAACGCGCAGTCGCTGCTGGCCGCGGTCGAGAAGGGGGGCGCTCCATTGAACCCTCGTGACGTGCTGCGGAACGCGATTCGGGAGGCGAACCGATGGGGGCTGACCTCGGTGCACGACATGGGCGTGGCACCCTCGGTGATCGGCACCTACGAAGCGGCGGGCCAGGCGGGGGAGCTGACGCTGCGGGCCTACGTGATGGTGTCTGGCGATAGCGCGAGCCTGGCGTGGGCGTTCGCCAAGGGGGCGCGCAGTGCGCTGTTCGACGGCCGGCTGTGGGTGCGGGGGATCAAGCTGTATGGCGACGGCGCGCTTGGCTCACGCGGGGCAGCGCTGCTGGACCCGTACAGCGATGACACGCGGAACAACGGCCTGCTGGTGATGCAACCGTCGTACATCGAGTCGGTGAGCGAGCGGGCGCTGCGGAGTGGGTGGCAGATCGCCACGCACGCAATCGGCGACCGGGCCAACCGTTTAGTGCTCGATGCATACGAAAGCGCCTTCAGGGCGGTACCGACGGCGGACCATCGGTTCCGCATCGAGCACGCCCAGATCATCCACCACGACGACATCGGCCGCTTCGCCAAGCTGGGCGTGATCCCGAGCATGCAGGCCAGCCACCAGACGAGCGACATGTACTGGGCCGGCAATCGGCTGGGCACGGAGCGCCTGCGCGGCGCGTACGCCTGGCGATCATTGCTGGCGACGGGGGCGATCATCCCGAACGGGAGCGATTTTCCGGTGGAGCTGGTGAATCCGCTGATCAGCTTTCACGCCGCCATCTCCCGGCAGGACGCGGACGACTATCCGGTGGGGGGCTGGTACCCGGAGCAGAAGATGACGCGAGACGAGGCGTTGAAGTCGATGACGCTGTGGCCGGCGACGGCGGCGTTTCAGGAGGGGGTGTTGGGATCGCTCACGACCGGGAAGTACGCCGATTTCGTGCTATTGGATCAGGATATCATGCGGGTCGCACCGGAGATCGTGATGCAGACGCACGTGCTGCAGACGTGGATCGGCGGCACCCGGGTGTACGAGCGGGTGGCGATGACGCCGCGCTGACGTGGTCTGGTTGCCGTTCGCCGCCTTGTGAGTCAAAGCCTCGCAAACACATATCGCCTCATCGCATTAGACTTCGGGCATGCTGACTGCACACTCTCTCGCGTTTCTGAAGACGCTGCTCGACACGCCGGGGCCATCGGGCTTCGAATCCGCACCGGCGAAGGTGTGGCGCGCGGAAGCGGCAACCTTCTCATCTGTCCGCGCCGATGTGATCGGAAATTCGCTCGCCGAAGTGAAGGGGAGCGGCGGCCCGACGATCCTGCTGGCGGGGCACATCGACGAAATCGGCGTGATCGTGACGTGGATCGACGAGAACGGTTTCGTCTACATCGACGGCATCGGTGGCTGGGATTCGCAGGTGCTCGTCGGCCAGCGAATCCGCTTCATCGGTCGCGACGGCGAAGTGTACGGTGTGGTCGGCAAGAAGCCGATTCACCTGATGAAGCCGGACGAGCGCGAGAAGGTGACGAAGTTCGCCGACATGTGGGTGGACATCGGCGCCCAGAGCCGTGCGGAAGCGAATGAGCGTCTGTTCGTGGGCGACTGCGGCGTGCTGGATGCGAAGGTCACCGAAATGCCGAACAATCGCATCGTATCGCGCAGCATCGACGATCGGATCGGGGCCTTCGTCGTTCTCGAGGCGCTGCGCCGCTATGCGGAGACGCCTGGCGCGGCGACGGTGATCGCGGTGGCGACGACGCAGGAGGAGATCGGGTTCCACGGTGGTGGCGCGCGGGTGGCGGCGCAGTCGGTTGGGCCGCAGATGGCGATTGCCGTGGACGTGACGTTCGCAACCGATCATCCCGGCATCGAGAAGAAGGAAGTCGGGGAGCACAAGCTGGGCGGTGGGCCAGTGCTGACACGCGGCAGCGTGACGAGTCCGGTGGTGTTTGGACTGCTGCGTGACACGGCGGAATCGTTGCAGATGCCGTACTCACTGCACGCCGCGGCGCGGGCGACGAGCACCGACGCCGACGCCCTGCAGCTGGCACGTGACGGTGTGGCGACTGGCCTGGTGTCGGTGCCGAATCGCTACATGCACTCGCCGAACGAGATGGTGAGTCTGGACGATCTGGACGCGGCGGCGACGCTGCTGGCCGAAGTCTGTCGTCGGGTCACGAACAGCACCGACTTCACCGCCCGATAATCGATGGGTCCCGGTGTGCGTAGAGGCGCCGGGGCCGGCTCAGTGGGCTGATCGCGATGGCATTGCACTGCTGGTCGTCGCCGAAATACGCAATCCAGCTTCCTGACGGACACCGCTTCCCGATGGAGAAGTACCACCTGCTGCGCATGGGCGCGTTGGCGGCGGGTCTGGTCACGCACGATACGCTGCACGAGCCCCAGCGCGCGGACCACGACGACATGCTTCGCGTACACACCCGCGAGTACGTCACGGGCGTGGAACTGGGTTCACTGGATCCGGCACATCAGCGACGGATCGGACTGCCGTGGAGCGAGGCGTTCGTGGAACGGGCATTCCGCGTGGTTCGCGGCACGATCGAGGCGAGCGAGCATGCGCTCCATCACGGCGTCGCAATGAATCTGGCGGGGGGCACACATCACGCCTTCGCCGATCGTGGCGAGGGGTTCTGCGTCTTCAACGATGTGGCGATCTCGATTCGGCGCCTCCAGGCGATGGGAGCGATTGCCCGCGCCTGCATCATCGATCTGGACGTACACCAGGGCAATGGAACGCACGCCATCTTCGCCGGCGACGCCTCGGTGTACACGTTCAGCATGCATGGCGCAAAGAACTTCCCGTTTCACAAAGTGGCGGGAAATCGCGACGAGGAACTTGACGACGGGACGGGCGACGACGCCTACCTGGAACGCCTGACGCATGTGCTGCCGGAGGTCCTCCGCGATGCGCAACCAGATCTGGTCGTGTACCTGGCTGGCGCGGACCCACACGAAGGGGATCGCCTGGGTCGTCTGCGCCTGACGTTCGATGGCCTGGCGCAGCGGGACGATCTGGTGTTGCGGACCTGTCGTGAGATCGGCCTTCCGGTGTGCGTGACGATCGCCGGCGGATACGGAAAGACGATCGCCGACACGGTACAGGTGCACCTGCAGACTGTGGCGACTGCGGCTCGATTCAGTTAGCACCACGGGCGTGGTCGAGCGCTGATTTGCTGAGCTGCTAAACAGCTGAACAGCTTGACGCAGAAAAACGGACGCAGAACTGCTGACGCAGAAGGGCAGACGCAGAACTGCTTGCCCAAGGACAGCATTGGTGTCATCCGCCAACTGCAAAATGCTTTGGTAAAGTGCTCTGGGATCGGAGTGACGGTGGGCGAGCTGTTCCCCCAAAAGAATAGGACGTACAGTCGACACCGAACCTGACGGAGGCGCAAAGAGAGTCTGGCTGCGCCGCTTTTCTGCGTCAGGCAGTTCTGCGTCAGGCAGTTCTGCGTCAGGCAGTTCTGCGTCAGGCAGTTCTGCGTCAGGCAGTTCTGCGTCAGGCAGTTCTGCGTCAGGCAGTTCTGCAGCAAAC
>Ga0105046_10007626_pt1 | contig 17018 bp, 17 predicted proteins | sample MAT03_FD_78385 | JGI IMG/M metagenome (GOLD analysis project Ga0105046, IMG submission 78385) | Freshwater microbial communities from Lake Fryxell liftoff mats and glacier meltwater in Antarctica - MAT-03 (megahit assembly) | ecosystem: Environmental > Aquatic > Freshwater > Ice > Liftoff...
TACTCCAGCGTTGCACCAGGGTCGTGGCACTTGATGACATGGTCGGCGACGAGGTGCTCGCGACATCGCAGGACGATCGACCGCACGTGGCAATCAGCTTTGACGATGCATACGCTGACGCGCTGGCGGTCGCGCTGCCGGAGCTTGCCATGCGCGACTTGCCGGCGACGGTATTCGTCGCGCCAGGCCTTCTTGGTACGACCTCGACGTGGTGGGACAGTTACCTCGGCACGGCGCCGGACGAGGCAGATTCCCGTCGAAACTACGCGCTCAACACGTTGGCGGGAGACGCCGCAGCCATCGCCGCGTACGCACTATCGCGAGGTTGGATTGCGAGCGCAGGTGCCGTAATCGCGTCGGAGGCGGAGCTCGCGCGTGCAGCGATGCTCCGCGGCATCACATTCGGCGCGCATTCGATGACGCACCCGAACCTCGCCCGACTGGATCTCGGCACGCTGAAATGGGAACTTGCGACTTCTCTGGAATGGCTGCGCGCACGTTTCAGCATATTTCGTCCGTGGATCGCGTACCCGTACGGTCTGTCAAACCCAGAGGTGGAACGTGCCGCAGAACAGGCTGGCTATCTGGCCGGATTTCGTGTTGAGGGCGCCTGGACAACGCGGTGCAGGTCAACGTTTGCGCGAACACGACTGAACGTCCCTGCAGGTGTCTCTGACCGCGGATTTCTCTTGCGATTGGCTGCGCGCTGAAATGCCAGTTGCGTTGTCATGGTCTTCGGTGGCTTTGGCCGAAGACACACCGGCTTCCGGCTTCAAGCTGCCGGAAGGTCTCGTGTAAGAGCTACACCGGGTTGGTCACCGGTTGCGTGAGCGTCTGCCCCTCTGGTTCGAACGACATCGCGGAGCCACGAGCAAGGAGATCGTGGTCCGGCACTGTCGTCGCGGGGGAAACCATGAAGAAGAAACCCCTCGGACCAGCGAAACTCATCACCGCATGCGGCGAACCGACTACGCGCATTTGTCCAAACATACTTCACGATGGTCCAGCGGCAGTCTACAGCCGGCGACCGCTGCGCTCGACAGCGGCCCTGTACATTGCGTCATGCGCGGCAATCCACGACGGAACATCGTACTGATCTGACCAGCGGGCATGTGCGCGGTCGGCGCGTGCAGCTGAACCCGCACGATCACTAAGTGCGTCATGGATGGCGTCTGCGAGTGCGGACGGATCTTCCGCTGGTACCAATCGCGCCATCTCGGGAGTCAGCACGTCCGGCACTCCTCCCACCGCCGTGGCGACGATTGGCGTGCCTGCTGCCATCGCCTCGAGCAGCACCATCGGAGTTCCTTCGGTGCGCGAGGATAGGACAAGCACGTCGAACGCGGGAAGCAAGCTTGACGCGTCGGCCAGCACGCCCGGGAAGACAGCACGGACGCCGGCCTGACGCAACCGCTCCGCGACGGCGCGTCGCATCGGTCCGTCACCGATCACGGCAACCGACGCAAGCCTCGGCACGCGGGCCATTGCATCCGCGAAGACATCCGGGCCTTTTTCATGCGAAAGTCGCCCGATCCATCCGACCACTGGCCCCTCTCCCAAGAGACCCAATTCGGCGCGCGCTGCGGTTCGTGACCACTGCCCTCGTGGCGCGGGGACGGCGTTGGGAATCTGGCAGATCCTCTCGGCACGCACACCGCTCTCCACCGCACGCGAGGCCACTGAACGCGATACGGCAATCACGCCGGCTGCGCCGCGCAACGCCCGCAGCTGCAGCGACTCGTTGAGCCGCCCGCGTCGCGAAGCACCGATGAACCCGTGCAGAGTTGAAATGTGCACGGCCGTCACGCTCCGACGCAGCAACGCCGCCAAAGCGTCAGATCGAAACCCGTGCGAGTGGAGGACGTCCGACCCGTACTCGCGGGCCAACCGACGGAGAGCCGCAAATTCGAGATGGTACCCGCGGCCGCCGACAACAATTTCGTGAGCGGGGATCCCAGCGTCACGAAGCGCGTTGGCGAAGGGATGCGACTCGCCGCTCTGCTCGAGCGTGAGCGCCACGTGCGGAGTGTGCCCTGCTGCGCGCTGGCCGCAGGCGAGGAGCCGTATCACCGTCTCAATTCCGCCCGCCGGGGCAGGAGCGCAGCAGTGAAGCACCCGCACGGGACACCTTGAGATAACGATACGCCGCAAAGAACGCAGGACTGGAGCGCAATGTATCCAGGAGCACCAACACGCGCCGCATGCTGTAAATATCCCGGGTGGGCAGTCCAATGCGCTGACAGGCCCCATAGCGTTTGGCTAGCTTATGCGTTCGTCCCTCGAGTCGAGTCGGAACAAGTGCCACGGACCCTCCTTCACAGCCACGACTTGCGCATCCTCCCCCGGAACCCCCGCGGAGCCCACGAGTCGACACTCCGGATGGTGTTCTCGAGCGACCAATGCGCTTGACCGTCGCTATCTGCACGTACAATCGGGCGCGCCTGCTCGAGCGCACACTCCGCGAACTCGATCTGGTCCGACGACCAGCGGGTGTCGATGTGGAGTTTCTCCTGATCGATAACGGGTCGGCGGATGCGACACGCGCTGTCGCGGCGGCTGCCCCACCAGCCCTCGGGTTGCGCGTCGTCCACGAACCACGACGAGGACTCTCGAACGCTCGCAACCGCGCGATCGATGAGGCAACCGGCGACTACATTTGCTGGACTGACGACGACGTGCTTGTGTCGCCGGACTGGCTGGTGGCATATGCCGAAGCGATGTGGAGCCACCCCGCTGCTGACATTTTCGGCGGACCGGTTGAGCCATGGTTCCCAGAGCCGCCTGCCGAATGGCTGCGCCGTGGGATCGAGCACGTCGGCCCCGCGTATGCGATCGTGCATCATGGACCGGAGCCGATACCGCTGACTCGTGACCAGACTCCGTTTGGCGCGAACATGGCCTTCCGTGCCGCTGCCCAGCGCATGCATCGATACGATCCCACCTTGGGACGCACCCCGGATTCGATGCTCTCGGGAGAAGAGACAGCAGTCGTGCGGGCAATGCTGGCCGAAGGTCGCATCGGTCGTTGGGTCCCGCGCGCGGGTGTGCGGCACTACATCCCGCCAGACCGACAATCACGCGAGTATCTCGCGCGATACTATGAGGCACATGGCGAACTCGTGGCCATTACCGAGGATCGAACGACGGGCAATCGCTGGTGCGGGCGAGCGCGTTACATGTTCCTTCACTTGCTCGACGCGCAACTGCGGACGTTGTTCCGTATCGGCGGGAACGACGCAGAGCTCGCGGTTCTCCGGAATCGCTCGATCGCGCGTGGATACTTTCGTGCATTCGCCTCGGATGCCACCCGCGCAGCCCGTGCGGCCAGGGTCGGCAGCCCATGAGCGCACAAGTTCGTCGGGTCCTGCATCTCATCGAATCGTGGGGTCCCGGCGGCGCGGAACGCGTATTGATCGACGTGGTGGCCGGGCTCTCTCGTGACGGCTGGGCGTCAGTTGTGGCCCCGATTGCGGAAGGTTGGGTATCGGAGCAGGCCCGGTCGCACGGCGCGACGGTCGTCGTGATCCCTCAGCAACGGCGATTTGATCTTGCATACCTGGCCGCATTGCGTCGACTGATCGCGCGCGAACGAATCGAGATCGTTCACGCCCATCTGCTGATGTCCTCACTCTATGGCGGGATGGCAGCGCGATTGGCTGGGATCCCGTCTCTGGCGACGTTTCACGGCTCGGTAGACGTGCCTCACGCCAGTCTCCTCACCCCAGTGAAGGCTGCAGTCCTCCGTGCAACGATCGGCCGCACGATCTTCGTATCGGACGCCCTGCGCTTAGACATTGCTCCAAGGCTCGGGCTCCCCACTCACCGGGTTGGGGTCATCCACAACGGTGTCAATTCGGACCGGTTCAGGCCTGGCAAGAGCCGACATTTGCGCGAGAAGTTCGATATCCGGGACGACGAGGTCGTCATCGGCGCTTTGGGCAACATTCGCTCCTCGAAAGCATACGACGTCCTCTTACAAGCCGTCGCCGCGCTCCGTGATAGTGGCGTGCCCCTCCGCTGCCTGATCGCAGGAAACCCCGGGTGGGGCGAAACACAGGCGACAGTCGACTCCCTGATGCATCAACTGCGCCTTGAGCAGACGGTGCACTTCTGCGGCTACATCGAGGAATCATCCGAATTCCTGCGTGGTGTCGACATGTACGTCCTCAGCTCCCGAACCGAAGGCTTCTCAATTGCAACGCTGGAGGCGATGGCAACAGGCCTTCCAGTCGTAGCGACACGGTGCGGCGGGCCCGAGGAGATTCTCACCGATGGCGTTGACGGGCTGCTCGTTGCCGTCAACGATCCGACCGCCTTTGCCGATGCGCTTCGCACACTGATCGCCGATCCTGAACAACAACGACGCATCGGACAGGCGGCCCGCAAGACAGTTGTCGACCGATTTTCGAGCACACGTGTTGCTGACGCGTACGCCCAGGCGTATTCCCAACTGCTCGAATCGACACCACCCACCTGAAACACCTGAATCGTCGAACGGGAATAGGACGGCAGCCAACTGCGTCTGGCCGGGAACAAACCAGTACACCTGCGCGAGCAATCTGAGGGAGGCTCCCCGTCACTGAGACGCACTCGAGCGAGCATGCCTGAACGAATCGTGCTTCACGGTCAAGACTGTCGCATCGCGCGCTTCAGCGCGTGCAATCCTCGCAGGACGGGCACTGGAAGGAAGCTTGCCGCAAGAATTGAAACGGTAGTCGCGTCCCAAGCGCCGCCCGACGCTTTCGCCGACAGCAGACAAGACCGTGCATCCCTCGGCGCGAGTTCAGTCAAACGCGCATACGCCAGCCGACGCAACAGCCGCACGCGTGCCGCACGCCACGCTGCACGCTCGGAAAGGCTTGGTGTCTCCCGCGCTGCCAGCGCGCCGTCTACGCTCGTCAGCGCATTGGCAATTCTCGGCACGACTGATGTGGTGTTACTGAGCGATGCGCCGTGCATCACTCGATAGCCGAAGAGTGCATCCACAAGGAAAACCAGCGAATGCCGCGCCGCAAACCTGTGGAAGAATTCCGTGTCCTCCGCGACGCGCAGCGACCGGTCGAATCCACCCGACGCCAAAAACGCATCGCGTCGGAAGAGTACAGAGCTCGCATGCACGTAGTTGAGCGTGAAAAGCGACTCGAACGCGTCACCGGAGATGGCCGCGACCGGGGAATCGTCATGCGTCACGACGACGTCCGTCAGCCAGCGACGCAGGAACGCGGCAGGTTCGGCTTCGATCTGCCTGAACAAGGGAAAGACGCCGGCGAGGCCACGCCCATTGGGGAGGATCCGGTCGTTCTCGTCGATTGTATCGCCCGCTGTTGCACACCAGGCCACCTCGGGTACCGCTGCCAAAGCCGCCGCCTGCCATGCGAGCTTCGATGGATGCCAGACATCGTCCGAATCAAGAAATGCGACCCAGTCGCCTCTCGCCTCGTGAACACCAAGATTCCGGGCTGCTGAGACACCGGCGTTAGGCTGGCGGATCACACGCACTGAACGATCGAGGCCAGCGGTGATCTTCTCCGTGTCGTCCGTGGATCCATCGTCCACAACGATGATCTCTGCGACCGGGTAATGCTGGGCGCGCACCGTGTGGATCGCCGATTCGATCCACATACTGCGGTTGAAGGTGGGAATGACGACTGAAATACGCAGCGGTGACGACGGTGACATCATCGGTTGCCGATCCAGCGCAGGGTCTCACGTACGAACGGAAGCGGATCGCTCAGCCGAAGCACCTCCCACCGTTCTCCGCGTCTCCACGGCAGCAGCACTCTCGCCGCGGACGCCACAAGTCCGAGATCGTCCGGCGGCAACGAGAGCTCGTCGTGAGTACGACGCAGCCGCGCGAGGAGATGATCGACGCAACCCCACTCCCACCGGAGAGAAATCCCGGAACGGAACGGCGGCGTCTCCGGTGGTGTCCGCCCGAGGGCTCGCGCCATTAGATGAGCTGGGAAGTCCGCGCCCGCGTCAATCGCGAGCTGCAGAGAGCCCCAAAACCGACCGTTGATCTCCATCAGGTACGGCACCCCTGTCACCGCATCGCGCTTGAACTCGATCATGGCCACCCCTTGCCACTCAAATTGCTCCAGCAGGGCATCCGACTGTGCCGCAAGCAGTTCATCGGGATACACGCTCCGCCTGTAGACACTCACTCCGCCGGAGGGTGGCTTCTCGAGGATCCGCTCGTGCCCAGCTCGCAGTACGGTCGTACCATCCCACCGAAGCACGAAGACACCGACCCCAGGCCCGACGACGCGCTGCTGCACGAGAAGCGGGAAGGCCGCGTCAGGAAGCGCTGCGATCGCGTCGGCCAGTTGCCCGCGCTGCGCCACATGCCGCACGCTGAGCTTGTGCCTGCCGAGGGCGTCTTCACCGACCGACCGGCTTGGCTTGAGAACGACAGGCATCGGCGGCGGGGCTTCGAGCAGCGTCGCAACGTCGCGCCGACTGTGGAGCGTCACCTGCGCGGGCACGGCGATCCCGAGGCTTCCGGCTGCCGACAGCACGGCCTCCTTGTCCAGCACCCGACGCGTGGTCGCCGCCGAGGGAAACGGCAGGATGGCTTCTCCCAGCAGGCCACGCCGCTCGCTGAGCGCCAGCAGCGACGGTTCAGCGATCGGAATCACGCTGTCAATGCCATGAAGACGCACGGCAGCGGCGACGGCGTGGCAAAACGCCTCTGGGAGGGAGAGCGCTGACGGTAATGCGACGTTCCCGACGCAGTGGCGACTGGCCGCCGCCAAGGGGCGCGGTTCCGCCGAACCGACGAGCACCCGATATCCCGCGCGGCCGAGCGACCGCACGACCGCCAGTGCTGCGCGCTCTCCACCGTCGCAGACGAGCACGGTCGGGACTCGCGGCGACATCAATGCGGGAGACAGCGCAGTTCGAGCGATGACATTATGGAAACATAACCAGTCTCGTCGGGGGCTGATACACGTCAGGTACGGCTGCCTCTACCGCTCGAGTGCGACCTGGCGTATTTATGTCGAAATGCCCTCTTCCTCCTCCCTGCTCCCTGCACAGCATTGCCGCTGCCAACCTTGATTCGTGCCGCGGTCACGTCCGGTGTGGCCTCGCTCGCCCTGCGCACGCTCGGCAAAACAGGACCATGCATCTTCATGTTGCACCGGTTTGCAACCGAGGACCGGCATTCCTATCGCATCCGAGCGGACGACGTTGAGTCGCTTCTCGAGTGGATTCGTCGTCGGAAATATCGGACACTGGACGTCGCCGATCTGGTCACCGAAGTGCGCGAGGGCCGCGAGGGCAAAGGCCCTGCGATCGCATTCACGATTGATGACGGCTATCACGACCAGGCCGAGATCGGGATCCCGCTGTTTCTGAAGTACGACTGCCCCGTCACCACGTTCCTGACTACGGGATTTCTCGACCGTATCCACTGGATGTGGTATGACCAGATTGAGTTTTTGCTGCACACCGCGGATCCGCAACTCGTGGAGATAGACCTTCCGGGAGGGATCCTGCGTTTCCAGTTGCGAGATCGTGCGTCGCGCGCCGCGGCCAGTGGTGCGACGGTCGCGCGATGCAAGGCTGAGCGCTCGATTGACGGTCGAGCCGTCGCCGCCGAGCTTGCCTCTCGACTGCAACTGCCGCTGCCCGTCAGCGCACCGACCGAGTATCGACCCATGAGCTGGGATGACGCCCGGAGGCTTGAGGCTCGGGGCGCCAGATTCGGGGCTCACTCTGTCTGGCATCCGGTGCTGTCGCACACTGCCCCGGAGGAAGCTGCTCGCGAAATTCAGGATTCCCGCGACCGCGTGCATCTCGAACTCGAGAATCCGTCGCCGGTTTTCTGTTTTCCCTTTGGCATGCCGAACGACTTTCGACCAGGTGACATCGATGCCTGCCGAGGCAGTGGGTTTGAAGCCGCACTCGCGGCCTCTTGCGGGTATCCGACGGCTGAGGCATTCGATCGCGATCCGCTGGCGAGGTTCCGACTCCCACGATTCGCGTTCGAGTTCAAGCGCTACAGCAATATGCAGATCATCAATGGATTTGACCGATTGGTGCACGGTGCACAGTTCTTCTGATCCGCACTATCTCGTCAGGAAGCTGGCCTGATGTTTTTTGGCAGGTGGGGTGGATTAGCCGTGCAGGATCGGCACGCCAGACTGCTGGTGCCAACCTGCCAGGAGGGCGACATTCGGCGGACGAGATGAGTCAGCGATTTACCTGCAATTGCTGCCAATGTGACCGACAGACGTGGCGGCGTCGCGTCGGCGAGAGATGGTACCCGATTGCGACTGCACCGGGATACGGTGCCGACGCTCCTGTAATGCTTCAGACAAGTCGTCGATGACGAAACCCAGACACACCCTGCCGATCCTCCGCGGCCTGCTTCTTGGCGTGGCGTGCTCCGCGGCGCTCGTGGCCATCTGGCCATCTCTTGCCGGCCCCCTCCCGTGGAATGCGCTCCATCCTGAGCGCCGACTCGTCCTCGCCGCCGCCGTCGTCCTCCTGCTCCTGGTTAGGCTACCCGAGCGATGGCTCGAGCGTCTTGTGCCGCTCGCACTGACTTCTGTGATGGCGTTGTGCATCTGTGAGCTCGCTTTGCGCATCGCCCTCCGCGAGGAATTCGGGCGGAAGGTGATACTGGATGACTATCTGCTCTACCGAATTCTGCCGAACGCGAGATCGACATTTCGCCACCTTCCGGCAAACGGACAAGCCGTCATCCATGTTCGTTACGACTCGTTGGGCAATCGCGCTTCCAGTGTCGGGAATCAGCAGAACAGCCACCCTCTGCTGGTCTTCGGAGATTCGTTTATCGCAGCTGAGTTCAGCGAGGATACCGCGACGTTTACCGAGCGGCTTGGTTCGCTTCTTCGAAAGCGCAACGGCGACCTCTCCGGCGCTGTCAACGCGGGGGTCGTCGGCTACGGCCCCGATCAGGTACTCCTCAGAATTCCAGCCGCGCTCGACCTGATTCGCCCGTCGCGTGTCGTGATCGCAGTCTTCGCGGGCAATGATTTCGGCGATGTGCTCCGGAATCGCCTTTTTCGCCTGGACTCCGCTGGTCGGTTGCAGGGTCAGCACGCGGCGCTCGACGAGTCGATCCGGCGCCAGGAAATGAGTGCCAACAGCAGATGGTACCTGGCAAAGCTGGTCTTTCGAATCCGCAATTCCTCGCTGCCACTTGACACGTCTGCGACTGAAAACGCGACCAGATCCCGGCAACTTGTTGAGACATGGCGGCAAGAGCGCTCGGTGGAATTTGTACAGGCGATGCGTGGCGATACCGTCGTCACCAACCTTTACAACGACACACCAGATGTCGATATCCAGATTGATCCGGCGGCTACGTCGAGTCGGTACAAGTTGGACCTGACGGCGGCTGTCCTGGATTCCATCCGGACGATCCTTGTCGGAAAAAGCATTCCGCTCACGGTTGTGATCATTCCCTCTGCTATTGACATCATGCCTGGCTATGATGGAGGTGTGATCGACCCTGCGCGATACCCGGCGTACCATTCAGCGTTCGCGACGGCAGCGCTGGCCTCTCGACTGCGTCGACGCGGGATACGATCCATAGATCTGTTTCCCGCATTCTCCGTCTATCAGGGCGTCCCACTCTACTTTCGCGGGGGAGACAACCACTGGACTGACGCGGCTCAGTCACTGGCAGCAAAGATTGTCGCCGACAGCCTGATGGCCACGGCCTCCGTCGACACGCGTAGTTCAGGCCCTGATCTTCCTGTTGTTCGCACGGACGGAGGACCCGTCACATCCCGTCGTTTGCCCTCATCCTACTGAGCTCGCTCTTCAGTCCTGACCTCAGAGACTAAGCGGTTCCTGGCTGACGACTGACAGGCTCGATCTCTCAGGCCAGGTGCTACCATGGCGAAGCCACTCGGAGTAATCGCGTCCCGCTCCTTCCCGATCTCGCACGACGACGCACCCGGCCCACCCCTACCGGCCCGATCGGCGCTGCGCCGACAGGAGGGTCGACCGCACCCACCGAGGCTTGCCCCCTCCCCGCCCGAGTATGCAATTTCGATCCAGGAAGCGCGCAATTACAATCGGCGTCGACACGCAGGTGCGCTTCTCGACACTGACGCTGTGGCGCGTCAATTCAAAAAGTCAGCGACCGCGTCGCCTCTCCGAATGCGAGACGATCCCCGCGGGTGGACCGACCAGCGGACGCACTCAAAAAATCGTGTAGATGAAGGGCGCCAAGGCCGACCCCTGTGCGAAAACCAGGAGCCCACCCACGAGCACCATGATGATGATGATAGGGGCCAGCCACCACTTTTTCCGGACGACCAAAAAGTCCCAGAATTCACCGAGCAGACCCCGCCGCTTCATCGCCATGATCCTCTACCCTCTCAGAACTGTCGCGTGAGATCGCTGCGCTGGCTATCCGGGGGTCGCGTCTGCCAGAAAGTGCTCCCGGACCTGGCGCGGAGCGGCCGCTTCCCCAGCAGTCCCAGCAGGACACTGATGGGCGTGATCACAACAAAGTAGACGACTCCCATGAAAATCGGCGTCGTTACCTTTGAGATCAGATGCGCGAGGCCCATCCACGCGCGCTGAACCGGCCCGAGATGACTCGGGACGGCAATGCCGAGCAGGAGGAGTACGCCTGCGATTGCACCGAGGGCGGTCGCAGCACGTCCATGCCCGCGCCACCACATCACTCCACCAAGGACCAGGAACGCGGCCCCGACGGTAAACGCAAACCGGCGGCCTTCCGATGCCGTCAGTCGAGCTGGAATTCGGTCCGCCAATCCCCCTCCTCTTGCCACTCCGGCTGCATGTCTTTCGACAGGAAATACGTCCCGATGACGAGATAGTCGATGTGCGTGCGCATGAAACAGCGATAGGCATCCGACGGCGTCATCACGATCGGCTCACCGCGAACGTTGAACGATGTATTAACAAGAACGGCGCAGGCCGTCTGCCGCTCAAACTCTGTCAACAACGCGTGATAGTCTGGATTCACCTCAGCCGTCACCGTCTGCACTCGCGCCGAGTAGTCGATGTGCGTGACCGCGGGGATGTCTGATTTCGGCACGTTCAGAAGTTCTAGACCCCAAAGCTTCCGTTGCTCGGCCGTCATTGGGACCTGACGCTCCTTTTTCACCGGTGCCACGAGCAGCATATACGGCGAATCGGAATCGAGTTCAAAGTAGTCACTGACCCGTTCCCTGAGGACGCTCGGAGCGAACGGTCGGAAGCCTTCACGGAACTTGATCTTGACGTTCATGTCGGCCTGCATCTTCGGGCTCCGCGGGTCACCGAGAATACTTCGGCAGCCAAGAGAGCGAGGGCCAAATTCCATCCGGCCATTCATCCAGCCGATGATCTTGCCGTCCGCGAGGTGTGTGGCCGTACGAAGTGTAAGCTCGGGACGCAGTAGTTTCTCGAACTTCGCACCAACGGACGCGAGCGCCTCCTCTATCTCACGATCGCTGTACTCAGGGCCCAGGTAGGCGCCCTTCATGGAGTCCTTCCCTGGCACAACGGTCCGGGGTTTGTCGAGATGCCGATGCCAGATGAGCTGGGCCACCCCGAGGGCGCCACCTGCGTCCCCAGCGGCTGGCTGAATCCAGATGTTCTTGAAGGGACCGTTTCGGAGGAGCTTTCCGTTGCCAACGCAATTCAGTGCAACACCACCCGCAAGACAGAGATTCTCCAGCCCGGTCTCACGATGGGCTGCACGCGCCATACGCATCATGATCTCCTCGCACACGTCCTGTACCGAGCGCGCCAGGTCCATCTCGCGCTGGGTCAGATTCGACTCAGAGACTCGGGCAGGCCCGCCAAAAACTTCATCGAACGCAGGACTCGTCATTGTGAGCCCTCCGAGATAGTTGAAATACCTCTGGTCGAGCGTGAAAGAGCCATCCTCCTTCAGGTCGATGAGGTACTTATAAATCAGATCGACGTATTTCGGCTCACCGTAAGGCGCGAGCCCCATGACCTTGTACTCACCGGAGTTGACCTTGAATCCTGTGTAGTACGTAAATGCCGAGTAGAGAAGGCCGAGGGAGTCCGGCCAATGCAGCTCCTTCACGATGCGTAGGTCATGGCCTGATCCAATTCCGATACTCGTCGTCGCCCATTCGCCAACGCCATCCATCGTCAGGATAGCCGCTTCATCGAAGGGCGACGGAAAGAACGCACTCGCCGCATGCGACTCGTGATGCTCGGCGTAAAAAAGGTCGCCGTCATAGCCATTCAGAGCGTCGCGAAGAGCGCGATCCTGATAGATTTTTTCCTTGATCCAGAGCGGTCCGGCCTTTAAAAAAGAGCCGAACCCACGCGGTGCAATTCCGAGATACGTCTCGAGGATCCGCTCGAACTTGAGTAGTGGTTTGTCATAAAAGCCCACAAACGCCAGGTCATCGCGGGAGATACCGCCTTGCCTGAGGCAGAACTCAACAGCGTTTGCGGGGAAGTCGGCGTCACCCTTCCTGCGGGTGAAACGGTCTTCGGACGCCGCCGCGATGATCTCGCCGTCACGAAGAAGACAGGCTGCACTGTCGTGGTAAAACGCCGAAACTCCGAGGATCCACGCGGGAGAAGTCACGGGTGAGATTCTAATCGCGTTTGCGCGACTCTGGCAACTGGTGGGGCCGCTCTCTTAGCATCGAGATAGCCTCGTTGGCAATCATGGTAGTTCCCCTCTGATAACCCGGCGCAAGACGATTCCCCCAGCAACTCTGCCAGCGCCCTCAAAGGTTGCAGAGGCGGTAATGGCGCAGGGCCTGTATCCCATCGCCGCCGCGGCGGAGGCGCGGGTGGCGTGGGCGGTCGGTACGCGGTGGTTTCGCCAAGCTGGTGGGATGCCACAGAAACACCTCGCGCCATCCGTTCCGCCGCTGTCCGGGCGATCCCTCGCTTTCGCCGAGCGCGAGCACCTCGCGCTGCTCCGCGCGCAGGGCTTCGTTCTCCGCGAGTGCGCGAGACAGCTTGGGCGGTCGCCCTCCACTTTCTCCCGCGCGTCGCGTCGGAATGCGGCAACGCGCAGCGGGGCGCTCGACGACACCGCGATCATGGCGCAGTGGCACGCGAACTATGCGGCCCTGCGCCCGAGGCAGCGCACGCGTCGCTCCGCCAGTATGAGCAGAACGCCTTGCCGGCGCGCTCCCGCACGACCTCACTGCCCGCTTGCGTCCGGGCCGCGCGTTACGGGTGCCTACGGCCTGCATGCGCGCGACCGGCAGACGCTTCGTCACACCCAGGAGCTCACCATCGGCGAGCGTCCCGCCGAGATTGAAGACCGCGCCGAGCCAGGGCATTGGGAAGAGGATTCGATCCTTGGGCTGAGCAGCTCCGCCCTCGGCACACTGGTCGAGCGGACCACGCGCTTTACGCTGACGCTGCATCTGCCGCGCATGGCCGCGCATGGCCGCGCATGCGGAGGGCGCGCGCACTACCGCGATGAGGCTGGTTCACCGCTTGCCGGCCATGGCGCCACGGCCGTGCGCTCGGCCTTCTCGCGTGTCATGCATACGCTGCCGGCACAGCTACGTCGCTGGCTAACCTGGGACCAAGGTTCAGAGACGGCCGAACACGTCCGCCTGCGGACCGACGTGGGTTTGGCGATCTTATTCTGCGATCCAGAAAGTCCGTCGCAGCGCGGAACGAACGACAACACGAACGGGCTGCTCTGCCAATACTTTCCCAGACGCACCGACCGCAGTGCGCACAGCGCACCACCACGCGGCTGCTGGAACCGCTGGGCTATGTCCCGCCAGCGGGGTTGGAAACGCAGTATTATGAAGGAGTGCCTGCGCCCGACGAGCCGGTCCTCAGATAACCGAGTCGCCGGAAAAGCAGGGGCGATTGAGATCGCCTTCGTTGCGGCAGCCTAGCACGCACTGACGTCACGCCAAAAATCTTCCTGTACATACCCGTCGGTGTTTGCCGCGACCTTGTCCCGTCACCGATCGTAGAGCGTGACGCCGATTGGATCTGGAGTCCACGTGTCCCCAGGTTACTCGAATGAGAAAGGCTCTCGCCAAGATGAAACCACGGGTCGCCTTATGTGCGCTATTCCGGAGAAACTCAGCAATTATTGCAGTGACGTCAGTACATCCGAGGCGCACGAATTGCCGCACTACGCTATGCGCGCGCAGCAGCCACCAGCACGACGCCGACCAGCGCGAACGCGAGCAGTGACACTCTATCTTTCAGAACGAAGATCAAAGGATCGTCATCAATCTCGCCCCGGTCCTCGAGCAGCCAGAGTCGCGCTGACCAGTACAGCAGCAACGGGACTGCAAGCCAGAGCAAACGTTGCTGGGGGTACAGGCTGGCGATGCCGGGATCCTGCACATAGAGTGCGAAGACCATGACACCCAGCAGCGTGCTGCCAATGCCCAGGATGCGCACGGAGGCGCGATCGCTCGCGCGATACCCTCGGCCGGGAACTCTGTCAACCATCCGGCGCAGCTCGATGCTCCGCTTGACCATGGCGAGACCAAAGAACTCGAAGATCATCGTGGCCAAAAGCCACGGCGACAAGTCCACACCGATGGCAACGCCGCCGGCAATCACGCGAATGCAGTAAAGTGTGGCAAGAACCACGACATCGAGCGCCAACACACGCTTGAGACGGAACGTATAGCTCACGGCCAGGAGTGCGTACACACCGAGCGTGGCCATTAGCTCGTAGCCAAGCCACGAGGCGAGGGACATTCCCGCGACCGCCATGAGGGCTGTCAACCCACTCGCCGCCCGGATTGAAACCGCGCCCGACGCGAGAGGTCGCGCGCGCTTCAGCGGGTGCAGGCGATCGGCCTCAATGTCGATCAGGTCATTGATGACATAGATCGCTGATGCCACGAATGAAAACGCGAGCAGAGTCAGCAAGCTGCGGACAAACAACGAAACGTCGAGCAGCCTGTGACTCGTCACGAGCGGCACGAACACCAGTACGTTTTTCGACCATTGACGGAGGCGCAACTGCTTCACGACCGCACCGAATCGAGACGTCTGCGACACGGCGAGCGTCACCGACGCGGGCGACTGTAGTGCCAGGCGCCTGGCAAGGCTGCGAGACGGGGCTACCACGATTGCCGTTGACGCGGCGGCCCAGATTGGGAGATCGGCTGCGGAATCGCCGATGTAGTCGAAAGGTTTTTCGCCGAGATGCTGCCGGATGCGGTCGAGTTTTCGCGTCCCCGTCAGATTCACGTCCTCGGTCGCGAGGACTGCCGAGAATCCGCCGAGATGCTCCGCGACTGCATCGGCTATGGACTTGTGCGCGCCAGTGGCAAGAATGACATCGGCACCAGCTTCTCGCGCTCGTGCGATGCAATCGAGTACGACGTCGCGGAACGGCAGCGAAGCAACGGACGGGAGCCCGCCGGCAGTGAGGACATCCTTCTTCAGTTGAGCCTTGTCGCGACGTGCCGCGAACGTGACCAACGACCGCAGCAACAAAAACGGGTTTCGATGGAGGGCCCGAGCCACTGCTTCATGCAAGGTGTCGGAGGCGATCAGCGTGCCGTCGAGATCCACGACAAGCGTCGGCGGTGCACTGACAGCCGTCTCAGGTGATGCGTTCAGGACTGCCATTTGAAGCGGTTCGCTGAAGGTCGGACGTCCCGGCCGGCACCGGGCCGGCTGCGAAAACCTGCGTTCGTTTAAAACCGGCCGATCTTCTGCCAAGTGGCCGCGACGAAAAACACCGAAATTCTCATAATGTCGGGCGATTCACGTGCTGCGATGCAACCAACTGCGACAGAGTCGCCGCATCGCGTTGAGCGCTGCTGTGGTCGCGAACAGGCAGCACCGCCCAATCATGCGCGAACCCGCCCTGGCGCCAGACCGCGTCGCCCTGCATTGCGACCCGCTCGGCGCGATTCGGCGCACAGCACACTTTACTATAAGTGGCTGACGTCGGGAAGCGCGGTACGCTTGGCCGACCGTGACCCGGCCGCCGGTACGAGACACTACCAACGCGTCCATTCGCCTCGCCTGACGCGCGTCCGTCTGCGGGCGCGGGAAAGAAATGCTTGCGCGCGGCGACTGCCTCGTACGTTTTGTCATCGAAGCATAGGTAATCTCCGACCACAGCGCGGCGCCGTCGAGGCGAAGTCAGGTGCGCCCGCGACGCGACGAAACGACGAGAAGAAGCGCTTCAAGATCAAGCTCTACCCGCTCATGCTCGTCGGCTTGTTCGTCGCCCTCGTACTCAGTCTATTCTGAGTCGGGGCACGGTGGACGTATGTAACATCGGGTGCCCTCCACGGCACCTGCGCCATCGCATCCCTGCAGACGCAGAAGCTGGCCACCCTCGTGAACAAGGCGATGGGATTGGTGGCGCATCCTCGCCTGTACCGAGCCGTGCGGATCACGATGACGTTCTTGCTGGTGTGCGTCGCGTACGTCGTCTTTCGCGCCGCGTCGCTGAAAGACCTAGGCCGACTGTTCCTCAGCCTGGGAGACGGGTGGAGCAGGGCCGTGCAAACGGTGCGCGAATTCGGCTTCTCGAGCCACGCGGCATTCGTGTTGTCCATAGCTGGCATCGTGACCGTCGTGCTGGCCGAGTAGCTGACGGCGAATTTGGCGACGCGGCAGGTAGTCGCGCGGTCCCCAACAGTCCGGTGGTCGCTATACTTGGGCGCGATGGTCTCGATCGTGGCGCTCAGTTCCCTTTACGATCAGGACCAGCAGTTCAGCTACGTCCGATTCTCGGCTCACGACACCGTGTCGACAGACCCGTCCTCCCCTACAGCCTCCGTGGTTATCACGGGGTCACCCGTCTCACTGATGGCGAGCGGGGAGGCGCTAACCCTGATGGTGACGGTGATCGTTTGGGCATTCTTCGCTCTGGTTCCCTGAGCAGACCGGCAACGTCGACGTGATGCGGCAAAAGTACGAGCGGCTCGTTCGCCTGCCGACGCCGCGCATCGTCCTGATTGGTGGCTTGAACCTGACCTTCGGCGTCGTGAGCAAGCTGCTGCGCTCCCGGACGGCATGCGAGATCGTGAATCTGGGTTTCAATGGATACCCCGGCGTCCGCGGCA
>Ga0105046_10007627_pt1 | contig 17018 bp, 15 predicted proteins | sample MAT03_FD_78385 | JGI IMG/M metagenome (GOLD analysis project Ga0105046, IMG submission 78385) | Freshwater microbial communities from Lake Fryxell liftoff mats and glacier meltwater in Antarctica - MAT-03 (megahit assembly) | ecosystem: Environmental > Aquatic > Freshwater > Ice > Liftoff...
CCACCCGTAGCTTTCGCCACGGGGCATGTATTACGCGGCTCAATACCCGGCCTGCACGTACCCCTGTCAACGCTTCGCCCACACCCTTACGAATGTGCACGCATGACTCGGAGCCGCCGTAGCGGGCTAAGCTTTCAACGTATGAAACTTTCATTCACAACACTTTGCCGGTTTTGACCGGCGCACGGAGATGCCATGTTCACACAGACCCTTGACGCCTTTGCCATGGAAAAGAAAAATCACCTGTCAAAGCCTGGCAAGACAGCCATCGCCCTCCTCCTGTCCGTCGACATCCTCCTCGGAATCAGTGTCACGACCTGAAGTATGCTGCGCGCCGAGTTTCAGAAAACCTTTCACGAGTTCTCCGCCTATCCCATCGTCGCGATGGACCACGCAACTTTGCATGGAAGTGATGCCAATCGCGTCGAAGCGTAACGCGCCAAGGTGCCTTGCGACCAACATCGCGCCTCAGTTGGTGCCAACCTACGATTGCAGTGGATCAGCACGTCGGCCAGGACTGGCGAACACATCGCCGCGCGTTGCATGGCTGCCATGCTTGACCTGCGCTACCGGAACTCGTCCTGCAGTAGTTTGACTGGCCAAATGTAGAACAGTTTGGGTCAGCCATCGTGAAGCGACTCAGCCAGCATCATCCCGTCCTCGGAGCCATCGCCGAATGGATCCACGTAGGCAACCTCCAGGCATTTGGCACGATTCTTCCCCCCTACTCGCGCATCAATTCGGTGATCCCGTTGCGCAGGACCTGCGCAATGTAGGCCACCGCCAGGCAGACGGAGGCCGGTGCCAATTTTCGGCGCACCACTATCTAGTCCAGCAGCCAATCCTGGACTACATCGTCGACATCCTGCGGCCAACATAGTGGCGATCGCTTTCTCGATCCACCCACCACTTTTTTTCCTTCACGGCAGTTTCCCGCTTGTCGGGAGTCGCAGGCCTTCGAGCGATTTCGCTTCTCATCAGTCACGACGGGGCAGAAAGATGAACTCAGAAAGGCGTCAAAAAAGCACAAAGCCTGTTGCGCATCAACAACTTTGAGCACGTAGGCCAAACGGATCCGACATTTTTCACACGGATTCCGTAACCGGATTCGAGGGGCCATTTGCGATCGGGTGAAGGCACCAAGTTTCCACAGGGCATGCAGCTCCTCAGTTGCAACCGGTCATGGACAAAGGACAGACGATCACGCTGCGCCACTGGACCGGTGCCAATGGGACAAAGCAACGATCGGTCGTCTAAGGGCAAATCATGGACCAAAAGAGATTGTTCATCACCTCTACGGATCCCGATTCACCAACCACGGCTTCTTGTGTCACCCGGCTCACTTCCCAGGCGCCGACGTCCCAGGGACTGCAAACCCCTCTACGCGGATCTGCTTCATGAACCCAAACGCACGGCACGGATGAGGCTACCGACCATGACTGTCCAGATCCTTCCCCGAATCATCCGCGCGCGAGACGCCGCAGCTTACCTTGGCATGTCGCGCGACATCTTCGACGTTGAGGTTCGGCCTGGTCTGACCGAGATACCGATCGGCGCGCGGGGAGTTGGCTTCGACCGTCTGGAACTCGACGCCTGGGCGGAAGCGTATATTGCTGCCTGTGGGCGTCCGGGTCGCAACAAAGGAAGGAATGAAATATGCGAACCCGAACAAAGGGGATCCAACTCGCAGGTGCCGAGCGGATCGTCAACAAGCAGTACAAAGGGCAGCGGATCTTCCAGCGCCTCGGCGCGGCCAGTCAGGGCGAAGCTGAGACCTGGCTCAGACAGCAACAGGCAGACATCGATACCGAGCGGGCAAACAGCCTTCGACGTGGCGATGAACGCATGTGGGCGTCTGCTGCAACAAAGTACTTGAAGGAGTGCGCCCAGCGCAAAGTGCGCACACTGGAGATGATCAGTCGGCATGTGACTGATCTATTGCCCTATATTGGCAGCCTGCCAATACAGGACGTGTGCAACGATGCTCTGGAGGATTTCAAGCTGGACCGGCTAGAAGATGGCGTCAAGCACGCCACCATCAACCGCAGCCTGGAAGTCGTGCGTACCACGCTGCTCCGAGCCGCGCGGGTGTGGCGCGACAACGGACGGCCTTGGTTGGCGACGGCGCCTTTGATCGAGATGTTGGACGAGGCTGCGCAAAAGCGCGAACCCTATCCGATCACCTGGGCTGAGCAGGCGAAGTTGCTGATGCGACTGCCGGCGCATCTACAGGACACGGTGGAGTTCAGCGTGAACACCGGCGCAAGAGATGAAAACGTATGTGGACTGCAGTGGGCGCGGGAGGTCGACGTGCCCGAGATCAAGCGCAGTGTGTTCGTGGTGCCGGCGGAGTTCTTCAAGACTAAGCGCCGGCACGTGATGGTGCTCAACGAGGTAGCATGGGCCATCGTGCGGCGCCGGCGGGATGTGGACTGCAAATTTGTCTTCACGTACCAGCCGGTGGCTAAGGCGGGCATGCCCGCCAAGGCGCACCGCCGCGTACAGACGCAGAACAACTCCGCCTTCCAGAAGGCCCGTGACGATGTCGGCTTGAGCCAGGTGAGGGTGCACGATCTGCGCCACACCTATGGTCAGCGTTTACGAGACGCTGGCGTGAGTGAAGAAGACCGTGCATTGCTGCTGGGACATGCGGGCAACGGAATGCCGCAGCATTGCGCCACGGCGACCGTGGCCAGACGGCTTGAGGCGGCCAACGCCGTGCTCAAAACCCGCGATCGCACGATGGTGCTGCGCGTGGCGAACGGGTGAGATAGGGGGAAAAGTCGCGCAGAAAGTCGCGCAAAAGAGAAAGGGTTAGCGCATCCTAACCTGCTAACCCATTGAAAAATGGTCGGGGCGAAAGGATTCGAACCTTCGACCCTCTGGTCCCAAACCAGATGCGCTACCAGGCTGCGCTACGCCCCGACTGACCTGCATTCTAGCCGCTCGGGTAATGCAATTGCGGCGCCAACCTGCCGAATGTGCAGATAAAGCTTGGGCTACAGTGTGCGCCATGGCCACGCCGCAAGCACCGACAATTCCCTGGCTCGAAGCTGGCGCGGCTTTCCCGCCGGTCGCGCAGGCGCTCGGGCATGACACGGAAGCGCCCGGTCTGGTCGCGGCCGGTGGCCAACTCGACGTGCGCAGTCTGCATGCGGCCTACAGCCAAGGCATCTTTCCCTGGTACAGCGAGGGCCAGCCCATCCTGTGGTGGAGCCCCGACCCGCGCATGGTGCTGCAGGTGGACAGGTTCCGGCTGCATCCGTCGATGCGCAAGACCTTGCGCAGATTCATGCGTTCGCCGCAGTGCGAGATCCGCCTGGACTTCGACTTCGCCCGGGTGATCGGACATTGCGCCAGCGAGCCCCGCGACGGCGGCGGAGGAACCTGGATCGTGGCCGACATGCAGCTCGCCTACCGGCAGTTGCACAGCGCTGGCCTGGCGCACAGCGTCGAGGTCTGGGTTGCTGGAGAGTTGGTCGGCGGTCTGTATTGCGTGGCCGTCGGGCAGGCTGTATTCGGGGAGTCCATGTTCAGCCGGGCGCGCGATACCTCCAAGATCGCGCTGGCGGCGCTGGTCGCGTTCTGCCGCTTTCACGGCATCCGGGCCATCGACTGTCAGCAGAACACCCGCCACCTGGCGTCGCTGGGCGCCGCCGAAATGCCGCGCGCGGCTTTCGTGCAGCACTGCCGCCGCGCGATCACCCTGCCAGGGCCACGGTGGGATTTCCAGCCTCTATACTGGGCCGAACTCCTGCCTGACCGGGACGCAAACCAGTGACCCACCTCAAGGATCTACCGCTCCAGACGCTGCAGTTCTATGCGACTGCGCCGTATCCGTGCAGCTACCTGGACGGCAAGCTGGCACGTTCGCAGGTGGCCACACCGAGTCACCTGATCAACAACGCGACCTACTCGGAGCTGGTCAGCCAGGGTTTCCGGCGCAGCGGCCTGTTCACCTATCGCCCGTATTGCGACGGCTGTAACGCCTGCACACCACTGCGCGTGCTGGCGCAGCCGTTCAAGGCCGATCGAAGCCAGCGCCGCGCCTGGCGCCAGCATGCGCATCTGCAGGCGCGGGTCATCAAACTGTGTTTCGTACCCGAACATTACCAGCTGTATCTGCGCTACCAGAACGGACGCCATGCTGGCGGTGGCATGGACCACGACAGCATCGAGCAATACACCCAGTTCCTGTTGCAAAGCCGGGTCAATTCGCGCCTGGTCGAGTTTCGCGAACCGACCCGCGATGGACGGCCGGGTGCCCTGAAGATCGTCTCGATCGTCGATGTGCTGGAGGACGGCATTTCTGCGGTTTATACCTTCTACGAACCCGAGCCTGGCGCCAGCTATGGCACCTATTGCGTGTTGTGGCAGATCGAGCAGGCACGCTCCATGGGTCTGCCCCACCTGTACCTGGGGTACTGGATCGCGCAAAGCGCCAAGATGAACTACAAGGCGCGGTTTGAGCCATTGCAGGTCCGTCTGAACGGTGTCTGGCAGGCGCCCGCAGGCAGGGAAGGCGTCATGGACCCGTCGCGGCAAACCGCATGAAAAAGGACGAACACTCTCAGGGCGCCAAGCCGACGGTGCAGGTGATCGAGCGGATTTTTGCACTGATGGACGTGCTGGCATCGCGCGACGATGCAATTGCACTCAAGGACATCAGCGAGAAAACCGGCCTGCATCCATCGACCGCGCACCGGATATTGAACGACCTGGCGATCGGACGGTATGTCGAACGACCGCAGCCGGGCAGTTACCGACTGGGTATGCGATTGCTGGAGCTGGGCAATCTGGTCAAGGACAGACTCAACGTGCGCGATGCGGCGATGGGGCCGATGCGCGAATTGCACAAGCGCATCCAGCAGCCTGTCAACCTGAGCATGCGCCAGGGCGACGAGATCGTCTACGTCGAGCGCGCCTTCAGCGAACGCTCCGGCATGCAGGTGGTGCGGGCCATCGGGGGGCGTGCACCGCTGCACCTGACATCGGTGGGAAAGCTGTTCCTGGCGGACGACGATGCACAGCGCATCCGCGCCTATGCGGGCCGTACCGGCTTGCACGGGCAGACACGCAACAGCATCACCCAATTGCCAACGCTGGAACGCGAGCTGGCCAGGGTACGCCAGCTCCACTACGCGCAGGACAACGAGGAACTCGAACTCGGGGTTCGTTGCATGGCGGCAGCAATCTACGACGACCAGGGCAAACTCATTGCCGGCCTGTCGATCTCGGCGCCGGCCAGCCGGCTGGAGGAGAGTTGGCTGCTGCCGCTGCAGGATACGGCACTGCAGATCTCGCGCACGCTGGGCTATGCGCCGGAGGGCGCGCGCCACGCCTGAGCCGGGCCCGCCGGTCCGACTGGCGCGGACGCAAGTGCGTTGCCGCTCGTACCGTCCGATCAAGCGGATGCGGCTGCAGAGAGATCAGCGCAGCGCAGTGCTCGCGGTCGCCACCGACTCCACCCAGGTGCGCACCCGCTCCGCGTCGCCGAGCCGGCTCAGTTTCCCAGCCGAGTCCAGGAATACCATGATCAGGTTGCGGCCTGCGATCGTGGTCTGCATGACCAGGCAACGGCCCGCCTCCGATATGTAGCCGGTCTTTTGCAGTCCGATCTCCCAGCGCGGGTTGTTCACCAGTCGGTTGGTGTTGTTGTATTGCAGCGTGCGGTCACCCACCGCCACCTCGTATTTCGACCAGGTGGAATACTCCCGCACGGTGGCATCTGCATGAGCGATATTCACCAGTTTGGCCAGGTCCTGCGCACTGGACTGGTTCTTGCTGGATAGTCCCGTCGGCTCGACGAAGCGGGTGTCTTTCATGCCGAGTTCACGCGCCTTGTTGTTCATCTGGGCGACGAAGATCGCCAGGCCGCCCGGCGCGCTACGCCCAAGAGCATGGGCAGCACGATTCTCGCTCGACATCAACGCCAGGTGCAGCAACTCGGACCGGGTCAGTTCGGTACCAACCCGCAGGCGGGAGCGGCTGCCTTTTTCCGTATCCACGTCGTCCTGCGTAATGACGATCATGTCGTCCATCGGCAGGTTCAACTCCTTGACGATCAGCGCTGTCATCAGTTTGGTCAACGATGCGATCGGCAAAACCGCCTGGTCGTTCTTGCGCACCAGCACCTCCCGCGTGTCCTGATCGATCACGTAGGCCACGCTGGACGCCAGGTCGAGCGGATCGTGCGCGGCGTGCAGTCCAGCCGCCACGCCATACGAGAGTTTCTCGACCGCCTGTGGTGCTGCTACCACCTGCTTGAGCCTGGCCGCTACCGCAACGGGCCTTTTGCTCGCGCTGCGCTTGACGACCTGCGTCTTCCTGACCTGTTTTACCTGTTTTACCTGTTTTACCTGTTTTACCTGTTTTACCTGTTTGACCTGCTTGGCCTGTTTTACCTGTTTAGCCGGCTTGCCTGACTTGGTCACCGAGGGTTTGGCAGTACCAGCATGGGAGGCCGGTATCAGCAATGCCAGAAAGAAACCACACAACACGAGGAAACGTACAACCTGATTCATCTATCACCTCGGATTCGTGAGTGACACAACTGTCACCGTGAGCTTCCAGCCGCCTGGGAATCGAGTTTAAACAGAAAAGTAGCGCAAGATCAACCACTTGCGCCACTTATTTCATGTTTTTTAGCAAATCAGGGGTTAACCCACCCTTGTGCAGGCACACGTTCAGCTTTGCTATGTAACTTGTTGAGCGCACTCAGGTAAGCCTTGGCGGACGCGACGATGATGTCGGGGTCGGCGCCAACCCCATTGACCACCCTTCCGCTGTTTTGCAACCGCACCGTGACCTCGCCCTGGCTCTCGGTCGAGCCGCTGATGGCATTGACCGAGTACAGCACCATCTCGGCGCCGCTGTTGACATGTGATTCGATGGCCTTGAGTGATGCATCCACGGGCCCGTTGCCCTGCGCCGAGGCGGTGTGTTCCTTGCCGTCGACCGTGAACACGACACTGGCGTGAGGGCGCTCACCCGTCTCGCTGTGTTGCGACAATGAGACAAAGCCGTAATGTTCGTTCTCATGCGTCACGCTCTCGTCGCTGACCAACGCCAGGATGTCCTCGTCGAAGATGTCGGCCTTGCGATCCGCCAGCTCCTTGAAACGGGCAAACGCGGTATTGGTGTCGGCCTCGCTGTCCATCTGCACGCCCAGCTCGATCAGCCTTTGCTTGAACGCGTTGCGACCGCTGAGCTTGCCCAGCACGATCTTGTTGGCCGTCCAGCCAACGTCCTCGGCGCGCATGATCTCGTAGGTGTCACGCGCCTTGAGCACGCCGTCCTGGTGGATGCCCGAGGCATGCGCGAACGCATTGGCGCCCACCACCGCCTTGTTCGGCTGCACGACGAAGCCGGTGGTCTGGCTGACCATGCGGCTGGCCGCCAGGATGTGTTGCGCATCGATGTTCATGTCCAGGTCAAAGTAATCCTTGCGGGTCTTCACGGCCATCACGATTTCTTCCAGCGAGCAGTTCCCGGCGCGTTCACCGAGGCCGTTGATCGTGCACTCGACCTGGCGCGCGCCACCGAGCTTGACACCCGCCAGCGAGTTGGCCACCGCCATGCCCAGGTCGTTGTGGCAATGCACCGACCAGATCGCCTTGTCGCTGTTCGGGATACGTTCGCGCAAGGTCTTGATGAAGTTGCCGTACAGCTCGGGAATCGCGTAACCGACGGTGTCGGGCACGTTGATCGTGGTAGCACCTTCGGTGATGGCGGCCTCGAGCACCTGGCACAGGAAATCAAGGTCGCTGCGGTATCCATCTTCCGGGCTGAATTCGACGTCGTCGACCAGGTTGCGCGCAAACCGCACCGACTGCCGGGCCTGCTCGAACACCTGGTCGGGGGTCATGCGCAACTTCTTCTCCATATGCAACGGTGAGGTCGCGATAAAGGTGTGGATGCGTGCTCTGCTGGCGCCCTTGAGTGCCTCGGCAGCGCGCGAGATGTCGCGGTCGTTGGCCCGCGCGAGCGAACATACGGTGGCGTCCTTGATAGCGTTCGCAATCGCCTTCACGGCCTCGAAATCACCGTTGGAACTGGCGGCAAAACCAGCCTCGATCACGTCCACCCGCAACCGCTCGAGCTGGCGGGCGATACGCAGCTTTTCGTCGCGCGTCATGGACGCACCAGGCGACTGCTCGCCATCGCGCAGGGTGGTATCGAAAATGATCAGCTTGTCGGTCATGGCAATCTCCTGGTATTCGAATGGAACGCGTCCGGGTCGTTCACGGTCAAACGGCGCAGACCGAAGCCTCGCCGGCAGACGGCGCTACCACCCGCGCTGTTGTCGAGCCTGTGATTTTTGCACGTGTCAGCGCGCTGGCAACCGCCTTGAGCGACGCAGCCACGATGTTGGCGTCGATGCCGACGCCAAACAGCGTCTGTTGCTCATCGACCCGCAGTTCCAGGTACGCGATGGCCCGCGCGTCCGCGCCCGATCCCAGCGCATGTTCATGGTAATCCAGCACCCGTACGGTGCGGCCGGTGGCCTGGTTGACGCCCCGAACAAAGGCCTCGATCGGACCATTGCCGCGCCCCTGGACGTTCATCGTGTCGCCTGCAAGCTGCATCCGTGCACGGATAGATACCCGTTCTTGCGCTGGCGCGTCGCTGTCTTCCCCGACCTGGTGGCTGGTGATCGTCTGCGCCTGCAAACGGTATTCGCGTTCGAACACCTGCCAGATGTCGTGCGCCGTCAACTCCTTGCCAGCGGCATCCATGACCTGCTGCACGACCTGGCTGAACTCGATCTGCAACCGGCGCGGAAGTTCGACGCCGTAATGCGTTTCCAGCAGATAGGCAATACCACCCTTGCCCGACTGGCTGTTGACCCGTATGACCGCCTCGTAGCTGCGGCCGAGGTCCTGCGGATCGATCGGCAGGTAGGGAACATCCCATGGCGCCGCGTCAGAGCGGGCGTCACGCCGCGCGGCCAGCGCTTTTTTGATCGCATCCTGGTGCGAGCCCGAGAACGAGGTGTAAACCAGGTCGCCGACATAAGGGTGGCGCGGATGAACCGGCAACTGGTTGCAATATTCGACCACACGCCGGAGCTCGTCGATGTCGGAAAAATCCAGTCCCGGAGAGATGCCCTGGGTATACAGGTTCAGCGCGATGTTGACCAGATCCACGTTACCGGTCCGTTCGCCGTTGCCGAACAGGCAGCCTTCGATGCGGTCGGCGCCCGCCATCAAGGCGAGTTCGCCAGCCGCGGTACCGGTGCCCCGGTCGTTGTGCGGATGGACCGACAACACGATACTGTCGCGCCGTGCCAGGTGCGTGTGCATCCATTCCATCATGTCGGCGAACACATTGGGCGTCGAGTACTCCACCGTAGACGGCAAGTTGACAATGCATTTGCGCGCTGGCGTTGGTTGCCAGACCTCGGTCACCGCATCGACGACCCGGCGCGAGAACTCCAGTTCGGTGCCGGAAAAATGCTCTGGCGAATACTGGAACGTCCAGTGCGTGCCGGGCTGGCGGGCCGCCAGTTGCGCGATCAGCCGGGCACTGTCGACGGCCAGTTGCACGATCTGGTCCTGGTCCATGCCCAATGCCACGCGCCGCATGACCGGCGACGTGGCGTTGTACACGTGAACGATGGCGCGCCTGGAACCGGCCAGCGACTCGAAGGTTCGCTCGATCAGGTGCGTACGCGCCTGTGTCAGTACCTGGATCGTGACGTTGTCCGGCACCAGGTCTTCATCGATGAGTTTGCGCACAAAGTCAAATTCCACCTGGGACGCCGACGGGAAGCCGACCTCGATTTCGGTGAAGCCGATACGAACCAGCGCCTGGAACATGCGCAACTTGCGCTCAATATCCATCGGCTCGATCAGCGCCTGGTTGCCGTCGCGCAGATCGACGCTGCACCACAGCGGAGCGCGGATCAGGACAGCGTCGGGCCAGGTTCGGTTGGCGAGGCGGACCGGGGCAAAGGCCTGGTACTTGGTGCTGGGTTGCTTCAACATCGTGGTTCCTTGTGTGATTGAAACCAGCAACGCTCCAAAATGCAAAACGGCTCGATGCTGGTGCATACGAGCCGTTTGATCGATAAGCGCAGGTTACCGTCGTCGCCCGTACAGGGTTCCCGGTAGTAGTGCCAGCACAATCTTCTGCATGAGGGAAATGTAGCACAGCTGCAGATGCAGGTCACCGCTCAAGCGATTGCCTCCCACGCTCTCAATGCAAACCGCGCTCGTCGGGATCCTCGGTCGAGGTACTGATGACGCTGGTCTGCTGGCCCTTGTAACGGCGCCAGACATAGACCAGATAACCGCTGATGCCATAGGCACCGAACAGGCCCAGCAGCGCCTTGGCTGGATCTATGCTGATCGCGCCGATGGCCAGCGCCACCAGCACGATCACCGGGAATGGCACGCTCCTGCGGGCACTGACGTCCTTGAAGCTGTAGAACGGGACGTTGGTGACCATCGTCAGGCCCGCGTACAAGGCCAGCGCGAACATGGGCCAGGCGACCTGCGGGCCCTTGACACCGAGTTCGGCCATCACCAGAATGAAACCGGCGATCAGCGCCGCGGCGGCCGGCGACGGCAGGCCCTGGAAAAAGCGCTTGTCCACGACCCCCGTGTTGACATTGAACCGCGCCAGTCGCAAAGCGGCGCATGCGCAATAGACGAAGGCGGCAATCCAGCCCCAGCGCCCCAGGCCGCGCAAGGCCCATTCATATGCGATCAGCGCCGGTGCAGCACCGAACGACACCATGTCGGACAAGGAGTCCATCTGTTCGCCGAACGCGCTTTGCGTGTTCGTCATGCGCGCCACGCGGCCATCCAGGCTGTCGAGCACCATCGCGCAGAACACGCCAATGGCCGCCATGTCGAAGCGGCCGTTCATCGCCATGACGATCGAATAGAAACCCGCGAACAAGGCCGCGAGCGTCACCATGTTGGGCAGGATGTACAAGCCTTTGCGGCGCTTGGGCACGACGACGGTCTCGAGCTCCACCAATTCCGAATCTGCGCCATCAGGCATAGTTTTGTTCTCCAACGCGTTCGAAGCGACAGCGGCCGCACAGTGTAAGACACACCGTCTGCCGCCTCCCGAGGACGACGGCCACGCTGCAGCGAAAAAGGCCACCGAAGTGGCCTTTGCAGAGTTCAGGACAAGAAAATCAGTTGCGGGTCTGATCGACCAGCTTGTTCTTCTTGATCCAGGGCATCATCGCGCGCAATTTCTCACCGACGACTTCGATCTGATGCTCGCCCATCAGGCGGCGGCGGCTGAGCAGGGTCGGCGCGCCGGCCTTGTTCTCCAGGATGAAGCTCTTGGCATAGTCGCCGCTCTGGATGTCCTTGAGGACCTGCTTCATCACCTTCTTCGTCTCATCGGTGATGATGCGCGGTCCGGTCACGTATTCACCATATTCGGCGTTGTTCGAGATCGAGTAGTTCATGTTGGCGATGCCGCCTTCATAGATCATGTCCACAATCAGCTTGAGCTCGTGCAGGCATTCGAAGTACGCCATCTCGGGCGCGTATCCAGCCTCGACCAGGGTCTCGAAGCCGGCCTTGATCAGTTCGACCGTGCCTCCGCACAACACGGCCTGCTCGCCGAACAGGTCGGTCTCGGTCTCCTCGCGGAAGTTGGTCTCGATGATGCCGGCCTTGCCGCCACCGTTGGCCATCGCGTAGCTCAGCGCGAGCTCGCGCGTGCGGCCCGACTTGTCTTGCGCGATCGCGATCAGGTGCGGCACGCCGCCACCCTGAGCGTAAGTGCCGCGCACCGTATGGCCGGGCGCCTTGGGCGCGACCATCCAGACGTCCAGGTCGGCACGCGGCGTGACCAGGCCGTAATGCACGTTGAAGCCGTGCGCAAACACCAGCGAGGCGCCCGACTTGATGTTGGGCTCGACTTCGGTCGCGTACACGGTGCCGATCTGCTCGTCGGGCAGCAGGATCATGACCACGTCAGCAGCCTTGACCGCATCGGCGACTTCCGCGACCTTGAGGCCGGCCTTCTCGACCTTTGGCCAGGAGGCGCCACCCTTGCGCAGGCCAACGATCACCTTGACGCCGCTGTCGTTCAGATTCTGCGCATGGGCATGGCCCTGGCTGCCGTAACCGATGATGGCCACGGTCTTGCCCTTGATCAGGCTCAGATCACAATCCTTGTCGTAATAGACTTTCATTTCGTTTCTCCTAAAGTGGTCGCTCAGACCCGCAAAATCCGTTCGCCGCGGCCAATCCCGCTCGATCCGGTCCTCACCGTTTCCAGAATCGCACTGCGCTCGATCGCCTCGAGGAAGGCATCGTTCTTCGACTGCACACCGGTCAGCTCAATGGTGTAGCTTTTCTCGGTGACATCGATGATGCGCCCCCGGAAGATGTCGGCCATGCGTTTCATTTCCTCGCGCTCCTTGCCGACCGCGCGCACCTTGACCATCATCAGTTCGCGCTCGGTATAAGCGCCCTCCGTCAGGTCCACCACCTTGACCACCTCGATCAGGCGGTTCAGGTGTTTGGTGATCTGTTCGATCACGTCGTCGGAGCCGGTCGTCTGAATCGTCATTCGCGACAGGCTGGGGTCCTCGGTCGGCGCGACGGTCAAGGACTCGATGTTGTAACCGCGCGCGGAAAAAAGCCCGACCACGCGGGACAGGGCCCCGGGCATGTTCTCGAGCAAGACTGCAATGATATGTTTCATGAAGGGATTCCTCTTTTCGCCGCCCTCCCCTGGTTGCGGTAACAACCAGACTTGGCAAGCAATAGACGCATCGACAGGTGGAAAACGCACTCTGCGGGCCGGCGCGATGCCGGGGGCGGAGAGCGTGGGGATCGCGAAAGGTCGTTAGAGCTCCTCGGATCCCAGCAGCATTTCGGTGATACCCATGCCGGCCTTGACCATCGGAAAGACGTTCTCGGTCGGGTCGGTGCGGAAATCCATGAAGACCGTGCGGTCCTTGAGTTTGCGCGCTTCGCGCAGCGCGCCCTCGACGTCTCCCGGCTTTTCTATCAGCATGCCGACGTGTCCATAGGCCTCGGCCAGCTTGACGAAATTGGGTAGCGCGTCCATGTAGCTGTGGCTGTAGCGCCCTTCGTAGTCGAGTTCCTGCCACTGGCGCACCATGCCCAGATAACGGTTGTTCAGCGACACGATCTTGATCGGCGTGTTGTACTGCAGACAGGTGGAAAGCTCCTGGATGCACATCTGCACCGAGCCTTCGCCCGTGATGCAGAACACCTCGGCCTCGGGCTTGGCCAGCTTGATGCCCATCGCATAGGGGATGCCCACGCCCATCGTACCCAGCCCGCCCGAGTTGATCCAGCGCCGCGGTTCGTCGAAGCGGTAATACTGCGCCGCCCACATCTGGTGCTGTCCGACGTCGGACGTGATGTAGGTCTCGCTGTCCTTGGTCATGCCCCACAAGGTCTGCACCACATGCTGCGGCTTGATGACGTCGCCCTTGCCCATGTCGAAACGCAGGCAGTCGCGCGCGCGCCACTCCTCGATCGTGCTCCACCAGAGCGCCAGTGCGTCTGGATCCGGGCGCAACGGGCTCTCGCGGATCATCGCCAGCATCTCGGTCAATACGTCCTTGACGTCACCGACGATCGGTATGTCGACCTTGACCCGCTTGGAAATGCTCGAGGGGTCGATATCGATATGGATGATCTTGCGCTCGTTCTGCGCAAAGTGTTTCGGATTGCCGATCACCCTGTCGTCGAATCGTGCCCCCACCGCCAGCAACACGTCGCAGTTCTGCATCGCGTTATTGGCCTCGATGGTGCCATGCATGCCCAGCATGCCGAGGAATTTGCGGTCGCTGGCCGGATAGGCTCCCAAACCCATTAGCGTGTTGGTCACCGGGTAACCCAGCATGTCGACCAACCTGCGCAACTCGGCCGAAGCATTGCTCAGCAACACCCCGCCACCGGAATAGATGTAGGGTCGCTTGGCCGTCAGCAACAACTGCAGCGCCTTGCGGATCTGGCCACCGTGACCCTTGCGCACCGGGTTGTACGAGCGCATCTCGACGGTCTTGGGGTAACCGTGGTACGGCACCATCTTGAACGAGACATCTTTCGGGACATCCACCACCCCCGGGCCTGGGCGGCCGGTCCGCGCAATATGGAACGCCTTCTTCATCACGTCGGCGACATCGCGCGCATCCTTCACCAGGAAATTGTGCTTGACGATGGGCCGGGTAATACCCACGGTGTCGCACTCCTGGAACGCGTCCAGGCCGATTGCCGCTGTCGGCACCTGCCCGGTGATGATCACCATCGGAATGCTGTCCATGTAGGCTGTGGCGATGCCGGTCACCGCATTCGTCACGCCGGGCCCCGAGGTCACCAGGGCCACGCCGACATCACCGGTGGCACGGGCATAACCGTCGGCCGCGTGAACCGCGGCCTGCTCGTGGCGTACCAGCACATGCTGGATCGTGTCCTGCTTGTAGAAGGCGTCGTAGATATGCAGCACTGCGCCGCCTGGGTAACCCCAGACGTACTTGACGCCTTCGGCCTGCAGCGCCTTGATCAGGATTTCGGCGCCGCGCAGTTCCGGCACCGCAGGTGTGGACGAGGCCATGGGATTGGGCGTGCTCACGGCAGCCGCCGAACTGATTTCGGCCTTGGATATTTCCATGATGATGAACCTTTGTGAATTTCTCTGACGAAAGACCTTGGGTGCCCCTTCGCAAACGCTTGTGGCGTCGCATCGGAACTTGAGGCCAAAGCCACAGGCGCAACCAATAATGCGCCAGACCATGACCCGTTTGCCATTTGAAGAGCAGGCGGCATTATCGCACTCCAAAAATCCGGATCTTGTGACGCGCCCTGAAAATAGGGCAGTGGCGATGCCATAATCCCCCCGGACGAGCGCACAGGCAGGCCCGACAGGGTGGCATACACAAACACTCCGCCCGCGCACCGCATACCGTCCCCATTGGCAACAGAACAAGAACTCTCCGATTTTTTGCGAAGCATCGAGAAGCGGGCGTTCAAGCTTTCGCTCTACCATGTGCGCAACGAGGAATCGGCACTCGACATTGTGCAGGACAGCATGATGCGGTTGGCCGAGAGTTACGGCGACAAGCCGGTGTCCGAGTTGCCCATGCTGTTCCAGCGCATCCTGACCAACTGCACCCTCGACTGGTTTCGGCGCAACAAGACGCGCAATGCCCTGTTCTCGAACGTCGGAGACTTCGGGTCACCCGACGAAGATGGGGACTTCGACCTGCTCGAGGTCTTGTCCGACAGCGAGGCGACACAGCAGACGGAAAGCGCGCAGGACGCCACGCAAAGGGCCCAGACCTTGCGGGATATCGAAACTGAGATACAAAGGTTGCCGCTGCGTCAACGAGAAGCCTTCATGATGCGTTACTGGGAAGAGTTGGACGTCGCCGAGACCGCCGCCGTCATGGGCTGTTCGCCGGGGAGCGTCAAAACGCACTGTTCACGTGCTGTGCAGGCGCTCGCCCGGGCGCTGCGCGCCAGGGGGATCACATTATGAGCCGTTCACAGAACCACCAACTGGCGCTTGCCGAGGAGCGACTGGGCCTGAAGATCGCAGCCCGGCTGTCCGAAGCCAGCGATGCCGTGCCGCACGACATCGAAGAGCGCCTGCGCCACGCCCGCATGCTGGCGCTGTCACGGCGCAAGCAACCACGAACCGCAACGGCTGATGCGTGGCTGCCTCTGGGCCAGAGCGCCGCGCTGGGCGGCCCCACCGGCCAGGAGGCAAGCTGGTGGCAGCGCTGGGCCATGGTTTTGCCGGTTTTGGTCCTCGTCATCGGCCTGGTGGCCATCGACAGGGTTCTGGACGACAAGACAGCGAAGGAGATCGCCAAGATTGATGCGGCCTTGCTCGTGGACGACCTGCCGCCAGTCGCCTACACGGATGCGGGCTTTCTGCAGTTCCTCCGTTTGAACCACGGCACAACGCGGTAACAAGACGGTCACTGATGCATGTCCATCCGCTGTTCAGTCGTCTGCGGCTGATACCGTACCTGGTCTGCCTGGCTTTCGTGGTTCCGGGCTTGCCCGTCATCGGCCAGACATCCGCCAGTGGCAACCCGGCCAAGCCAGCGGCGGCCCCGTTGAACAGCACGCTGGCTTGGAACCGGCTGAGCGCCAGGCAACAGGCGGCATTGCAGCCACTGGCCCCGATCTGGAACGAGATCAACGCCAGCCGCAAGCGCAAGTGGATCGCGCTGTCGGCCGACTTTGAAAAGCTCTCGCCTGCCGAAAGAGCCAAGCTGCATGGCCGTATGCGCGAATGGGCGGCGCTGAGCAACGCCGACCGCAACCAGGCCCGGCTGAATTTCGCCGAAACCCGTGGCTTGTCCAGCGAACAGAAGAAGGCGCATTGGGAAGCCTACCAGGCGCTGACCCCGGAACAAAAGCAGCAGTTGGCGAGTCAGGCGTCGAGCCAAACGGCCATCGGCGCGGCACCAGCCGTCACCCATCGATCGACGGGTAAACTTGCGGCTGTGCCAGTGACCCGCTCTGACGCCGGGTCCGCGGCGTCCCCATCTCCATCCTTGCCCGCCGCCCATTCGGAAGCTGGCGCCAAGGCAGACGGAACCCCGAGTCCATGAGCGTGACTGACAACCCTTCCCCGCCAACCGCCGGCGGTAGCACTACACGATCGGACACATCCTCCCCGCCGAGCTTGCTGACCACACCGTCCCTGCTGCGCCGAATGGCCTGCTGGCTGTACGAAGGCATGTTGCTGTTCGGCGTCGTGTTCATCGCCGGCTACCTGTTCGGAACCCTGAGCCAGACCCGCAATGCGATGGACAACCGGCATGCGCTGCAGGCCTTTCTGTTCGTCGTGTTCGGCATCTACTTCACCTGGTTCTGGGCGCGCGGACAGACCCTGGCCATGAAGACCTGGGATATCGCGGTGGTGGACCGTGCCGGTCGGCCGATCACGCAGCAGCGCGCGCTGGTACGCTACCTGTCGAGCTGGTTGTGGTTGCTGCCGCCGCTGGCCGTCATCGCTCCGTACAACCTCGGTGGCGGCGAGACCGC